>Ga0224508_10005357_pt1 | contig 10285 bp, 7 predicted proteins | sample SF_Jan12_sed_USG_4_FD_170157 | JGI IMG/M metagenome (GOLD analysis project Ga0224508, IMG submission 170157) | Sediment microbial communities from San Francisco Bay, California, United States - SF_Jan12_sed_USGS_21 | ecosystem: Environmental > Aquatic > Marine > Sediment | place: USA: California... | reverse complement strand
GTGCGGACCAATTCGCACGTTGAGTCGTTGTACGCAATCATGAACCCTGTAAGAATTATGCCAAGTTGGTGTGATTACGCGCCGTCTATCTGATGTCTGATAATGGTGACTGCGTAAGAAAGGCATCGTTTGTGAGACTTCTGTCAGCATTGCGAGAGTCAACTTGATCATTGTCGAATTCTTGGCAACAATCTAGCCTTAGCAAACTCGTCGTTTTGGTCAAGCTACTCGTCATTGTTGGGATGCTCCTGGTAAACTCACCTGCTATTCATGCGGAGAAACCACCAATTGCGAAAGGTATTCCTGTGACCGACAGTTACCACGGAATCAAAGTCACGGACGATTATCAATGGCTGGAGAATTGGAATGATCCTGCCGTACGAGAATGGAGTGACGAACAGAACGCACATGCGAGATCGGTACTCGACGATCTGCCAAATGTTGGAGCAATTCGGGACCGCGTAACTGAAATCATGAGCGCCAAGACAGTGGAGTACTACAGCTTGTCTCGTCGTCCTGGCGGTTTGTTTGCAATGAAACGCGAGCCGCCCAAGCAACAGCCGTTTCTCGTCGTCTTAAAGTCACCCGACGACTTGGACTCTGCTCGCATGCTGGTCGACCCGAATGTTCTCGATTCGGAGGGGAACACGTCGATTGATTGGTTTGTGCCGTCACACAATAGCAAACTTGTTGCTGTCTCTTTGTCGAAGGGTGGAAGCGAATCGGGCGACGTTCACGTCTATGAAACATCGACTGGTCGCGAAAGGTTCGAGGTCATTCCTCGTGTGAACGGCGGGACAGCCGGTGGTGACTTAGCATGGTTGGCCGATGATTCGGGGTTCTTCTATACACGATACCCGCGCGGCGACGAACGTCCTACCGAGGACATGGATTTTTATCAGCACGTTTATTTGCACGTACTCGGAGAACCGACTGACGAGGACAACTTCGAGCTAGGCAATGATCTGCCCCGAATTGCGGAAATTGAACTTCAAGTGAATTCCAAGTCTGGTCACTTGCTGACCACAGTGCAAAATGGAGACGGTGGCGAGTTCTCGCACTTTCTGCGATCGCCGGAGGCGAATTGGCAACAAATTAGTCAGTTCGATGACGGAATCGTCCAGGCGGTGTTCGGCACAAACGACGATCTCTTAATTGTTTCTCGCGAGAATGCTCCGAGAGGTAAGATTCTGCGGATGCTGATCGCCAACCTGGATGTCAGGCAGGTGGCAACAATCATTCCGCAAAGTGACGATGCGATTGTCACGAATTTCTGGGGCAGCCCGACGGTACTCCCAACCGAGAATCTGCTTTACGTCACGTATCAACTTGGCGGTCCCTCGAAAATCCGAGTATTTGACCACAAAGGCAATCCTCAAAAGGGACCACAGCAGACACCGGTTTCCTCCGTCAGCAGCTTAACTAAATTGGCAGGAGACGATGTTCTTTTTGAAACTGAATCGTTTGTCCAACCCAGCGTCTATAATCGTTTTCATGTGAGAAGCGGCAAAACAGAAAAAACTGCGCTCGCGATGAACGCACCTGTCGACTTTTCTGATGTCAAGGTGATGCGTGAATTCGCCACGTCGAAGGACGGTACGAAAGTTCCACTCAACATTCTCATGCCCGCGGAAACTTCATTGGATGGTTCCAATCCCTGTCTCGTGACAGGCTATGGTGGGTACGGCATCAGTATCCCGCCTAGATTTAGATCAACAACTCGAGTATTGCTTGACCAGGGGATCATCTTTGTCGTCGCGAACTTGCGAGGTGGCGGAGAATATGGTGAGACTTGGCATCGTCAGGGCAATCTAACCAACAAGCAAAACGTGTTTGACGATTTTGCCGCTGTGTTGCGCCATCTCATTAAGAGTAAGTACACTTCTTCCGACAAGCTGGCCATAACTGGCGGCAGTAACGGCGGACTGTTGATGGGTGCCACGTTGACGCAGCATCCTGAACTGATCAAGTGTGTGATCTCGCACGTCGGAATTTACGACATGCTGCGCGTCGAGAATGCTCCAAATGGAGCATTTAACATCACCGAATTCGGCACCGTAAAAGACCGATCGCAATTCAACGCGCTATACGCTTATTCGCCTTATCACCACGTTGAAGACGAAGTAAAGTATCCGGCGACACTCTTCCTGACAGGAGCCAATGACCCTCGCGTGGATCCGATGCACTCCCGCAAAATGACAGCAAGACTTCAAGCCGGGCAGGGTTCAAAGGCAAATGTCCTTCTGCGAACAAGCGCGAATTCTGGCCATGGAGGCGACACGACACTGGATGAACGAATCGAACAGACGGTCGATGTTTACGCCTTCCTACTCGATCAGCTTGGATTGAAATTCCGCCGATAGTTAATATCTGCAATACTCGCGCATTGCGATATCAAACCGTGCAAGTTATTTACAATCGCTTCAATTCAAATGACGGCCTCTCCGCCTATCACGAGGCGGGCCACGCATTCATGGCGATCTATGTAGCAGCGCGGGTTCGTTCGCTGACGATTGACCCTGATCACGACGACGGCCCCGATCGATATGCCGATACGCAAGTCGAATGGCCAATCGACCAGTTCAGCCAGCGTGAGTTGCAAGAGAAAGTGGATACCATCGTGGCTTCATCGCCGAATGACCATGGCAGCTTGCAACTTTGCCTGATCGGAAGTTTCACCTATGAGCAAGGCTATTTCGCGCGAGAGATGATCCCCCGGGATGTTTGACAACAAAAAAGTTCATTAGCACTCATCAGCCCATTTTGATACATTAGTCAGGTACGGTTCACTCACATTTTGATTACCGGAGTTGATTCGCATGCTCAGCATCTTTGATCCCGCCGATAAATCAAGCCAATTTTGCGACGGACATTCCCGGCGCAATTTTTTGAAAATCGGAGCAATGGGCGCCCTCGGCTTGACGTTGCCTGAGTTGTTTTCGCTTGAAGCATCCGCGGGTATTAGCAGCTCTAACAAGTCAGTGATTCTGGTCTATCTAGTTGGTGGCCCGCCACACCAGGATATGTTTGATTTGAAACCGAGTGCGCCGTCCGAAATCGCTGGCCCTTGGCAGCCCATTCCGACCAATGTTCCGGGAATCGAAATCGGTGAGCTGCTTCCGATGATGTCTCGCATGATAGACAAGTTCACTATCATTCGTTCACTCAGTGATGCTCAAGCAGGTCACGACGCGATTCAATGTTACACAGGTCGCACGCATGCGGGCCGCAAGCCGGCAGGTGGTTGGCCTCAGTTTGGCTCGGCAGTTGCAAGAATCCAACGAGCGACGACGCCTGCGACACCCCCGTTCATCAGCCTTTGTTATCCTTGCACTCATGGCCCATACAACGAGCCCGGTCCAGGATTCTTGGGCGCTGCGCATTCACCTTTCCGTCCGATGGGGCCAACTAAGAAAGACATGGTACTGAACGGTGTCACGACCGACCGATTGGCCGATCGGAAAAACCTTCTCACCAGTTTCGATCGATACCGTCGTGACGTTGACAACAGCGGCATGATGAACGGCCTCGATGCATTCACGCAACAGGCGATGGGTGTGCTCACATCGTCGCGACTTGCTGATGCACTCGATCTTTCGAAGGAAGATCCAACGGTCGTTGAAAGGTACGGAACCGGCGATCCAACGAAGTTTATGGACGGCAACGGCGCACCGCGAGTGCCGCAAAGTTTCCTAGCCGCGCGGCGGTTGGTCGAAGCCGGCGCGCGAATCGTGACTGTCAACTACAGCAAGTGGGATTGGCACGGCGGCGCAAACAATTCGATCTTCAAGCGGGAGAAGGAAGATTTTCCAGCGTTTGACCGCGGCATCACCGCACTGGTTGAAGACCTTCATGAGCGTGGCCTTGACAAGGACACGACCGTGTTGGTCTGGGGTGAATTTGGGCGTACTCCTAAGATTAGTGCCAGAGTCGGAAGAGACCACTGGCCGCGCGTCGCGTGCGCCTTGATGGCGGGTGGCGAAATGCAAAACGGGCAAGTCATCGGTGCCACAGATCGGCTAGCAGGCGAACCGGCTGATCGTCCTGTCAGATTCCAAGAGGTCTTTGCGACGCTGTATCAGCACCTTGGAATTGACGTCCAGCACAGCACGATTCCCGATCTTCACGGTCGCCCACAGTATCTCGTCGAACCGGGAATCGAGCCGATTCGCGAATTGATCTGAGTCGAGTTGCTAGATTCGCGGCACGAGCAGACATTCCAAACTCACGTCAATTGGATTGTTCATTCGTGGGATGATAGTTGACTCAACAACTATCGTTTTCGCATGAAGTCTCGCCGCCGCGGTGGCTTCAAGTCGCCGGATTGATGGCGATGAATACGTCTCCGCTGAGATCGTTTTTTGGCAGGTAAGAATTTGCAGAAGCTGCCGGGCTCTGCGAAGTTCGCTGTTGGATCCAGACTCTTCAGTCCATGGGGACAATTCCGAAACGTCGTGCAAATCTGATTGCTCGGTGCTTGGCATACCACTTACGTTTGGCTGAGTCTGGTGAATGTCGTCTTTTTCGTTTTCCGTCTGGCATCGTTCGGCTCCTTAGTTTTGCTGCCTTCTCCTTTCGAAGCGTATTATTTGGGAGTTTGTTACATCCTGGCGAAGACTTGAAATCGCCAAGAATTCGGGTCATTGGCGGGGAATTACGGGATTCAGAAGGGCAGTTATCATGGAATGGGCGGCTACGGAAGCGAAGAGCGGCGCGTCACAAATGCTAATTCGCGACGACGTCCGTCGTGTGATCTTGCAAGAGACATGCAGATCAGGAGAAGTTTGCCATAAAGCCGGTTTCTTCTCAGGCTGTGGCAGTAGTGTTCATTATTCTAGAGAATTGAAGTAAGCAAAATCCCACCCATCAGCGCGACTCCGGTTGCTACGCAACTCGGAGACGCGCCGAGGGCAGGTCCGCACTACGGCAAAGCCTCAATGCAGATTTCTTCAACGTTACCGGTCTCTCGTGCAGTACTACCACCGTTCAGTAAACCACCGAACGTGGTCGTACCACCGGCACGGACGAGGTACTCGCCGCCACCGCTTGAAATTGTAAACGTCTTTTCGATGAAGTACGTTTCACCATCGCTTGTGACACGATTGTGCCACAACACTGGCGCTACAGCCAGAGCGGCAACGTGATTATGTGATTGCGTCGAATTGTTGGTTCCAGTCAATTCAAGTCGCAGATCAGCTTGAGAGTAGCCGACGCCACCGATACCGACTGCCATCAGATTATAATCCATTCGTACTTTGGCTCGAACTTTGAGGCGTGTGTATCCAGCAGGAACGGTAACATAATCACCTACCACAGCTCGATTCATTCCTAGGCCGGCGAAAATCGTAGCGCCGTTTAAGCCAAAGTCTCCTGTGGCAGCCGAAGCCGATTGACTATTATGGATAACAACCAAATGACTGTTGTCTGAGGTCGCTCTTGTGTCGTAAGGCGGTTCAGCACAGAACGATAACTGTTCTGCTGGCTCTTCGACAGGCTGGCACGCCGAGCAATCGATGATCGGAATTCCAAACAGACCGATCCTAATTCTGCAACACGGCTTAAAATGGAAACACTTGGCGACTTTTTCTACGATCAATCGTTCGCTCAAACCCGCATCAGACCATGCTTTTTTGAACATTGGTTCATACTTTTTGTTCAACTGCTCGATTGCGTTTGAACGGGATCGAGCCTGCTTCGTATCGCGAGGCTTGACCGCCAGAATGCGATCCAATTCCTTTTTGTAAGCGGCATACGTCGGCTGCTTCTTCATTGCCGCATCCAGCGCCTGCCTTTCGGCTTTTAGTGCTTTCTGCAACGCCATAACCGATGCCTGTCGCTTCTTCTGCTGGATTGCCAGGTCGCGGGCTGCGTTTCGATCCGCTGCTTTCCTAAGCGTCTCCTGTGATTTCTTGGAAACACCTGGCTTGACTTCTCCCTTCGCATTGGCGGAGGGTGGAGTCGCAATACCAAGAATGGCAGCGAGAACAACGATTGATGTAAATACTAGTCGAGACATAATGATCTCCTTTTCGTAGATCAGCGGAATCTCCGTTCAGTATTCCTGAGTTTTAATGAGCGGATGATTCCAGTTTGTGAAAAAACATGCGTCAGATTCACAACAATCGTGAACTGACTCCCGGTGTGGATATTCGTATCCACAAGATTCAAAGCGTTAAAACTACAATCTTGTGACACAGATTCTTTTGCGAATTACGAATTACCGACGGGTTGCTTGATGTGATGTTGACGCCATGTGAATACAACGTCACCGAAGTTCAGGTCAGTTGTCTCGAGAGGTCACCGGACACAAGCACGTGTCACAAGTCTTCACTGATCGGAGAATTCGCGAGCTGGTGTCGGGACGGGAAGCTCAGCTTTAATCGATCCGGACAAAGTACTCAATGCAACCGTTCACCGTATATTGGTCCTGACCGCATGTGAGGGACTCTGCTGACGTTCGCACCATCAGACAGATTTGAAAATGTTAGAACGTGTTTTGAAATTGCCAGGAACAAGCCAAACACTTTTTTCGTTGCTTTTGGCTGTACCAATTTGAATTTCAAAACACGTTCTTCGATTCTTTGCTTGCGCTATTCAGGTGGGTGGAACCCCCTTAGGGTTGACGATCCAACCATACCCACATCTTCGCTTCGTGAAAATAGACGGCCAGCTTGTTTCCGCGAAGTTCGAATGGCCGCCGAAAGTTGCCCGCATCAGTGTTGAGCACGAGTCTGTCTCCGTCAACGCGATAGCTCCCTATTTCTCGGCTGATCGATTGAGGAAATAGTGAAAGCAGAAAGCCACCGTACTGACCATCTTCTGCGAGGATCATGCCCATCGACATCTCGACGCCATTTTTGCGAATTGTGGCCATCCATTTGCCAGTCAGCGAGGCGTTGGCTGCTTTAGGCTGCTTCGGTTTCGAGTTGGCATCCTGCTGCGCTACTTGCAAGTGATCTACTTTGACAAGTTGCTGAATCTCCATGGGACTCATCCCCGTTTGATCTAAGCTTGTTATGCCTTGCTCGCGTAGCGCCGGCACATTGATCTCATGTAAAAACGCAGGCTGACGATTTTCCAGCGTGTCGTCGACTTCCTTCGTTAACAGTTTGTATTGGGCCATCTGCGCGTTAAGTACGTTGCGTTGAGCAACTTCAACGGATTGTTCAAAGTTTTCTGTTTTCAGGAATGTTGCTTCAATGGGAATCACTGTTTTGCTTTCAGGTAGACGCAGCGCGGGAAATGCATGGTTTGTCGTCATGTAAACGATTGCGTCCAATCCAACTGCTTCGAACACGCTGGCGTAGAAAATCGACAGGTCGATGCAGGTGCCGGATCGGTTTTGCAACACATCACGTCCGTATTTAATGTGCTGGCAATATTTGCCGTCGATCGGACGGCCAGTGGGCGATGTGTACACAATCCCCTTTTGCTTCAAATACTCAAAGGTGGCTTTGGCGAACGCCATTGCGGCTTCATCGGTGTATCCCGCACCGACTCCACCCGCCAACCGGCTAATCTCTCCAGCCGCTGCTTGCATCACGGGATCGTCGACCGAAACGAAAGACCCGATGACAACATCGGCCTGGTTGCGGACTTGATAGAAGCTCTCTACTTTTTGCAGAGTGCCATGGAAGTACATCACTTGATTGCGACTAAGCAGATGGACCAATTGCGAATCAGTTTCCGCAACAAGGTCGCCGTTTGGCTTTCGATATTCAACTTGCACTTCGACTTTAACAGGTCGTGGACTTGTCAGCTTCGCGAGCTTGTCAAAGTCCATCAATGGGAAGAACGCATCGACGATCGTTTCGTCAGGCACGATGTGCTTGCTGCGTTTCCACCGACTCCAGCCACTGAATCCTTCGATACGAAAACGCACTCGATAATCGTCTAGAGTCTGCTGGCTTTTGTTTTTTGCAAAACTGCGGGCGACCCACAACTTGGAAAAACGAGGGTTGCTATACGCCTTCGCCGCACTTGCCATGACGTGCGTCTCGACTTCGAAGTGGAAGTCGAGGAATGGGCTGCCGTCGGCTGAATCTTGTGGAAAGGGCATCTGGAAATTCAGTGCTCTCAGCTGAGCATCGAATTGCAGTTCCGATGCATTTTGGGGAACTTCAATTGCGAGTACCGACCGATAGGCTCCAAGTCCCCCTTGTCCGGAGGCGACCAGCGTGATGATATTTCCCTTGGTCTCGAACGGCCGCAACTCAGTGTTTCGAAAAAAGTCGACTTGCCAAAGTTCTGAATCGACTGGTCTGGCGACATTGATTTCTTCATATTCAATTTCGATCTTTCGCTTCTCGTCGTCGCGGTCCACCGAGATGATTTTTCGCGCTGCCCAGCTCCGACCAGCTGCAAAGTTTTCGAGTAATTGTTCCGGTTCAGTCTTGGCGAAGGTGATCGCCTTGTATGTCAGTTCCGGCAGCGTGACCTCAAGACTGCACTGAGCATCACCAACGGCATCGATAGTGGCCGTTTGAATAGCCACAATCGCTTCCGACGGTTCATCCGCAGCTTTGGCAGGGCTCGGCATTACCGCGAATACCAACGCTGTAGCACAAAGCAGCGTGCGACAAGTGGCAATTAGCTGGTGTGAGATTGACTTAGGTGTGTTTTGCGAATTCATGACAACTCTCCGACAGTTTGGTGACCTTGTGGACCTGAAAGCGTTCGCGGCCTTTAACATCTACATGTGGGCCTTTGCTCTTTTTTTGAGCGTAAATGTCGGAAGTTTGTTACCAGGAAACTGAACTATGCTGCCAAGCAAAGTTTGCCGCGAGCGCACCAAAAAGGATTGCTTTGCCACGCAGCTGATTGATCGCACAATGCGCATAAAAAAAGCCGCGGAAACTAAATGGTTTCCGCGGCTCTCGTAGTTTGAGGACCAGTTAGGGCAACCGAGTTTCAATCAATTCCTCGATAGGAGCTGGGTCCGGTTGCCGGCCCGGCGGATTGATTTCTGGCACCCGAGGGACCAAAGGAATTTTAGGAACGAGCTTGTTCAGCTCTGCCAAATTAGGACGAACAATTAGCGAAGACGGATCAACACGATTTGGATCCTTCCTCGCCATTTTTCGCACGATTCGGCATGACAAGAACTGGGCGTGAATTCGAAGCGAATTACAGTGTCGTTCCGCAGCTGGCCGATTGTTGTAAACGGCAATTGTCTGCCATGGTAGATTCTGCCCGAAGCTAGGTCGAGTCTGGACTTCGTAAACCCATTGCCAAGCCCAGTTGATCGTCTGTCGCTTAGGAGCCGCCGCGTCAGCGTTACTGGCAACAAGTCCGATTCCAATGGCGAACAACATTCCGAAAGCAAATCTCTGCTTAATAAAGCGAGTCATAGTTATCTCCTTTCTAAAGAGTGGTTTGAAATTGAATTCTCGCTTAATGATTACAGCGTAGGATGCCGACATTTGTTACCAACTTTTTGATGTGACTGCGAAAACGACATTTGCGCAAAAAAATGACCCTGGGGATCTGTCCCAAGGTCATTCGAAGTTCGTCTTCTACTGCCTTCATTGCAAATTAGCCGTCTAGGCCAAGCTTCGTATCAAAATTGAACTGAATTGTGCAACCCACGGTATTGCCACTGGGCGTCACATAGAAAACATTTCCCGTAGCGGTGCCTTTGATTGCTCCCATACGAGTCGGGATCGGTAACACAGCGTGATCCAGTGTGACCGTTGGATTATCAATCGTTTGCATAACAATTCCCTCAGACGTCGCACCTGCTGGTAGTGGGGCGGTTGCCAACTCGTCACCCGCCACCATCTTCACGACCGTGACATTCGTGCCGTTGCTGTGCAAGTAGAGCGCCACGAATTGTGGACGGTATACCGATGAAAAAGTGCTCAACTTGCATACAACGACAATGTTTGAACCGCTGTGATAGCTGCGACCTGTGCGAACCGTTCGCACGGGTTCAAATCCACCATTGTCAAACTGGACCATTTGAGCGAGATAAAGATAACTGGTGTGATCTACGTTATTCTGAGAAATCACGTCGATCACTCCGTTGCCATTGCCATCATAAAACGCCCCAATCGGCTGACCTTGAAAGCTATATGATCCAGGTACCATGGGGCCGTTGACGTTATTCGTCACAGCGATCGAGCAGTTGTCCGCTGTTTCCGGTGCTGGCTCAACAGCTGGAGTATTACCGGCCGTTAACGTGAAATTGACGGCAGGAATCTGCTGCCGATTCGAACCACACGTTAATCCCTGGACTCGTAGACTGCGAGTCGTTCCTGGCGCCGTACTGGCGTCAACCACGATC
>Ga0224508_10005356_pt1 | contig 10286 bp, 9 predicted proteins | sample SF_Jan12_sed_USG_4_FD_170157 | JGI IMG/M metagenome (GOLD analysis project Ga0224508, IMG submission 170157) | Sediment microbial communities from San Francisco Bay, California, United States - SF_Jan12_sed_USGS_21 | ecosystem: Environmental > Aquatic > Marine > Sediment | place: USA: California... | reverse complement strand
GAACTTTGAAGATGGCCGGACGAATCGCTGATGGCGTCTGGATCCGGGTCGGCACCCACCCGGCCAACCTGACGATGGCCTGGCAATCCGTGTGCGACGGCGCGTTTGAAGCGGGGCGCGATCCTGCCCACATTCAGCTGGGGCTGATCTTTCACACCGCAGTATCCACCGATCCGGACAAGGCACGAACCATGGGCAAGGCCATTGCCGCCGGTTACTACGAGTACTCGCCGTTTCTGTTCGACGCACCGGGGTATGATTGGACCGGCGACGATCCCCACGTGCTGCGCGAGCAGGCCTGGCCGGACTTTCACCACCACCGCGATCCCGTCCACGCCGGCACGGTCGTCGACTTCCTCGCTGACGACATTGCCGACGCGTTCGCTCTGCACGGCGACTGGGATCAGATCGGCAACCAGCTTCAGGCGCTGCTCGATCTCGATCTGCCGGTCTCAACGGTGATACCGCACCCGATACTGCCGGTTGACGAACCCATCGACTTCATCACGGCCTGCGCGGAAAATCTGTTACCCGCTTTCAAGAACTAGTCGGCCCATCACTACCAGGAAGGACCAGGTCATCAAATCACCGTCGACTACGATTTTTATCGCGTGCGTCTGCCTGTTCATCGCGCTCTCCGGTTGCAGCGCGCCCGACGAGCCGAGCGAGCCAGACGAACCCGTTCACTCATACGGCTACGACCGATCAATCACCGAAGAGAAAGGGGCCGCGCTTTTCAACGAGCGGTGCGCCCAGTGCCACTACGGTCAGGACCGCCACGCCCCACACACCGCCATGCTACGGCTGATGTCGGCGCAATCCATCCTATATGCCCTCACCGATGGCGCAATGAGAGCACTGACCCAGGACCTCAGCATCGCGGACAAAACGCGAATAGCCGAGCACCTGGCCGATCAACGTCTATCTGATCTTCCTGACAAGATAGCCAACGCAAAGCCCGTCGCCTGCACCGGCGAAGCTGCCCGCTTCGACATGGGCGCACCGCCCGTCTGGCCCGGCTGGGGGCTCACCCGCAGCAACACCCGCCACATCGACGCCTCTACAACCAGCATCAACCGGAGCAACGTCGAAAATCTGAAACTGAAGTGGGCGTTCACCTTCCCCGAGGCGCTGCGCGTTCGCTCTCAGCCGGCACTGGCCGGCGGCGCGCTGATCGTCGGCAGCCACAACGGCCGGGTGTACGCGCTTGATGAGGAGACCGCCTGCGTGCGCTGGTCGTTCCAGGCCACAGCCGATGTCCGCAACGGCATCGTCGTCAGCCCCTGGCAGCCTGGCGACACCGACGCCCAACCGCTGGCATTCTTCGGCGATCTGCTCGGCTACGTTTACGCTGTCGATGCCCGCTCAGGCGAGCTCGTGTGGCGCGACCGTCCTGACAGCCACCCCAACGCCACCATGACCGGCGCGCCGACCCTGTACAACGATACGCTGTTCGTGCCGGTATCCTCGCTCGAGGTGATTTCTACCGGTAACCCGAAGTACGTGTGCTGCACCTTCCGGGGGTCTGTGGTTGCCTACCAGGCCAGCACTGGCCAGCAGCTGTGGCAGACCTATTCGGTAGCCGAAGCGCCAGCGCCCAAGGGGGTCACCAGCGCCGGCACCACCCGCCTCGGCCCATCCGGGGCCCCGATCTGGAACAGCCCGGCTGTGGACGAAGCACGAGGACAGATTCTGTTCGGCACCGGCGAGAACTACTCCTCTCCGGCTACCGGCACAAGCGACTCCATCTTCGCTGTCGACATGCAGACCGGAGCCGTCAACTGGGTGTTCCAGGGCACCGAGGGCGATGCGTGGAACAGCGCCTGCTCGCGCATCGAGAAAGGCCCGAACTGCCCCGAAGAAGACGGCCCAGACGTGGATTTCGGCGCCGGCGCCACCCTCGCCACCACCAGCTCCGGGCGCGACCTGGTGGTCGCCGGGCAGAAGTCGGGCAACGTTTTCGCCATCGACCCGGCCAGCGGCAAGCAGGTGTGGAAGACCCGCGTGGGGCGCGGCAGCCTCAGCGGCGGCGTCCATTTCGGCCTGGCGATCGCCGGCGACCGGGTCTACGTTCCCATCGCCGACCTGCTCGACGGCAGCGACTTCCCCGGCGAGCGTCACCCAGGCTTGCATGCTCTGGACCTGGAGACCGGCAAGATTCTCTGGCGCTCGCCCATGGAGGACCGCTGCAATGGTCGCGACTTCTGCGTGCCCGGCATCTCGGTGGCGGCCACCGCCACCGACGACCTGGTTTTTGCCGGCGGGCTGGACGGCTGGATGCGGATCTACGACGCCGCGACCGGCGCTGTGCTGTGGGAATACGACACCACGGCCTCCTTCACCGGGGCGTCGGGTCCAGCCGGCAGCGGCGGTGCAATCGGCGGCGGCGCTGCAGCGATCGCGCACGGCGACACCCTCTACGTAAGCTCCGGCTACGGTTTTGCCGGCATGATGCCGGGCAACGTGTTGCTCGCGTTCGAGCTAGAGGGCCCCTGATGGGGGAGGCCTGCGGGCCAGCGGCTATTCCTGCTGGAGGACACCTGCCACACTCAGCGCATCGATTTCGTGCGCAGGCTTGTCAAGCCAATCGATGAGAACATCGCGATTGTGCTCTCCCCGATGTGGAGCCGGACCACGCACGCCGCTCCTGGCAGCCGAGAACCGGTAAGGAGACTGAGGAACCGGACGGGTTCCGCCGGCCCGATCGTCCACTTCAACTATGGTGCCCCGGGCAGCAACGGTGGGTTGCTCGCGCATCGTCGCCGCATTGCGCACCCTGCCCCAGGCGATGTTCATGCGCGCCATGGTTTCTTCAATCAGCTCCCAGCTGTCCAACGACGCCATGAACTCGCCGACTTTCTCGCGGCGCAGACGTATTTTGGTTGGCAGCTCCATCTCTTTGTTCGTTGGATCATCGACCCCGAGCTCGGTCGTGAGCATGCGCCACAGATGACGAAAATCGGCCGAAACAAGAATCGGACCGGCCCCCGTCTCCCAGGTGTCGTTGCGCAGCGGACCGGTGCCTTCGGAATCTTCCAGGTCGTAGTGGATCTGATCGTCGGTTGCGATCGTCGCATCAATCATCGCGATGTCGACGTGCTGGCCGACACCGGTTGTTTCCCGATGCACCACCGCGGCCAGCAACCCGACCAGCCCATGCAGCGATGCGTTGGTATCGGCAACCGACAGCGGCAGATCGCGAAAAGGCGCGTCGCTGCGCCTTGCCAGCCGGTCCATTAGGCCGGCTTCGGCGTGAACGATGGGCGCATAGGCGGGTCGGTGAGATTCGGGACCGCCCTGACCGAATCCCGACACCGACAGCATGATGATCCGCGGGTTGGCCACCTGCAACGATTCGTAACCAAGGCCCAGGCGCGGCATGACATCTGGTCGATAGTTTTCGATCAGGATATCGGCCTGCTTCACCAATTCGAGAATGAGTTCACGCCCGCCTTCGGCGCGCAGATCAATGCAGATGTTGCGCTTGCCGACGTTCTGCTGGTGATAGTAGCCGGGCACCCCGGCAACCACCCGCCCCCACAGCCGGGTGAGATCGCCGTCCGGCGGTTCCACCTTGACCACATCTGCACCCAGGTCAGCGAGTAGCCTTCCCGCAAAAGGCCCCGCGAGAACACGGGACATATCGAGGACCTTCAGGTGCGCGAGGGGGTAATCCAGTTTTCCGGGCGTTTCAGCCATTTTCGGGAACGTTCCAGGAACGGTTTCAGCCAACGGTTACAGTCACGGCTTCGTTAGCTTCTATGAGCGCGGCTGCGCCTGCCTCCTCACTGGCCGCCGTGTAGCTGGTGAGATATTCATTTTCGTCATGGTCAAGACTACCCTCCGGCAACAGCTCCCACAACGACCCCAGAGCCTCCTTGACCTGGCTGCGATAGAACTCCGGCAATTCGCGGCTCTCGCCCGCGAAAAACCGCTGCATGGTGGCATCGGTCCTGATCAGTTCCGCGACCTTGAGCTGGTACTTGATGCGACTCGACGACAGCGCGCGAACGGCGTTGAGCGCCTTGGTGGTAAATCCATGATTGGCACGCAACCGGCGCCATACTCTCGGGCCGGTGTAGGTGTGGCGAATGAGGTCAATCGTCAGCTCGTAGAATTCCAACCAGCCGTAGTTGGCCGGTATGACGTTCATCGCCCTGATGCTGTCCAGGAACTGGAACGGAAACGGCAGCACCCGCCCTTCTCGTTGCAGATCGAGGTTCATGGGTGCGGCCTGCCCATAGCAGGTAAACAGCGAGTAGGCCGGATAAGCCCCCGGGGTGAGGTCGACGAATCTCTTGGTCAGCTCAAACGGCTCTGGCCCTTCATCGCAGTCGAGACCGAGCACGAAGTTGGTCTGCACGAAGGGAATGTAGCGAAGAATCGTGTTGACGTGTTCGGACACCTGCTCAACCCGTTCGAGCCCGGTAACCGCCTTGGCCTTGGACTTGTTGCCGAACTCGTACCATGACTCGAGCCCCGGCAGAATGCCGATGAAGCCGTTGCGCTGCATACGCTGCAGGTTGGGTTCTGACAGCAACGCCAGGCTGCTCTCTGCCGCGTGCCTTATTCGACCCGGCGGCACGGCATTCTCGATTGCCGTCATGTAATCGTTGAAGCGAACGCCGAAATTCGGATCGTGCCAGGCAACCGTGGCGTGCCCCATGGTGTCGACTAGGAAGCGCAGATCCTCAGCAATCTGATCGAAGCCCAGCGGTTGATAGTCAACGACCGAATCGATGCAGAATTTGCACGTGTAGGGACAACCCATGCTGCCGATCATCGGCACCAGCTTCAGCGCCGGCGCCTTGGCAATAGTCGGCTCGATGAACTTCCAGCGCTCCTTCACCCCGGGTAGATAGGTCGGTTGCGTTTCCGCACTCAATTGCATACCGAGCTCGAGCCCGGCGGAGCGTTCGCGCAACACACGGTCGACGAGATCCTTGTCGGTAAAACCGAGCACGTAGTCGAAGTATCTGGCCGCGTCGCGCGGATAGCTGCGGGCATGAGGACCGCCAAGCACCGTCACCACCCCGCGGTTTCGATACAACGCGCTGATGGCATAGGCCGTCAACGCCGATCGCGTGAAGGCCGCAATGAACAGTACGTCGGTCTCATCGAGCAACTGGGATTCAAGATCCTCGAGCCCCGTATAACAAACGAACCGTACATCGTGACCGAGCTCTTCCGCCCACACTCCGACCACCTGGGGCATGATGCTGGCCAGGTTTGCGTTCATCACGCGGGAATAGGTTCGCTTGGTTGGACCCTTGGTTACGAGATCCAGGATCGTGACGCGCAGACGCTTCATGGGGATCTCGTTGGGATTTGACGCGCCAGAGTGTAGTGGGCGCCCACCCATAAGTCACCTCGAAACTCGAGCGAGCATTCACGTATCCTTTGATGATGACACGGGTACTACCAATGAGCTCCAAGCTCGGCTTTGGAGTCGGTCAGACCGCGGAAGGAATCATCCAGGCGGCCTTTCTTACATTTACCCTGTTCTTCTTCAACCAGGTGCTCGAGATCTCGGCTGCCCTCACCGGGCTTGCACTGGGGATCGCTTTGTTCTGCGATGCAATAACCGATCCGCTCGCCGGATCGATCTCCGATCGCCTCAAAACGCGGTGGGGGCGTCGCCATCCGATGATCGCCGCCTCCGCGGTGCCGCTGGGTTTATGCGTGATCGCCCTGTTCAATCCGCCTGATGGCATGTCGGAATATTTCTACTTCGGCTGGCTGGTGGTGTTCGCAGTGCTTTCGCGGTTGTTTCTGACGCTGTACCACATTCCACACATGGCACTCGGCGCCGAGATGGCCCAGGACTACGTCGATCGAACCCGTGTCTACGCTTACAGCCAGCTGTTCGGAACCCTCGGCATGATGGGTTTCGGGTTCCTGATGCTGACCTTTTTCTTCCCCACAACCGATGAAGCCCCGCACGGCATGCTCAATCGTGCTGGCTATCTGCCGTTCTCGCTCTCTGCGGCCGTCGGCATCGTGGTATCGATTGCGCTGTTCATGTGGGGCACCATGAAAGAAATTCCCCACCTGCCGGTCGCGAATTTTGCCGTGGAAGAACGATTGAGCCCCCGGCGCCTGGCCCGCGAGGTGATGACGGCATTTCGCAACCGCTCCTATGTCATGTTGTTTGGCGGCTTGTTGTTCGCCGTGATCCTGCTCGGGATCGAATCCGCCTTCATGGTGTACATGTATGTCCACTTCTGGGGCCTGGAAACCGAAAGCATGCGCTGGATCGGGCCGACCTCCATCGCCGCGCTCCCCATATCCATCGCTCTAGCGCCGCTGCTGACGCGTAAGTTCGATAAACGGCGCATCCTCATCACCTTCTCGTCAATCGTGATCGTCAACAACAACATCATGATCTGCTTGCGCCTGTTCACCGATGTGCTGCCCGACAACGGCACGCCCGAATTGCTGGCGTTGTTGCTGACGTTCGTGTTCATCGGCGGCATGGCGGGACCCGCACTAATCGTCACGCTGAACTCCATGTTCGCGGACATTGCCGATGAGCAGGAACTACTCACCGGCGAGCGGCAGGAAGGCATCATCTTCTCTGCCAGGTCATTCGCCTTCAAGGCCGCCGGGGCGCTGGCCAGCGTGCTGGGCGGAGTCGCCCTGGACCTCATCTCGTTCCCGCGGGGTGCAGCCCCGGGTGAAGTTCCCGAAGACACTCTGTTCATGCTCGGCATGGTTGCAGGTCCACTCACCTCGATCTTCGGTCTGATCAACCTGTCCTTTTACATGGGCTACCGGCTGAACCGAGCGCGCATCGTCGAGATCCAGGAAGAGCTGGCGGTGCGCCGTGGCCAGCGTGATGCTATTGGCGATGCGGCGGCGAGTACGTCGGCCGGGTGATAAGGAACGTTGCGACCACAACGAACAGTACCCCGGTGATCGCCGGCACCACCCAGGTTTCCGTCTGAAAGTACATGATCACCCAGCTTACCGACATCAAGACGCAAGCCAGCCACTTCGCACGGGTGGGCACCGCCCGCTCCTGCTCCCAGGCAATCAGCACGGTTCCAAATCGCGGATGCTCGTAGAGCCAGCGATGCAGGGCCGGGGACCCTTTCGGCGCCGCCCAGGCGGCCAGCAACAGAAACGGCGTGGTCGGCAGCAGCGGCAGAAACGCACCGATGGCACCGAGCCCGACACATAAATAGGCAAACACCAGATAGAACGGATTGCCGCGTTCGGTGTCAGGTGACGGCTGCTCGACTTCCTCGCTTGGCATCATAGGAGTCTGCCACGCAACCACACTGGCTTCGACCCCAGGGCTTGCGTAGACTCTGGCTGGTCCAAAGTTGACCGCTTAAGGGAGACCGTGATGCCAAGAGTCACAGAAGTCGGGGAAATGGAAGGTTTCGGTGGCGTGTATATGCACTGCCCCGATCTCTTCAAGGGGTTCATGTTTCGCTATGGGCTGCTGTGGTCCCACAGCAAGCTCGACCCGGTGCTGAAGGACCTGGTGCGACTCAAATCGTCGAACCTCAACGGTTGCCGTTACTGAATTCCCGCTCGATCTGCTGCGGCGCAGCAGAACGGTATGAGCGAAGAGATGATCGTGCAGATGCTCGACCATCGTAACTCCGATCTCGACGAGCGAATAAAGGTCGCGCTGGACCTCACCGAAGACTTCATCACCAACCATGCACGCGGCGTTGATGATGCGTTCATGGATCGGCTGAAAGAGCACTTCAGCGAAGATCAGATTGTCGAGCTCACCATAGCGGTCGGCATCTGGGATTCAGTGCATAAGTTCAACAACGTCTTCAACATCGACCCGCCGGTGGCCGATGGCACCTTTCAGGTAGACCTGCCCGACGTGCCGGAAGACATGCGCTCGCATATCTCGGAACCGGGGAACAAATACTAGGGTGCACTTGATCGAATATCAGCCTTCCGCGCCGGCCTCCCCGGCCCGGAAGGTGGTGTACAGGTAAATCGGGATATCCAACCCACCCAGGTGATTGTCGATGAGCGTACGCACGTCGTCCCAATTCATGCCGCCAACCCCGCACGCAAGTCTCGGCAGCGCGACACTCTCAAAGCCTTCAGCGTCAATCAGCTTGTGCAGCGCGCGCAATGCGGAATTCACGTTGTGGGAAGATGCCTTTCCCGGCTTGCCGCCCTTTGCAGGTGCCGGCTCCTGGGTGATCAGGTTGACCACCCGGCGTCCATCGGCGCCTGCCCAGGTCCACAGCTCTCCGGGTTTCGGGTGCGATACCTGGCAATAGTGGCGGAAGTCCTTGGACATGGCCGGATACTGTTCTCGCAACGACAGAGCAAGCCCCTGGTTGAAGTGATCGTCGGGCGCAACGCCATGGGCAATGGCCCGAGCGCCGCTGAGCAGGATGTCCCCGGTTACTTCTTTCAACATGTAGATACTTCCTTTGCGCCACGAGTAAACCACCATCTTCACGGACGCCACGGTCCAGCGAAATAGGTAGATCCCGGAGGGTGAAGACTTCGATCAGCCGGATGCGCGTGCCTCGAGCTCGGCGCGAATCTCGGCGTGCCGCTCCTCGGTAATCGGGTATTTCCAGACAATGGCCGCACCGGCCAGAAAGAAGATGGAAGGGAACGTCGAGAACAGAAAGCGCACCCCGAACAGCTCGTCCGGTCCGTTGTCAGCTCCCGCCACAAAACCGAACAGCGCCAGACCAAACATGGCAAAGGCAGTGCCAATGGACGACGTGGCCTTCTGCGCGAACGACCAGGCGGAGAAGAACAGGGCGGCGCGGTTTTCACCGCTCCTGAGAGTATCCAGATCGATCACGTCCGCCTTCATTGAATTGGGCAGCGTGGCCGAGAAGCCACCACTGGCAAAACCGGTCGTAAGGGTAATCGGCAGCATCCACCAGAAATCACCCTCCCCCAGCAGCAGATAAAAAGGATGCGCGAACGCCAGCATAAAGAACGCCGCCAGGTATGCCCGGTGCTTGCCGATCCGTCTCGCCAGCCAGACCCAGAACGGCACTGCCATGAAGCTGGTCAGGAAAAAGAAGATGAGCATATAGATCGCCTGATCTTCGGCGTTGAGCACATCGGCGATAAAGAACAGGTAGAGCGGGGTGGTGATGTTGAGGCCGATGGAGCCGATCATGAACGCCAGCACCAGTTGCTTGAACGGACCGTTGCCCCACATCAGCTTCAGGCCCTTGAGCACCGGCACCACGGACCGGCGGTCGCTTGCGGGTTCCGGCGTTTTCAATAGCGTCAGCGTCACGGACACCGGCATGACGATGAGCATGGTGATGCCTACCAGCTGCAAGACCACGTCGCTGCCGCCAATGCCGAACAGCAACAGTGCGGCGCCCGGTACCAGCTGGGCAGTGAAACTGCCGGTTATACCTGCCATCGCGCGGCCGCCGGTTATGCGCGAACGCTCGTTGTAGTCGGTGGAAAGCTCTGCTCCCCATGCGTAGTAGGGAATGAGCATCATGGTAATGGCAACCGACAACAGCATGTACCAGACCGACAAGTGCACCACACCGGCCCCTTCGGGCGGCATGAACAGCATGTAGATCGACAACATCATGATGGGCGTGGCCGCCAGGATCCACGGCTTACGACGGCCGAATCGGGTATGCGTGTGATCGCTGATGTAACCCATGAGCGGATCGGTGATGACATCGAAGATGCGCACCACGATGATGATTGCCCCCACCAGAGCCACGGGAATGCCGATGTCGTTCGAGTAGAATCGCGGAATGAAGACCGCCACCGGGAACAGCGACATGGCGATAGGCAGGTCGGTCAAGCTGTAATAAAACAGCGTCGATTTCTTCAGTCGCTCCAAACCTCTCCCCCGATACCATCGCGCCGCCAATGCCTGACGACTATGATGACGACACTACTGGAGTCGCGATGCCTTGAACACCGTTGACGAGACGGATACACGAATAAGGATCACTACCAATGAAGCTCCTTTCGAACTCGCTGGCAATACTGCTGACGGCTGCAGGCCTGGCCGGGTGCAGTCAGTCGGGAGACAACGTTGCCACGGATGGAGCGGCGCGCGCGGGCTTTCAAGCAGCGCCCGACGCCTACGGTCAGCCCGATCTCAACGGCATCTGGCAGGCGCTCGGCAACGCCCACTGGGATCTCGAAACCCATTCGGCACGAATGGGGCCTGTGGTCGAGCTTGGCGCGCTGGGCGCGATTCCGGCAGGACTGGGCGTCGTGGAGGGCGGCGAGATCCCTTATCAACCTTGGGCGCGGGAGCAACAGCAGGAAAACCTCAATGACTGGCTCGCCCG
>Ga0224508_10005355_pt1 | contig 10287 bp, 7 predicted proteins | sample SF_Jan12_sed_USG_4_FD_170157 | JGI IMG/M metagenome (GOLD analysis project Ga0224508, IMG submission 170157) | Sediment microbial communities from San Francisco Bay, California, United States - SF_Jan12_sed_USGS_21 | ecosystem: Environmental > Aquatic > Marine > Sediment | place: USA: California... | reverse complement strand
CTGCGGGGCTTCCTCCACCAGAGTTCGAACAACATGCAACCGAGCAGCACAGGCAAAAGAGCGGGCTGCAGATGGAAGGCCGCACCCCACGCTCCCCCAAACGCCATCGAGCCCACGAGTGAAGAACTCTCCGGCCGGCCCCTCCATCGGCGCACAAAGAAGATCAAGAGAAACGCCACTACGACCGCTGTCGGGGCTTCGACGTAGCCAGGCCACCGCGGAACCAAAGCACCTGCCAGCCCAGCCAGGACACCGGCCGGTCTGCCAACACCAAGCCGTCCGGCGACCGCTGGGAGCATGGCGTCCATCGCCGCGTGGATCGCGATACGCACGAGCCAGACAACGTACCCTGCCAGCAGAGTCGTCCCAAGTAGCCGGTAGATCCATCCAACAGCTGCCGGCATGGCCGGTGGCAAATGCGCGGTGGGTCCGGTTGGCAGCGCGTACGGATCGGCAAACCTGCCGGTCTCGGCCAGCGAAACCGCCACCGCCGAAAGCTCCCAGCGAGTGTGCGGAAGGATGGACTCCCTCGGGACCTTGGTCATGAAAAGGCACTGCATGCCAAAGGACAGCAGGAAGATCAAGAGGAAGGAGCCCGGCCCGGGGCGGGCGAGCCTTTCCACAAGAGCGCTGACCGAGGCACCGGGATTCACTTGCCGCTCCCGATCCCGATCCCGGCACCTGAACCGTCTCGATCCGACCCAGCACCAGCAGTACGAAATCGAGCGGTCATCGTTCAATCTTGACCAGGCTGTCGACGGCCCCTCAGCCGGCGCCGTACTCCGCCAGCAACACACCGAGCACCTGGCGAGCCTTCTCAGGCGGCAGACCGTCCACCTGTTGGTGCAGGTCCGCCAGCAGCCGGCGGGCCTCGCCGGAAGCCTCCACGTCGCGAACCAGGTGATGAGCTTGGTAGGCATGATGAATACCCAGCACTCCCTGCGAGAAGAGCAGCAGGGCCGCCGAGACCGGAGAGATATCCGCCAGCGCCACCAAGGCCGTCTTGAGAAGGGCGCTAACCAAGTGGGCCTCAGGCTTGGTCGCCCGCCGAGCGCTCGCTAGGATCTCCTCAATCCGCTGGTCGCGTGCCAGGGTGTGCTCGCCGGACTCGGTTCGGGCTCGCTCGACGACCAAGCGGTGATCGCGCGCTTCCCGAGTGACGTCGCTGCCCTCGTCGCTCACCCGCAAGTGACCGAGCTCTTCGTCGATCTGGTACGCCTCCGGGCGGTCACCCAGGCCACGATACGAGGCTCTGTTGGCGCCGTCTCGGCGGTCAATCAGGTACAGCCCGCAGACAATCTCACTGTCTCGCGGGGCCTTGTTGAGAGTCGTCGCCGCGACGATGAGAAAAAGGGACGGTGTGTGGGGTACGAGGTCCTGAGCCTCGAGGGTCGCGCTCCGCGCCTGCAACCGGGCGGACAGGAGAGCCGCAACCAAAGGCCGTTCCCCAGTCGCCACCTGCTGGCGCAGGATCTCCAACCGGTCCAAGCCTTCGGATCGCAGGAGCTCGCGGAGCCCATCGGCGCGTGGATGCGGGGCGCCCTCGAGCACGCCCGCGAGAGCCCCGCAGCACGGCGAGGACTCGCCATAGCGGTTCAAGGTCCCAAAGTGACGGTGCCCGATCGACTCCTCGACGCCGACGTGCGAGCTGATCTTGACGACGACCACCATCGGCTGGTCAGCCGACGCGCCGTGTGCTGAGTGGGCGTCCGCGTAGTGAGCCTGGGCGACACGCAGGCTGTCCCACTCGAAGCGCCCGCCCAGGTTCGAGCTGCGAAGCGGCGCACGGTGAGCGAACTTGAGACGCGGCAGAAGATCGCGGGCGAACCTCGTCTGGAACGACTCCACGGTCTCGACCTGAGCCTCGTCGCTGCAGGTCACGTGGAGCGCACCCACCACCGGGAACCGAAGTGCTCGCACCGCCACCTTGAGAGCGTAGTGAATGTCGTGGAGCGAGCGCTCGGTCCCCACCAGAGGACTCAGTGCGTCGATCAATGAGTGGTCTTTCCTCATGAGAACCGCCGACCGAGCTTATCCGCTCGGCGGCGAATGGAGGGACGGCCCTATCCTTGAACGACTCCTCGAGAATGCCGTCCTAGTCGAGGCGCTGCCAGGGTCGATCGTTGTCCTCGCCGCTCTCGGCCACTTCCTTTTTCCTATCAACGCGTACAAATAGGTACTTCCCCTCGAGCGACTCGAGCTTCTTGCGTTTGAACTTCAGGACCCTGTCGCCATCGGTCTCGAGGAAAGGGACCACCCATCTCTCGAGGGCCGTGTCCTTGCGGGTCACCTTGGCGTCGTCCGAGACCACCAGCCACACTTCGAACGGCCCTTCGGCATCTACCGGACCGATGTTTCTGACTCGGATCTTGGTCTTGAGCTGATCGCCTTTCGCCCTGGTTTTGCGCTTCAAGGTCTCGAGCCGAGCGATGAGCTCGGGGTGGGGCTCCTCCTCCGGCAGCCGTTCCATCAGCTCCTTTTTGAAACCGTCCTCGAGAACCAACCCCTCCAGAAGTCCGAAGGGCTGGATGTCGTCCTCGCATGAGAGGTGGATCGGAACATCTTGAAGAAACACCGACGCCACCAGTCGCTCATTCGTGCCGACCAGCTCGACATAGGCGACGAAGTTGCACACGTTCTGCGTCGAGAGACTCCCCCCTTTGGTCCCCAACCGGGTCGCCAGAGCCGCGGCCTCGGGAATCTCGAGCTGCCACTCCAGATGCCGAACAACCACCTCCTGGACCGCGGCGGGCAGCAACGTCTCATCCAGAATCCCCAGGAGCAGACGGTTGTAGGTCCGGCTGTTCGACTGAACGAAATAGCCGCCGTGAAGCCGTCTCGTCTCTGCCGTGGTGCCGCCGACAAAGCCTCCACAACCCGGGTCGGGGTCTTCCCACGGCGGGTTGGAACACGTTAACCGCCTCGTGGCGCGAGTGAACTCCTCATCGTCGCCCAGCCGTCTGAACCAGAACCCCACTTCCTTCTGGTATCCCAGTGCATCAGCGCCGCTGTACTCGGCTAGTACCCGGCGACCGACCTCGGCCTCGTCGGGGTTACCCTCCCACGAGACAAAGCTCCCTGCGATGCTCATCGGAACATCGTGGTAGCCGTCGACGTACCTGCCCAGAACCTTCTCGAAGTACTTGCTCCCCAGCTCGTGTAGCAGCCAGTCCGGGGAGGCGTTGTCGCTCTCCTGGATCATCATCCGCATCATCTGGTCGACCGTTACCTGGTCCGCGCTCCCGAGCTCCTCCCAGGATCTCGCCAGGGCGCCCCCATCGCGACCGATCCAGAAGCGCGCCCAATCCTCCTTCGCGACCAATCGCTCGGCATCGATCTCACCATCGACAATCGCCTGGGCATAGACGATGAGGGTCAGGATCTTGAAGGTCGAGGCGGTGACGTGGAGCCGATCGGGGTTTAGATGCCTCTCCCACCCGTCGGTGACGGCATGAACGGACAGGGAGCACTGGTCCGGATGATCTAGACAGTAATCGAGAACATCGACGGCGCCCACCGGGGTCGGCAAGAGCGCGGCCGCAAAGAAGGTCGCCACGAGGGCGGTCGAGAGCGAAGATCTGTGATGCATGACGGTTCCTGGTACGGCCAGGGTGCCCGGGGGTTGCTTGTCCACAGCCTACTCCGGGGCTGGCGTAAGATCCATCTTCATGAGCCTGCAACATCACATCCTCCTCGGTCCCGAGCACCTCGAAGGAAACGGGGGTCTCGGCCGTTACGTCCTGGTCCCCGGCGACCCGGGGCGCGCCGACCGGATCGCCACTCATCTGAAGGACGTCGAAAAAAGGGGCAACCCCCGCGGCCACCATGCCCATCTGGGTCATCTGGAAGACGACGTGGAAGGTGGCCCGGTCGACGTGTTGGTGATCTCGAGCGGCATGGGCAGCGGATCGTCCGAGATCATCCTGCAGGAGCTGCTCGCCTGCGGCGCCCGGCGTCTCGTGCGGGTCGGCTCGTGCGGCTCGATGACCGAGGCCATCGCACCGGGTCAGGTCGTGATCGCAACCGGCGCAGTGCGCGACGAACGAACGACCCATGACTATGCCCCACCCGAGTTTCCTGCCCTAGCCCATCCCGCCGCCGTCGAAGCGCTCCGTGCCGGCGCGCGCTCCGAAGGTCTCGCCGAAGAGACGTTCCTCGGTATCTGCCACAGCAAGGCCTCTTTCTACGCCCGCGAGTTCGGGCACGGACCGGCGGGTAAAGCCAACCTCGAGTACTGCGCCTGGCTCAGACGCTGCGGCGTGGTCGCGAGCGAGATGGAGGCGTCGACTCTCTTTGTCCTCGCTGCCGCGGCGTCGGGCCCACCGGCGCCCATCGGCGGAAGCGCCCCCTCGGACTGCCAGGCCGGCGCAGTGCTCGCCGTCTACGCCACCGACGACCCGGAGCGGGACTTCGCCCCGGCACTGGCGGTGGAGTCCGAGCGCAAGGCGATCCGAGTAGCGCTGGCGGGCGTCAGCGTCTGGGCGGCGCGAGACCGAAGCGGAGGCTAGGATCCAGCCAACCATGCGTGCAGCCGCGCTCGCCCAGATCGTCCTGCTTGACGGGCGGATCGATCCTCACCGGACACCGCTGTCCTTGAGCGGCTCCAAGAGAGACTCGCCGATGAGGTCGACGATCGCATCCACGTGGTCCCCCGCGGGACCCCAATCGTAATTGGCATCGGCCGTGGCGACAATCGTCATCTTCAGTTTCGGGATGTTGATCACAAACTGTCCGCCGTACCCGAGAGCGAAGTACATCTTGTGAATCTCGGTGCCCCGACCCGTCCACCACCAGTAGCCGTAGCCCCATCTATCGATGGGCCCCCAGTTCCCGCCCCGGACGTTGGTTCGAGTCGTCTTCCTGACCCATTTGCGTGGAATGATCCGCTGACCATCGAGCTTGCCCTTCTTCCGGAAGAGGTGCCCGAATCTGGCCAGGTCGCGAGGTGTGAAGTACATATCCCAGCCGCCGCGATAGTAGCCCTGCGGATCCCTACGCCAGCCGCCGATAGGGATGCCCAGCGGGTCGAATAGATACTCCTGCGCGAACTCCAGGGTGCTCATGCCGGAGACCCGAGTGAGTAGGGCCGAGGCGATGTGGGTCGAACAGGTCGAGTAGTGCCAGACTTCCCCGGGATCGTCATCCAACGGCAACTCGAGACAGAAGCCCACCCAGTCCTCGCTCGGCATCCACCGGCTCCAGTGCTCGTCCCGGTCATCGTAGGGAAAACCGGACGTCATGGTCAGCAGATGCCGGAGCGTGATGTCGAGCTTCCTGCGATCCATGCCCGCCGACACGTAGTCGGGAAAGAAATCCATCATCGGCTGATCGAGGGTGAGATAGTCCTCGCGTTCAGCGATCCCGAACAGAGCGGAAAGAAAGCTCTTCGACACCGACAACACCGTGTTGGCGTCGGTCGGCTGTGTATCCCGGTAGTACCGCTCACCGATGAGAACTCCATTCCGTACTACCAGCAACGCATTGAGATAAGGGAGTTCTTCACCGGCGGCGAGTGCCTCGGCCACGATCTGGGGATCGACGCCCTGCTCCTCCGGGATCGATACCTCCCAATCGTAGGGCTCCCCTACTGTGAACGTGGGCCACTGACCGAGCGCAAGTTCGGTACCGGCGAGCTGCGCGACCAGGGCCAGGATCGCGACTCGCCCTCTGGAATGCATGCGATTCTTCATCTATCCCTCCTCGGGAGTTGGCGACATCCGGGCGGTCAGTGGATCTCGAGAACGCGCCGTCCGAACCTCAGATTGTTGTCGCGTCGCAGGTCGTAGTTCGCCTTGTCGCTGTCGACCCAGGCGATCAGGCGGTAGCTTCCGGGTTCGAGATTCTCCGGGATCGGCACGGCCAATCGGATGGTCTTGCGGCTGCCGGCGGCCATCCTGCGAAGCTCCGCGTCGCCGAGCCGATGGAGCTCCTCACCGAGCCGCTCGGTGCTCGCCAGGTAGAACTCCACGGTCGTCGCCACGGTTGCCACCGCAGCCCGGTTCTTGATCTTGGCCTTCAGATGGATGGTGTCGCCGGGGCTCGCAAACCGCTCGCGGACTCCCGGCCGACGGGCCTCGAGATCAACGATCTCCCGCGCCGTGAGGATCGTCTCGATGACCGGTCCGAACTCGCCGCCTTCGAGATTACAGCCGGCTGGCACGTCGCACGCCGTGACGATGACCATCTCAGCGTCCGGCAGCACGTAGATGGTCTGCCCGCCGTAGCCGCTGGCCTGGAATCCCCACAAGTGATGGAGGCGGCGGTCCTGAGTGTTGGCCGCGAAGAACTCCTTCGAAAGGCTCACCCACATGTAGCCGTAGGACGCGCCCGGAATCTCGGCGATCGAATCCATCTCCGAGTAGCCGTGTGTGCTCTCGGCGATCCAAGCCTCGGAGATGAGCTGCCGTCCTTCCCAGTGGCCCCTCTGGAGGAAAAGCTGCCCGAAGCGCGCCCGGTCGCGCGCCGACATCCGGAACACATAGCACGGATGGTCCGAGTACTGTGTCTCATAGTAGTAGGAGCACCGGGACGCTCGGAAGTCCTGCATCCCGACCGGGCGGGCGATTCGGCGTTTGAACTCCGCGAAGATGTCGCGGCCCGTCTCCTGGCGGAAGATCGTCCCCAAGGCGTTGAAGTCCCAGTTGTTGTAGTACCAGAAAGTCCCGGGCGGGTGGGAGCCCCGGGCAGGCCGCGCGTCTCTCATCTCCGGGGTCTCGCAGGCCGCCTCGAGGTAGACACCGGATCGCGCCATCAGCAGATCGCGGACCTGGGCCTGTTTCTCGGCCTGGGTCAGCGGAGTATGGTCGTCGATTCCCAGCTCTTCGAGCGTCGCCTCGAGGTTGATTGTGCCCTTGGCAACGTGGATCCCGTAGAGGGCGCTCAGAAAGCTCTTGCGCACCGAGTGGCACTGGTGATCGGCTGTCTCGTCACCGAAGGCCGCCAGGACTCGCCCCTTGTGGACCAGAAAAAACGCCGCGATCGGAGCGTCATCGATGGCCCACCACAACTGTTCGGCCTCGGTCAGCCGCTCGGAGGAGAAACCGGCGTCCTCGGGGCTCTCCCACCGCGGCCAATCCCCGTTCGCCGGGGCGGCCTGGGCCGGCGGTGGTGAAGCGGCCCCAAGGACCAAACAGACGGCGGTGGCCGCTCCGATGACGGCGGTCAGCCGGGGGACGACGGACGGTCTCGGGCTTTCAATCGGGCACATGTTGTACCTCCTTATGCTGGATGGAGCATCGGCCGGCCTTGCGGACGTCTCCCTTCTAGTCTCCCTCCTAATAGAGAACGCGTCCTCGAGCGAGAAACCCCGCAGCCAGGCGCCAGCCCTATCGCTAACCGGTCTGTCAATCCGAGCCGCTCAGCACGATCCCTCCGACATCCTTCGCCAACTTAGCGACCCAACGGACGACATCCTCGTCCTCGAGCTCCTCGACCCCAGTCGTATTGAACAGCAGAACGATCGTCACGCGGGCATCGACCAACCGCACCAGCCCACTGCGGAACCCCGGGCCGCCGCCGGTGTGCCAGACGAGCTTATGCCTCGTGCCCTGGATCTTCACGTGGTCGATGATCCAGCCCAGCCCATAAAAGCTGACTCCGCGGGTGAACGCCTGTTCCAGCATCTCCTGGGAGATCACGCCCTCTCCATATAGAGCCTGGTCCCATCTCAGGAGGTCGCGGGCCGTCGACAGAATGCCGCCGGCGGCATAAGCCATCGATGGTGGGTAGTGCTCGGCCACCGTCGGGGGGTCCACCGCGACATCGTCGTAGCCAACCGCTCGACGGCCGACGAAAGAGAGATCATCGGCATCGAACACCGAGCGCTTCATCTTGAGCGGCTTGAAGATGTTCCTTTTCAGAAACCGTCCATAGGACTTGTCGGAAATCCGTTCGATGATGAGACCCAGGAGCACATAATTGGAGTTCGAGTAGTCGAACTGGCTGCCGGGCTCAAAGATCAACGGCAGGTCGATGAAGTACTCCAGAAGCTGCTCGGGGGTGTGAAATCGATCGATGTTCTCCAGTGCCTCCGGAGTGATGAAGTCGGGGATTCCCGACTGCATTTGCAACAGATGACGAACGGTGACCCCTTCGGCCTCTCGCAGCTCGGGCACGTAGTCCACCACCGGGTCCTCCAGCGACAGCCGCCCGCGCTCGACGAGCATCAGGGTCGACATCGCGGTGAAGGTCTTGGATAGGGACTGGATGCGAAAGACCGTCTTGCCGTAGTTTCGCTTCGCCTGGCCGTAGTCGGACCAGCCGTAGCTCCCCTCGAAGAGCACCTCTCCATCCTGGGCGACGAGGGCACCTCCCCAGGCAGGCTCGGATTCGAACACGTCGTCAACATAGGCGGCCAGCTCGGATCGAACCGCCGCCGGACCGCGGTCGGCGCCAAAAAGCGGGAAGGGGCTCGCCCCAGCCAGAAACGCCAGAATCGGAACCAGCGCCAATAGGACGGGACATCGTTTCGCCTGTCGCATCTCGTACCTCCCTTTCTGGTGGGCGGAATGGCCCGCCCTCAATAGAGAACGCGACAAACACCGCCGCGGGCCGCAGCGGCCGTTGTCGAAGGACGGGCCAGCCCACGCGAATCCGATCGCGCCCACCTCATTACGGAGTTAGAATCAAGGCTCGGCCGTTCGCCCCGAACCCCGCGGACTTGTTTGACATCAGGAGGTCATCCCGTTGGCAATTCTTCGTTCATTCCGGGCTTTGCGCCCCCGACCCGATCTGGCTTCCCACGTCGCCAGCGTTCCCTATGACGTGGTGGATACCGAGGAAGCCCGCGAGCTTGCCGCGGGCAATCCGCACAGTTTTCTCCATGTGATCCGTCCCGAAATCGATCTGCCACCCGAAACCGACATCCACGCCGACGAGGTGTACGCGCAGGGACCACGGGCTCTGGCGCGGTTGATCGAACAAGGGAGCCTGCTTCGCGACGAGGAGAAAGCCCTTTATCTCTACCGGCAGACCATGGGAGACCACTCCCAGATCGGTGTCGTCGGATGTGGCTCGGTGGACGAATACGACCATGACCTGATCAAGAAGCACGAGAAGACCCGCCCCGACAAGGAGGACGATCGCACCCGCCATGTCCTGACGCTCGGCGCCCACGCCGGCCCGGTGTTCTCGACCTACCGTGGCACCGCGAGGATCAACGCGGCGGTCGATTCGGTGACCTCGACCCAAGCGCCGCTTTACGACTTTGTGGCAGCCGACGGGGTGGGGCACACGGTCTGGAGGGTCCCCGACTCGGCCGAGTTGGAGGAGGCCTTCCGAGAGGTCCCCGCGACCTATGTGGCCGACGGACATCATCGCGCCGCATCGGCGAGCCGCGCGCGGGCTGCGATATGCGAGCAGGCGAAGAGCTTCAACGGCCAGGAGGACGTCAACTTCTTTCTCACCGTGCTCTTCCCCGGCAAGCAGCTAAGGATCCTGCCCTACAACCGGGTCGTCCACGATCTTTTCGGGCACTCCCCAGCGGGGTTTCTCGAACAACTTCGGGGCGCCATGACCGTGACCTCGGGGGGCCTTCCGGCCCCCGTCCACAAAGGAGCCTTTTCGATGTTTTTGGCCGGTGAGTGGTTCCAGGTCGAAGCGCCGCGAGAGGCGGTCGCAAGGGATCATCCGGTGGATTCGCTCGACGCTGCGATCCTCCAGGATCGGGTGCTCGGATCCATCCTGGGAATCGAGGACCCCCGGACCTCGACGCGAATCGATTTCGTCGGCGGGATCCGCGGTACCGGCGAACTCGAGAGAAGGGTTCGGGACCGAGGAGACGGCGTGGCGTTCTCGGTTTTCCCGCTCAGCGTGGATGAACTCCTAGCAGTTGCGGACGCCGGTCTCGTCCTACCACCCAAATCCACCTGGTTCGAGCCCAAGCTGCGCTCCGGGCTTCTGATCCACGAGTTCTAGTTCAAAAGGAAACCCAATCCCATGAAGATCCTGATTGCCGACAAGTTTCCCGACACCGGACTTGCTCGCCTGCTCGACATGGGGCTCGAGGTCACGAGCGACCCAGATCTAAAAGAGGAGGCGCTCGAGGACGCGCTTCGCCAGGGCCTCCCCGAAATCCTCGTCGTCCGCAGCACTCGGGTCGAGGCCGGTCATCTCGACGCCTCGGCCAATCTGGCCCTCGTCATCCGGGCCGGGGCAGGCGTCAACACGATCGATGTAGATGGGGCGTCGCGACGTGGAATCCACGTCGCCAATTGTCCGGGTAAGAACTCGATCGCCGTGGCGGAGCTAGCCTTCGCCCATCTCCTGGCAATGGACCGTCGCCTCGTG
>Ga0224508_10005354_pt1 | contig 10287 bp, 8 predicted proteins | sample SF_Jan12_sed_USG_4_FD_170157 | JGI IMG/M metagenome (GOLD analysis project Ga0224508, IMG submission 170157) | Sediment microbial communities from San Francisco Bay, California, United States - SF_Jan12_sed_USGS_21 | ecosystem: Environmental > Aquatic > Marine > Sediment | place: USA: California... | reverse complement strand
AAACGTGGCAATGCCATGTCCGGCGCGCCGATCATCATAGGGATTTGCCAGTTTGCAAAACCGACAAAACCAGGCATGACCGCACCGAAAATCATGATCAGCGCGTGCATGGTGGTCATCTGATTGAAGAAATGCGGATTAAACGACAAACCGGGTTGCATCAACTCCCAACGGATGGCCATCGCCATGGCACCACCGACAAAAAACATCAGCAGCGAGAACAGTAAATACAATGTGCCGATGTCTTTATGGTTGGTCGTTGTGACCCAACGCATCAAACCGTAAGCGTGATGTTCGTCGTGATGTGCTTCAGCGGTTGCCATAAGTGCCAGATCTCCTGAGTCTTGAATTCTTTATTTGCGAAAAATAGTGCTAACGTTTTGCCGCGATATCTGCAGGTTGAATGGTTTCACCAGTGTCATTACCGAATGCATTTCGTTGATAAGTAATAACAGCTGCTAAATCAGCATTATTTAATTGATTCTTGAACGCCTGCATGGCGGTGCCGGCTTTGCCGTTCACCACAATATCGATGTGTGCACTGGTTGGTCCCGTAGCTACAGCACTGCCCGCTATCGCCGGAAATGCGCCGGTCAACCCTTCTCCATTCGCGCCATGACATGCGGAACATTGCGCGTAGACTTTTTCACCTTGCTGCATAAGTTCGTCCATGCTCATTTCACCACCTGCACTGTCATCCGCCGCAGCGACTTGCACAGCATCAGTTTGGCTACCGGTATCCGCCGCCGCAACTTGCGCGCCCTGCTGTTCTTGGACCCATGCATCGAAATCACTTTCGGACAATACTTCTACGACGATTGGCATGAATCCATGATCTTTGCCACATAGCTCAACACACTGGCCTCGATAAACACCCGGCTCCTTTACGTTTATCCACAACTCATTAATGTAACCGGGAATAGCATCTTTTTTTACACCGATAGCCGGTACCCACCAGGCATGAATGACATCATTCGCGGTAAGCAAGATGCGCACTTTTTTATTCGCCGGAACAACCATATGGTTATCCACTTCCAGCAAATAATTCTCGCCCTTGGCTTCTTCATTCTCGATTTGCGAGCGTGGCGTGGTTAGCGTGCTAAAGAATCCAAAACCGGAATCCATATAGTCGTAGTGCCATTTCCATTGATAAGCGGTCACCTTTAAGGTGAGGTCAGACTGCGTAGTGTCTTCCATCGCGATCAACGTTTTGGTGGAAGGAATTGCCAATGCAACTAGAATCAAGGTGGGTATAACCGTCCACATGATTTCCAGCTTGGTACTGTGGTGGAACTTGGCCGCTTCGAAACCTTTACTCTTGCGATGCGCATACAAGGAATAAAACATAAAACTGAACACAACAACGAAAATACCCAGGCAGACCCACATAATTGCATTGTGCAAACCAATTATATCTTCCCCGATTTCGGTCACCGGTGGGCGGATATTCAGTCCCCATTCCGCATGAGCCGCGCTCATGACCACACTCAACAATATCGCACTACTTAGTTTGGCCATGAGGCTCAGTATTTGTCGCGTTACGCGCATGTACCAAATTCTCCGAGATAACATTCTGTTATTGTCATGTTCATTCAGCAGTGTAAAAACCGCCCTTAAGTCAGCGCGCAATGATACCGCGCTTTGACTGCTATTTTTAGTCGTTTCGTTAATTCTTGTCTGGATGATTCGGTAAGGAATCGGCCTATCTGCACAAATTTACCGTGTGATCCAATCATCAGTATTGACGGATGAAAACGCGAAAGACCCGGTTTCAGCCATACCTGCGTCCAATATCGTTGGAAACAATGCTCCCGTTCGAAACGTGGCGATAACTGCCTGAGACGGACGTGTTCCTCGTCGACGGATAATATCTCACTATAGCGCGCGCCGCGCATCACCAGCTTAAAACACAGCACGAACAGCACTATTTCAATTCCTGCAAAGGGCAATATCGGCCACGCGCCTATCGTCAGAAATCCAATACCGACTATCAAAGGTGGCAAACTCAACCCCGCCATGAACAATCCAGCCTGGGCTGGAGTCAAAGAGCAGTTCGGCCGCAGTACGAGTGACAGTGATGGATTATCCAACTAGGAAGCCCGCTATCCGTGTGTTTAATGGCTGTTGTACGGTAGCATATCGGCGCAAAACTTCGCAATACTCAAGTCTTATGCAGGCATTAAACCTTATGCTTTTGCCCTATTGAGATTCAACGCGCTTGTAGCGAGTCCAGGGAAATGGTTACCGCATCTGAATCTTGCGTTGGGGCAATCCATGCGTGGCCGTATATCACCTCATAGTTCAGCGAAATACGCTGATCTTCATCACGACAGTTCTCCACAGCCGCGCAAAACCTTTGAAAGCGCTTTTTACCGGTTAGACTCTTACGACGTTGTGGATGAATATTAGTTGCGCCACTGTTGCGCAATTCGCAGATCATCGCGTCGATAGACGCATAAGTCACGGTTATCCGGTCTACATCGACAATGGGTTCGGCAAAGCCCGCATGCAAAAGCGCATCACCAATATCGTGCATGTCATAAAAATCATGAACATGGGGTAGCTCATCGACTTTGCCCCAAGCCTGACGCAACTCGATAAGCGTATCCGGGCCGAAGGCACTGAACATCAAGGCACTCTCCGGACACATAACCCTTTGTAACTCGACTAGCGCAGCACCGATATCGCACCAAGGCAACATCAGATTCGAAAAGACAAGATCAAACCGAGCATCAGCAAAAGGAAGGTGCTCGGCACTTGTCAACACACGCGGCGAAACCGTGTTGGCGTGTTTCTGTGCCGTTGCCTGCAACATATACAGCGACAAGTCGATACCAACAATCTCGGCATCCGGATAGCGTTGACGGAGTAGACCGGTGCAATAGCCGCCGCCACAGCCGGCGTCCAGTATTCGCGCTGGCGACGCCTTTAACAGGTCCAGACGCGATAATAGCTCGCCTCCCACACTCTGATCCAACACGGCCGCATCACTATAGGTATAAGCCGCCCGTCCAAATACGCGTTGCACAGCCTTTCTATCTATTGGCATACCCGTCAATGTGCAATAGTGTTCATTTTATGAACGCGAATTCTTCGAAGTGAAGGCTAAGACGCGTCAAATTTAACCGCACAGAATAATACTTGTTTGCAATAATTACCCGGATGCAGGCGCAATTGAGTGAAATTAGCGTGACTAAGACGCTAATTCGAGTTATGGACTGGGTTTTTCCTCGGTTTTGTCTGGTTTGTGGTGATGAAAAGACGGATAAATCCGACATCTGTGATAAATGTAGAGATTTCTTGTCCATTATCAATATATTTTGTCCAGCTTGTGGAGTATCTTCGAAGAAACCGCTGATATGTGGCAACTGTCAAAAAACACAACCCTATTTCGATAGCACATATACCGGGTTCAATTATTCAGCGCCCATGGATGGTTTCGTAAAACGACTGAAATATGACAAACAACTTGAATTTGCACGTACTTTAGGGGAATTATTTGCCGCTCGGTGGATGGGTCAGAGTACGCCACAACCCGAATTGATTGTCCCCGTACCACTGCATCGTGTGCGCCTGCGCGAACGGGGCTTTAACCAATCTTTGGAAATTGCCCGGGAAGTCGGCAAACGCCCTGAACTCAGGATCGATTACCAATCCGTTATTCGCGTCAAGCCCACACCACCGCAAACCGATCTACCGTTAAAAAAGCGCCGCTCTAACGTCCGTAATGCATTCAAGGTCATCAAACCCATCGAAGCCCAGCATGTCGCCATACTCGACGATGTCATGACTACCGGCAGCACGGCCGACGAACTCGCCCGTTGTCTGAAACAATCCGGCGTGGAACGCATCGATGTCTGGACGGTGACACGAGCTAGCAATCAAATAAATCAATATAGTTGTTGTTAAAAACAGGCAACCCCATTTTTGCAAAGTGGAGCGTGATTATAACTGCGTCCTTTGCGGCTGTTTATTATCTTTTATTTCTGAGTGAATATTTGACAACACCGTTAGGTCGGGTTGCGTTGCTGGACTCGCGCGAAATTCTGAACTTATCCAATGGTATTTTTCACGGAACTCTGCCACCGGAACCGTTTTACCGCGCCCCCCTGTATCCCGCGTTTCTTTCTTCGTTCTTATGGTTAGGGGCACCTGAAAATATTCTGTTATTGATCGCACAACTTGTTAATGGTGCTTGCCATGTGCTGTCCGTAATTTTTGTTTTTAGAATTTCATTTTTAATCTGGGAAAATCAATATTCAGCGTTCTTTAGCAGCGCCCTCTATGCGCTGTATCCAGTAGCGGTTTATTTCGCAGGCGATGCATTCGACATCACATTTGCCACCACACTATTTTTAGCTGGATTATGGTGTTTAGCAAAATATATAGCGGCCCAAGATTTGAACCGTAATCTAACTCAACGATTATTGATCTTCGGTGCATCAATCTTATTTGGATTGGCATTACTGACTCGTCCACATTTTTTCACTTTGCTCGCTTTTGTACCGATAGTGGTTATCACCAGTGAACGACTTTCGTTAAGAACAATTCAAACACTGGTTGTCGCTACAATCGGATTCACAATCGTTTTAGGGACGATGGGCGTGGTCAATTTCAAACATGCGGGTGAATTTCGAATACTACCGTGGCAGGGTGCTTATAATTTGTGGGCCGCAAATAAACCCGAAGCTAATGGAAGATACTTTGAACAATCAATGGCCGTACTAAGCTATGACGAAAATGCCAATCCCACTCGTATAGAGTCCGAGGCTCTCTATTTAAGCGAAACTAACAGTATCAAACCGATCAACATCTCAGTCGCAAACAACTACTGGCGAACCAAGGCAGTACGATATATTGTCCAACACCCAATTGAATGGAGTCGGTTAGTATTAAAAAAAACCTTATTTCTTACTCACAACCAAGAGCAATATAACAACAAAACGTATTCTTTTCATAAAGACAGGTCGACGTGGTTGTCGCTCAACCCGCTGGGCTGGGGGGTTTTAGCATGTTTCGGGCTTGTCGGATTAGTAATGCTGCCGCGCCGATTCATCGTTCTTGTTTTAGCAACAATTTTGTTATACGGAGGTGGAGTACTTTTGTTTTATTCCAGCGCTCGATTTCGTCTACCGATGGCACCTATACTCGCAATTTTATCAGGGGGGCTCTTTGTTTTTACTCTGTGCTATCAAAAATTCTCCACTCGTAAAAAAGCAACAGTTGCCGGATTAGTTCTACTAACAGGAAGTCTCGTATTTTACCCGTTTGATCTAGTAGACACATCTAACACTCACGCACAGGACTACATTTTACTCGGACGAGCATCCTTCAAACTGGCAAACTATACTGATGCAAAAACACATTTTGAGAACGCAAACAAACTGCAACCCAATAGACTAACAACACGTAACCTTCTTTGCTCTAATACTTATAATCAAATCCTTTCAAACACCAATTACAAAATTTCGAAAAGCGACTTATCTACTACTATCTCCCATTGCTCCAACGCGGCATCTATTTCTACCCAAGCAAAGGTTTTCGAGGGCTATTTTCGTTGGTTGGATGGGCAAATCACGGATGCCAAAGGAATTTGGGAAAGTGTGGTATTGAGCAATGACGAAGAAAGGTATCTCGCTTATGCCATGCTTTTACTCGCTGACATTGAGAGCCATAATACAAAATCAATATTACGAACAATAAACCTCGATACACTGGATACCTTCAGTCTGTTTGCCCTAAAACGGCATGGATATGAGGGTGCATCAGCGGTACTCGCAAACCGCTTAAACGAGAATCAAATTCAACAAAAAGAGATTATCTATAACAGTCTCTTTCTTAATAATCGAGTAATAGACGAGTGAGCCTGACTAATGAATGCTGATCTTTCAATAGTAATACCTTGTTATAACGAGGCATCAACAATAAAAGATGTACTCTCAAACGTCCGAAAAGAAGCTGGAAAGGAAGCGCAGATTATTGTAGTGGATGATTGCTCGACGGATGGCACAACTCAACTTCTTAAAGACGAACTCTATACTGAGATCGACAGATTAGAATTTCACGAAAAAAATATGGGCAAGGGAGCAGCACTCAGAACCGGTATCGAATCAGCAACTCGCGATATTGTTCTGATTCAAGACGCTGATCTCGAATATGACCCGCGCGAATACGGTAAGCTGTTACGACCTATTCGTGAGGGTAGGGCTGATGTTGTATACGGAAGTCGATTCTCCGGCGGCGATTCACACCGTGTATTGTTTTTTTGGCACTACAAAGGTAACCAGTTTCTTACAACCATGTGCAACATGTTTAGCAATTTAAATCTCTCGGATATGGAAACCGGCTATAAGGTTTTCAGCCGAAAATTGATACAAAATATAAAAATTCAAGAAAATAGATTTGGCTTTGAACCTGAAATTACAATCAAATTATCCAGAATTACTAATATAAGAGTTTATGAAGTCGGCATTTCGTATTACGGTCGAACTTACGACGAAGGAAAGAAGATCGGTTGGAAAGATGGTGTCTCGGCACTGCGCTGCATTGTTAAGTACGGCCTATTCTACAAATCCCCGCAGTAGCAACAAACATTCTCCAGCATCGTTGGGATTTTCTGTTTTTGTTCAAGATAATACAACCCTTATCCTGCATAACCTCCGACCAATACAAACCCATCACTGATCATTTTCAATAACTCGTTCAGCGATTATAACCATAGGTTTTTTATTTTCATCTTCAAAAAACGCAAACTGGTAATTCTTTCTATTCCGCAACCGATCTAGCGGGTAAAAAACTGGGTATTTTTCGCCTCCAGTGCGCACACCCATTAACACAAAGTACCGACAAGTTTTTGACCGAGTATCAAACTCCTTGTCAGATATGTTAGGTTTTGGTACGCCATAAGCTACCCTTTTAGTATGAAACATTACTACTGGTGTTTGCACAGAAAATACACACGCGCCCACTGGTATCAGTTCGCTGGCGTCTTTTAATGCGTTTGTCAAACTCAACTTGTATCTGGCGTCTTCAATAGCATCTCCTGTTGACTTTGCTTTCAACCATTGCCGAGATCGGGAATAGGGACGCAATTCTGGCTCTACTGAAGCCATCGCCACCCGCATGACGGGAACGCTACTGGGTAATACCACTACCAAAACCGATGTGACGATAATCACAATTGGAGCACTCACCATCTTTCGGTAACGTACAACACGATCAAGCGCAACCCAAGCATAAAAAAGAGTAATTGGGAAAATTGCAAATAAGAATCGAGACGTAAAATACACATCAGAGTATGGCCAAATCATAACCACTAATAAATAGACGATCACATAGATCGAATCAATTTGCAGACTTAACAATCGAGCAATTAGGCCGACCATAGATAATAAAAGCAGTAATCCGACTATCAAATTAATAACAATCGCCGGAAATGGGTGTACGTCACCTGTCAAAAAAACCCACTCCCAACCATCCCAAAGCGAAATAACGCGTGAGTAAATAATTTCTCCAACCGACCAAAACCCTGCTTCACTATTGGCTGTCAATTCATCTAAAATCGTACCGACATAACTCTCATCCGTCATCACTTTTGAACGATACGAAAGCCAAAGTGTTATAGGAAGAACACTGCTACCAATCAAAGAGAGCGCATTTCGTGGTCTTTTGCAAACTATCACCAAACAAAACGCGACAACTAACGATAGTCCAATTGTTCGCGTAAGCGGGACCAACGCCACTAAAAGGGCAGCGAGTAGCCATCGGGTGCTTGGAGTATTGTCTCGCGGCAATATTAACAATACGAGAAACACCAAACTTCCAAACAAAAATTCACTCCAAAGATCTTGCGACATCAAAAGTGTACTTGGCATTACACAAATAGAAACAGAAAGTGCTATAGCCGCAAACGGCTGCCGAGTCTCCTTATAGACCCAAATAGCGAACAACAATACGAACCCAACCAACATGGCGAAGTTCAGTGTCATAGCAAAATCGGGAGAGTTTGTGTTCGCTCCCATCAACCCAAGCACCATCGGATAGAAAGGAGGAAATCGCGTGACGTTGTGAGCGTGTTCGAAAACTGGATATGTCGTAACAACCCAAGGCGAATAATACTCAGCCGTCAGGAGGTAAATCGCATCGTCTGAGACAAACCCAATATCGGAATCTCCAAAGGTAAAGAATCGAAAAAATAGCGCAAAAACAAGAGCCAACAACAAAAAAACACTAAAATTGAGACGGTTATACAGCACTGGAGTTCTCTTCTACCGAACTAAGATAAAAATGTTACAGCTAATGTAAAAAGTTATGATCTTACTCAAATGGAAAATATTGGTAGAAAAACAATAGGTTAAATGCTAAAAAGCGCATTGAAAATTTTTACGCTCGGCGCTTTAGAGCCATCCCCAAAAAATGCTCACGTAATAATTACAATTAGGTTGTCTCAAATATCGTATATTTATCACTTATGCTTATGAATTCCTTAGCTATTTTATATCATAAACTTTGTCAGGTATAACTAAATGACCCATGCTAACGACGTGGATTTAGATTTGGATGCAAGCGATGACGTCGATGTAGATTTCGACCGACGCAATCAATGGCGGCCTTTATATTACTTCAATGTATACCGGCTGGTTTTAGCCGGTATCTTGCTGGTCAGTGTTCTTACCAAAGACAGGTTTGGCATTCTTGACTCACGTTTCCCTCTGCTGACGCTTATCGCAACCGTCGCAATAGCGATCAGTTGTATCGCAAATTTCTACACTATTAGTATTGCGAAACCACGGTATGCTATTCAGGCCAACTACCAGATTGGCTTGGATATATTGTTACTCGCGATCCTGATTTTCGCAGGCAACGGAGTTAACGGCAGTCTAGTCATTCTATTAGTGGTATCTATCGCCGCGGCAGCGGTGTTGCTGTCCACGAAAATGACCCTGTTCTATTCGGGATTTGCATTTGCGCTTCTTCTTGCGCAACAAGTCCTCGCGTCCATGGGTAGTGCAGATCTATTCAACAACATTCTGAGAGTCGGTGTATTCGGTGCCGCTATATTTACCACCGGACTTGTTCTCCGCACGGTCGCCCAGCGTATCCAGGCAACCGGGGCTAAAGCGGAGGCCCTAGCCGAACAACGCGGTGTCGATATTGAAAATCTTGACCAGATCAATCGCACCATTGTTGACCGACTGGAGCTCGGTGTTTTCTTTATTGACCAGGACAACGTCATACAGGCAGTGAATGACAAGACCCGTGAGTTGTTCGGTCTAACCAAGAAGTATGAAGGCATAGCGCTACCGGGAATATCACCCCAACTTTATGACATGGCCCGTCAATTCAGAACAAGCCCGGACGCACATCTGACCCAGATCCAACCCGACCCCGACGGTCCCATTTTACAACCGTCCATCCAGGCGATCGGCGACAATCGGGTTATTTATCTGGAGAATGTTTCAGAGGCAAAACAACGGACGGAAGACGCAAAGCTCGCGGCTTTAGGCCGATTGGCAGCGGCAATAGCGCACGAAGTGCGTAATCCTCTGGGCGCAATCAGCCACGCCGAGCAACTGTTACGTGAATCACCAAACTTTTCCGATGAGGATAAATCGCTTCTCGTAATCATTGACGAGCAAACCAAGCGCATAAACACAGTAATAGAATCCATTCTAAAACTCAGCCGCTACAGCAGCGGTAACACGGTGTTTGGCATTCGCACTTGGTTGATTAGTTTTCGTGATGCGTTTGTGCATTCGATTGGTATCCCCAAGACCGCGGTCAAAGTTGACGGGCCGGATGTCAAAATTGACATGAACGCTGATCACCTCAACCAGGTGATTACAAACTTATGTGTAAACGCCATACGCCACAGCCCACCGTTTAGTGGTCAACCGGTTATTCGGATGCTGATACGCGTCCCCGTTGACGGCTCTAATCCGACACTGGATGTCATGGATACCGGTGAGGGTATACCGCCAGAGAACGCGGAAATGATTTTTGAGCCTTTCTTTACCAGCTCGCCCGCTGGTATTGGATTGGGTTTGTTCATCGCACGGCAATTGTGCGAAGCGAACAACGCCCGGCTGGATCTCGTACCCAGCCAGGGCGAAACACGATTTCGTGTAACTTTACCCGCCTCACGGGATCAGGATGATGAGTTCAACGCCTAATGTTCTAATTGTCGACGACGAGCCGCCGATCCGTGATCTGCTGACGCTGACCCTGCAGAAAATGGATATCACTAGCGGCGCGGCAGAATCCGTTACTGCCGCGCGCGAACTGTTG
>Ga0224508_10005353_pt1 | contig 10291 bp, 7 predicted proteins | sample SF_Jan12_sed_USG_4_FD_170157 | JGI IMG/M metagenome (GOLD analysis project Ga0224508, IMG submission 170157) | Sediment microbial communities from San Francisco Bay, California, United States - SF_Jan12_sed_USGS_21 | ecosystem: Environmental > Aquatic > Marine > Sediment | place: USA: California... | reverse complement strand
GTGCTAAACTCAGGCTCCATGGAAACTTTAGCGATTGATTCCACATTCCATGCCTACGTTGTCATGGGATTGGTTGTACTGGCGCTGATTCTGTTTGCCAGCGAGCGAATTCCACTGGCTTCGTCGAGCCTGCTGATCCTGGTGCTGCTTGCGTTACTGTTCGAGGTTTTTCCTTATGTCGGCAGCGCTGGCCCGGTACGCGCAAGTAACCTTTTCCTCGGATTCGGGCACCAGGCCCTGGTGGCTGTTTGTGCCTTGATGATTGCCGGCCAGGCGCTGGTGCGCACCGGTGCGCTTGAACCGATTGGACGCCAACTGGCGCGCTGGTGGAGTGTCTTTCCAAAAATCACCTTTCTGACGACACTGGTGATAGCCGCCATTCTGAGCGCATTCATAAACAACACGCCGGTCGTGATCCTGTTGTTGCCGATTCTGATCAGCGTATCGCTTAAAACTTCAACCCCGGCCTCTGACCTGTTAATGCCGCTGGGACTGTCCACGTCTGTTGGCGGTATGGCAACCAGCATCGGCACCTCGACCAATCTGCTGGTGGTGGCCGTGGCCGCGGACCTGGGCTTGCGCGAGTTGGGGATGTTTGATTTCGTATTTCCGGCGATGATTGCCGGAAGCGTCGCAATTCTTTACCTTTGGTTTGTCGCGCCGATGCTTTTGCCCGAGCGTGAAGCGCGCCTGCCGACCACCTCGCCGCGAATGTTTAATGCACAATTGCGTATCCACGACGACAGCGTCGCTAACCAGAAACATTTATCCGAGGTCATCGAACTGGCTGGTGGCAACCTTGAGGTGGTTCATATTTTACGAGGGGAAAAGGACAATCGACTTGTCGCGATTCCCGACATGGTCTTGCGCAGTGGTGATCGCATCATGGTCAAAAGCACGCCGGATAGGCTAAAGGAACTCGAAACCGTGCTTGGCGCGAGTCTTTTTTCGGGCGACGAGCGCGTCGACGACGAACACCCTCTGGTAGATAAAACACAACAAATCGCCGAGGTCGTCGTGGTTCCCGGATCGACTCTCGACGGAAGGACGCTCGCCAATGTTCGTTTTCGCGAGCGTTACCAGTTGATGGTACTGGCCTTGTTCCGTACCAATAAGTGGGTCAACAAGCAGGGTACCGAGCACACCGAGGATACGCGCCTGCATTCGGGCGATGTCTTGCTGGTACAGGGGGCAATCAGCAATATCAATCGGCTCAAGTCGAGTCGCAACCTGCTGGTGCTGGACGCAAAATCCGCTTTACCGATTTCGTCGCGCGCACCCCTGGCGGTGTTGATCATGTTATGGGTTATCCTGATGGCTGCATTCGGCTTGTTGCCGATTGCAGTTAGTGCGCTTTGCGGCGTGGTTGCACTGTTGCTAACTGGCTGTATCAAGTGGTTCGACGCCACGCGCGCACTGAGTGCACCGGTGATACTGATTATCGTTACCAGCCTGGCGATGGGCACCGCGATGGTGGAAACGGGGGGTGCCGATATGATTGCCAGCGCCTACGTGGCGATAACTGCTGGCGCTTCGCCGATCCTGATTTTGAGTGGACTACTGGCAATGATGGCACTGTTAACCAACGTGGTTTCCAACAACGCGGCTGCGGTCATCGGTACGCCCATTGCCATCGGCATTGCTCATCAGTTGGGCCAACCAGCAGAACCATTCGTGCTCGCGGTGTTGTTCGGCGCCAATATGAGCTTCGCCACACCGATGGCCTACCAGACCAACCTGCTGGTTATGAACGCCGGCAACTATAGCTTCGGCGACTTCGTGCGCGTTGGCTTGCCAATGGTAGTTATTATGTGGGCACTACTGAGCTTTTTGCTTCCGTGGCTATACGGCATGTAGCGGGTCCGATAAACTCTCGTTTTTTTAGAAAGATCATTATGAAAACACAACTGCTGGTCATGCTCGAAATGCAGGATGCGATGAATGCCCGGGTCAATCCCGACTGGCGGCAGGCCGGTAACGCCTGGTACCGTGCGATCTGGACCGAATGCGCCGAGATGCTCGATCACTATGGCTGGAAATGGTGGAAGCACCAGCAACCCGACCTCGAACAGGTCCGACTCGAGCTGGTTGATATCCTGCATTTCGCGATGAGTGACTACCTGCTCCAGGATATTGATAACGACGTTGTTGCCGCACGTATCGAAGCCGAGTTATCCGATCCTCGCCAGAGTGCAGATATCCGCAGCGCGATCGAAATCATGGCGCAATCCACGATTACGCAACAATCGATGCATTTCTCGGATTTCGCCAACATCATGGCATTAATCGAAATGGATTTCGATCAGTTGTATCGAACTTACGTCGGCAAAAACGTGTTGAATTTTTTCCGCCAGGATCATGGCTACAAGGACGGCAGCTATATCAAGATCTGGGCGGGCAGGGAAGACAACGAACACCTGGTCGAGGTGCTCGGTAATCTCGACAGCAATAGCCCCAGTTTTCGCGAGGATGTCTACCAGGGTCTGAGCAATCGTTATCCCGGCTAATTATCACCAGGTAGAAATCCTGCAATAACTCGTTTTAAGCCGTACGCGGATTATGTCTACTATTAAGTTCGGCGATAACACCGGTGCGGATCATTTCTCTTCTTCGCCTGGGAGGGCGTTGATGATCGACATCATGGACTCCACCGGGTACCTGAACGGATAAAGCCTGTCCCCAACCTGGGCCATCAGGCCTACCCGTCTATTATCACTGGAGTAGACAACGTAGTGGTTCTCGATGTCGTTGACGTTTTCCCACAGCGTATCGTCGAGGCTCAGACAGGTATGACCCACGATAACCGGTGTATTCTTTGCCAGATCGAGACACTTACGGAATCTTTTTACATCAGATTTGGCGTAACCCGATGGCCGGTTCGCTTGCCTCAAGCGGTTGTCTGCGAGCTCGTTATACAGTTTCCGATTATTTCTGATATTGATGATCTTGCCCAGGCTTGTAGAAGATACCGGGGGGGCGGCGTGGCAGGCAACGAAATGCCTGGAATATGCGACATACGGCAGCAGCTCATAGAACCGACTCATCTCCTTTTTATAGGCCTTGCCGCGCTGTTTTCGTAGCGTCTTCTCCCACAGCAGCCCCTGCGGAATGCCGTGTTTGGCTATTTCCTCCGAAAAACTATCGTGATTTCCCCTGAGATAGAACACCTGTTTCGGGAAGTGAACCTTGAGTTTGAAGATAAGGTCCATCATCAACATGGAGCTCACCATTTCATCCAACGCGGTATCGCCCTCGGGGTGGACGGCGTCCCCAATGATCACCAGGGTCGCGCGGCCCGCATCCAGCGCCTCCAGAAAATTGTTCTGGCTCAATACCACGAGCAGATTGTCGACCTTGGCATGGAGGTCCCCCACAATGACGGTTGTCGATTCATCGGGCAGTGCAACGACACCGCCTGGCCTGCCGTCTTTATCCCTGGGACGGTGCTTTTCATGTTCGAGGATCTCGTTGACCTTTTGCAGAAGTGCGATTGCTTCATCGGGCGGAAGCAATGCGATGGGATTGCCGAAAATTTCTCTCAATCTGCGCAGCTTCTTCTGCCGCCAGTTGACCACCCGTTTCACCTTTTTGTCCTTAAACAATGGTGAGATGCTGGATCCTGGGTTGGGAACGTGGCTCTTGAAGGTCAGCCATCCATCTTCATTACTGATGCTGAGCGTGCGCGCAGGGGTTTTTTTAGAAATATTGAGAATTGCGCGCTGCTCCGGATCGCTACCGCCCAGGGTAATCGTGTCGTCGTCCTGAAGACGATAGAATCTACAGATGTCCGAGTAGAAACTGTCTGGGTCAAACAGGATGTAGCTATTTGTCGCAACGCTGTCGCTGCTGCAATTGAGTGACGGCTCCGGATACAGATGCAGTGCCTTGTCGTCTGGATAGAGGTTTATCTGAAAAGGATAATCCCTGATGTGTACCTTGATCTTCTTCTTGTCGGACAGTTGGTAGGTATCCTTGATGTTGACCTCCTCGGACCAAAACAGGTTCGGAAAGGCACTCTTGAAGAGTTTCTTGAGTAGTTTTCGGATGAACCGCGCCATCTTAACCGCTCTCGGATTCAATGATTTCCAGGGGAACCCCGTCGGTTCCCTCGCGGATATAGACAATCAAACCACTGCGGTATAAATGAAGCGCGGCCATCTGGTAGATGATGATCTGATTTTCGACCCGTTGCAAGGTCACACCCTCGTCGACATGATGCATCCCGTATTCCTTCTTGCGCCGGCGCCGCTGCGCCAACAGCACTTTCGCCTTCGGTATCAGGAACTCGAAAGCATAGCGTTTGCGCCAGTTGACGGAAAAGAAATACCGTTTCGGCGGCGGTATCCTGATTCTGTCCAGATCCAGTTCCGGCGGTGTCAGCGACTCGATCCATTCTTTATCGAACACCGCCAGCGCGTCCTTGTACCCCTGACACGGAAAGCCGAGATGAATCTCGCGGGGGCGCAGGTTGAGGGCCTTTACCGTCCACCATTTGTTCAGCGACAGATCGATATAGCCTTCGTCGGGCCAACCCTTCAGTTTGTGCACCAGGGTGCTCTTTCCGGAACCTGGCGGGCCGGTTATCAACAGTTGGCGAAAGGTGATATCGGCGGGAAATTTCACGCCTTTTAACGTCTGCAGATCCACGATGGGCCTGGTCTTTAACTGGAAGGTAGCAATGGAATTATCGGGCATCGGATTCGTAAAGCGCAGGGCGAAAGCCCCCGTGATTCGGGGGCTTTTGAGGTTTCCGGGACCGGGTCAGCTAAACATGCCCTTGAACAGGAAAAAGAACAATGCGGCGAGAATGCCGCCCGCGGGTAAGGTGACCAACCAGGACAGGATAATACCTCCAATGACTCGCAAATCGATGGCGCCGACGCCGCGCGCGAGGCCCACACCCATGACGGCACCCACCGCAATCTGGGTAGTAGATACCGGCAGGCCAGTCTTCGATGCCAGTACCACAGTCGTGGCGGCAGCCAGGGTCGCACAGTAGCCGCGCGTCGGTGTCAGTTCCGTGATCTTGGTGCCGATGGTTTCCATAACCCGATACCCCATGGTGCTCAGACCAACAACGATACCGACGCCACCGAGGGCCAGGATCCAGAGCGGTAACCCCGCTTTCTGCACAACTTCACCGCCACTCTGGACGATGGAAACCACTGCTGCCAGCGGACCGATGGCATTGGCCACGTCGTTTGATCCATGTGCGAAGGCCATCGCGGCGGCGGTGAAGAGCATTAGCGGCACAAATACCTTCTCGACGCTGGCGTAGTGGTGATCCTTGTCCGCCTCCGGGTCGACCTTGACTTTGTTGATGAGAAGTTTACCGATGAAGGCGAGCACGATGCCGATGGCGGTAGCGGCAACCACGCTCTGCACACCAGTAAGCTCGAAGTTGAGGTGTTTGAGGCCCTTGAACAGCGTGACCAGTCCAACGATCCAGCCGACCAGGAAGACATAAACCGGGCCCCAGAGCCTGGCTTTTTCGAACGGTTTTTCCGCGTTCAGGATCAGCTTGCGGATACTGATCATCAGCAACAGAGAGATAACACCGCCGATCAGGGGTGAAACCAGCCAGCTGGCAACGATACTCCCGATCTTGCCCCAGTTGACCGCATCAATCCCGATGCCGACGGAGGCGAAGCCGACGATGGCGCCGACAATGGTATGGGTGGTGGAAACGGGCCAGCCCCGAGTGGAGGCAATCATGAGCCAGATCGCGGCTGCCAGCAGCGCCGCCAGCATCCCGTAGACCAGCAACTCCGGGCTACCGGAAATCGAACTGGGGTCGATAATACCCTTGCGGATGGTCTTGGTTACCTGCCCACCGGCGATGAATGCACCGGCGAATTCGAAGATAGCGGCAATGATAATCGCTTGTTTGACGGTGATGGCACCGGAACCGACAGGCGTACCCATGGCATTGGCCACGTCGTTGGCACCGATACCCCAGGCCATATAGCCGCCAAAAATTATCGCCAAAACCAGAAATACCGTGCCCCATTCGCTAATAATTTCCATAACGCCCTCTAATTCTTCTTAATCTGTTAAATCACTATGACTGCGGCATCAAGGTCTGTTCGAATGTACAGAAATCGAGCAGAGTAAATCGCAGGCCTACGTACTTCCCCTCAATTTCCGTTAACGAGCTATGAGCAGGCGCATGCGATCACCTACCTTCTCGGCATAATCCGCCATATCTCCGATCCACTGAATCATCTGATACCAGAACATCACCGACACGGGCTTCATCTCGTCCTCTTTGGCGAACAGGACCTGTGTCAGCTTCACACCCATCTCGTCGGTCTCGTCCTCTATCACATTGATCCGATCCACCATATCAAAGACACTGGCAGCTTCGCGTCCGCCGAAGCCGGCACTGATCAACTCATCCATCTCTTCGATTACTTTTGTTGCAAGGTTGCAGGTATCGACACATCGCTGCACCAGGTCCCGCAGCGGCTCCGCCATGCCCTCTGGCACCGTCATATCACGCTCGATCATCAAGCCTGCAATATCCTGAGCGGTGTCAGCCATGGAATCCTGCAGTTCCAACAACTCGAGCAGGTCGCGTCGATCCACCGGCATGAACAGACTCTTCGGCAATCGAGCCCGCAGTTCGTTCGCGAGGTCGTCTGCCTCCTGTTCCTTGGCGAAGATGAGTTCTTTAAACTTGACCACCTCGGCTTGATCTCCCGCAATGAGCGCTTCGAAAAGAGCGGGCACATGCGCTACACACTCGTTTGCCATCCGCATGTGGGCCTGCATCGGTTTGAATGGTGACTTTCCAAGCAGGGACGCAATTGGGTTTGTAGTTCGCATGCGAACCTCCAGTCGATGAAATTGGGAATAACGATCACGCCGCTGCGCGACGAATACGTCAAGTATATCCCAATTTCATTATGGAAAATATTGATCTGAGTCAAGTTGTCGAAGTGATGAGGGTGTATCAACATAGCTTCTATTAATAGTGGTAATCACGAAGATTCACTGGTGGTTAGTCCCGGTGGCGACCTGATAATCAGGATTTGCAATAGGGTTATAAGTGTCTATGCTGCAGGGATGCGCGTTATTCTTACCAGGCATTTCCAGACTCAATCGAACGCAGCAGGGCGCATCCTGGGCTGGTCCGATTCGCCACCTAGCCCTGGTTGGAAGGCAGATGTCGATTTTATTGGCAATCGCCTGCAGGCAAATAGTGTTGGCCTCGATGCAATTTATTCGAGTGATCTGGAGCGTGCGCGACTAACCGCGATGACTTATGCCGAGTCATTCGGAATAGCTGATGTCATCGCTATCCCGGAACTGAAAGAAATCAACTACGGGAAGCTGCAAACCAGGAAAAAGTCCTGGGTTTATGAGCACTATCCGCAACATAAGGAAGCCCCGGATCTTGTTTATCCCGACGGCGAGAGCTTTCGACAGATGCAGCAACGCAGTGCCCAGTATATTTCGTCACTTGTGCTAGAGCATCCTGAGCGTACGGTATTGATCGTATCGCATGCCGGCGTTATCAGAGGCCTTGTCAGCCATTTTCTTGATCTTGATTATGCCGTCAGCCTGAAACACGCAATACCATTCCGCTATATCGGTGATTTTCAGTTCGAGGGGAAAAACTGCGTACGCTACGACGAGCTCGGCAAAGCGTCTGGATTTGTGCGTGATGGGGCTATCAAAATACCCCTCGAGAGGGCGGGTTTTAATCCCTGATGTTGCAGCTATAGAGTGACACCAGAGAATTAAGAGCCGACTATTTTCCGTTAGTCTTTGGCATCGACGAAAGCTTTGGCACCGAAAACTTTTTCCGGCGTGCTGTCAAAGTTTTCGGCCAGGGTCGCAATGGTAAAGCGCATGATTTCGGAGAAGATCTTATCCCGGTTTTCATTGACTGCGATATGGATATTAGCCCGGTCAGCCTCCGATAGCAGGTAAGTTTGCAGGCGCCAGATTTCGTCAAAATATTGCAGGTAATGCTCTGCACCCCGGTCGGGTACGTTGGTGCTGCGTGCTTTAATTCTTTGTTGCAGGTGCTTGCGTTTTAACAAGCCCAGCATAACCGGTATCACCACGGCATCGGTCTCTGTCTGCAATTTTTCCATGAAGGCGGGATGAACGTGTACGCCCTCCAGGACCAGTGACACGTGTTCACGGGTGGCTCGGTCTACGACGGCTTCGATTGCAAGCGAAAGTAAATCGGCCTGGCTGCGGTAACCCTGCACCAGTAGCGCTTCGGGTACATCACCTTTTTTCTTCTTCCGGCCTGGTAAACCCTTCCAGGCGGTAAAGGATGACTGGTGTAACACCGGCATCAGCTGTTCGGGAATCATCGTGCGCATGACTTCACGCAGCATGTCCGTGGATTGGGTGCGAACTATTTCGAGCCGGTTCGCAAGCATGTTCGCGGTGGAGCTCTTACCACAACCGGCGGTACCCCCGATCAGAAAAATTAACTCACGGCCACTATTGATAAAATCGTGCCACACCAGCCATCGACGCGCGACGGCGGGCCCAAGTTTGCTGGATTGACGCAGGTAGCGGTATATCAGCATCGCCAGGTTTCTGGATTTAATGGTTTTAATAGACTTGTTAGTCAGGTGTTCCTGCAGCATCTGCACGACGTCGTCCGATTCCCGGGAATTGAGTCCAATGGTTTCGAGACTATTGCGAAATTTGAGTCGTGAAAACGGATTGATGCGTCCACACTGTTGCTCAACCTCGACCGTCAACGGGGCATTGCGATTTTCGTATCGGTAGACAACGCTGTCCTTTTTTAGCAATGTTAATCGCTTGTGCACCATGTGATTGAGGTCGACTGTGGAAATCAGTGCGGTGTCAGCGAGTTCGTTGCGAATCTCGGACGCAATGTGGGAGGCTTCTTTAAATTCGAGACCCGCGTCCTGCAGGCTGCGAATCAGGATGCCCCTCAGAAACGGAATCCGGGTTTCCTCGAGATCTTCTACAAGTGTTTTAGCCAAGTGTCTCCCTTATGGCAGGGCTAAGTGGAAAACAGAATAACCCTACTATTTTATGACGTATTGGCCGATATGCAAATAAAGAAATGCTGCGAACTATTTACGCAACGATTTTATGGCGTTGTAAGCAGCAATGTTTAGCCGTAGCGTCCTTCGATGTAATCCGCCGTTTCCTGGTGCTGCGGGGTGACAAACATATCGCTGACAAATTCTTCGTGGGTGCGTTGATTTATACTGATTGTCCGACGTGAACCAGGCCTATTTCCTCCTGGCAGACTGCCGGACGGCGCAGTAACGCCTTGGCGTGTGCATTGAGTTCACGCAACGACATGGGTTTGGTCTGGTAGTCATCGGCGCCGGAGCCCAGCCCGGTAAATATCCAGTTGGCGGACTCTTCTTGATCTATGTCAACGCCAAGATAGTCCGAACAGCTTGTAATACGCTGGTAGTGCTGAATCTTACACCATGACGATGCAATGACAATAAATTGAATTCAGCTGGCATGGAAAGCAATATCAATTCGCTACCGGGCCTCGAAATTTAAAGAATAATATTTCATGTTAAAAAGAATAATTGCTCCATTACTGTTCCTGCTGTTCGCCTGGTTTATCGTTTCCAATGATGACGCCAAGACGATTATCGCCGGTATTGCCATTTTCCTGATCGGCATGCATTACATGGAGGATGGTTTCAAGCTGTTTAGCGGTGGAACGCTCGAAATTGTGCTCGAGAGATTTACCAGTACCACACCCCGTGCGATCGGTACCGGGTTCCTGGCAACCGCGGTGGTACAGAGTTCCTCGCTGGTTTCGGTGATCATTATTTCGTTTCTTTCGGCAGAACTGATCGGCTTGACGCAGGCGGTCGGGGTTGTCTTCGGTTCCAATATCGGCACCACCGCGACCGCGTGGCTGGTGTCATCATTTGGCCTGAAAATAAAAATTGCGCATTACGCCTTACCCATGTTGATCTTTGGCGTCATGTTGCAGTTCTCGAAGCAAAATGCTTACAAGGGAATAGGTAGCGTCATGATCGGACTCGGCTTTATTTTTCTTGGCATTGCCTACATGAAGGAGGGCTTCGAAACCATGAAGCAGGGATTGGACCTCGCCGAATATGCAATGGCGGGATACCTTGGAGTGTTTGTGTATGTTTTATTTGGTGCAGTGGCGACCGTCATCATTCAATCCAGTAGCGCCACCATGGCCATTATTATCACCGCGCTGGCGACCGGGCAAATCGACTATATCAACGCGCTCGCGCTCGCGATCGGCGCCAATGTTGGTACCACGGTAACGGCCATACTGGGAGCC
>Ga0224508_10005352_pt1 | contig 10293 bp, 9 predicted proteins | sample SF_Jan12_sed_USG_4_FD_170157 | JGI IMG/M metagenome (GOLD analysis project Ga0224508, IMG submission 170157) | Sediment microbial communities from San Francisco Bay, California, United States - SF_Jan12_sed_USGS_21 | ecosystem: Environmental > Aquatic > Marine > Sediment | place: USA: California... | reverse complement strand
CCTCAGGCAGCGGGTAGGTGCCCTCGTATTCGATCGGATTCTGGGTGGCGACCACCAGGAAGGGCCGCTCCAGCCGGTATGTGGTTCCGTCGACGGTGACCTGGCGCTCTTGCATCGCCTCGAGCAAGGCCGCCTGCGTCTTCGCTGGTGCCCGGTTGATTTCGTCGGCGAGCAACAGATTGCTGAACAAGGGGCCATGGCGGAAGGAAAGCTCGGCCGTTGCCGGATTGAGAACGGGAGATCCTGTTACATCCATGGGCATCAGATCTGGCGTGAACTGCACCCTGTTGAACTTCAGGTCGGTGACCTGGGCGAACGATCTGGCCATGAGCGTCTTGGCGAGACCGGGATAATCCTCGATGAGGACGTGGCCATCGGCGAGTACCGCCATCAGCAACAGCTCGAGAACCTCACGCTTGCCAACGACGGCTTTCTCGACTTCGTCGAGCAACGACTGGCCGAGTCGGGCGACTTCGTCGGGGGGTAAGGGCACCATCAGATCTCCTCGACTGCCGACACGGCCAAATCCAGGCTCTCGAGGCTCAGGCCGGGCGCCATTCGATCGATGGGATGCTCTCGGCTGGGATTCAGGAGCTCCCACCCAGGTTCGCCAATCACGTCCCGAGCGAGGTCTGGGTTGGCGACCATATCGAGGCCGTGGCGTGTCTCGAGCTGGTCCGCGGCGATCGACCTCAACAAGGGCAGCAGGCGCCACTCGGCGTCGAAGGCGGTTGACTTGCCAAACACCACCAGACGTTCGATCTTGGCGAGTTGGGGCGGGACCGTCCTGGTGGGCCGCCTCGCCAGCTTGGTCATGAATCGGAGCGAAGAATATGGCTCCTCTTCTTCGTCTTCGACCTCGGCCGGTCGGAGTTGGCGGATCGCCAGGCCGGCGAACGCTACGAGCAACAGTTGGTAGGCGGCGAACTCAACAAGCCCGTCGAGCCAGAGCAGAACCAGAGCAACCAGACCGGCCATGACAATGGTGCCGCCCAGGATGAACCTCATCTCGTCGCACCGGTCAGCTCGTCTCGGATCTCGCTCAGGGCGGCGATCGCCTCATCGGCCATCTGGGAATGGACGTCATGGTCACTGAATCGGGCAACCTCGAACAGATCGGTGAGGCGAGTGATGGCGGAGCGGCTCACCCGAAGATGCCGTAGCGACCTCGCGAGGTATTCGAACGGCGCTTCACTGACATGCGGGGGAAGGCCGGCCTTGGTGAGGGCTCGTTCCATACGGGCGTAGGCACCGATGACCACCTCTCGCGGATCGGTCGATCCTTCCAGCTCCGCCAACACTGCATCGATCGCACCGGTAACGCGTACTGGCGCGGAAATGGCCTCGGATGTCTCGAAGTCAGCGGACGTGCGACTCACCGCCACCGCTCCGACAACGATCAACACGACCGAGGCGCCAAGCAGCACCAGGGCCCAGCGAGATCCGGACTGCTGGGCGGCGGCTCCATCGAGGGCCGCACTCTGGTCGCCTGCCGCCGTGAGGGCAGCTGGGAAGTCGATCTGTTCGAGAAACGGTTGGAGGATCATCACGGCCGCAAACACCACTGCGAAGCCGGCCAGGATTCGCCACGGTGACGCATTCTTGCGCTCGGGGAGCTCCAGGCCCGGTCCGCCAAGCAGCAGAACCAGGATCATCGTTAATGCGACGAGCCCGAGTGCCACTCCCATCAACACCTGGAATGCGAATCCCAGATCAACATCGATCAAGAATGGGGGAGGGCGGCTTTCACGTCCAGGAAGGCCGCGCGCTCCCGCGGCGGCGAGAGCCAACAGCATCAGGAAGGCAAGCACGACCACTGCCGCGGCCCACCGGGGGGCGGAGGTCAATCGGCGTTTTGCGCCGGGCTCATCCATTGAATGAGCCTAGACCGGTGCATGGGAATACGGCTTGGACCTGCACCGTCGCGGCTGGACAGCGGCAGTTGGGTAAGGCCCGGAGCGGTGACTGGATCCTGCGATCCGAGCCCGGCAAGCCAAAGGCTGAGTTGTGTCTTTCGGCTCTGGTCGAGGGTCGGTCATTGGCATATGTTTAGGCTGTCGAAAGGGCAGCTATGTGGAGATTCAGGTGTCTGTGCCTTGCTCTTCTGTTGGCGGTTGCTGGTTGCGGAGGCGAAACGCAGATCTCGGTATCAGACCTCACGACCACTCCAGAGCCCACGGCTGAAGTCGTCGTTCCGGTGTTCGCAGAGGGTGAGCAAGGCGCCCAAGGGCCGGCGGGCCCAGAGGGACCCGTTGGGCCACAGGGGCCGCCTGGTCCCCAAGGCGCACCAGGCCCGCTCGGAGCGGCCGGACCACAGGGGCCGCAGGGTCCACAAGGACTGCCCGGTCCCGCCTTCATTCTGGATGACTCCGTCGTCTATTGGCAGAGTTCGCAGCAAGAGATCCCGGCTGGGTCGACATTGGCCGGTGTTGTCGCCTCGTGTAGAAGCGGTGATTTCGCAACTGGAGCCGGGTGGTCTATCGGCGATGAGGGTGACCAACCCCAGCTTCGGGTGACGGGATCGATCCCGAGTTGGGTATGGACCATGACTGACGTGTCCAACGAATGGCAGGTCTACTTCGAACGGATCGCCCACGACAGGAACGTCGAAGTCACGGTCTATGTGCAATGCCTCGACCTTTCTCCTTGAGCATCCGACGCTCGCGTCTCATCGAAGCCAAGTGGGGCGGGGGGGACCTCGCAAGGTGACCAACGACCCTGGCTAAGCGGCGTGGTTTTCGATATCTCATGACTATCCACTTCTCACCGGGGGCCATAATGCAATACCGGATCGAGCGCCATCCAGCAGGCGAATTCGTGATCTCCGACGTCAAGAAACGGGGAAACGCCGTCCTGTCGGACCCGCTTCTCAACAAAGGCACGGCCTTCACCGAGAAAGAGCGACGTACATTTGGCCTCATCGGCATGCTGCCGCACCAAATCACCTCCAGGGAGCGGCAAGTCCGTCGCGCGTACGAGCACATCTACCGCAAGGGCGTCCAGAACCCTCTCGAGAAATACATCGGCATGGCCAGCCTGCAGGACCGCAACGAGACGTTGTTCTATCAGGTGCTCGCCGATCACATCGAGGAGCTCCTCCCTGTTGTCTACACCCCCACGGTTGGCAAGGCGGCATTGGGATACAGCCACATCTTCCGGCGGGGTCGAGGGTTGTGGATCACCCCCGAGCACTCCGGCAGGATCGATGAGGTGCTGGAGCACGCTCGCAACGAAGAGGTCCGCCTGATCGTTGTCACCGACAATGAACGGATTCTCGGGTTGGGAGACCAGGGTGCGGGCGGCATGGTGATACCCATCGGCAAGCTCGCCCTCTATACGCTGGCGGCAGGCGTCCACCCGGCATACACCTTGCCCATCAGCCTCGATGTGGGAACCGACAACGAATCTCTGCTCGATGACGATTTGTACGTTGGATGGCCGGAGCGCCGCCTCAGAGGTCAGGCCTACGACGATTTTGTCGACGAGTTCGTCTCGGCAATCCAAAAACGGTTTCCCGGCGCCCTGCTGCAATGGGAGGATTTCAAGAAGGCCAACGCGCTCCGCCTGCTCGACAGATATAAGCACGTGCTGCCTTCCTTCAACGACGACATCGAAGGCACCGGCGCTGTGGTGATTGCGGGGCTCTTGGCGATGTGTCGAGCCACCGGCACCTACATCTCCGACCATCGGTTCATGCTCGTCGGCGCCGGAGCCGCTGGGATGGGCATCGGCCGACAACTTCGCCACGTTCTCGAAGAGTCGGGGCTGGCGGGAGAGGATCTCCTCCGGGCAATCTCACTCGTTGATACCGGCGGTTTGGTACACGACGGGCGCCCAGACCTCGAAGAGTTCAAACACGCGCTCTCCTGGCCAGAGAAGCTCACTCCCGAGGGAGACCTCACCGATATTGGCGGCCTCGTGCAATCGCTTCGTCCTACGGTGCTCATAGGCACGACTGGCCAGGCCGGGCTCTTTACCGAGGAAATCGTAAGCCCTATGGTGTCCTATGTGGCGCGGCCGGTGGTAATGGCCTTGTCGAACCCGACATCGAAATGCGAGGCCGTGCCCGAAGACATCATCACCTGGACCGACGGTCATGGGATCGTGGCCACCGGGAGCCCCTTCGACCCCGTCGAGTGGGGAGGTAATTTGTACCCGGTTCCCCAGTGCAACAACGTGTACATCTTCCCAGGGGTAGGGCTTGGGGCGATCGTCGCCGGAGCCCAAGTGGTCACCGACTCCATGTTCGCGACCGCTTCGGAGACGCTCGCCTATCAAATGGACGCCGGAAGCCTCCACCGCGGTGACCTCTTCCCGCCTTTGACCGATCTGCGGGCGGTGACGCACCGAATTGCCGCGGCGGTCGCCACGGATGCAATCGAATCCGGCAATGCGTCCGGGATCACCGCGGACGAGGTGGAAGAACGGCTCCACCTCGAGACCTGGAACCTCGAGTACCCGCGGTTGGTGCCCGGGTAGACCAATCCAGGCTTGCTAACGCGCCGTCCGCAAGTGGCCGTGCGGTTTGGTAGAGTACGAACGAACGATCGTTCGGGCCGACGCCCAACTCACGAGGGACGACCCGATGAGCCGCCAGAAAGACGAGGAACTCACCGAGCGCTCGGAGGTCGCCGCCCATACCAAGCTTGGTGCCCCGCCGATTGGCGTCGTGATTCCTGCATTCGATGAAGCGCGCGGCCTTGCAGAAATCCTGCCCCGGATACCTTCAATCCTGCCCCGGATACCTTCGGAGACCCATGCCCGCAGGGTGGAGGTGTTCGTGACCAGCGACGGCTCTCGCGACGAGACGCCCAACGTGGCTCGCCGGCTCGGAGCGATCGTTCTCCACACAGATGAGAACCGTGGCAAGAGCGCAGCCTTGCGCGATGGGGTGGCTGCCGCATTAGAGACGGGCTGCGATCCGCTCGTCTTCATCGACGGCGACGGTCAGCATGATCCCGAAGAGATTGCTCGGGTCGTGGCACCGATCCTCTCGGGCGATGCAGACATGGTGCTCGGTAGCCGGTACATCGACGATGAGCACCGGGGCAGCACGCCTCTCAACCGTTACCTGGTTCGCACGGCAACGTGCCAGATCCTCGCCAGGCTGTTGGGCGAGCGCCTCACCGACCCGTATTGTGGATTCCGAGCGTTCAGCCGCGAGGCAATCGAAGCAGTGGCGTTTGCGGGAAACCGGTATCAATGCGAATTGGAGATGCTGTTTGGTGCCAAGGCTGCCGGCCTCGGCATGACCGAGGTGCCGGTGACTCGTCGGTACGGGGCGGGCATGACCAAGATGGGTGCCAAGTATGGCCGGCTGATCGGTCGGATCATCGTGCTGTCCCAATATGGGCGAGCTCTCCTGCACGGTAGGCGTCAACTTCGGCAGGCTTCGCTGGCATGATGGGCACCAATGCCAAGATTTGAAGAGCAGCTACTCGACGACTTCAAAGAGCTCGTCGACGGTGACCGCCTGCAGCCCGAGGCGAGCCGGTTCTTGAGCGCCGTCAACGAGATGGTCGTCAGCTACCAGGCCAGCGGTGACTTGTACGTGCCCACTGATCCGTTTCGGGGCCGAGACGACGCCCCGCCGCCGCCCGACCCGAACCTCTACTACACGATGTTCTGGCGGATGTTTGATCGGACGCCAGCGGCGATGATGCAGGGTTTTGCCATCGAGGTGAGGCGGATCCTCGCCAAACGGATCTTCAAGCACTGCGGCGACGACGTCACCATTCACCACAACGTGTTGTTCTCGCGTGGGGACAACATCACTGTCGGAGACGGCTCCCTGCTCAACCGGTATGTGATGTTGGACGACCGAGCGGAGCTCACCATCGGGTCCTATGTGATGGTTTCGGCAGGTGTGACCATAGAGACGCACACGCATCCCTTCGACGACTTTTCGGTCCCAATCGCCATTGGTGGCCGGGACGGACGACCGGTCACCATCGGTTCGAACACGGTTCTCGGCTACAACGCCGTCGTCATGGCGGGCACCACGATCGGATATCGGTGCATCGTCGGCGCCAACTCGGTGGTTACCAAGGATGTGCCGGACTACACCGTGGTTGGGGGAGTACCGGCCAAGGTCATCAAGCAGTACCTGCCACCCGAATCAGGCAATGTCTGGGTCCCCGGGCGATAGCTGAACCATTGCGGCCCCGGACTGAGGACGTCATGCCTCAATGGTCGACTCCGCTGAGGTGCGCGCGGGGGGCAGGAGGAGGTACGCCCCAATCAGGAAGCACACCGCTCCCAAGAAGGTCCCGGAGTTCACGATCGTCAGGTTGACGACCTCGCCGGTTGTCGGCAGCGTGAAGGCGGCAAAAGCCGACGCCATGAAGAAGATCGACCCAACGTAGTTGAGGCCGGAAATCCACCAATCAGGGTTCTCGCGTTGAACACACCACACCCGGCGGCACACCAGCAGCCAGGCGAGGTGGCTGGCCACCAAGAACGCTATCGAGCCAAAGAAATCAGGCCCCCACACCAACCGGTTTTCCTGCTGCGTCGAGAAGGTGGTGAACATGGCGTCGATGGTATTGGCGTTGAAGTACAGCGTTCCGATCAACTGCACGAACACAGCCCACCACAGCACGCTCTTCGGCTGCCACGCGAAGAGCTTGAACGGCCCGGAGTTTCCCTCGTTGATTGCTTGCAGGAACTGGCTGTAGCCGGCCGATGTGAAAAATATCGATCCGACCACGAACGTGATGCCAACCACCCGTCCATCCACTAGCTGGGAATAGGCAGGAAATGATCCGAGCGCAAAGAGGAACGAACCAATCATGAACAGCAATGCCACCCGCCATCCCAGGTCGCCGGGATTCCACGTCAGGTGACGATGCCATTGCATGATCGGTGCGACTCGTTGCCTAGTGTGCGAAGCCGGGCTCGGGAGCGGGATGAGCCGGCGGGAACTCGTCCAGATGTGCCACGGCTTTGCGGATGGCATCGAGTAGGCCTTCCGCAAGGTCCATACCGAAGCCTTCGCGGACGACAATGCGCAGCACGGCGACGTCGTTGGCATTCTCAGGCATCGTGTACGCCGGAACTTGCCAGCCCCCCATCCGAAGCTGGTCGGAGACGTGGAACACCGTGAAGCGGGTGGGGTCTTTCACTTTGAAAGCCAGCACCGGGATGGCAGATCCGTCGCTTACGACCTCAAACGGGCCCATTGCGGCGATCTCAGCCGACAAATGAAGCGCTACGTCTCGCAACGACTCCATGATCCGGGTGTACCCTTCGCGGCCGAGGCGCACGAAGTTGTAGTACTGGCCGACGATCTGGTTGCCCGGCCGGGAGAAGTTGAGTGTGAAGGTTGGCATGTCGCCGCCCAGATAGTTGACATGAAATACAAGGTCTTCCGGAAGGTCTTCCTCGGACCGCCAGACCACGAAGCCGATGCCCGGATAGGTGAGGCCGTACTTGTGGCCCGAGACATTGATCGACTTCACCTGCGGCAGCCGGAAGTCCCACTCCAGGTGTGGATGCAGGAACGGCGCCACAAAACCTCCACTGGCGCCGTCGACGTGGATCGGGATATCGAGGCCGTGCTCGGCGTTGTAGGCAACCACGAGGTCGTGGATCTCCTTGATCGGTTCGAACTCGCCCGTATAGGTGGTTCCCAGGATGGGGATCACCCCGATCGTGTTCTCGTCGACCCGTTCCATCACTTCGCCGGGATCAACGACGAAACGATCCTCGGCAACCGGAACGTATCGCGCCTCGACATCCCAGTACTTGCAGAACTTCTCCCAGACGACCTGAACGTTGGAGCCCATCACCATGTTGGGGCGATCGGTTGATTTGCCTTCGGCTTCCCGGCGCTGCCGCCAGCGCCACTTCATGGCCAGCCCACCCAACATGACGGCCTCGCTCGAACCGATCGTGGATACGCCGACGGCATCTCCGTCTCCAGGGGCGTGGAACAGGTCGGCGACGATATTCACGCACCGCCGCTCGATCTCTGCCGTTTGCGGGTATTCGTCCTTGTCGATCATGTTCTTGTCGAACGTCTCAGCCATGAGCCGTTCGGCCTCGGGGTCCATCCAAGTCGTGACGAAGGTGGCCATGTTCAGTCGGGAACTGCCGTCGAGAAGCAGTTCGTCGTGGATCAGCCGGTAGACCGCCTCGGGGTTGGATTCACCCTCAGGTAGGCGATGCTTCGGTACCGGGGTGCGGCTCAATCGGCCTGCATATGCAGGAGCGAGAACCGAATCATCGGAGACGTGCTTGTGGACCATGTTGGCTACCTCTTGGGTCGGCGGACTGTGACGATCCTATATGTTCGCCGAGGCATCACCACCCGTCCCGGGTGAACTGTTGGTTATGAGGCGATCGACGGACCGGATTCGGGTTATCCCCACTGGAAGAGGTCCCAGGCTGCACCATTTCGCCGGCACTCCCTCCGGCATACGGTTGTGGCAGGATTCGGAGGAGGTGCGATGGGTGACATGGTGACAAGTTGGGGAGCTCTCGTGCGTTGGTTCCGGCCAGTGGTCGACCCAACCACGTGGCGCCGCTTCGCCTATCTGCTGTCCACGTTTCCGCTCGGCCAGTTCTGGTTCATCATCTCGGTGACGCTGCTATCGCTCGGCTTTGGCATGCTCGTCATCATCGTGGGCGTGCCGATTCTCGCCGGCCTTGTTCTGTTGTGGCGGGCCGGTGCCACGATGGAGCGGTCTCTAGCGGACGCGCTCGGTGACACGGAGATTGCCGTCCCTTATCGCCCGGCTCCCGGGAACGGTGCCATCAAGACTGCCCGCGCCTACCTCAGTGATCCGGCCACTGTTCGCGACGCGTTGTGGTTGTTCCTCCTGTTTCCCCTCGGGATCGTGTGGTTCACGTACTTGGCGGTGGTGTGGTCGGCGTCCCTCGGCATGGCTGTTGCTCCGCTCTGGTATTGGACCGACAACGTGCGGATAGGGCTGTGGGAGGTGGACAGCATCCCGGGGGCGGCGGTTGCATCGCTGATCGGCATCGCGTTGCTACCAGTGGCGGCGCGCGTGACGCGGGCGGCCGGCGACCTTCATGGGCGGCTGGCAGCCGGCATCCTCGGGCCTACCCGTGCCCGAGCTCTGGAGGGCGAGGTCCGAACGCTCGAAGAACGCTCACAGAAAACGGTCGACGTGGCCGAGATGGAACGCCGCCGCATTGAGCGCGACCTTCACGATGGAGCACAACAGCGGCTGGTCGCTCTGGCAATGGAACTAGGGAGAGCCAAGGCCAAGTTCGATGAAGATCCAGATGGGGCGCGCCGCCTCATCGATGACGCCCACGGCAACGCCAAGTTGGCCTTGGAAGAACTGCGGGACCTGGCGCGGGGAATCCATCCTGCGGTGCTCGCAGATCGCGGCCTCGATCCCGCTTTGTCGGCGTTGGCGGCGCGATCGCCGATTCCCGTCCAGATCGATTTTCGCCTCGATCGGCGCCCGCCGATGAGCGTCGAATCGGCGGCCTATTTCGTAGTGTCCGAGGCGCTGGCCAACGCCGGGAAGCACTCGCTTGCCTCGATCGTTGCGGTCACCGTGGAAGAAGTGGACAATTACGTGGTGGTCGAAGTGATGGATGACGGTGTCGGCGGGGCGATCGCCACCGGCAGCGGTCTGTCGGGTTTGGCCGATCGTGTTGAGGCGATGGGCGGCCGCCTGGCTGTGCTCAGCCCGCCGGGAGGACCTTCACTCGTGCGAGCCGAGATTCCGTGCGGATAGTCATCGGCGAGGATTCGGTTCTTCTCAGGGAAGGCCTGCGGCGCCTCCTCGAGGATGCCGGCCACGCCGTGGTGGCAACAGGCGATGACGGGCCATCACTGGTCGCCGCGGTTACCGAGCATTCCCCCGACCTGGCCATCGTCGACGTGCGAATGCCGCCGACGTTCACCGATGAGGGCCTGCGGTCTGCGGTGGAGATCCGGCACGAACTGCCCGAAGTGGCCATCGTGGTTCTGTCGCAATATGTGGAGGAGCGTTATGCCCTCGAGCTGATTGCAGGCAGCACGCGGAAGGTTGCCTATCTTCTCAAGGATCGAGTGGCAGATGTGGCCGACTTCCTGTCAACTTTGGAATTGGTGGCAGCCGGCGGGACTGCCATCGACGCGGAAGTGGTAGCTCAGCTGGTGCAACGGAGAGGCTCCACCGGTCTGGATCGGCTCACCTCTCGGGAGTTGGATGTGCTCGGGCTGATGGCAGAGGGCCGTTCAAACAGCGCCATCGCCCGGGAACTGGGAATTTCTCAAGGAGGTGTGGAAAAACACATCTCCAATGTTTTCACCAAGCTCGATCTGCTTCC
>Ga0224508_10005351_pt1 | contig 10294 bp, 6 predicted proteins | sample SF_Jan12_sed_USG_4_FD_170157 | JGI IMG/M metagenome (GOLD analysis project Ga0224508, IMG submission 170157) | Sediment microbial communities from San Francisco Bay, California, United States - SF_Jan12_sed_USGS_21 | ecosystem: Environmental > Aquatic > Marine > Sediment | place: USA: California... | reverse complement strand
AGCGGATCGAATCGACTCGGACGTGTATCAGAGGATCATGAAATCCAACGAGCCGGTGATCATCAATGAAGTCGATAGCACAGAAGCAACCGAACTCTGGCACGGGTTAGCTTATCGCCTGTTGGCGGCGCCAGTTCTGGACAACAAGGATCACTGCGACGGGGTGCTCGCGATCGCGAACCGTTTCGGAGCGCAACGATTCTCGAATAGCGACAAAAACCTCATTCAGGTCATGGCCCGCAAGGCGGCCAAGATTCTGCAGGTCAATTACGATGCGCTGACCGGCCTCGTCAATCGAGAAGGACTCGAGTATTCAGCCGAAGAGCTGCTGGCGGATGCTCGTTCGCGTGGCACCACTCACTGTGTGCTGCACATCGACATCGATCAGCTGCATGTCGTCAACGATACGATCTCACATGACGCTGGCGACGCATTGATCGAGGCGATCGCCGAGCAGTTTCGGGGTGCAACCCGCGATTCGGATCTGCTTGCCCGCACTGGAGGCGATGAGCTTGGGCTGTTACTTCGAAAGTGCCCGCTCGATCGTGGCACCGAAATCGCCGAGAAACTTCGCGAGAGCATCGTGGACCTGGTGGTTCCGTGGAATGAACGCACTTTAAGCGCAACTGTGAGCATCGGTATTGCACCGATCGACGAGGATACCGAGACTGCCGCCGCCGCGCTCGCTGCCGCGGAACTCGCATGCGATACCGCTAAGGAAATGGGCAATAACCGGGTCCAAAAGTTTTTTCACAGCGACACCGGTCTGATGAAGCGGCATCACGAAATGGAAGCCGTCGGGCGAATTCAGACCGCGCTGAAGGATGACCTCTTCCAGTTGTACGGGCAGCTCATTGAGCCGCTTGATCATGGTGCATCCGGCATGCACATCGAGGTGTTGGTAAGAATGACCGGCGACGATGGGTCCGCAATCAGCCCGGCCGACTTTCTGCCCGCAGCCGAGCGTTATCATTTGATGCCGGACTTGGACAGATGGATTATCCGCAAAGCGTTCCACTTCCTCGATCAGCACTGGAAGGAACTCGCTGACCAATTGAGCCTGATTACGATCAATTTGTCGGGCCAGACTCTGAACGAACCGAACATTGCGGCGGCACTGATCGAAAAGATCGGTGAAATACGTGTGCCGCCAGAGCGGATCTGTTTCGAGATAACCGAGACGGTCGCGGTCGCCAACCTTGACGAGGCGATTCAATTCATGACAACCGTCCGACAGCACGGGTGTAAGTTCGCGCTGGACGATTTTGGCTCAGGCGTAAGCTCGTTCCAGTATCTTCGTTCGCTGCCGGTCGATTTCCTGAAGATCGACGGGTCGCTGATTACTGAGATTGCCGATGATGAGGTCGCGGCGTCGATGGTCGCGGCCATTCAGCAGGTCGCATCGGTCATGAGCCTTAAGACCATCGCTGAATATGTCGAATCCGAGGCGATCAAGGAAAAGCTGCGCGAGCTGGGCGTGAACTACGCTCAAGGTTACGCAATTGCTAAGCCGAAACCACTCGCCGAGAATTTTTCTGATATCAAAATGGACCTCAGGGCGGAGAGTGCATGAGTGCCGTCGCCGAAGCAGAAAACGCTCCGATATCCAAAGTTCAGGTAGGCGTCATGACGCGGCTGACGCCGCGATTCTCGCTGGCCGACGACGCCGAACTCACTCAGCTCGCCGAAGCCGTGGCCTCATGTGTTGCCGAGGGCAACGCGAAAATCGTTATTGAGCTTACTCATGTAAACACCATCAATAGCCTCGCGCTCGAGACGCTTCTCGATTTGCAGGAAGACTTACTGCGCGCGGGCGGGTGGCTGAAGCTCGGCGGTGCCAATACGCTGATACAGGAAATCTTCAGTTTCACCGGGCTCAGTCAGCAAATCGCCTTGCTCAAGAGCGACGGTTCCGAGCAGGGCATGCCATCCGAAGCCTTTCCAATTGAATCCCGTCAGCGTTTCGGCGACATACTCGTTGCGCGAGGTCTCATGGACCGCGGTCGTATCGATGAGGCGCTCGTGCTGCAGAAACAGCACGACAAGCAGCTTGCACAGATTGTTATCGACCAGGGCTGGGTATCGGAGCAGGACGTACTGCAGGCGTTGTCCGATCAACTGGCCGTTCCCCACGTGCGTCTTCGAGCAGGCCTGTTCGATCCGGCCGTTGTAGAACTCATTGATCGCGACACGGCTCGACGGCTCAAGGTATTGCCGCTGTTTAAGGTGCGCGGGCTCGTTTCGCTGGCGACGTCGCAACCGCAGGCAATTCCGATGCTCCGCGAAGCGGAAGAAGCAATAGGCGCAAAGATTCGTCCCGTTCTTGCGCTCGAGGAAGACATTAGCAAAATGCTCGACCAGGGCAGCGACTTCGACGGCATGTCGGACGACATTTTTTCCGATGTCGGCGTCGAAAGCGACCTCGAACTCATCGAATCGAGTATTCCCGACGACCATACGACGATCGACGAGATCGCGGCCGGCAGTCCAGTTATCAATCTCGTGAATTCTCTGATTCACAGAGCTGTACGTGACGGCGCGAGCGACATCCATATCGAGCCATTCCGGAAGCTGTCGCGCGTCCGTCTGCGAATCGACGGCGTTCTCTACGAGGTCATGACGCCGCGCATAGAGCTGCACCCGGCACTCATCTCCAGGCTCAAGGTCATGGCCAATCTCGATATTGCCGAGAGACGCCTGCCCCAGGACGGCCGTATTCAGGTACAGACTCAGGGACGATTGGTGGATCTGCGTTTTTCGAGCCTGCCTGGCCTATATGGAGAGAAGGTCGTGCTGCGCGTGCTCGACAAGAACCAGGCAATCCTCGATATCAACAAGCTTGGCATGAGCAAGCAACATCTCGATACCTATAGCGGCTTGCTCGGCCGCGGTTACGGCTTGATTCTCGCGACTGGCCCGACCGGCAGCGGCAAGACAACCACACTCTATGCGGCGCTCAATGAGCTCAATTCGCTCGAGAAGAGCATTGTGACGATCGAGGACCCGGTCGAGTACCAGATGGATGTCATCAATCAAAACGAGGTCCGGGACAAAGTCGGCCTGTCGTTTTCAAAGGTCCTGAAACATGTGCTGCGGCAGGATCCCGACATCGTCATGGTTGGCGAGATCCGCGAGCGCGAGACGGCGGAGATTGCCGTGCAAGCCGCGCTGACGGGCCATCTCGTGCTGTCGACTCTGCACACGAACGACAGCGTAGGCGCCATCACTCGGCTGATCGATATGGGCGTTGAGCCTTATCTACTTTCGTCGGCGTTGATTGGCGTTGTTGCCCAAAGGCTGATCAGAACAATCTGTCCGCAGTGCAAGACCACTTATGTCGCCGATCCCGAGCTCGTTGAGAAGTGCGGCTGGCCTGACGACCAGCCCATTCGCCTCGCCCGTGGCCGAGGCTGCAAGGAATGCTATGACTCCGGATATCGCGGGCGGATTGCGATACACGAAACACTGGAAACGGGTGCCGAACTGCAGCGTCTCATCATCTCAAGTCCAACGAAGGACCAGTTGAGCAAGTTTCTCAGCGACAACGGGTTCACGACGCTTTTCGATGACGGCCTGGATCGCGTCAGGGGTCAGCAAACGACGATAGAAGAAGTGGGTCGCGTCGTCTCGACCGCATAAGGAGGCAAGGATGGCACTCGAACTGCAAGTTCCCGCAAAACCTGCACAGAGCAATTTGGCGGGGCCTAAGTTCCGGTTCAAGTTGCCGAGCTTGTCACGAAACACGCTGACGAATCGGGACCGCATGTTGTTCACGGAACAGCTCGGCCTGCTGCTTGAAACGGGCGCGAATCTGTACAACGCGCTGCAGACGCTCAAGAGCCATAGCGCGAACCCCGCGATGGCGGAAGTTATTCAAGCGCTAATGGTCGATATCTCCGAAGGTCGCCCATTTTCACAGGCATTGACGAAGCACCCGAAGCTATTCTCCGCCAACTACGTCAATCTGATTGCGGCGAGTGAGACCGGCGGCTTTATGCACACCGTGCTGCAGGAACTGAAGTCGATGGAGGAAAAGCGCGACGAGCTCAAGCAGTCGCTGTTCTCGGCGCTCTCGTATCCGGTATTTTTGATGGTGTTTTCGATCAGCGTCGTGATCTTCGTGCTGCTGGTAGTTTTTCCCAAGTTCGGTGATCTGTTCACGTCAATTGAAGATCAGTTACCGGTTACGACGAAGGCACTGATGAGCCTGAGCAACGTAATGCTCAATCATTGGATGTACATACTGATCGCTTTTGGCGCACTCGTTGCAGGCATCGTCCACTGGCAGTCCACTGCCGCCGGGCGCGAAGCGATCGATCGCTCATTGCTACAGCTGCCCGTGATCAGGAACATTTTCGGTGAGCTCTACATGATTCAGTGCCTGCGCATTATGAGTCTGTCTCTCGGCAATGGCGTGCCGATGATGGAAACGCTCGCCGCCTGCAAAGACGTCGTGCTCAACAAAACCTTTCGGCGCTTCATCGGTCAAGTGGAACAGCTCGTGGAAGAGGGCAGCGGCATCGCCCGCGGCTTCGAGAACGCGTCATTCGTACCGCCGGTTGCCAAAGCGATGATCAGTACGGCAGAAGAGTCCGGCAGTCTCGCCACGGTGGCCTCGCGAGTTGCCGATTACTACGAGCAAGAGCTCGACCGCAGGCTCAAAGCCGTGTCGAAGATGGCTGAGCCGATCATGCTGCTGGTCATGGGCGCCGTCGTCGGGCTCCTCGTTAGCTCATTGATTTTGCCCATTTTCAAGCTCTCCCGCGCCGTCGCCTAGCTTGGGACCCCCGTCACACTTTGGCGCTCAAGAACGCCGCCTGAGAGCCGATAACCAGTATGGACGGGCTGAGATCACCGAGGCTCAAGGAGTATCAAGGAATGGGAATGCATAAGGCAAAAAGCAGAAATCAGGGCTTTACGCTCGTCGAGCTGCTGATCGTGACAATCATTCTGGCCATACTGGCTGCGATCGTCGTTCCGCAGTTTGCTGCAACAACGGATGATGCAAGGGCCTCGTCCTTTGACGCGAATCTGGCCGGGATGCGCTCAGCCGTTGAGCTGTATAGGCAACAGCACGGCGCTTATCCGGGCGAAGTGGCAGCAACAGCTGCGACCTGCACCACTGGTGCAAATCAGACAGCTGCCGTCGGCGAGCCGTCATTTATTATTCAAATGACGCTCTATACAAATGCGGCCGGTCAAGTATGTACGGGTTACGATGCAACCGACTTTCGCTTCGGACCCTACTTGAAGGAAGGCATTCCGGAAAATCCTCTCGGCCTGCCCCCTTCAGGTGCTGTCGCAGTTGTGAGCACCGGCATTCTCGGGCTGACATCGGGTTCGACAGGCGGTTGGCAGTTCGATTCGATTACCGGTGAGCTGATCGGCGACCAGTAAGCTGTTCGCGCCGTAGCCGTGACCCATGCGCCGCTCACATTCCCTACGCGACCCTGCGGCGTGGCGTACTCCTAGCAATCGCGGCTATACGCTCCTAGAACTCGTCGTCGTCATCAGCATCATCAGCGTGCTGGCGGCGGTGGCGCTGCCCGGGATGGGGCCTTCCGAAGAGCAGAAGCTCGAGCTGGCGGCCAGTCGAGTGGCCGACGCCATTCGCCATGCACGGACCGAGGCGCTGCGGACTGGCGAAGGGCACGGACTGACGATCAGCCAGTCCACACAGAAGGTCACAGTCGAACAGTATGACCTGACCACGGCCCCGGTTAGCGCCATTGCGACATTGATCCATCCCATCGACAAGCAACCCTACGACATCAATATCAATACCACGCCGAGTACCTCGGGCGTGACGATCAGCAACAGCCAGGACGTTTTCAACTACTCGGGCCTTGGCCGGCGCCGCAGCCTGATATTCAACGCGAACGGAACGCCCATCTGGGTTGTCGGCTCCGGTCCGACGACTTACCTGCTCAGCGACGGGACCGTGGAGCTGAGTTATGGCCGCCAACAGCGAGTCGTGCGCGTTGCCACGATCACGGGTCGGGTCACGGTCGAATGAAGCGAATGAACGGGCGGGCGCGACAAGCAGGCCTATCTTACGTCGAGACGCTAATCGCGGTAACGATTCTTGCCGCAGCGTTAGTCCCTGCGCTAGAAACCTTGCAGACCGCGTTCACCGGAGCAGCGGTGCAAGAAACAGTCGTGCTGTGGCAGCAGCAACTTGCAACGCGCATGGAAACCGTCCTTGCCGAGCCTTTTGGGAATCTCGACGATGCGGCGCTTGCTGCAGGCAGCGAGACGACCCCGAGCAGCTATTCCGATGCGGCTGGCGGGCCGGATCGAGTGCTGGTTTTTTTGAGCCGCTACGACGGCGATAACGCCGACACCGATAACGATCCGTTCACGGGCACCGACGACGGGCTGCTCTGGGCCCGAATCGCAATCGAGAACACCCCCTACGAACTAACGAGTTTGGTTGCGCGATGAAGTCCCGGGCTAAGCAGCCAGCCTTTGCTTCGCACGAGCGGGGTTTTACGCTGATCGAGCTTGTGGTGACGGCCACGATCAGCGTGCTGGTCATTGCCGGTCTTAGCAGCGTTATCCAGACTACGGTCGCGTCAAGCGCCGTTCTTGACGAACGCATCGACATTACTCGTCAAGCGAGCTTCGCGATGGAGCGCATGGTGCGGACGGTCGGCCAATCGCGAAGGCTCCTGTTGCCGCTCAACGATAACCCCGGCACCAATTGGCCCGAGAATATTCGCGAAGAGACGATGCCGCCGACACCGCCGGTCGGCGGCAGCACGCTCGCAACGGCGGTGCTCGCCGTAACGCTCCCCGCGTATATCGATCTCGATTTCGACGGCTTTCCCGACGCCGATGACGATCGCGATGGACGAATCGATGAAGACCTGCCAAACGACGCCCACCATGATTTCTTCCCCGGCATCATGCTGATTGATGACGACGGTGACGGCAGCGTCGACGAAGGCGGTGGCTGGGCCCAGGATGATGAAGATGGGACGTCGGAAAATGAAGACTGGTTTGACGGCATCGACAATGACGGTGACGGAAACATTGATGAGGACGCAGCGTCGGATCAAAATGGTGATGCGTGTCCAGGGCTGTGTGGTGTCGATGACGACGGCGACGGCCAGGTCGATGAGACCACTAAGGATGATGACGACGAGGATGGCGGCACTTTCGACGATCCCTATGACCCCGTGGTGTTCTACCTGGACAATGGCACGTTATTGGAACGCATGCCTGTGCCATGGAATGAGGACGGTAACAGCTCGCCGGATGGCCCCGTAGACGGCCGCGATTTCGTCGCATCGCCGGTCGCCGAAAACGTAACGCGCTTTCGCGTCGAGCGGCTGATTACGAACACGCTGACTGTCGACATCACGCTCGAGCTCACGAGCGCCACTGGACAAACGGTCAGCCTCAACCGCCGCGTTCGTGTCGGAGGTGCGCTGTGAAGACTTCTCCCGTTTCTTCTCAGCAGGGCTTCGTATTGTTCGCCGTCTTAACGGCACTCGTGCTCGTCGCAGCCATCGCCCTGATGCTCAGCACCCAGAGTGCCGTCGAAGCGGATCGCAGCGGGCGCGGCACGGAGGCGCTTGAAGCCGAGTACCTGACTCAGGCGGCTCTCGAGCACGCCATCTGGCAGAACGATATCTATGCCTGTGCCGGCGACTTCAATGTTCCAACCACCGTTCTCGGCGCGCACAGCTACGCTGCCAGCGTGACGGGTGGTGGTGCCACAACCACGTACAGCCTCTCCGCAGATCAAGACGCGTGGATCAGGGACGACCAACCGACCAACAACAACGGCGGGGACTCAACGCTGCATATCAACGACAGCCAGGTCGAACAGCCGCTATACCGTTTCGACCTCTCCTCGCTGCCGGCCGGCGCACAGATCAACTCGGCATCCGCCTCCTTCTATGTCTCCACGGAACACCCGCAGGGTCCCGTGACCGTGCACCGAATCACGGCTGGCTGGGACGAGGGAACTGTTACCTGGGACAGCATCAGCGGCAGCGTCGACGGCCAGATTCTGGCGATGATTCCTGCCCAACCGGATAAGGACGTCCGGGCGCAGGCAAACCTCACGGCCCAGGTGCAGGCCTGGGTCAACGGCGAGCCGAATAACGGGATTCTGCTGGCCTCGAGCGCGCCCGGTATCCACGCTCAGTACGTGAGCCGAGAGGGCGCATCCAACCAGGCTCCCCGCCTGGATGTCGTCGTCGGCACGGCGCCGGCCTCGCCCGTCAGCATCACCGCGACCGGCACGCTCGCCAATGGGGTGACGCGGACTCTGAGCCGGCCCCTCAGCTCTGCATACCAACCGCCCGGCGTGCTCGAACTTCAACCCGATGGAGTCGGCGGGACCGACGCGTACATTTGGGCAAGCAATCCGACAACGAACTACGGAACCGACGACGAGACCTGGGTCTCCCTGGGCGGCAGTAACACTTCCCGGAGCCTGTTCACGTTCGCCTTGGGCGCGGTGCCGGCCGGATCGAAGATCCTGAGCGCGGTTTTGTCTCTGCATCACGAGAGCGGCAACAACTTTGACGTGCCTGTCAATGCTCATCGCATTACTAATCCCTGGAACGAGGTTTTCGTTACCTGGAACCGCCGCGACAATGGCACGAACTGGGATACGGCCGGCGGTGATTTCGATGCGGCCATCATCTCGACCACAAGCGTAGATAGAAACCAGTACATCCGTTACGAGTGGGATATCGCCAGCCTCGTGCAAGACTGGACCGATGGCGCCTACCCGAACTACGGCGTTGCTCTGGCCACCGCGAGGATTAACTCGTTCGGTGAGCGGTTCTACACCAGCGACGAAACCGACCCGACACTTCGCCCGCGCCTGACCGTTACCTACGCCTGCGAGTGCGGCAGCTCCTGCATGGCACCGCAGGGCGGTGGCGCCATCTTGATGCTCGTTGGTGATGACGACGCGCCCGCGGCGGGAGATCTGGAGAAGCAAGCTCTGTTTGAGTCGTGGGGCTACACCGTTGATTTCGCAAATGACAACACCAGTGAGGGGGGCATCTCGTCGGCTATGGCGAGCTACGATGTGCTCTACGTGGCCGCCAGCGTCAGCCCGACGACCGTGGGCACGAAACTAACCAATCTATCAGCAGGCATCGTGACTGAGGTCGGGGAACTCAACGACGAACTTGGCATCGCCTCGGGCAGCGCATCGCCAGTGGATTCATCGGTCAACATCGGCGACAACACTCACTACATCACCGTGCCGTTCGCGAGCGGCACGCTGGACATCTACTCGGCTGCCATGGAGGGTTCGGCCGTCGCCGGCGTGCCGGCACCGGGGCTACAAACGCTCGGCGACTGGAACGGCGCGGGTGGTCTGGTGGTGCTCGATCAGGGTGCTGCGCTCGGCGGTGGTGCGAGTGGCGATAATGCAGCCGGCCGGCGCGTGCTACTGCCGATCGGCGGCGCTAACATCGATTTCACTCACGTCAACAGCAACGGCCGGCTGATTGTGCAGAGAGCGCTCGCCTGGAGCTCCGCGGTCACTGCACCTGGGGTGGGGAAGAATGTTCTGCTGATTGTTGCTGACCTGATCAGCCCGGCCCAAGCGGCGGCTGATCGCAAGACGCTTATGGAGACCTGGGGTCACACAGTCACTCTAATCGATGACGATGACACCGCGGTAAATTTCGCTGCTGCGATTGACGCCGCCGATGTCATCTACGTCGGTTCTGGCACCGCCGCGACTTCTAATGTCATCAAGATGCTGGGTGACACCACCAAGGGCGTGGTCAATGAGCCAGCATCGTTAGCGACTACTATGGGCTTTGCGTCCAGCTTCGTAGCGGCGTTTGCTGTCGATCAGCTGACGATAGTCGACAGCACACATTCCATCACCCAGGGTTTCTCCAGCCCATTAACGGTGTTCACCGCCTTGGCGGTTCCCACTGTGTTGACCGGGACGCTGTCGCCTGATCTGCAGAATCTGGGCGAGTTCCTTGGCGCACCTGGCCTTGCTGTCCTCGAGTCTGGTGCGAGGAGGCATGATGCCGGGACCACTCCTGGACGCCGGGCCCAGCTTCCGTTCGAAACAGCCGTAGGCTCGGATCTCACGGCCGACGGTCAGCTAATTGTACAACGCGCCATCGAGTGGGTAGCAACAACGGCTCCTCCCGTCCCGGCGCCAACTTATAACGTGCTGCTCATAGTCGGCAATGCCATGACACTGAGTACCAAAGACGCGGGTTATAAGGCGCTGATGGAGTCTTGGGGGCATACCGTTGCCGTGCTCGACGACGGCGAAAGTCAGGCCGCTTACGAC
>Ga0224508_10005350_pt1 | contig 10295 bp, 10 predicted proteins | sample SF_Jan12_sed_USG_4_FD_170157 | JGI IMG/M metagenome (GOLD analysis project Ga0224508, IMG submission 170157) | Sediment microbial communities from San Francisco Bay, California, United States - SF_Jan12_sed_USGS_21 | ecosystem: Environmental > Aquatic > Marine > Sediment | place: USA... | reverse complement strand
GTCGGCGCCGACCATCGGGATACTGTTTTCCGGCATGTCCATGTGGGAGGCCATCTGCCCCATCCCGATCATGCCTTGCGTACCCATGGTCATGTAGCCCGGAACCAGATTCCCGACCGCATTGTCGAGCGCCTTCGGGTCAGCACCCACCATGTTCGGCAGCCCATGCCCCATCTGGTTCATGACGTGGTGGGTCATGTGGCAGTGCATCGCCCAGTCGCCGGGATTATCGGCAACGAATTCGATATTCCGGGTCTGCCCGACCGCCACAAGAACCGTGGTTTCGGGCCGCCAGGCGGACTCCGGTATCTCGCCACCATCGGTCTCGGTTTCCCGGAAGGCGAACCCGTGCAGGTGGATCGGATGATGGTCCATCGCCGACAGATTGCCGATGCGGATGCGCACGTGATCGTTCATCCCCGCAACCAGCGGTGCGGTGCCCGGAAACACCTTGCCGTTGAGGGTCAGCGTATTGAAGCCACTTGAGACGCTGGTATCGGGGCGGTAGGTACCGGGTTTGATATCCATCTCATGCAGCATCAGCGCAAAGTCGCGGTCCGGGCGCTCGCGCTTGGGTTCCCGCGGATGGATCACGAACATGCCGAACAGGCCCATGCCCTCTTGGGTCATGGTGTCCTTGTGCGAGTGATACATGAAGGTGCCGTGCTGCACCGCCTTGAACTCGTAGCGGAAGGTTTCGCCCGGCTTGATCGTGCGCTGGGTCAAACCGGCAACGCCGTCCATGTTGCAGGGCAGGATTATGGCGTGCCAGTGCACCGTAGTCGGCACGGTGAGCTTGTTGGTGACGTAAATCCTGATCCGGTCGCCCTCGACCGCCTCGATCACCGGTCCGGGCATATGGCCGTTATAGCCCCAACAAAAGGCCTTGAAGCCGGGCGCGAACTCGTTCGTCACCTCCTCCGCGATCAGGTGGAAGACCTTGGTGTCGCCGACGATCTGAAACGGCAATGTCGCCCCGTTAGGCACGACCACGGGCGTGTAGTCCTTCCCCGGCTCGCCGGGTGGGAAATTCTCATCCGGATCGACGGTTCGGGCATACCAGGGGTTACCTCTCGGCGTCCGGTAAACCGCATTCGATTCAGCGACCGCCGGCTTCTTCGGAGCCGTCATCTGCATATTGTGCTGGCTGTGGTCCATCGGCGCTGGCATCTGGTGCCCCTGATGCTGGTTTGCCTGCGAAAGCGCTTGTCTGCCGACGAGCGCCGCACCGGCAACCGCAACACCTGAACCGGCAAGAACCTGTCTGCGTGTGATCTTTTTCATCAGTGACCTCCTGCGTCACCGCCGTTCGCCCCGGCGGAAGCCATCTCAACGGCTTTCTCCCCGGCGGCGCCCGGCAGGGCTCCACTCATAAGTTGCTGAAACCGGACATGGGCGATCCAGTAGGCGCGCTGCGCCTGGATGAATTCCCGTCCGGCGAGGATCTGCTGACGCTTGGCAGCGATCAGCTGGAAAATACTCTCCTGCATGGCGTTGTAGTCGCGCTGGGTGCCCTGCAGGATCCGCTCTCTTTGCGGCAATACCGCCTTGCGGTAGTAGCGTTCCGTCTTACCCGCGGTCTCAAGACGCGCCCGTGTCAGCCGCGCGGCGGAACGAACACGAACGGCAAGCGCCCATAATGAATCTTCGGCAGCCCGAATTTTCAGCAGCACACCGGCCTTGCGGGCCTGCCCCCGGTCGAAGATCGGGATTTCAACCCCGAATGTCGGCCCGAACGCCTCACGCAGGGTCTTTTCCTTTTCTCCGGTCTCTTCATCCGCTTCGACCTCGACCTCGCGCTCATATTCAACGCCACCGTCAACATCCGGCAGCAAGGACTGCTTGCGCACGAGTCGGAACTGCCGCCCCAGCGTTACGAGCTTCTGGCGCGCAATGGCAATCTCCAGGCTCGCCTGAACCGCCCGGCGTTCGATGTCATGGGTGTTGATGGCGGCGCCAGCGATACCGGGGAGCCTGTTCGGCGCCGACCAGCGCGTCTGGCTTCCGGTCAGCCCCATCAGCACGTTCAGCGTCTCCCGCGCCTCGGCGCCACGCGCCTCTGCTTGCGCGAGTTCGAGTTTGGCCTGGGTCAGGAAGCTCTGGTTCTGCTCGAACTGCAGCGCCGTAATATTGCCGGCCTTGCGCAACGCCGCGGCGGCGTTGACCGTCGCCCGGGCCGATTTGACGACCGAGCGGAACAGTTCGACTTCCTGCGTGGCAGCAACGAAGTCGATAAAGGCGGTATGGGTATCGGCGGCATGCACGATCACGCGGCGCGCCACCTCCAGCTTCGCCTCCTCAAGGGCGGACCGTGCCACGGCCTTGCGCTTCGGGCGCTGCAACAGATCGACAAAACTCCAGGCCACGCCAAAGGCGAGATTGGGCGTACCGCCCGCATCGTTGAACCAGGTAACCGCACCATCGAAAACCGGGTTCCTGAGCAGGCCCGCCTGAACCAGGTTGGCCTGGGCGATGCCGACCTCGGCATATGACGCCTGTAGGCTCTTGTTGTTTAGAAGCGCGATCTGTACCGCGCTTGCCGGGGCAAGCTGACGTGACAGCAAACTTCGAACGCCGGCGTTGGCGGCCAGGTCGTCACTGGTCCCCATATCCCACTGGACGCGCTTGCCGATCCGTTCGCCAACCTCGAAAGCCACGTCGTCGAATGCCTCCTGAGGGGCAAGTCGTGCGCAACCAGAAACAACCATCGACAGGGCCACTCCGAGGCCGAGAAATTTCATTCTACTGATCATGATCGCCTCCCCCTCACTGCCGGTGCTGGCCATGGTGGTGCCCGCCGGACGGCTGCGCAGGCGTCTGCGAGCCCCCGGACGGGCTCGCTTTCGGCTTGACGTCCTTCAACTCGCTCACAAGCGCTGCAGACGTCGACAGGGAGCCCCCCGGCCGGGCGGATGGGTTGGCCGGATGGCCGGCGGGGACAATGAAGTCATCAACCGCGCGCGCGCACCCGCCGGCGACTGAAAGTGTGATGAGTAATGCAGCAATACGGTAAGCCAATGTAACGCTCCCAACAGATCTGTTGTTCCACGCCGGAACACGGCGCCACGCCGCAAGAGCCTGTCGAGACCCTGCGGACAATCGAACTACAAATGAGAGGGTGCGTCAGATGCGGAAACGCTGCGTCAGTGCATATACGGGAAGCGAGGCGGACTCCGCCGGACCGGCGACATCCGGGTATGTGCACAAACGATCAGGCGGACGGACGCCAAGCGCAACAACGGGTGCGGCGACAATATTCTTGCCGCTCTCGCGGTCAGGCGCCGGCACGGATTGCTGGATTGCCTGGCGATCATCGGCAGTCCGTTTCGTCAACCAGCCGTCGCACAGGCGGCAGCAGGATGCCAGCTCCCTGTCCGGACCAGGTTGCTGGTCGCTGGTGAACACGACAGTTGCCTGACCGTGTTCATGCCCATGATCGTTATGGGCCGAATGATGTTTCTGGTTGGCGGTTCCTGCGTCAGGGCCGTGATGGGCATGCGACGCATGATGCGCGTGTGCGGACCCTGCCCTGAACATATCAATGGTCGACAGGCACGGCGCGGCAAGCACTGCCAGAGCGAGCATCGCTACACAGAATTTGCGCAACCAGAGAACCATGGAGCCTGTTTTCCCGTTTCTGGCGGATCAACCGGGTCCGAATACAGCAAGCCTGTCCGGTGGTCGTCAACCGGAATTGATGCACCGCGCACGAATTTGTTATCGCCTGCGGCGCGCGCGCCACAGATCCGCAACGACACAGATCACGCAGTTTTGGCTTGCTTCCGCCCACTTGGTCCGGAATATCGGAACTCAGTGAGTTTCTGCCGCAACCGAGTGATGGACTACGCGTTCGATACCAAAATTGAGGAACGAGCGATGAAAAGGTTTGCCGTTCTGAGCGTGCTTGCCCTCGTCGCGGGCGTTAATATCAGCGCCGCTTTCGCATGCAATCACGATATCGAGTGCCCGACCGGCTGGGTCTGGTCGGACAACGAGGGATCTTGCATCGAAGCACCCGAACCGACGATGTGAGCAGACCACATTCGCCCACGCCGGTGCGCCGCATCGGCAGGATACGCCCGGGCGGCCTTCGGTTCACGGGTTTGCGGTCTATTCCATGAAGAAGAACCAGGTGTAGCCCAGGAGCAGCGCCGGTATGGTCGTATAGAGCGTTGCGACGATAGCCGCGCGCGGCGCCAGGGCGATCGCCGGGAACAGCGCATCGCCGTCATTGGAAATTGCATTGCCGATTTGCGCCGAGAGGGGAATCGCGCCCGAGATATAGAGCGTCGTCGTCACGATCTGCGGACCACAGCCCGGCAGAAGGCCCACGGCCACCCCCATCAGCGGCGCGAATGGCAGCCACACCTGAAGCCAGTTTTCGATACCCGAACCGGTGAAATAAACCGCCAGCTCATAGACGAGAAACCCGAAGACCACCCACACGGTGACGAAATTGGTGTCGAGAATAATGCGCTCGGCCGTTGAATACCGTGTTTTGCGTACCGGACAGAAGGCTGCCACCTGACTGTTGCCGCGCCGCGACAGGGCCCACATAAACAGGCACAGAACAGCCGCGCCGACACCGAACCATTTGGTCGGCTCCAACTCGCCGAGGGCGCCAAGACTGGCGTCTATGTCGATCTGGGTTGCGACGAGGACGCCGAGGAAAAGACCCGGGATCAGCAGCCCAAACCAGATTAAACCCGAACCCTCGCGGACGGCAGCAACGGTTTCGCCTTCGCTTCGCTCAGGAACGAATTTCCCGAGCGTCCTGTCTACCGCTTCGGGCTGCGTCTTCGCCTCGTCGGTGCCGCGCAGAAAATCGGGCCCATGAATGGCGTCGACGATCCAGCCGGAAACAGAGCCGACGACCAGCCCCATCGCCATTATGGCGAGGCCGGTGAGCGGTTCACGTGCGATCAGCAAAAAGGCGGCATCGCCCATGGTCGCAGTGAGCACGGAAACCACCGATCCGAATGTGATGTATCCGCGAACATATTGCGTAATAACGATAATGGCGCCGCCACATCCCGGCAGTGCTCCGAGAAATGCCGCCATTGGCGCCTGCAGCCTTTCCTGCCGCTGCAGGAAGCGCCCAAGATCAGCCTTGAAAATATTCTCAAGGCTGTACACCACGATCAGCGTACCGGCGACGAAGACGGTGACCTGCAGATAGGCATCGGCCAGAGCCGTGGTCACGACGTCGCGCAGCCCCGGCGAAGCGGTCGCAACCACCAGAAGCGCAGCCAGCGCCGCAAGGCGCCACAACCTGCCGGTAATCAGCTTGTCGTGCATGGCACCGGTGACCCACCGCCTGGCTGTCAGTACCGCTTCGGTCATTCATTCCGCCCTGGCAAATCCATCTTCGATGGCCGCCTGTTGCCATTGGCCACTTTACTCTTGAATGAATATAAGAATGATTTGCAAATACATCAATTGGCATTCGACTACAAAATGGCATGATATGGTGGCTTTCGGCGCGCCATGGTGACGCACCGGACAGGGTGATACCGCGAAAAAGCCATTCTCCATGACAACGACGGACACCAATCCCGCACAGCAGGCCGGTGGCAATCCTGCCGACACTCACCGGCTTGATGCGTTTATCGACTTGCGCAGCCCCTACTCCTATGTGGCGCTGGCGCCGGCCCGCGCTCTGGCGCGCGAATGCGGTCTCGCGCTCGTCTGGCGGCCCTACGCGATAGACGTGGAGGCGAGCTATGGTGCGGCGGAAGAACGAGACCCGCGCGCGCTGCGCAAGGTCAAATATATCTACAAGGATGCCCGCAGGATCGCTGCGCCGCAGGGGCTTACGATCCGTGGCCCGAAACGCATCTATGACGCCCGGAACGCCCACATCGCATTTCTGTTCGCCCGCCGGGCCGGATTGACCGATCCGTTTCTCGATGCTGTCTACGAGCAATTTTTCAGTCACACGATCGACATTGAAGATCACGCCGCGCTTGCCGCGTTGATTTGCAGCCTCGGCGGTTCAACAAGCGAATACGACGCCTATGCGAGCGGATCGGGAGGCGACGATCTTGCGAGCGAAATGAATCAAGCCGAGGCGCTTGGCGTCTTCGGCGTACCGTCGTTTCTGTTTCAGGGAGAGCTGTTCTGGGGTTCAGACCGGCTGGCGATGATCAAGGAGATGGCGGTGGCAAGCGCAAGCCGATAACAATCTGCCCGCCCCGGGACAAGACGCGTCGACAGCCCTAGAGCGGGATCAGGAAAAGTGGATTCCGGTTTTCTAATCCGCTCTCGCTCCACTCAATCGGAAGCGATCACGTTTTATCGACTTGCGCGATTGCCTCAAGTCGATCGTGATCTAGCCGGCGGATTGCTTCGGTGTGTCCGTTTCCGCTTTGGCCAATTCCCGGGCGACCAGATCTTTCGCCTCCAGCAGTCCAAGCCGTAAGAGATAGGACAGAAATCCGAAATCCCGGGATTCAGCCAGCGGTACCAGCGACGAGAGCGAGCGCTCGATGACCTGCGCGGATTCCCGTTGCCCGCCAATCTCGGGAGCAATCGTATAAGCAGAATTTTCTGCTTCTTGTGTCTGGCCCTCGTTCACGAGCCGTAGTCGCTTATTTTCGTTCGATTTCATTGTTCCAAACCAACGCGGTGCCCGCGAATTCGATTTATTGATCCAATTTCCATGGTCAGACGTAACAGCTCCAGTGTTCTCGATCTTAACCAAGAATTGGAAAAATTTGACCCAGAATTTGGAAATACCGATCAATAAGTTTCACAGATACCGTTGCACTGGTTTTTCCGGCTGATCTCAGAGTTCGACTAAAGACTCATACTAGAATCGCATACGAATATACATATCAGCATAGCAGCCCAGCAATCCGAACGAGTAGGGGCATCCGGAGTGCGGGGAAAGGGCAGGGGGAATGCATGACGGTCTTGGCTTCTGAACCAAGCATTACTGCCGTCGGAACGAGTGTCATGACCAGGTTCGTGGATGGTCAGGGGGTTACCTCGGACGCACTCTTCAGCAGCGCCGGCATTGATCCCCAGACACTTGTCACCAGCAAGGTCGATGATTACGTCCCGCTCACGCGAGCCGCTGAGGCGTTCCGCCTGGCGGCGAGTGCGATAGACAACCCGTTTGTCGGCCTGCACGCGGCAGAAAAAATATTACCGCCGATCAGGCACGCCCATATTTTTGCAACCCTGGCTGCACCGGACCTGCGCACCGCGCTGCACAAGCTCTCGCAACACTTCAGCAGGGTTGTGAAAATTCCGGCGTCGTTCACCGAACAGAATAATTTCGGGATATTCGAGTATCGCCTGAACGGAGTTGGGCATGATAGTCCTGAACTGGTCGATTTCGTCGCTGCTCGGTTCTTGCGCATTGTCGAGCAGGCGCTCGGAAGGCAATGGCGTCCGACCGCAGTTCAACTCTCCCGCACAGCCCCAGGCTATGTTGAGGAGCATATGCGCGTGTTCGGGGGCAACATAGAATTCGGGAACTGTATCAACCGCATCCATATCGATGGCACGCTGTTGTCAACGCCGTTGCCGGGTGCCGATCAAACCCTGTTCAATATCCTTGATGCCTGCTGTGAAAGACTGATCACGTCCTCTGCAAACGACAAGGGCTCACTTGATCGCCTGCGGCAATATATCATCGAGAGCCTCGATAATGAGGGTGCCACAGCAAACGCTGCTGCCGACTATCTGGGCATGTCGCGCGGCAAGATGCAGCGTATCCTCAAGCGGCAGGGAACGTGCTTTCAATGCTTTCTGGACGCAACGCGAAAGGAGGTGGCGCGCCACTATCTGACCGAGACGGACTTTCCTCTTTCCGAAGTTGCCCTTCTGTTGGGCTTTTCCGAGCAAAGCGCATTTACGCGCGCCGCAAAGCGCTGGTTCGACGTTTCTCCAAGGCAATACAGGCATCAAAAATCACTGTCGCTGTGACCTACCCGCTGGCGGTTCAGGGCAAGCACACAAAATTTCACGCGGCAGGCCTGGACTCATAATTTTCGCCGAACTGGCCCCACCATATGAGGGCCAGTAACGCTATATACTTCCCAAAGAATATATTTCTGATATATCGAAAAATCGTGCCGGACACGGGCACTCTCGCAAACGATCACCTTACGTGATGGTTTTTGCGCCTCGAAAGCGATACGGTGAAACATCGAATTATCGCGATGTTTTCACGAATCCGACTACCATTTCTCGAGTGCGAATTGGCAGGATACGGCGAAAACTAACTCCATATGCAAACAGGCACACGCCAAAAAATAACGGATTTGCTGTCCGACGCCGGCATGGCGGCGCTGCTCTCTCCTCAGGACGGGAGCGAACAAGCGCCGCAAATATGGACCGGGGCGTTAGTCGGCCTGCCGGAAATGCTCCAGGAACATGGCCTTGATTATGAGGGTGTGCTGGCAGAATTTGGGCTGACGCGCGAGCAAGTTGAAGACCCCAAAAGCTTTATCCCGATGGAGAAATATGCCGGCATATTGGCTCTCGCGGCCGAGCGTACCGGCGACCCCCTGTTTGCCCTTCATCTCGGCGAACGCAGTGGACCGTCTCGCAACCACCTGCTGTTCTATGTCTATTCGAACGCACCGACGCTGAAATCGGCGATAGAGGCCGCTGTACGCTACGCCCGTCTCGTGGCAAGAATTTCCTCGTCCTTCTCCATTCACGATGACGTTGGCAGTTTCGAATTTTCCTGCGAGCCGCCCCGCGAGATTTTTATGCACAAGGATTGCGCCAGCATGGCGCGGTGGCTGAAGCAGTTTCAAAGCGTCCTTGGCGACGACTGGAAACCTCTTTCGGCAGGGTTTGCACACAGCCGCCCGGATGACATTTCGGAATATGTGCGGCTGTTCGGCGAAAACATCGCGTTCGACCAACGCGCCAACACCATCAGGTTCGACATACATGCACTGGCAACGCCCATGCCGGAAGCCGACGCTGGTTTGTTCGACGTGTTGCGGTCCTATTGCGAGCAGCTTCTCAAAGAACTGGACCGAGGCGACGACCCGCTCCAGAAGATCAGGACTTATATCGCCGACAACCTGTCAGGCGGTCTGCTTTCACCAGCTGATGTCGCAACCGGCACCGGGCTCGCAATCGATGAACTGCAGACCATTCTGAAAAGCCGGAATATCTCGTTCCGCGACCTTCAGGACGAGCTTCGAAAGGGGCTGGCGGCGAGATATCTGACAGAAACGGACCTTAGATGCGGCGAGATCGCGTTCCTGCTCGGCTTCTCCGAGCAGAGCGCCTTTACCCGCGCCGGAAAACGATGGTTCGGCATGTCCCCGCTGGATTACCGGCGCAACCCTTCCCAGAAGCGGGCCGTCTGAGTTACACACCGCCGGTTTGCTGAATGCCGACCCAGCGGGAGCTGCCTGCCCCCGCCGCAATGCCTGTTGGTCCGCCAGAACGGAAATAAACGATCTGCTCAGCCGGTTGGCTGCCGCACGATCCGAAGATAGGGCTTGGGAGCCTCCCACCCGTCGGGGAATTTCTTCTTCGCATCTTCATCGGATACGGCCGGCACAATAATCACGTCGTCGCCCGCCTTCCAATTCACCGGGGTCGCGACCTGATGCTTGGCGGTGAGCTGCAACGAGTCGATAACACGCAGCACCTCATCGAAATTCCGACCCGTGCTCATCGGGTAGGTGATCATCAGCTTGACCGACTTGTCGGGCGCGATCACATACACATTCCTCACCGTCTGGTTGTCAACGGCGGTGCGGCCTTCTGACGTATCGCCGGCATCTGCCGGAAGCATGCCGTAAAGTTTCGAAATCTTCAGTTCCGGATCGCCAATCATCGGGTAGTTCGGCGCCGCGCCCTGCGTCTCCTCGATATCCTTCGACCATTTTGCGTGAGACTCCACCGGATCGACGCTGATCCCGATGATCTTCACATTCCGCTTGTCGAACTCGGATTTTATCTTCGCGACATAGCCGAGTTCCGTGGTGCATACGGGGGTGAAGTCCTTCGGGTGCGAAAACAGCACGCACCAGCCATCACCAATCCAGTCATGAAACTTGATTGGGCCTTCGGTGGTCTCCGCTTCAAAATCGGGGGCGGTACTGCCTATTTGCAATGACATGATCTTCCTCCAGAACACATGAGCCCTCCGCCAACGGCCATTTCGCATGCCGGCGGTGAACTCTACCTGATTGCTATTGCCAACAACTGTAATCTATGCGCTTGCGCTGCAAGATCAATCCGAGGCGGCATTTTTGTGCCGCCGAACGCATCGGCGCGGTGGGCGTTACGTCGCGTCATACTCTCGCAAGTCT
>Ga0224508_10005349_pt1 | contig 10295 bp, 8 predicted proteins | sample SF_Jan12_sed_USG_4_FD_170157 | JGI IMG/M metagenome (GOLD analysis project Ga0224508, IMG submission 170157) | Sediment microbial communities from San Francisco Bay, California, United States - SF_Jan12_sed_USGS_21 | ecosystem: Environmental > Aquatic > Marine > Sediment | place: USA: California... | reverse complement strand
TTCTTCGGCTGGAAGTCGCTCATGACTCGGTGCCAGAGCAGTCGCGCCGCGCGCAACTTCGCGATCTCCATGAAGAAGTCCATGCCGATGGCGAAGAAGAACGAGAGACGAGGGGCGAAGGCGTCTACCTCGAGGCCTCGCGACAGCGCGGACCGCACATACTCCAGGCCGTCCGCGATCGTGAAAGCCAGTTCCTGGACCGCCGTCGCGCCCGCCTCCTGCATATGGTACCCGGAGATCGACACCGAGTTGAATCGCGGCATGCGCTCGGCTGTGAAGGCGATGATGTCGGCGACGATCCGCATGCTCGGCTCGGGCGGATAGATGTAGGTGTTGCGGACCATGAACTCTTTGAGGATGTCGTTCTGGACCGTGCCGGCGAGAGCGTCGGGGCTCACGCCCTGCTCCTCCGCGGCGACCACGTAGAACGCCATCACCGGCAGCACAGCGCCGTTCATGGTCATCGAGACCGACATCTGATCCAGCGGGATCTGGTCGAAGAGGATCTTCATGTCCTCGACCGTGTCGATCGCCACGCCGGCTTTGCCGACGTCGCCGACCACCCGCGGGTGGTCGCTGTCGTATCCTCGATGGGTCGCCAGATCGAAGGCCACCGACAGGCCGCGCTGGCCGGCCCCGAGATTACGCCGGTAGAAGGCGTTGCTCTCCTCCGCCGTGGAATAGCCGGCGTACTGGCGGATGGTCCACGGGCGATTGGCGTACATCGTGGCCCGGGGGCCGCGCATGTACGGAGGCAGTCCGGGCAGTGTCCCGACGGCCTCGAGCTCCTCGAGATCCTCCGCTGTGTACAGCGGGCGGATGTCGATGCCCTCCGGCGTACCGACTGTCAACTCGTCAAGGCGGCGGTTGCGCAGTTCGCCTTCGGCGATCGCGCTCCAGCGCTCGACGGGTGAGGGCTCGGAGCTTGGTTCGGGCATTCAGGCCTTTCCGGAGTGCGTCACCCGGATCCTACGCGGCCCCTTGCCTTGGGCGCACGCGTAACGAGTTCGTGAGAAGGGAGTAGGAGGCCGGTAAGCCCATCCGGGTCCCTGGGCATCTCGGCCATCGCGAACGTGGCGTAAAGGCGCAAATTCGGGCGATGACGCCCCCGTTACGGGAGCTACCGACCTGTCTCGCGGTTTATGTGAGCTTTGTGGGCAAAGGGTTGAGCGTTCCTGTCCACGCTCGGGATCGCTCACGGGTACCTCTAGCGTCCCGCCAATGACGACGACCGAGCAGCTCCGGCCGCGACGGGCCCACGCCCCCCGCCGCGCACTTGCAGTAGCTCTCGGCGCCGCGGTTGCGCTGACCTTTGCTCAGGCTGCGGACGCCGACCGAGCGGAGGCGAAGCGCATCAAAGTGGGCGTCTATCAAGACAGCCCGGTCCAGAAGACGCCCGGCCTGCGGAAGGCCGTTGGCAATCGGGTCCGGGTGGTGAGCGTCTACTTGAGTACGGGGAAGTCGCTCAACCCCTCGCTGATCCGCTGGGCCAACCGCAACCGCATCCAGCTGATGATCACGTGGATGCCCGACAACGGGAAGGCCAAGCGCGTCCAGCCGCGCTTCCGTCTGGCCAAGATCGCAAGGGGCTCCGAGGACAAGCGCCTGATCAAGCTCGGCAAGGAGACCAAGAAGCTCAAGATCGCGCCGATCATCCGGCCGATGCCGGAGATGAACACTCCCTGGTACCCGTGGTCGGGCACGGTCAACAAGAACAACGCGAAGAAGTACAAGGCGGCCTTCAAGCGCGTCCGTGCTCGGCTCAAGAAGGGCGGCGGCAAGCGGGTGAGGATCATGTGGGCGCCGTATGTCCGCAGCTTCCCGGAGAGGCCGACCAACACGATCGCCAACTACTTCCCGGGTCGGAAGTACGTCGACGTGGCCGGCGTCAGTGGCTACAACTTCGGCACCGTTCGATCGCTGTCCTGGGCCGAGCCCTACGATCTGTTCCGGGTCGCCTACCGCGACATCAGCGCCCTCGCGGCGAAGCCGTTCTGGATCGCAGAGACGGCCTCGACGAACAAGGGCGGCAACAAAGCGCTCTGGATCTCCCGTCTCGGGAAGCTCCAGTCGAAACTCCCCCTGCTTCAAGGCGTCGTTTGGTACGACGTCAAGGAGCGGAACGGTGACTTCAGAGTCCGGCAGAACAAGCGGACCACCCGCACCTTCCGGGCCATGTTGAGAAAGAGGGCCAAATGAGCACACGCGTGCTTCGAGGGGCGCGTCGTCGACGCCTGCGCCGTCCGCTGGCTGCGGGGCCGCAGAAGCGCATGAACAAGGTCATGGTCGACCGCATGATGTGGCGGACGGGCTTCGGCCCGTCGAACGCCGACCGCAAGAAGTGGATCGGCCGGAGCGTGCAGGACTTCGTCGACGAGCTCCTGACGACCCCACAGGGAGGCCTGCGGGGCGCGGCGCCCTACAAGCAGGAGCGGGACGACGATCCGCGGACTCCGCTCGACCCCACGGAGGACGACACTGATCTCGTCCTCGAGTGGTGCGACAAGATGATCCGCCTGAAGAACCCCTTCGCCGAGCGGATGGCGTTCTTCTGGCACAACCACTTCGCCACGCAGCGCAGCGAGGTCAGCCCGCCGCAGTTGATGCAGCAGCAGATCGACCTCTTCCGCAAGTACAGCGATCTCGTCGCCAACCCTGCGGCGAAGTTCCGCGACCTGCTGTACGAGGTCGGCGAGGGCCCCGCGATGCTTCGCTTTCTCAACGGCGAGCAGAGCACCAAGGACGAGCCGAACGAGAACTACGGCCGAGAGATCTGTGAGCTGTTCGCCATAGGAATCCTCGATCGGCTCGGACGGACCACGTACGGCGAGAATGACATCAAGGAGATCTCCCGCGCCTTCACCGGCTGGGAGATCGAGGATGACGATCCGGACAACGTCAAGGCGATCTTCAACGAGGACCGCTGGGACGACACCAAGAAGTCGATCTTCGGCAAGAAGGCGGCCTTCAGGCACCGTGACGGCGTGGACGCCGTGCTCGCCCACTGGAGCCACCCGTACTTCATCGTGACCAAGCTCTGGAACGAGTTCATCACCCTGCCGCCGGACAAGGCCACCGTCACCGATCTGATCCGGACCTACAAGAAGGGTGGCACGCAGATCCGGCCGGTCATCCGGAAGATCCTCACGGACCCGGCGATGTTCGCCAACGTCGAGCCCGACATGATCAAGCCGCCGATCGTCTACTCCGTCGGCGCGATGCGCGCCCTCGGCCGCGGCATCACCAGCAGCCAACTGAGTAACGCCCTCGATGAGCAGGGGCAGGAGCCGTACTTCCCGCCTACCGTCGCGGGTTGGGAGGGCGGCCTCTCCTGGCTGAACACCAACACCGCTCTGGCGCGGTTCGATTTCGCCAACGCGTTGGTCAACGACGACGCCTACGAGATCAAGGACCCCGGCAGCAGCGAAAGCCACACAGCTGCGTTCACCAACGCGTGGAACGCGGTCGGGCGGCCGTGGCTCGCCCCCAAGACCCGGAGCGCGTTGCTCTTCTTCTCGAAGAACGCACCGGCTGACAACGAGGACGACCGGATTGCCCGCCAGAGAGTGCTGCGCACCTTCATGGTCGGCGGCCCCGACGGACAGGTGATGTGACATGGATCGCAAGGACCTTCACACCGACCACGACGCCGAGCACGTCGTCGATCCCGGATTTGCCGAGGCGGTCATCTGCGCCGACTGCGCCCGTAGCGACAGCGCCGCGCTCGATGTCGAGCCGGTAGACCACATGCCTATTCCCATCGAGGCGATCAATGGCTTCGAGGACGGCGTGCCGCGGGTCAAGCGGCACGACCGGCGTAGCTTCATCACGAACGGTGCGCTGGGTATGGCCGCGGTCTACGGGGCCAGCAAGATCGACTGGACCGAGGCCTTCGAGGCCGCCAAGGCGGAGGCCGCCGAGCCCGGCTCGGTGCTGGTGTGCCTCTACCTCAACGGTGGCTTCGACGGCATGCAGAACTTCGTGCCGATCGCCAACCCGGACTTCGGCCACTACTCCACGGCCCGGCCCAACGTGGGACGCGCTCTCGGGGCAAGCGCCGCCAACCAGGTCGGCACCACCGTCATGCCCGGCACCGGCGGTCAGTTCGGCTTTGCGAACGTCGGCGTTTCCGGTGTCGGCAACAACGAGCAGACGGTTGGCTTTGACACCATCTGGGGCAACGGCTCCGGCGCCGGAGCCGACATGGCGTTGTGGCCGGCGGTGAACTTCTTCCAGAACTCGAGCCGGTCGCACTTCGACAGCCGCGACTACTGGTTCCGAGGCACGACCGACGACGAGACCGAGACCGGCTGGCTCGGGCGCTGGCTCGACCTCTATGGGTCGAAGGCCAACCCGCTTCAGGCCATCTCGCTGAGCTCGAATCTGTCGAAGCAGATTCGCACCAAGCGGGCCCCGGTCAGCGCCGTCAGAAACCTCAACGGCGTGGAGTTCAGCGTCTCGAACTCAGGCGAGACGGACGCGACCGAGGTCATGGGCAGCGTCTCGTCGGTCAAGGCGGCAAAGAAGAACGAGCAGCTCAACCACGCCCGCGAGGCCTACAACCGCACGGTTCGGGTCGCTCGGTCGCTGAAGACGCTCGAGAACGCGCCGGCCGGTGCAGGGTATCCGCAAAGCTCGCTCTCGACCCGTCTGCAGCTGGCCGCCACTCTCATCGGCGCAGGCCTCGGCACCCGGATCGTCACCATCGACTGGGGCTCGTTCGACAACCACGCGAACATCCTCAACAGCATGGATCCGCAGCTCACCACGCTGTCGCACGCCCTGGCGGCGTTCCGGGCCGATCTGGTGGCGCGCGGCGTGGAGACGAAGGTCATCACGCTGATCTTCACCGAGTTCGGGCGCCGAGTGGAGCAGAACGACAACGGCACCGATCACGGCACCGCCGGCCCGATGATGCTGATGGGCTCGCGGGTCAACGGCGGGCTCGCCGGTGACTGGCCGGGAATCGCACCCGGGCAGCGGGCGCGCCGCGGAGACGACCTCCGGGCGGCCAACGACCCTCGGCAGATCTACGCTCAGGTCATCAGCGAGTGGTTGGGCGGAGATGCCAACGCAGTGCTTCCGGGTAGGCCAGCAGCCACGGCAAGGCCGATCATCGGATGAGGCGGAGGGGCCTTTACGCCCTTGTCGCGAGCGCTCTCGTCGTGGCGATGCTCGGGTCTGCGAGCCTCGCCGCGGCGAAGGTGCACCGGCTGTTCGAACCTGCGCCGGAGCGCGTGCCGACCGGCTTGCAGGTCGACGAAGACGAATGGTCGGTCACGCCCTCGCGGGTCACCGTCGCGGCCGATCCGACCGGGCAAGTCAACTTCAGCATCTTCAACCGCGGCGAGGACGACCACGACTTCGCCGTGCTGGACGCCCAGGGGCAGGTGCGGAAGATCGATCTCGGTCCAGGCGCTCGGGGCGATCTGGCGGCGGCGCTGGCCCCGGGACAGAACAAGATCTGGTGCAACCTGCCCGGCCACGAGGCCCTCGGCATGGTCGGCTACATCACCGTCGTCGATCAGTACGACGCGGTGTACGCGGCTTGGGAGGCCGAGATCGAGCGCATGCTCGGACGGGCCCAGTAGCCGGTTTACCCACACAACGATCTCTCGACAGCTTGGCCGTGGGACGCGTGCGCGGACGAGCTCTCCCGGGCGAGCCGCCGCCCAGGCCCGCTGCATGCCCAAAACGACGATAGGATCGCCGCACGTAGACGAAAGTCGAGGTCGTTGGCCGCTCGGAGCAGCGAAACTTCGTGGCGCGACGCACCCAGTCTGGTCGTCCGACAGTGGGTGCCGATGGAAAGCTCGGAGCGCAGCGCACCCCCCGCAGGAGGAAGACCCTGGCAACCGCGCGCCGCACACCCCCAAGGCGACCATCTGAGCTTCAACAGACGCCGGCGCCCCGGACCGGTGGACGCGAGACCCCGCGGGCGGCAGCGCCAGCGACGCGCGCTTTGCCCTCGTCGTTGCTCTCGCGCTTCGCCGACATGACGTGGGGCTATGACCGCCTCACGGTGCTGGCCTACCACCGCATCGCCGAGGCGAATGCCGCGAGCGCCAGTGCTCCCGGCGTGGTCAGCGCCAGCCCCCAGGGCTTCGCCCGCCAGATGGACCACGTGCGGCAGTGGTACACGCCGATCGATCTCGATCGGCTTGCCGACTTCGTGGTCGACGGACGGCGCCTGCCTCCGCGGCCCGTGTTGATCACCTTTGACGACGGCTACCGCGACAACTACGAGATCGCACTGCCCATCCTCGAGGAGCGCGGGCTTCCTGCCGTGCTCTTTGTCGCGACGGGGCTCGTGGGGACCACGCGTATGGCGTGGTGGGACCGGGTCTGGCACGCCGTGCGTATGACGCGCCTGCCTCGGGCAACCCTGCCCGAGGTGGGCCGTGTTCGCCTGGATCGGCCGCAGATGCGCAATTGCGTGTGGTCCTTGCTGAGCGATACGTTGAAGAGGCGCTCCTTCAGAATCAGGGAGCCGTTGATCGACGAGATCGAGAGCGCCCTGGGAGTCGAGCGTCCGAACAGGAACCGCCCGGACTTCATGTCGTGGTCGCATGCGCGGGAGATGGCCCGTCACGGGATCGCGGTCCAACCGCACACCGTCGATCACCCGGTGCTCTCGTCCGAGACCCCCGATGACGCCCGAGCCCAGATCCACGCCTCGGTGGCCATGGTCTCCGAGCGGATGGGGCGGCCGATTCGCGCCTTCGCGTTCCCCAATGGCCGCAGTGGCGACTACCGCCAGTCGGAGATCGACGCGTTGAGGGACGCCGACGTGCGATTGGCCTTCACCATGACCCACGGCCCAGTGCGGGCCGAGGACGCCTGGAAGGCGCCGCTCGAGATCCCGCGGGTCGCGTTGGAGCTCAAGGACGGGTGGCGCGGCTTTGCCTTGAAGACCGCCGGGGGCAGCAAGGTAAAGGACCGCATCCGTGCCCTCCCGCGGTTGATCGGCCGCTAGCGCCGCCGCTCGGTAGGCTCGGCCCGTGCCGATCGGGCCTCCACCAGGAGCGGCTCTCGTCACCGGGGCGTCCTCCGGTATCGGCCGGGCCTACGCGGAGAGCCTCGCGCAGCGAGGGTACGAGGTGATCGCGGTCGCGCGCCGTGAGCGGCGCCTGCGCGAGCTCGTTTCCGCCCTCAACGACCGAGGGCCGCGCGCGCCGCGTTTCATCGTCGCCGACCTGTCGAAGGCGAGCGGCCTACAGGCGTGCCGGGACGCAATCGGCCCGACGGGCGTCGACGTCGCGGTGCTCAACGCGGGGTTCGGTTCGCTCGGTCCGGTCGCCGAGGCCGATCGACGCGGGCAGGCGGACATGGTGCGGCTCAACTGCGTTGCCGTCGTCGATCTGGCCTGCCATGTGTTGCCGGGCATGGTTCGACGCGGCCGGGGCGCGGTGGTCGTGGTCAGCTCCGCCGCCGCCGACCAGCCGATCCCCTTCATGAGCACCTACGCGGCCAGCAAGGCATTCGGACTGCACTTCACCGAGGCGCTCGCCGAGGAGCTGCGCGGCACGGGAGTCCGCGCGATCGCGGTGTCTCCCGGGCCGGTGCGGACCGAGTTCGGCGATTCGGCCGCGGGCGCGCTGAGCTGGCCCGTTCCCTACAGCCGTGCCGAGCGGGTCGTCGAGCGCACCTGGGAGGGTCTACGGCGGGGCCGTGGGCGGGTGGGCGTGGGTCCCGTGTCCATGCTCAGTCAGGTGGCGCGTCCGCTTCCGCGGGTGATCTCTCTCCGCCTCGCCGGCCATCTGCATCGTCGCCGAGCAGGGCGGGCGGCACCAAGCTGACAGAGATAGCAACCAGCCCCGGCTGCAGGGGGCCTGGTACCGCCTCAGTCGTCGAGCAAGAACTCGCTCGTCGGTCCGCAGCGGTCCACGTTGGCTCGGGCGACGACCGTGTCGGTCGTGCCCTTCTTGACGCCGGTCGCGTTGATTTCGACACGCCACGTGCCGGGGCCGGACCGGCGAGCTCGAGGAGGCCCCACCTGCGCCCGGTCGTGAATTGGATGCCTTTCGGCAGCCTCTGCGGCGAGTAGCGTGCTCCGCTGGGCCTGATCAGCGTCATCCCGTGGCGCAGGTGGTCACCCGTCACCAGGAAGCGCCCGTCAGGTGGCATTGACCGCACCCACGGATTTGCCTCTTGAAGAACGCGCCCCTTTGTGGACTACACGTTGAAGCGGAACTCCATCACGTCGCCGTCCACGGGGCGGTAGTCCTTGCCTTCGCTCCTGACGAGGCCCTCCGACCGAGCCGCCGCCCACGATCCTTTGGCCACCAGGTCCTTCCAGAAGATGGTCTCGGCCCGGATGAACCCGCGCTGGAAGTCGGTGTGGATCACCCCAGCGCACTCCGGCGCGCTGGCACCGGCGCTGAAGGTCCAGGCCCGGCTCTCCTTCTCGCCGGTGGTGAAGAACGTCCGCAGGCCCATGAGCCGGTACGCCGCGTTCACGAACGTCGCCAGGGCCCCCTCTCCGAGTCCGAGCCCCTCGAGTAGCTCGGCGCGCTCTGACGCGGGAAGCAGGGCCGCCTCGGCTTCGAGTTGCACGCACATCGGCACGATCTGGGCGCCCGCCAGCTCGTGCGCGACGGGCGCGACGATGGCCTCGGCGTCCTCGAGCTGCTCCTCGCCCAGGTTGACCACGCCGAGCACGGGCTTGTTGGTGAGAAAGAAGAACGGTCTCAGCGCCTCGCGGGTCTCCTCATCCAGGTCACCGCGGTACAAGGGGGTGCCCTCCGCGAGCAACTCCACTGCGCGCTCCAACGCTGCCACGAGCGCTCCCAGGGTCGTGTCGCCCCGCGCCGCCTTGACCTGCTTTGCGTGGTGGCGCTCGGCGGCCTCGAGATCGGCGAGCGCCAGCTCGATCTCCACCACCCGCAGGTGCTCCAGGGGCTCGAAGGGGCCGGGCACGTCCTGGTTGTCGAACGCCCGCAGCACGAAGACGATCGCGTCCACCTCCCGGATACCGGCGAGGAACTGATTGCCGAGGCCCTCACCCTTACTCGCCCCCTCGACCAGGCCACCGATGTCCGTGAACTCCACCCGCGCGTTGAGTTTCTTGGCGGAGCCGCTCATCTCGGCGAGCTGATCCAGGCGGGGGTCGGGCACGATCGCCACGCCGACGTTCGGATCGGTCGTCGCGAAGGCATATGGAGCAGCGAGGGCACCGCCCCCGGCGAGGGCGTTGTAGAGGGAGGACTTGCCCGCGTTGGGCAGCCCGACGAATCCAAAGCGTTCCATCGACTTCCCTGGGGCGACGGTGGGACCGGCCGGGCACGATAGCGGGAGGGGCAGTCCCTAGCATCGCGGCGTGGACCGTCGACGCCTGCGCATCCGCCTCGGCCGCCTGACAGCTGCGCTGCTGGGCGTGATCATCGTGTCGGCGTGCGGCCCGGAGGCTGAGCAGGCGCGGTGGGTCCCCGCGCCAGGCATCGACTGGCAATGGCAACTCCAGGGCGAGCTCGACACGACGCAGCAGGTGCCGGTCTGGGGGCTCGACATGGGCGCGCCGAGATCGAGCATCACTGCGCTGAGATCACGGGGTGCGCGCCTGATCTGCTACTTCAGCGCCGGAACCCGCGAGTCGTGGCGCGAGGATGCCGAGGATTTCCCGCCCCACGTGGTCGGGCGCACCTGGAGCCTCTGGCCAGACGAGCAATTCGTCGACTACCGGCGCCTGGAGGACGTCGGGCCCATCATGGAGGCTCGACTCGACCGCTGCCGGGATGCAGGGTTCGATGCGGTCGAGCCGGACGTGATCGACAGCTTCACCGAGCCGACCGGGTTCGCGCTGAGGCAGGCTGACGCTCGCCGGTACCTTGAATGGCTCATCGAGAAGGCTCACTCTCGCGGCATGTCCATCGCGCTGAAGAACACTCCGGAGCTCGCCGACGTCCCGGTCGATTTCGCCATCGTCGAAGATTGCTTCGCCGACCGATGGTGTGATCGGCTGGCGCCGATCGCCGGCCGGGGCAAAGCGATCCTGGCCGCCGAGTACACCGACAGGGTCAGCTCGATCTCTGCCTTTTGCGAAGACGCGAACCGGGCGGGGATCAGCGTCATCTTGAAGGATCGTGACCTCGCCCTTCCCCAGCGCTCGAGCTGCGCCTCGCCGCGTCAGTGATCCAGGCGGACCGCTCGCGTGGTCGTTCGGGATGACCGGCCCATTGATGCTGTCGGACGGGGAAGCCTAAGATCAACGCGGGCGCAACGCGCTCACGCCGATGACCACGACCCTCATTCCCGTCCTCAGCGCCATCGTCGCTGCGGGCATCGTCGTCGCACTC
>Ga0224508_10005348_pt1 | contig 10297 bp, 6 predicted proteins | sample SF_Jan12_sed_USG_4_FD_170157 | JGI IMG/M metagenome (GOLD analysis project Ga0224508, IMG submission 170157) | Sediment microbial communities from San Francisco Bay, California, United States - SF_Jan12_sed_USGS_21 | ecosystem: Environmental > Aquatic > Marine > Sediment | place: USA: California... | reverse complement strand
CCGTAGTTGAGCGCACCGGCGTTTGTCTCGAAGTACAGGAAACGATCGGGCAGCGGTTTCCCCAGCAGGGCTCCCCGCAGACTCACGCCGCGAATATCCGCAAGCGGTGGCGCAGCGACGAGGTCGAGCACCGTCGGGGTCAGGTCGGCCAGCGCCACCGGGTGGGCCACCCGTTGCGACGCGAACCCGGGCGCGCGAACGATGAACGGGACGTGCTGCGTCGATTCGTAGAGCAGGTACGAGTGCCAGGATTCACGGTGCTGGTGCAGCCCTTCGCCATGGTCGCCCGCCACCACGAGCAACGTTTCGTCCCACATGGGATCTTTTTCAAGGACATCGAGAAGCCGCCCGAACTGGGCATCGGTGTAGGCGATCTCGCCGTCATAAGGGGCGTTCGTGTATTGCGACGAGTACGGGAACGGCGGGCGATAGGGCGAGTGGGGATCGTAAAAATGAACCCACAGGAAGATCTTCCCGTTGCCTTCGTCTTTCAGCCACTGGATCGCCGCATCGACGACGGTGCCGGCACTGCGCGTTTCATCGGACAACCCCTGCTCCCTCAGGATCTTCTTGTCTTCGGCTTCCAACTGGTCCCAGTGCGAGAATCCCTGGACCAGCCCGTACTCTCGCTCCAACACACTGGCAGAGGGGAACCCCGCGGTCTTGAACCCCTGAAGTTGCAGCATCTCCGCCAAGGTCTGGGCCGAATCCTCGAGCCTGTACACCAGGTTGTAGCGAACCCCGTGATCCTGCGGGTACAGTCCGGTGAACATCGTGCTGTGCGAGGGGAGCGTGGTCGGTACCGGCGAGACGGCGTGATCGAAGACGACGGACTGTGCGGCAACGCGATCCAGGTTGGGTGTCGTGTTCTTGTCGTAGCCGTAGGGGCCGAGCCGATCGGCCCGCGTGGTGTCCCAGGTCACGACGACGACGCGGGAGATGACGGGTCCCGAAGATTTGCACCCGAACACCGCGAGGAGCACGAGCGGAAGGACCCAACGGCAGTCGCGTCGCATCAGTGGAACCGTTGCATTACCCGGGAGAAATGCTCGCTCTCACGGAGGTTCCGAAGATCGGGATCGGCCGATATGTGCGTGCGATCACGGAATCCGGCGAGATACGCCCGTTCGAGGTAATCCGCGGACACTTCCAGATCGCCGGCCAGCGATCGTGCGCACGCGAGGTCGTAGAGCGCGTCGGATTGTTGGGCCAGGTAGGGTTGGATCGCGGAGACGATCTTCTCGGCTTCTTCCCACGACGTGGCCCACCGCGCATGGGCCAGCCAGTGCCAGGCCTCCGGATCGTCGGGGCGAAGCTGGATGGCTCTCTTCATGATTCTCTCGGCAAGCTTGCCCCGGCCGACGAGCGTCATCATCTGACCGCGATCCAGATACGCGACGTAACTCTGCGGATCCTTTTGCGCCATCTGGCGGAGGATCTCTATCCCGGGCTGGATGTCTCTATTGTGGTACTTGCTGCGTGCAACCCAGATTTTGCCGGCGATCTCTTCGCGCAACGCCGCGTCATCGAAATCCCGACCGTCGGAGGGGATCGCTTCGAGTTCGAGCGGTTCTTCGCCGCGAAGCGGTCTGACCGAAAACACGTCGAACTCCGCGAGCAGAGACGACACGACATCGTCCGGCAACCCGACACGCGGAGGATTCGCCCGCGCGTCGAGGGCCCGGCGAAGATCCTCCAGTGCCGGATCTGCGTGCGCGGCGGCGGCCGGTGCAGAGCCGACAAGCAGCTCCCGCTCGCCGTTGCGGGCCAGCGCGAGCGCACGCCAACCCAGTTGATCCAGCAACGCCCAACTCCACGAAAACACGATGCGCTCGGGCTCGATTTCGGTCAGCGAGACGCCCTCCGCCTGCGGGGAAAGCTCGACGCCGGCGATCTTGGCGATGGTCGCGGCGATATCGGGCGCCCAGACGGTCTCGCCCGCTCCACGGCCGATCTCGACACCCTGCGGGGAACGCACGATGAGCGGAACCTCGATCAGGCGAGGGTCGAGCGAGTAACCGGGACCGGGGAGGACGCCCGATTCGCCGGACCGTTGATCGGCGAACGTACCGGCGAGGAGAATCCACGTTCGGGAACCGTCGCCGCGTGCGTCGACGCGGTCGAGGATCTGGCCCAGCAACGTATCGAAGTCGGCCAGCGTTTCCTGGTAGGAGCCGACATCGGTCGCACCGATTGCCTTTTGCTCTTCATCGGCAGCCGCCTCGTTCGCCCCCCCGGTCTCGAAGTAGCGCTGCTTGAGCTGGCCGACCACCGGATGGGACAGGTGGACCCAGCCGAACCAATCGGCGCTTTCATCCAGGCCGTCCAGCCAGGCGGACAACGCATCCCAGGTCAGCTTCGTCGGACGGAATCGCGGCAGCCATCGGCTGGCGTTGATGATCACCGGGGGAGGCCGGTGGACATCCTCGAAGCCGCGCCAAAGCCCGCTGGGTTCGGGGAGGAAGGCGGAGTCGGGGAAGCCCGCGGTACGGTAGCCCGCGTCGTGCAGCCGCTCCGCGAGCGTCGGGATGTCCGGACTCAGGACCGCAAACAGGTCGTCCCGCACACCGTGCCGGTCGGGGGCGAGACCGGTGAGGTACGTGGCGACCGCGGGACGCGTCATCGGAACGGCGCTCAGCGCGGTGGGCCAGACCTTCCCCTGGTCCGCCAGTCGTTGGAGTTGGGGCATCGGTTGGTCGCCGCCGAACGGTGAGAGGTCGCCGGCGACGAGACCGTCGACCGTGATCAACAACACCGACGGTCGGTCGGATGCGGGGCCCGTCGCGTCTCCGGCGCAGCCGAGAACGGCGAACGAGCACACGACCAGTGCCCAGGGAACATGCGCGCGGCGGGTCATCCTCATCCACTGCATAGATCAGCCCTCAATTTCACATTTTTGGAGTGTCGGTAGCCGCGAATCAAGATAAACCATTCCCCGGGACGATTCCAACGCGCGGCGGCGGGAGTTCAGCGGTCCCGGCGGCGTACCATTTCGGCAAGCTCGCACAACCGGGCGCCGCGCGCACCGAAAGCGGTCAAGGACCCGACGGCACTGTCGATCAACTCGTCGACCAAACGATGCGCGCCGGCGACGCCGCAAACGTCCACGAAGGTCGTCTTGTCCCGGTCCTTGCCGGCGTCCTTGCCCATGACGGCGGGATCGCCGCTCGCATCGAGCAGATCGTCCGTGATCTGGAACGCCAGGCCGAGGTTCTTCGCATACACCTGAACGGCCTGCATCTCGGAGCGGCGCGCACGGGCGACGATCGACCCCAACTCGGCCGACACGATGAACAGCGCGCCGGTCTTGTGCGCGTGGATGTATTCCAGTTTGCCGAGATCGAGTCGCGACCCCGTCGCGACGAGATCGGCGACCTGACCGCCGATCAACCCGTCGTGCCCGACCGCTCGCGACAACCGGAGCGCCGCTTCGTTCCTGGCCGCCGGTGCGACGGCCTCGTTTCCGGCCAGCAGTTCGAACGCGCGGGTCAGGAACGAGACCGCAACGAGGATCGCATTGGACTCCCCGTGTGCGCGATGCAGGGTCGTCTGTCCGCGCCGCAGTGTGGCGTCGTCCATCGAAGGCAGGTCGTCGAGGATCAGCGAACTCGCGTGGACCAACTCCACGGCCGCGGCAAACGGCATCGCCGTCGCGCGGTCCCCGCGAAACATCTCCGCACAGGCCAGAACGGTCACTCCGCGGAGACGCTTGCCCGGCGCGAGGAGCGCGTAGCGCTCGGCTTGGTGGAGCACGGCGGGTGTCGCCTCCAGCGGCTCGATCGCTCGCTCGAGGTAGGTGTCGATCGCGGCGGCAGCCTGCCGGAGATAGGTCTTCAACGTCGCGCCCACATGCCGTTCCATGCGGGAAAGCTTACCAGCCGGCGACCAGTTCGCCCTGCCGCGGGTCCAAGTTCGATTCGAAGAAAGCGCGGACTCTTTCGTGGTAGCGGTTTAACTGTTCGCCGTAGAGCCCGTCTCCCAGCGTGGCCGGAACGATCACCATGTTGCCGTCGGCGTCGATTTGGTCGGGGATGCGTTGAACCATCTCCCGCATCGCCTCGAGCAGGTCGCTATCGGACGCGGGTGCAAGCAACAGCACGTGTTTGCCGGTCAGTTCGCCGACCGTATCCGCCGCGCGCTGCGAGAGCGGCGACGCACCGTTGAACGCGGAATAAATTCCGTTGGCCACGAATGCGAGCCGGCTGCGTGCCCACGTCAGGTTGGGGTAGGCCGCCAGAGCCAGGGGATAAGCCGCGTCGGGATACAGACCGTCGAGGACGAGGACCTGCGTATCGAGCCGTTCGGCGGCGGCCAGCACCGCGGCGTGGGCTCCCATCCCCGCCCCGAAGATACCGACCCGGTCGGCGCCCTTACGCTCCAGCCACTCGAGCGCGCCGATCACGTCACGTTTTTCCAGCAGACCGAAGCTCGAGCGCTTGCCGGCGCTGTCCCCGTGACCGCGGAAGTCGAACATCAAGACGGGGAAACCTGCGTCGTGCAACGCGATGGCCACGTTGATCATCACCCGCTTGCTCGATCCGAGGTCGTGGCAGAGCAAGATCGGCGGCTTGCTCGGATCGCCGGACATCCACCAGCCGCTGAGTTCCATGCCGTCGGCGGAAGGGAACTCGACTTCGGAGACGACGATCCTCATCGACTCGAAGTCGGGAAGAACCTGGGTCTCGCGCTGCGGTACGGTCGCCCGATGCACGCCGATCGCGACCCATGCCACGAACCCGGCAACGACCACGACACCCGCGAGGGCCACGCCCCCCAACCTGCTGCGCCATGAAGACATGCAGCGAATATGGGGCCGGGGACGGAGCCGGGCCAGGCGCCCTCAGCGGGGTCCGTAATGCCTGACAATTCTGGCCGCGGCGGTGGGGCCGATCGATTTTTCGAGGGCTTCGCTCGAGGCTTCTTTGACCGCCTTCAACGATCCGAATTCGCGCAGCAGCTTTCGCGCGGTGACCGGACCGATGCCCTGGATTTCGGTCAATTCGGTCTTGAGCGTGCGCTTGGTGCGGCGGCGGCGGTGGCGCGTGATCGCGAAACGATGAGCCTCGTCCCGAAGACGCTGGACCAGGTGCAGGGCGGGAGCGTTGCGATCCAGCCGCAGCGGCTCCGCCCCGCCCTCGAGATAGATTTCTTCGTCACGCTTGGCCAGCGCGGCAACCGGCAACATCGGCAACCCGACCCGTGTGAGCGCACCGACGGCGGCACCGAGTTGCCCCGCCCCACCGTCGATGAGCACCAGATCCGGCAGCCGCTCGTCCTGCTCCAGCAAACGCCGGTAGCGGCGCGTGACGGCCTCGGCGATCGAGGCGTAGTCGTCGGGTCCCGAGACCCCGCGAATGTTGAAACTCCGGTAGGCCGACTTCCGCGGCTTACCGCCCTCGACAACGACCATCGACGCCACGGCATCGGTGCCCTGCGTATTCGAGATATCGAAACACTCGATACGGAACGGCGGTTCGTCGAGGCCCAGGGCGTCGGCCAGTTGCTCGAGCGCGGCCACTCCATGGCGGTGCGTGCTACGGAACCGCGATTCGAACGCGAGTTTTGCGTTGCGTTCTACCACCAACAACAGACGGCGCTTGGGCCCGCGCTGCGGGATGCGTATCCGCGGTTTGCTCCCCCGAACGCGATCGCCGAGCCAGCGGCTCAAGAGTTCAGGCGACTCCGGCTGAACGGGAAGATAGATCTCGCGCGGCGGATCGGAGTCGGCGTAGTACTGCGTCAACGCAGCCGCATAGAACGCCGGCGTCGCGAATTCAGCTCCCTCGGATGTGAACTCGCGCCGCGCCTGGACCTTGCCCTCGCGTATCTGGAACAGTTGCAACACGAACTGATCGCCCTCGGCGTAATGCGCCCAGTAATCCTGTTCCTCCAGACCCACGGAGGACATGGACTGCCGTACGGCGAGGCTCTCGACGGTGCGGAGCGTATCTCGATAACGCGCGGCCTTTTCATAAGCCTGTTCATCGGCGGCTTCCTGCATGCGCTTGCGCAGCGAGCTTTGCAGTTCCGGATGGCGCCCTTCGAGAAACATCGTGGCGTCGTCGACAGCTCGCCCGTAGGTCTCCGGATCGGTCTTGCCGGCACACGGCGCGAGGCATTGATCGAGGTGATAGTACAAGCACGGCCGCCGCTTGCCGTCGAAGATCTCGCGGCAGGTCGCCACCCCGAAGTAACGCTGGACGAGTTTCATCGTCTGCCGCGCGCGCGCCGCGGGAAGGAACGGTCCGACGTACCGCTGTCCGTCCAATCGCGCGCGGCGCACGAGGGACAGCCGCGGGTACTCGTCCTTGGCCGAAAGCTTGAGATACGGGAAGTGTTTGTCGTCCCGCAGGATGACGTTGTACGGCGGCCTTTCTTTCTTGATCAGGTTGGATTCGAGGATCAACGCTTCCATTTCGGTGTCGACGACGATCAGCTCCAGATCGGAGATCTCAGCGACGAGATTCGCGGTGCGTTGCGGGTGTTGCGCACCGGGCTGAAAATAGGAGCGCACGCGTTGGCGCAACGATTTGGCTTTACCGATGTACAGAATCTTGCCGCGCTGATCATGGTAGAGGTACACACCGGGGCGCTCGGGCAGATGATCCAGCTTGTCTTTGAGGGCCGGGTTCACGACCCCATTCTAATGACTCTGGCCGGACCAGCGCTCGAGCAGCCCGACGAACGAAGAATCCGGTGCGAAAGTCAACCGTCGCGCCGGAACCGTATCGAGCCGTTGAGTTAACCGTGGCCCACCGGGGACCTGCATCCAACAGTCTCCGACGAACGGAAGGTTGGCCTGCAGCTGCGCGCTGACTCTTAGTCGCGGCACCGGATCGAGCGCCGCGGGAGCGCCGTGTTGCGGGACCAGCACCGCCGCGAGTGGCCAACGGCCCGGTCCCGGCCCTCGATGAATCCGCGTTCGCAGCGGCGAGCCGGCGAGCCACCAGCCGTCATCGCCGACGACGAGGAGGTTGAGATCCTCGCTCACCGCGCGGGCACCGGCGGCGATCGCGTGCGTCACGAAGGTGCTCTTGCCCGCACCGGCCTGTCCGACGAGCAGGAACCCGCGCTCGCCAAGGAGGACGGCCCCCGAATGCACGATCAGCGCTCCGTGCCGCGGGAGTCTCCAGGACAATGCGGGAAGGATCAGGTTGATCAGGGCGAAGGCGCGTGTCGCGGTGTTGCCGGTCCCCACGACGGCGGACGCGGCACCCCGCTCGTCGACCTCGATCCGGCCTTCGCGCGAGCCGAACGCGACCGCATCGCCGCGAATCGTGCGCTCGAGCGGTCCGTCGTCGATCGTCCCGCCCGCCAGTTCAGGTCCCTCGAAGCGCACATCGACGTCGAGAACCGCGAGACCGCCGTCCCCGCTGAACAATCCCCAGGCGTCGCGCAGCACGGCGGCACACTCCGGGTCGATCCCCCGCAGGCGAACGTTGAAGCCGGAAAGGTCGAACGTCATTAAAGGCCCGCCGCGCGGATCGCGTCCCAGTAACTGTCGTCCTTCCTGAAGCTCAGGTGCATGAGCGGAATCGACTCGAACGCGCGTTCGATCTTCCGGAACAAATCGGGGCGCCGGACGAATCCTTCCGCGACAAAGGGGAGGTTGCCGATGAGCTCGGAAAGCGCGCGGACGCGCTGTACGGGCTCGACCCGCGCCTCGGTTGCCTGGATCAGGCGAAAACCGGCGACGACGGGGAATCGGCCGACGACACGTTCACCGCGCTCGTAAGTACCACGGAAGGGAGTCCCGATCAGATCCGGCGCGCCGCCGCGCCCCGGCAGAATCAGGGACAAATCGTCGCTCACGATCGTTGCGCGACGGTTGCACTCCGAGAGCGTGGACTTCCCCGCGCCGGATTCTCCGTAGAACAAGTAGCCCTTGCCCTCCCAGACGGCGCCGGCCGCGTGGACGAGCGCACCGCCGCGTTCGGCGGCACGCCAGGCCACCGCCGCTCGGATGTAGTTTTCCATTCCATGGTCCGCCGGCTCGTGTTCCCCGCGCGCAACCAGGACGCGACCCCTGGAACCCACGGTATCAAACACACCGGCAAGGCGGTAACTGACGAAACGCACCCGGTTGCCGTCGCAAACCACGTGGACCGGGTTGAACTCGGAAATCTCCGGCGGATCGATGTAGTAGTCGCGAGCGACGTCACAAACCTCGACGTCCAGGCCGTCTTCAAACGTGTCGACCGAGAACTTGTCGTAACGCTCGGCGAGACGGTCGCGTAGTACAGCGGACAAACCGCGCAGGCGAATTGTGAGATCGCCGAGCCTCAGGATAAAAACTCCCTCCCCGGCGGGGACGTACGGACCCTCGAAATGCTCGAGCCCGGGCGGTTGAACGATACGTCGCATCCTTGATAACCCTCGCTCTAATGTACCGCAGCCGGTCTCATGTGAGCAGCGCGCGCGTTTGCAGGTAACGCAGGCGGTCCCGGTACTCCGCCGCGCGCTCGAAATCGAGTTTCTTGGCTGCCGCGTGCATCTTCTTGCGCAGCGCTCCGATCTCTTGCTGGAACGCTTCCTCGCTCTCGAAGATTTCGTCGTCGGACTCGGTCGTTAGCGGAACCGTCGAATAATCGGCTTCGACGGGCGAGCCCATCAAGTCCTCGATCGCTCGCTTGACCGATTCGGGCGTGATCCCATTCCGCTCGTTGTACTGCTGCTGGATTTCGCGCCGCCGCTCGGTCTCCTCTATTGCGCGACGCATCGACCCCGTCACCCTGTCGGCGTAAAGGACCGCTGTACCTTGCACGTGCCGCGCCGCGCGTCCGATCGTTTGAATCAGCGATCGATCGGATCGCAGAAAACCTTCCTTGTCCGCATCGAGGATCGCGACGAGCGAGACTTCCGGCAGATCGAGACCCTCACGAAGCAGGTTGACCCCAACGAGCACGTCGAAGTCTCCGAGTCGTAACTCGCGGAGGATGCGCACACGGTCGAGCGTATGGACCTCCGAATGAAGGTACGCCACACGCACACCCAATTCCTTGTAGTACTCGGTCAAGTCCTCCGCCATGCGCTTGGTCAACGTCGTGACGAGCGTGCGCTCCCCCGCCTGCGCGCGTTGCCGGATTTCGGCGAGCAGATCGTCGACCTGCCCGTCGATCGGGCGGATCGAAACCTCGGGGTCCAGGAGACCGGTCGGCCGCACGACCTGTTCGACCGGCGGCGCGCCGGCCAGCTCGAGCTCGATCGCGCCCGGTGTCGCCGACACGTAGATCGCTTGCCCGCGACGCTCCTCGAACTCCTCGTAGCGCAACGGCCGGTTGTCCTGCGCCGACGGCAGGCGGAAACCGTGGTTCACCAGCGTCTCCTTACGTGAGCGGTCGCCGAAATACATACCGCGAAGCTGCGGCAACGTGACGTGGCTTTCGTCGACCACGATCAACGTGTCGGGCGTCAGGTAGTCCATCAACGTCGGTGGCGGTTGACCGGGCTCGGCGTTTGTCAGGTGCCGCGTGTAGTTCTCGATCCCATGGCAGTAGCCAACCTCCATCATCATCTCGAGGTCGAAGTTGGTCCGTTGGCGCAAGCGCTGCGCCTCCAGCAGCTTTCGCTCGGATTCGAACTCGGACAGACGCTGATCCAACTCCTCGCGGATCGATTCGATCGCTCGGATCTGCTGGTCCCGCGGCGTCACATAATGCGAGTTGGGGTAAACGGGGTGTCGCTCCATCGTTTCGATCGTCTTGCCGCGGATCGGATCGAAACGCGCCAGCGACTCGATTTCGTCGCCCCAGAACTCCACCCGGATACCCTCCTCCAGGTAGGACGGCCAGATCTCGACCGTATCGCCGCGGACACGGAACGCGCCGCGGCGCAGGTCGGTGTGCACGCGTTCGTACTGAATTTCAACCAACTTGCGTAGCACGGCATCGCGATCGGATTTGGCCCCGCTTTCGAGCAGCACCATCATCCCGTGGTACGCCTCCGGGGATCCGAGTCCGTAAATGCAGGACACGCTGGCGACGATCAATACGTCGTTACGTTCAAACAAGGCGCGTGTCGCGGCATGTCGCATGCGATCGATTTCTTCGTTGACCGTGGCTTCCTTTTCGATGTACGTGTCGGATTGAGCGACGTAGGCCTCGGGCTGGTAGTAGTCGTAGTAGGAGACGAAGTACTCGACCGCGTTATTGGGAAACAGGCGCTTGAATTCCTGGTAGAGCTGCGCCGCCAGCGTCTTGTTGTGCGCCAGAACCAACGCGGGACGCTGAACCCGTTCGATCAACGCCGCAATACTGAACGTCTTGCCCGAGCCGGTCACACCCAGCAGCACCTGGTC
>Ga0224508_10005347_pt1 | contig 10297 bp, 6 predicted proteins | sample SF_Jan12_sed_USG_4_FD_170157 | JGI IMG/M metagenome (GOLD analysis project Ga0224508, IMG submission 170157) | Sediment microbial communities from San Francisco Bay, California, United States - SF_Jan12_sed_USGS_21 | ecosystem: Environmental > Aquatic > Marine > Sediment | place: USA: California... | reverse complement strand
CGGGACGGCGCTTTCCTGGCCGTGGGTCGTGACCGGATTCGTCCTGTTCAGGGTGTTTGATATCTGGAAGCCGGGGCCCGTGCGTTGGGCCGAGCGGCGATTTCCGGGGGGGCTCGGGGTGATGCTCGACGACATCGTGGCGGGAGTGCTCGGCGCTGGGGTCCTCGCGCTCGCGCTCACGTTCGTGCTCGGGGGCGCAGCCGCCGGAGGAGCCCAGTGATCGCCGAGGTCCTCACGATTGGCGACGAGCTGTTGCGCGGTGAGATCGTCGACTCGAACAAGTCGTTTCTCTCGGAGCGGCTGCTCACACTCGAGGTCGAGACCCGTTTTCATGCCTCCGTGCGCGACGACCCGGCCGACATGCGCGACGCGTTCCTGCGCGCTCGGGAGCGCAGCGACATCGTGCTCGTCTCGGGAGGGCTCGGCCCGACGCGAGACGACATGACGATCGAGGTGCTGGCCGAGACCTTCGGCCGCAAGCTCGTGCTCGACGAGCCGTCCCTCGACGCGATGCGTGCGTTCTTCGAGCGCTTCGGGCGCACGATGGCCAAGGTCAACGAGAAGCAGGCCTGGTTCCCCGAAGGTGCCGACGTGCTGCCCAACCCGGTCGGCACGGCGCCGGGCTGTCTGCTGAGCGTACCGGGGGACGCGGGCGGGACGGAGGCCTCGTTCTTCTGTCTGCCGGGAGTCCCGCGCGAGCTCTACCAGATGATGGACGAGCAGGTGCTGCCACGGGTCGCCAAGCGCGTCTCGGGCACGCGCGCCGCCAGCGTGCGGGCGACCCTGCTGCGGACTTTCGGCATCGGGGAATCGACCCTCGAAGAAGAACTCGCGGACGTCGCGCGCGATGGAGAGGTGTCCCTCGGGTTCCGCACCTCGTTTCCCGACAACTACCTCCGGCCCGTCGCACGCGGGGGCACGGCGGAGGAGGCGGAGGCGCGTCTCGCGAGGGTTTGCGCGGAGATCCGTGCGAAGCTCGGCGCGCTGGTCTACGGCGAAGGCGACACGTCGCTCGAGCAGGTCGTCGGCGAGCAGCTCACCGAGCGCGGGATGACGCTCGCGACCGCGGAGTCGTGCACGGGCGGGCTGCTCGGGGAACGCATCACCGGGGTGGCCGGCGCCTCGGCGTACTACCTCGGCGGAGCCGTCACGTACTCGAACGAGTCGAAGGTCGCTCTCCTCGGCGTGCCCGAACCCCTGCTGAGTGCGCACGGTGCGGTCTCGCCCGAGGTCGCGTGCGCGATGGCCGAAGGCGCGCGTGCCCGGTTCGGAGCGGATCTCGCCATTTCGACGACCGGCATCTCCGGTCCCGGCGGCGGGACGCCCGAAAAGCCGGTCGGCCTGGTGTACGTGGGCTTTGCGTCGGAGGCGGGCAGCGAGGCGCACGAGTTCGAGTTCCCGTTCGACCGACCGCGCCATCGCATGCTGACGACCCAGGTCGCGCTCGACCGGGTGCGACGCTTTCTGCTGGGGGAGCCGGCCGCCTCGCCCCGCTATCTCGCGAGGAATCGCACGTGAGTCTGCGTGCGTTCCTGGCCGTCCCGCTTCCGGAGCGGACCCGTCGTGAAGTGCGGCGAGTCGCCGCCACGCTCGAGGCGACGCCTCGAGGTCGAGCCGTCCGCTGGGTGCGCGCCGAGGGCTATCACTTGACGCTCCGGTTCCTGGGAGAGATCGAAGAGGCTGCGATCGCCCGTCTGGCCGGTGAGGTGGCCCCGGGTGTGGAGCGCTGCGCGCCGTTCGAACTTCAGCTGGGTGCGGTCGAGGCGTTCCCGTCCTCCCGTCGCCCTCGCGTCGTCGCCGCCCGGGTCGGCCCCGAGCGCCCGCTCGCGGCGCTCGCCGAGCGGGTCGAGGCCGCGGTCGTGCAGGCCGGTTTCGAGCCGGAGTCGCGCTCGTTCCGTCCTCACCTGACGCTCGGCCGGGTCCGCGATCGCACGGTGCCTTCGCTCGAACAGGTTTCGCTCGCGGAGAGCGAGCCGTTTCCGGTCGCCGAGGTCGTGCTGTTCCAGAGCGAACTGCGACACGAAGGCGCTTCCTACACCCCGCTCGAGCGAATGCCGCTCGGCGGTCCCGACACCCCGCGCGAGCGAACGCCGCTCGGCGGTCCCGATTCGCAAGCAACCCGATCTTCCGAAGGAGATGTCCATGGCAAAGAACGTCCGATCGAACGAACCCCGCGGAGGCGAGGGAAAGCAAGCCGTCGACCAGAAGAAGAAGGCCATCGAGCTGGCGGTCTCGACGATCGAGAAACAGTTTGGCAAGGGCGCCATCCTCACCATGTCGGACGACGCGGTGGACTACGAGATCGGAGCCTTCTCGAGCGGTTGCCCTAGTCTCGACCTGGCACTCGGCATCGGGGGCTATCCACGTGGCCGTGTCGTCGAGATCTACGGCCCCGAGTCGAGCGGCAAGACGACGCTCACGCTTCACGCCATCGCCGAGATCCAGAAGGTCGGCGGGGTGGCGGCGTTCATCGACGCCGAGCATGCGCTCGACGTGAACTACGCGCGCAGGCTCGGGGTGAAGGTCGAGGATCTGCTGGTCTCCCAGCCGGACACCGGGGAGCAGGCGCTCGAGATCGCGGACGTGCTGCTGCGCTCGGGGGCGGTCAACGTCGTGGTCATCGACTCGGTCGCAGCGCTGGTGCCGCGGGCCGAGATCGAAGGTGAAATGGGCGACACCCACGTCGGCTTGCAGGCGCGGCTCATGAGCCAGGCGCTTCGCAAGCTGACGGCCACGGTCTCGAAGTCGAACGCGACGGTGATGTTCATCAACCAGATCCGGATGAAGATCGGGGTGATGTTCGGCAGCCCGGAGACCACCAGCGGTGGCAATGCGCTCAAGTTCTACTCCTCGGTTCGGCTCGACGTGCGGCGGATTGCGGCGATCAAGGACTCCGAGGAGGTCGTCGGCAACCGCACTCGGGTCAAGGTGGTGAAGAACAAGGTGGCGCCGCCGTTCCGCCAGGCCGAGTTCGACATTCTCTACAACGAGGGCATTTCGATGGAGGGCGACCTGCTCGACCTCGGCGTCGATATCGGGAGCGTCGAGAAGTCCGGTTCCTGGTACTCCTATGACGGAGAACGGATCGGGCAGGGGCGTGAGAACGCCCGCCGCTTCCTGAAAGATCACCCGGATGTATGCGAGCGACTGGCGGACGCGGTCTACGCCGCCAAGGGCCTGAAGCGACACGCGCTGGCGCGGCCCGAGGGAGAGGTCCCGGCGGTCGAAGCGGCGCCCGATGCCAAGTAGTCTGTAAGTGTCTGAATATGAATAGGAATTCTTGATTCCTCCAAGAGAGTGGCCGGCGCTGGGGAGGGCGAGACACCCCCCGTCCCCCCAGCGACCGGCAACTCCTCAAGAACCGGCGCGATTCGGACGATTCCATGGCCGTCACCGGGTGTTTCTTTCGCCCCGGAGGGGTCTTCTGCCATGGCCATGGACCTGAACGAGATCCTCAAAATCGCGCTGAAGGGCGGGGCCTCGGACATTCATCTGAAGTCCGGGTTGCCGCCGATGTTCCGCGTGGATGGGGCGCTCGTACCGCTCAAGAACGGCGAGCGTCTGCTCCCCGAACATCTCCAGAAGATGGCGTTCGGGATCATGAATCCCGTTCAGCGCCAGCGCTTCGAGGAAGCCCGCGAGGCGGACCTCGCGTACGGCATTCCCGGGCTCGGACGTTTCCGCGTCAACGCGTTCCAGCAGCGCGGGACGATCGGAATCGTCTTCCGGGTGATTCCGTTCGGCGTCAAGTCGATGGACCAGCTCCACCTTCCGAAGGTGATCGAGCGGATCGCGATGGAGAACCGGGGTCTCGTGCTCGTCACGGGGACCACGGGTTCCGGCAAGTCGACGACGCTCGCGTCGATGATCGACTACGTCAACTCCAACAAGACCTGTCACATCATGACGATCGAGGACCCGATCGAGTTCCTGATCCGCGATCGTCGCTCTATCGTGAATCAGCGTGAGATCGGCGTCGACACGCAGAGCTTCGCCAACGCGTTGCGCGCGGCCCTGCGGCAGGATCCGGACGTGATTCTCGTCGGCGAGATGCGCGACTTCGAGACGATCGAAACCGCGCTGACCGCGGCCGAGACCGGTCACCTGGTCATGAGCACGCTCCACACCCTGGACGCCACCGAGACGATCAACCGGATCATCTCGGTGTTTCCGCCGTACCAGCAGAAGCAGGTGCGGCTCCAGCTGGCCTCGATCCTCCGAGCGGTCATCTCCCAGCGGCTCGTGCCCCGCGCGGACGGCCGCGGCCGGGTGCCGGCGCTCGAGGTGCTCGTCTCCACGGCCCGCGTGCGAGAGTGCATCGCGGACAAGGACCGCACCAAGGAGCTGCACGACGCGATCGCAAAGGGCTTCACCACGTACGGGATGCAGACCTTCGACCAGTCGCTGATGCACCTCGTGAAGGGCGATCTCGTCACCTACGAAGAGGCGCTCAAGCACGTGTCCAACCCGGACGACTTCGCGCTCCGGTTCCGGGGCATCGCTTCGACGTCCGACGGCACCTGGGACGACTTCGAGAAGGACGAGGAGCGAGGGTCGAAGGAGGACTCGGCGCCGGACGCCGAGAAGCCCGACACCGACCTCGACATCGAGCGCTTCTAGCAGCTTCAAGGGCCTTTTCCGCCTCTCGATCCCGATACGCCCGGTGGGGTTTGTTGTTACCCTCTGCGGACTTACGAGAGGAGTCCGCAATGCCCCCGCGCTCTGGGCGCGACATCCGCGAGTCGTTCCTGGCCTTCTTCGAAGGCAAGGGACATCAGCGGGTCGCCAGCGCCTCGGTCGTCCCCGAGAACGATCCGACCCTGCTGTTCGTGAACGCAGGGATGGTCCCGTTCAAGCGCGTGTTCCTCGGCGAGGAGCAGCGCCCGTACTCGCGCGCGACGACCTCCCAGAAGGTCTTCCGCGTTTCCGGGAAGCACAACGACCTCGAGAACGTCGGGCGCTCGCCGCGCCACCACACGTTCTTCGAGATGCTCGGGAACTTCTCGTTCGGCGACTACTTCAAGCAGGAAGCGATCCTCTGGTCGTGGGAGCTCGTGACGGGCGTCTGGGGAATGCCTGCGGATCGCCTGCACGTCTCGGTGTTCCGCGAGGACGATGAAGCGGCCGACTTGTGGGAGCGCGAGATCGGCCTCGCGCCCGATCGGATCCATCGCCTCGACGAGGAGGAGAACTTCTGGTCGATGGGCGATACCGGGCCGTGCGGGCCGTGCAGCGAGATCCACTGGGACTACGGCCGGCCCGACACGTGTTCCTCCGCAGTCTGTGATCCGTCCTGTGAGTGCGGTCGCTGGCGCGAGTTCTGGAACCTCGTGTTCATGCAGTACAACCGGGACGCGAGTGGCAAGCAGGAGCCGCTTCCGAAGCCGTGTGTCGACACCGGCGCCGGCCTCGAGCGGGTCGCGTCGATCGTCCAGAACGTCGATTGGACCTACGAGACGGACCTGTTCACGCCGGTCGTCGCCCGTGCCGAGGAGCTCTCGGGCACGCGGATCGGCGCCGGCGAGGAATCCGACGTCGCGCTCCGCGTGATCGCCGACCATGCGCGAGCGGTGACCTTCCTGATCGGGGACGGCGTGCTGCCCGACAACGAAGGTCGCGGCTACGTGCTCCGCCGGATTCTGCGTCGCGCCTCCCGGCACGGCTGGCTCCTCGGCATCGAGGAACCGTTCCTGCATCGGGTGGCCGACGCGGTGATCGAAGAAATGGGAGACGCGTTTCCGGAGGTGCGCGAGCGGCGCGCGTTCATCGAGGATCGTGTCCGCCGCGAGGAAGAGCGCTTTCTCGAGACGCTCGGCCGCGGGCTGGGGCTCCTCGAGGAGGAGATCGACAAACTCGGCAAGGCCGAGGAGCTCGGCGGCGAGGTCGTCTTCAAGCTGTACGACACGTTCGGGTTTCCGCTCGATCTGACCGCCGACATTCTGCGCGGCCGTGGGCTCGCGCTCGACGAAGCCGGCTTCGAACAGGCGATGACCGCGCAGCGCGTGCGCTCGCGCGAGTCGTGGAAGGGGAGCGGGGACACCTCCCAGGGCGCCGCGTACGGCGAGCTCGCGCAAGACACTTCCTTCTGTGGCTACGAATGCCTCGAGGCGGAATCGGAGGTCACCGCGCTGCTCGTCGGCGGGGAGCGGGTCTCCTCCGCAAGTGCCGGCGATGCGGTGGAAGTCGTCGTGGCCGATACGCCGTTCTATGCGGAAGGCGGCGGTCAGGTGGGCGACCGCGGGACGATCTCCTGCCCCAGTGGGCGTGTCGAGATCGACGACACCCAGCGTCCGGTGGCGGGTGTGGTGGTCCACGTCGGGAAGGTGGTCGACGGCTCGATCGCGGTCGGGGACACGGCTGCGCTCCAGGTCGACGCCGAATCCCGGGCGGCCACCGTGCGCAACCACTCGGGAACGCACCTGCTCCACGCGGCGCTCCGCGAAGAGCTCGGTCCCCAGGCGATGCAGAAAGGATCGCGGGTCGCGCCCGACCGGCTGCGCTTCGACTTCACGCACGACGCGCCGCTCACCGAAGGCGAGCTCGAGCGCATCGAGGATCGGGTCAACGGGTGGATCGAAGAGAACGCGGTCGCCCTGAGCCGCACACTTCCATACCAGGAGGCGATCGAAGCGGGAGCGATCGCGATCTTCGAAGAGAAATACGGCGACGAGGTCCGTGTGGTCTCGTTCGGAGATTTCTCGACCGAGCTGTGCGGCGGCACGCACGCCACGGCGACCGGGGACGTGGGCCTGCTGAAGGTCGTCGCGGAGACGGGGATCGCGTCGGGGGTGCGGCGGATCGAGGCACTCACGGGTCTCGGTGCATTGCAGTATCTCCGCGACCAGGAGCGCCAACTGCGCCGGGTCAGCGAGCTGCTGCGCGTGGCGCCCGCGGAAGCACCGGCGCGCGTCGAACGACTGCTCGAAGAACGCAAGGAGAAGGACCGCGAGATCGCGTCGCTCAAGAGCGCGAGCCGCGGCGCCAGCGCTGGCGAACTGGCCTCCGAGGCGCGCGATGTGGCGGGCACCCGGGTCCTGGCTGCGCGCGCCGAAGGCGCGACGAGCAAGGAACTCCGTGGCATGGTCGACGACCTGCGCGACAAGCTCCGAAGCGGGATCGTGCTTCTTGCCGCGGTGCAGGAAGGTCGTGTCTCTCTGGCCCTCGGCGTGACGCCCGATCTGAAGGACCGCTTCAAGGCCGGCGATCTCGTGCGCGAGATCGCCGCGGTCGTCGGCGGGAAGGGCGGCGGTCGCCCCGACTTCGCCCAGGCAGGGGGCAGCGACGCGTCGCAGGTGGATGCGGCCTTCGAGCGCTTGTTCGAGCTGGTCCAGGCTGCCGCGTGAACGCCCCGTACCTGCCCGATCCGTTCCAGCCTCGGCGCCGGTGCACTCGGGAGGTCGCGGTCGGCTCCGTGCGAATCGGGGGCGCGCAGCCGCTGCGCATCCAGTCGATGACGACGACCGACACGCGGGACGTGAAGGCGACGGCCGATCAGGCGGAGCGACTCCACGACGCGGGCTGCGAGATCGTGCGCATCACGGCGCCGTCGATCACCGACGCCGAAGCCCTGGCGGAGATCCGCGCCGAACTCGATCGGCGCGGCGTGCCGGTGCCGTTGGTGGCCGACATCCACTTCACGCCCAACGCCGCGTGGGTGGCGGCGGAACACGTCGAGAAAGTCCGCGTGAACCCCGGAAACTACGCCGACAAGAAGCGATTCGAGGTGCGCGAGTACACGGATGCTCAGTACCGGGAAGAACTCGAACGCGTCGCGGATCGTTTTCGACCGCTCGTCGTGCGGTGTCGCGAACTGGGGCGGGCGCTGCGGATCGGCACGAACCACGGTTCGCTGTCCGACCGGATCCTCAATCGCTACGGCGACACGCCGCTCGGGATGGTCGAGAGCGCGCTCGAGTTCCTCGACGTGTGTGAGGAGGAGCGCTTCTTCGATGTGATTTTCTCGATGAAGGCGAGCAACGCGCAGGTGGCGATCCAGGCGTACCGGCTCCTGGCGGCTCGTCTCGCCGAACGTGCGGGCGGCTTCGAGGTGCCGAGCTACCCGTTCCACCTCGGCGTGACCGAAGCCGGCGACGGCGACGATGCGCGCGTGAAGAGTGCGATCGGGATCGGCTCGCTCCTCGAAGACGGCATCGGCGACACGATCCGGGTGTCGCTGACCGAGGACCCGGTCCGCGAGGTGCCCGTCGCGCGCGCGCTGGCCGCGCCCTACGACGAGCGGTGGTCCGCCGTGGCGCCGCCGCCGGTGACGATCTCCATTCCGTCGTATCCCGCGGATCCGTACACGCACGCGCGGCGCGCCACGCGTGCCGACGGAGCGGGCGACTTTGCGGCCGGCGGAGAGCAGCCGGTGCGCGTCGAACTCGAGCTGGGTCCGCCGCCCGTCGCGCCGGACGCGACGCTCGAGGCGCTGGCGAAGGCCTTCGCGCAGTGCCAGGAGCTTACCTGCGAGGGGCTGGTGCTCGATCTCCGAAACGAGGCCGATCTCGAGGCTGCCCGCGCGTTCGAGTCGGCCGGGCCGCCGGCACCTCTCACGGTTCGCGCTCCCGTGGCGCTCGAAGCCGCCTGCGGGATCGGTCAGCGACTCGTGGCCCAGGTCGACGGGCTCGAGGAATCGTTGGCCTCCGTTGCGAAGCGCTCGAGCGATGCGGGCGTCGCACTGGAGTGGGCGTTCGCGGTGGATCGTGCGCATCTGGCCCGGGCGGTTCGTGCCGGCCTCGACGCCTGGCCCGCCGGGTCGGCGTTTTCGGTCGCCAGTGGAGGCCCGGCCGCCGTTCGACTGCTCGCGGCAGCACTCGCCGCCGAGGGGCGCGAGGACGCAACGATTTCGCTGCGGCATCGAGCCGACCCGTTCGTCTCCCTCGACGCGGCTCTGCTGCGCGCGGCGACGGAACTCGGGGCTCCGCTGTGCGATGGAATCGGGGACCGGATCTCGCTGGGCGGGTTCGGCGGTCCGGAACGCGACCTGCGACTCGGCTACCGGATCTTGCAGGGCGCGAGACTGCGCACGTCGTGGACGGAATTCATCAGCTGCCCTTCGTGCGGTCGGACCCTGTTCGACCTGGAAGAGACGACCGCGCGAGTGAAGGCGCGCACCGAGCATCTGCGGGGGCTCAAGATCGCGGTCATGGGATGCATCGTGAACGGGCCCGGGGAGATGGCGGATGCCGACTTCGGCTACGTCGGCTCGGGCCCGAGCAAGGTGAACCTCTACGTGGGCCACGACTGCGTCGTTCGCAACGTTCCCGAAGGAGATGCCCCCGACCGCCTCGTCGAGTTGATCCGCGAGCGCGGGCGCTGGAGTGAGCCGGCCACCTGACCTGGCGGCGTCTGGTCGCGCCGACCCCACCAGCATTCGGAGTGCGGCGCGCGTCAACGCCCGGATCGCGTGCGCGAGACGGATCGCACGCTGGCACGGACCTTGCTCTACTCGGCGCCATGGCGTGCGCGGTTGCGACACAGACTCCGGCGGCGGCTCTCGTCGGCCGCTCCCTGGCGATGAAATCCGCGAAGCGAATGCTCGTACGGGCGGCGGCGGTGGACAGTTCGGTGCTCCTGCTCGGCGAGACCGGCACCGGGAAGGGTGTGGCGGCCCGGGTTCTTCACGAGGGCTCCGCGCGGCGGCACGGACCGTTCGTCCAAGTCGACTGTGCCGCGCTGGCTCCCAGTGTGTTCGAGAGCGAGGTCTTCGGGCACGAGCGTGGTTCCTTCACCGGAGCGGTGGCCCGCCACCAGGGCCGGTTCGAACGCGCGGCCGGCGGCACTCTCTTTCTCGACGAGGTCGGCGAGCTGTCGCTCCCGTTTCAGGCCAAGCTGCTGACCGCACTGCAAGACCGACGCTTCGAAAGGCTGGGAGGCGACCGTGCGGTCGCGCTCGATGCGCGCGTCGTCGCCGCGACGAACCGCAACCTCGTCGAGGACGTCGCAGCCGGTCGTTTCCGGCTCGACCTGTATCACCGGCTGCACGTCCTCGAGATCGAGTTGCCGCCGCTTCGCGCTCGGCCCGAGGACATCCCGGAACTCGTGCAGGCCCACTTGCCGGAGCTGTCGTCACGGGCGGGGATCGCGCCTCCGGAACTGACCCCGGACTTCGTGGCGGTGCTCGCGGCTCGGCCCTGGCCCGGCAACGTCCGTGAGCTGCTGCACGAGTTGGAGCGGTCTCTGGTGCTCTGCGGCGAGTCCGTGCTCGACGCGTCGTCGCTCATGCCCGCGGCGGAGATTTCGACCCGGCCCGCAGAGAACGCTCTCGCGCCGGGTTCGGGAGGGCTCCCGACGCGGG
>Ga0224508_10005346_pt1 | contig 10298 bp, 16 predicted proteins | sample SF_Jan12_sed_USG_4_FD_170157 | JGI IMG/M metagenome (GOLD analysis project Ga0224508, IMG submission 170157) | Sediment microbial communities from San Francisco Bay, California, United States - SF_Jan12_sed_USGS_21 | ecosystem: Environmental > Aquatic > Marine > Sediment | place: USA... | reverse complement strand
CGAGGCCCGTGACAGTCGGGCCGATTACCGTCCGACCCTCTTCCCGTAGCGCGGCGATGATCCGGTCTACTCCGTCGCCGTCGAGCACCAGGGTCAGTGGCTGTGATGGTTCGGCCGGGGTGCCTTCGCCATCGTCGGTCATGGACCTTATGAGACACCACGGGCAGGGTGCCGCCCCAGGGTCATTGGTCCCTCGTTCTGGTCTAGTCGAGCCTCAGTCGAATCTGAAGATCCTCGAGGTAGGCAGTTCTCGCTCGCTCAGCCGATGGTGAACGGCGAGCTGCGGTGCTTGAAGCCGTTTTTATGTGAGTGCTGGCATGCTGGATCATGGCTGACCTTATTGTTCGACTGCTCCAGATTGCGTCGATCCTGTTCATCGTGCGGGCGGTACTGAGCTGGATCCGGATCGGTCCCGACTCGCCGTTCGCCCCTGTAGCCAGCTTCGTCTTCAACGTGACCGAACCGTTCCTGGCTCCGGTTCGGCGGGTTCTGCCCACAATGGGCGGCTTCGACTTCTCGATCCTCGTGCCGATCCTGGTCATCAACTACCTGCTGGTACCCCTGGTCCGCAGCACTTTGGGCTAAGGGCCGAACGAGAACCGAACGACCGGAACGGCGGCCGCCATGGCCGCCTCATCGTCCATTGGTAAACCGAGGGTCTTGCCGAGGGCTCGGGCCGCCCTTGGATGACGCTGGCGGTAGCGGGCAAAGACATCCGCCGCCTCGGCGCTGCCAACGATCTCGGCCGTTGCGACCAAACGGCGCCGCCGACCGGTGCTGAGTAGGACGTCCGGGTTGGCAACGATGTTCCGATACCAGTCGCTCTCCGTGCCCCACGCCGCGGCCACCTCGAGAAAGGCCTGGTCGCGGCCGATGACCTCCACCACCGTCTCCCGGGTCAATCCTGACTTGCGACCGATGTGCTCGATAAGCACGAACCGCTCACCGAGCAGCCGTCCCAATCCGGCTCGATACAGATAGCGAGGAGCGCGGGCGAACCATCGTCCTACCGGACCCGGAGGTTGACGGGTCGGTCCCGTGGGGAGGGGATCACCGGTCATGGCCTGAACGCTAGCGCCGGCTATGCAACGTAGCTCGGCGCCGTCTCGGCCACACCCTGTTCCCAGGAAGTGGCGTCAGACCAGAATCGAGCGCCGAATTTCGTTGCGTCTACGTGGAACGGCCGCTCCCACTGATACATCATCTCCTTAAGCTCCCGAACGTCGGCGTTGACGAGGCCGAGTATCGACATCATCGGCTTTGGCATCGACTGGATCTTGAGTGGCCGCCCGTACGCGTCGGCGAACATTTGGAGGATCTGGCGCACCGTCTTGTCGGGGGCGTTTGGCACGTTCCAGGCCTGGCCCATCGCGTCGTCGGCCTTGGCCACGGTCACCAAGGCTCGGGCGATGTCGGGAACGTACGCGAACGAGTGAGGCTGATCGGGGTTGCCGACGATCTGAGCCGATTTACCCTGGGCCAACCGGCCGATCGACCGCTCGCCGAGCGCAGCGTTGATCACGCCCGCACCGTAGAAGTCGCTGGCCCTGACCGAGGCGGCTTCAACCCGCCCGACCCGATGGGCGTCCTGCCACATTCGGGTGATCTTGGCCCGAGCGGCCGGCTTGTTGCCGTAGTCTGTAAGGGGAAGATCCTCGGTCATCGGAGTCGATACCGGGCCGTACATATAGCAGTTGTCCATGAAGATGAATCGAGCGCCGGCGGCCGATGCACCATCCAACATGCCGGACATCATCGGTGGCCACTTCTCCGGCCAGCCCTGATAGTCGAGCCCAACACAGCTGTAGACGATGTCGGAACCGGTGCAGGCTCCGATTGCCTGTTCGGAATCGCTGATGTCGGCGGCGATCACCTTCACTCCGGCGGCCACCGACGCTCGTCCACTTCGGGTGACGACTCGCGTCTCGACCCCGTCTGTCACGAGCCGATCAACGAGCGCTCGACCAACCGGTCCTGCTCCCAGAACCACCGAACGTTGAGGCATCTCCGGTCCCTCCTCCGCCATTGCTGTTGGTGATGACCCTAGCACCGTGGTCTAGCTGGGTCCGCCGGTCGGCGTTTGAAGTGGGGCGCGCAAGGGTAAGGGGTGGCAATGGCTCGATATATCGTTCACGTCAGAACCGAACGTTCGCCCCAACAGGCCTTCGAGTACATGGCTGACATGGAGAACTTCGCTGCGTGGGACCCCGGCGTGATCGACGTTACGCAGGCCGGGGGCGACGGGGCCGGGCTCGGTGCCGCCTACGACGTTGCCGTGAGAGGCATCGCCCGACCCTTGGTCTTGCGTTACAACACCATCGAATACGACGCGCCGCACAGCGTAGTGGTACAGGCCGACTCGAGACTGCTGACGTCATTGGACCGGATCTCCATCGAGCCGGATGGTGACGGCTCAATCGTCACCTACGACGCCGAACTGACGCTCAACGGTCTCCTTGCCTTGGCCGACCCGATTCTCAAGCTTCTGTTTGGCCGGATCGGCGACCGCGCCGCAGAGGGTCTTGTCGATGTGCTCGATGGCCAACGAATCCCGGAACCGGCCTGACCCATCGGCGGCCTCGAGCCAGACTGCAATGTTGCTCGACGACCGCGGCCGATGCGCCGTCGTTTTCTGCAGGGCGAACCGCTACCAGAACGACGTACCGGGCCCCCCCTTGAACGGGCCGGTGACGTTGGCAGTGATCCAACCGCCGTAGTAGCCGCCCTTGTTCGCATCGACCTGCTCCTCGTCGACGTAGCAACGATCCAGCTTCTGTGCGTAGAAGGCGAAGTAGCCCTTTAAATCGTCGAAAGCGGGGTTCGGTTGTTCGTAGAGCCATGCAGCGTCAGGAACCCATTCGCCGTCGATGACGACATCGAAATAGCTGGCGGTCCCCTTCCACTCGCAGGAGGTCCGAGACGGGGATGCATTGAGGTAGCTCTGGTCGACGAACTGCGGATCGACGTAGTAGGCGGGCGGCTGGCTTGTCTCGAGCACCCGGATCGCCCACGGGGCGTCCACGATCGCCTGGTCCAGGTGGACAACCCGAATGCGCCAGTGGACCCGCTCCAACTTTGGCGGGCGAGGATAGTCCCAGACGGACTCGATGACCTTGCCGTTGGCGGCGGCTTTCTGCTTCGGCATGTGCCGGACCTACCCAGCTCCGGATCCCACCAAACCTCTATCGACAAACATGTTGTGACAGGTGCCGACGCGACCTGGGCGCACCCCGGCCACTTTTGTTCCGAAGGGTCCTATTTGCTAGAGTAGATCGAATTTTGATGCCGGCTGGATCGGCAAGGAGCCGCGGCATTCAGAGAAGGGGAGCACGTTCGGAGCACTCTCTGCTCCGAACGATTGACATCTATGGCCGCAGTCGAAGGGGCAGGCAATGTTCACGGGCTCTTGGGTGAGTCTGCGCTGCTCGAGGTCACCGACCTGCGCACCCACTTCGAGATCCCGGCCGGTGTGGTCAAAGCAGTCGACGGTGTGTCGTTCGCCCTCGATCGAGGTCGGACGCTCGGCGTCGTCGGTGAGAGCGGGTCAGGAAAAACCGTGCTGTCCCCCACCATCATGCGGCTGACCCTCGGTGACAACCTGCACACCGAGGGCAGCGTCATGTTTAAAGGCAGTGACGTGCTTCAGCTTGGCCTTGACGTTTACCGTCTTGGCCCTAAACCAAATCGGTGACTGGCTGCAGTCCCGGGCGTCCGTTCGATCGTCGGCGCTCTGATCGGAGGAGTTCGATGGCCTTATTCCCCCACGGCGACTACCCGGACCCGGCCGAGCTGCGCAGTGTCGAGCTGTTCGCCGACTTGAGCGACGATGAGCTTTCCGGCGTTGCCCGCCTGGCCACCCGGCGGGAGTTGACGGCCGGAGACCTGCTGATCGACCAGGGTCGAGTCGGGGATTCGTTCTTCGTGATCTCCGAAGGTCGGGCCTTGGTGTACATCGGTGACGACTTTGTCGCCTCCGTCGGGTCGAGATCGGCGGTGGGGGAGACCGCACTGGTGGAACATCGGCCCCGCAACGCTAGCGTCATCGCCGAAACCGACATGGTGGTGGCCGAGTTCGGGGTAAACGAGTTCCACAAGCTCCTTGATCGATATCCGACGGCCCGACTTCGGATAATGGAGCTGCTCAACTCCCGGGTGCGGGAGAACCTCGAACGTCGGGGTCAGTCGTAGCCCAATCTTTGGAGATAGGAGACGCACACAATGCACGTGATGATTGCCACTGATGGTGGTCTTGCGGCCGACAAGGCGGCTGCAATTGTTTCCCACCTGGTAGGTGATGGTGACGCCGTCACCGTCTACAGCGTGGTCGAAGTGCCACGGCGGATGCTTCAAGAGATGCGAGCAGCGGCCGGCTACGCATCGGGAGACGGCGCTATCGACCCGACCGTTGAGTATCGAGACGAAGTCGGCGAAGCGTCACCGACGCGTTGGATCGGCGACGATGTGGTGGTGGACCGCTACGTGAAGGCGAAGGTGACCGAGCGGACCGGCGATCTCGTCGCGGCTCTGAAGCAAGCCGGGATCTCGGCCGAGGTTGTCGGCGAGGAGGGCGAGAGCGTTGCCAGGACGGTGCTCGCAGCCGTTGAGAGCCGCAAGGTCGATGTCCTCTGTATCGGGTCGCACGGGGCGGGACGGTTCGAAGGCCTGCTGGGCACGACATCGACCAAGATCGCTCGTACTGCTCAGTGCCCGGTGCTGCTGATCCGCTGACGAATCGCCAGCAGGGCCTGAACGCGCAGATCCACGAGGCGTATCCGTATTAACCCGGAAGTGTCTTAGAGCGAGTGGCCAAGATCTCCATCATTCAACAGGTCTTGGGTCTGCGCTCTCGCTTTCGCCTCGTGGATCTGTACTGACTTCCTTTTTCCCACCTCGGCCGGAAAAAGTAAAGCACCGATCGGTGTTCGACATCCGGCCTCGAATGGCCGTGCACATCGGCGATGATCCTGGACAGATGCCCGTTCGTGATCTATCAAGGTGAGAGGCGCGTGCATGCTTTCCGGCAGCGGAGCGTTTTCCACCCGAATCGCCCGCCGTCATTCGGTGTCGTTGCGTGTGTCCAGATGTCCAGGGGTGACGACTCCGCTCTCGTAGGCGAAAACCACTGCCTGCGCCCGGTCACGAAGCCCGAGCTTGGTCAGCACGCTCGAGACGTGGCTCTTAACCGTGGCTGCTCCTATGTAGAGGGATTCGGACATCTCAGCGTTGCTGGCCCCCTTGGCTAGCTCGATGAGCACTTCCCGCTCGCGATTGGTCAGCGTCTCGAGTCGGTGGGTCAGATCCGTGTCGGTGGCCAGTTTGCGGGCGAAGCGACCGATGAGGCGGCGGGTGATGGAAGGGTCGATGAGGGCACCGCCATCGGCGACGGTTCGGACAGCCGGGGCCAGGCTCTCAGGCGGGATGTCCTTGAGGATGAAACCGCTGGCTCCGGCCTGCAGCGCCCGGTACACGTATTCGTCGGGATCGAACGTGGACAGGATGACGACCTTCAGTGGCCAGTCGGCATCCTGCAGAAGGGTGGCGGTGGCGGTGAGGCCATCCATCTCGGGCATTCGAATGTCCATGAGGACAACGTCGGGGCGATGCCGACTGATGACGTCGATGGCCTCCCGACCGTTGCCGGCTTCGGCCACCACCTCGATGTCAGGTTGGTGATCGAGGACAAGGGTGAAGCCTCGGCGGACGAGCGCCTGGTCATCGACGACGGCAACCCGAATAGTCACGCCGACTCCTCTGCGAGGGGGAGGCGGGCGTGCACCCGGTACTGGTTGGGGGGTTGACGTTTCGCAGTGAGCGTTCCGCCAAGCTGCGACGCTCGCTCCCGCATCCCGACGATGCCGTAGCCGGATGGGGGCAGCTGCGGCGAGTCGGTGGTGGCAGGAGTGTCGACGGTACTGGTGAGGGTGTTGGTGATGTCGATGACGAGAGCGTTGCCGTTGCTGCCCACCGCGATGTCGACGGTCGGTTTGGGGCCGGCGTGCTTGACGATGTTGGTAAGAGATTCCTGGATGATGCGGAAGGCCGATAGTTCAACCGCGGCGGGCAGCCCGGTCGGAACGTCCGCCGTATCGACGTTGACGTAGGCACCGGTCGTTGCCAGATGGTCGGCCAGTGCTTGGACATCAGCCAAGCCGGGCTGGGGGCCCAGGTCGTCGGCATCGTTGTCGGGATCATCAGGGTCGGGTCGAAGTACACCTAAGAGATGCCGCAGCTCACCGAGGGCTTGGCGGCCCTCTTGCTCTACATCGCCCATGGCCTCGACGGCGGTGTTGAGATCGTCGCCGGCGATGGTCTTGGCCGCGCCGGCTTGCACGGTCATCATCGAGACCCGATGGGCGACGACGTCATGCAGTTCACGGGCGATGCGCGCCCGTTCCTCGGCGACGGCCTGGCGGGCTCGGGCGTGCTGTTCGGCCTCGAGCCGTTCGGCCCGGTCCCGAAGGAGAGCGAGATAGTCGCCTCGGCTTCGCACCAGCCGCCCGAGGTACCAGGACAAGCCGCTGAAAACGATGGCCGGGGCGAGGTCGACCCGTTGATCCGGATCGATCAGGGTTCCGATCACGCTCACCAGAACTACAGCGATCAGCATTGCCAGGCTGTGGCGAAAACTGGCGGCGTAGCGAGCAACACTGTAGGTGGCCACGAGGAGGGCGAGCTCCTGGCCGTCGCCGTATTCGGCGAAGGCCCAGCCAACCATCACCGCAAGGATGAATGTGGTCGCGGCGACGGGGTAGTGTCGTCGCCACATCAGGGCGGCGGCGGCCAGGGCGAGCAGTACGAAGGCTCCAGCCGGCCGGTCGCTTATCAAGGCCCAGGTGAACGAATTGCCGTCATCGAGATCGCTGGCGGCGACGGTGACCACGGAGACGGCGAAGACGATGATTGCCAGAACAGCGTCGGCGGATCGGGGCCAGCGGGTGAACGGCCCCCGGAAGGGATGGGGCTCTCCAGGATCGAGCCGGCTCAACAGCGCGTCGACTCGCTCGATCGCCGTTGCGGAGGCGCCCCGCCGGGGTTTGAGGTCAACCATGGCTACTGCTCACCATAAACGGTGGCTCGGTCGACGGTCACCTTGATCCTCACGCGAGTTGGCGACGCTCCTTTCCAAGGACGCCGCCAACCACGCTCTCGAGCGGACGAGGATGCTTCCGATCACACGACATCCCTACGCTGAACCGACAACAGGGCGGCGCTGGCCGGGACGATGGCCCAGGCGGCGAGGGCGACGACGGCGGAGATGGTGCTGGTGTGGTCGGCGACCCCGGAGGCCACAACGGCCAGGGTGCCGGGAACGAACCACGGATCGGCGCCGCTGGCCAACTGCACCACGAGTGGGGGAGCGATGATCAGGGCCACTACTGTGCCGGCGACGGCGCCACCGGTATTGCGGATGATGGTCCCGATCCCGGCTCCGAGTACGGCCCCGGCGGCCCCGGCCCACGTCGATGCGGCCAGGACCTGGGCGACCCCGACGAACGAGGCCATGAATCCGTAGTCGGTCAGAGGCAGTGACGCTGCCACCGCTCCGATGGTGAGCCCCGCTCCGAGCAGGCCGAGGACGGCGCCACCGGCGGCAATGGCGGTGAACTGTGCCGCCAGGGCTCGCGGCCGACTGGGCGTGTTCAGGTACGTGGCGATGACGGTGTTGTGGGCGTACTCCCGGGCGGCGGCGATGGCGCCGAACAGCCCGGCGATCATCACGGCGTTGGCGGCGAAGGCCATCAAGGACAGCTGGTCGGCGCCGGTGGCAATGAACGACTTGGAGCCGTCCATGTCGGTACCGACGGCGACGGCGACGCCGTTGGTGACGGCCAGCACGACCAGGACGGCCAGGAATGACCATGGCATGGAGGTGGTGGCCACTTTGCGGAGTTCGCTGCGTAGAAGGTTGATTGAGCTCATGACAGAACGGTCTCCTTGGTGATGGGGGCTGGGGTCGGAACGGTTTCGGTAGGAGTGGTGAGGGACATGAACAGGTCCTCGAGGGAATCGGCCTGGGCCGACAGTTCGTGGAGGGTGATGCCGGCCGTGTAAGCGGTGTCGCCGATCTGTTCGAGATCGAGGCCGGTCACCACGAGGGCCCCGGACTCGTCCGGTTCGACATCGGCCCCCTTGGCCGCCAGATGCTCGGTCAGCTGCTGGGGGCTTGGGGTGCGGACGACGGCTGCGCTTTGGGTCAGGGAGGCGACGGGACCGGTGGTCATGAGCCGACCCTGGTTGATGACGACGATGTCGTCGACCAGGTGCTGGACCTCGGCCAGCAGATGGCTCGATACCAGCACGGTGTGGCCCCGAGCGGCCCGGGCCCTCAGCAGATCTCGCAGTTCGCGGATGCCCTGAGGGTCGAGGCCGTTGGCCGGTTCGTCGAGCACCAAGACCGGCGGGTCGGCCAGCAAGGCACCGGCTAGCGATAGCCGCTGCTTCATACCAAGCGAGTAGGTGCTGACCCGTCGTCGGGCCGCTTCGGAGCTCAGACCTACCTCGGCCAGTGCCTCATCGACGCGGCCGGCGGTCTGGCCGACGGCCTGGGCCAGGATCCGGAGGTGATTGCGGCCCGAGCGGCCGGGGTGGAAGGCGTTCGGTTCCAGTACGACGCCGACGGTGCCGGCAGGGTTCGGGAGATCGCGGTAGCGGCGGCCGCCGATGGTGGCGGTTCCGTGTTTGGCGGAGGCCAGGTCGAGCAGGATCTTCATGGTCGTTGACTTGCCCGAGCCGTTTGGCCCGAGGAAGCCGGTGACCCGGCCCGGTTCGACGGTGAAACTGAGGTTGTCGACCACGCTGTTGTCGCCGTAGCGCTTGGTGACGTTGTTCAAAACGAGTTGATACCGGTATTGGGGTGGGGAGGAGAGCGATGATTGAGTCACGGTTCGGCTCCTTGTCGGGGGCTGATTCGGTCGAAGGTCTTGCCTACTCGTAACCAATCACGGCGGGCGCGACAAAGCACCCCGCTAGGGGCTGATTCGCGCCTCCGTCTCGAGACGGATTTTTCCCGGCGAGACAATGCCGGCTGAGTTTGTCTGCTCCTGCGGCTCGACGGTTGCCTAGTCGGGAAGGTGTGGCCCCGGGTCGAATTGACCGGTCAGCTCGACAAGGTGGGGAGACTGTCCGTCAGCTCCCTCCGTATTGCCCCGGCTCCGGTGTGCTGATTCAGAAGCCCCACGGAGATGTTGTCAACAGTCCACCATGCTGCACACACCGTGTTGTTACTCTCACTCCGGGCAACGCAGCGGTAACGAACATGCCCCTGGTGTACCTCTGAGATGTCATCGGCCGCCGACGAGTCGAGGACGTTGCCTCCGTCGCGTTCGATCGAGCCCAAGAATCCCTCAACGAAAGGCGAGTTGGAATCGTCGGCTCCACCCAACTGGACGGCCAAGGCCGTAAAGCCTTCGATCGTGCCCTTGTCGGTGGGTTCGTCGGCGAAGAGGTAGATCAACGAGCCCTCACCGGCCCGGAGTTCGCTGGGTTGCGACCGGTCGGGCCAGCTTCGGTCGCTTGACCCGCGATTGAGTCCTGTGCTTACGATCCAAGATGCCCCTGATCGAAGTCCGCGACTATCACTATGATCCCGCCCGCATGGATGCCTATCGGATCTGGGCGGCCGAGGCCGGGCCGTGGCTTCGCCGGCGATGGGACGTGTCCGGCTTCTGGATCGATACCGGTCAGGAGGATCAGCTTTTCGGCGCCGACCCGCAGCCTTCGCCCCACGGGCCGGCGAACGTTACCTGGATCATCCGGTGGGATGATCGGACGCAGCGGGACTCGGCGTGGGAAGCGCTTCGGGAAGACCCCGAGTGGAACGAGATCTGGGCCCGCCATCCAGGATTCGAGGGATACCGGCAGCTCTCTGTCCGATTCCTCGAAGAGGCTTGAGGATTTGGTGCCGCAATCCGGTTCACATGCCCGATCGGGCGGGCCGAGGTCCCTCTGTGTCGTTCATCGGGCGGCTGATGCTCGTTCGCCCGCATTCGGTCACCGGACAATCGTCCCAAGCGCTCGACGAGGGTTGCGACCGATACGCTCTCAACCGAATCCAGATTTACCACAGTGGGCAGTGGGACGGGGTCGACGTCCGGCTCGAGCACGTCGATGTTCGGCAGCTCGCACCACCACAACTCACCCGATGCCGGCAGTGTCACGAGGATGCGGCCGCTTCACTAAACGCCGCAAGGTCTCCCCACTCATCAGGCTCGTCGATCGGCTTGTCATATGCTGCGTAGCTCGCCGTGACACGGTGTCCTCCCTACCGCTCGGGTACCGTGGCTACATGCGGCGCATCC
>Ga0224508_10005345_pt1 | contig 10299 bp, 8 predicted proteins | sample SF_Jan12_sed_USG_4_FD_170157 | JGI IMG/M metagenome (GOLD analysis project Ga0224508, IMG submission 170157) | Sediment microbial communities from San Francisco Bay, California, United States - SF_Jan12_sed_USGS_21 | ecosystem: Environmental > Aquatic > Marine > Sediment | place: USA: California... | reverse complement strand
GGTGAAGTTATAATCGCGCTCCACCATGAACAGCGAACCGCCAAGAATCGCGCAGTTGACGGTGATCAGCGGCAGAAAAATGCCCAACGCGTTATACAGCGCAGGAAAGTACCGGTCCAGCGTCATCTCGAGAATCTGTACCATCGCTGCGATTACACCGATATAGCTGATCAACCCGAGGAAACTCAGATCGACATCGGGTAGTCCCGCCCACGCGAGTGCGCCATCACGCAGCAGAAACTCGTAGATGAGATTATTCGCCGGAACGGTTATCACCTGTACCACGACCACGGCGGCACCAAGTCCCATAGCGGTCTCGATTTTTTTCGAAATCGCCAGGAACGTGCACATACCGAGAAAAAACGCCAGCGCCAGGTTCTCGACGAATACCGACTTTATGAAAAGACTCGTCAATCCTTCCATCACAGTTTCTCCATGCGATGGACCTGGTGAATCTGGTATTCGGGTTTTTCCTGTTGCTCGGGCTTCCAGGCGCGTATCGCCCATATCATCAAACCGATGATGAAAAACGCACTCGGCGGCAACAACATCATGCCGTTGGTGTAGTACCAGCCATCTTCAGTGACGGGGCGGAGAATTTCGTAGCCCAGCAATGTCCCCGAACCGACGAGCTCGCGGGTCGCACCGACGATGATCAACACCAGGCTGTAACCGAGCCCGTTGCCTAGACCATCCAGGAAACTCAGCCCCGGTGGGTTTTTCATCGCAAACGCCTCAGCACGTCCCAGGACAATGCAGTTGGTGATGATCAGGCCGACAAAAACCGAGAGCTGTTTACTGGTTTCGAATGCGTAGGCTTTGAGAATTTCGTCGACGACGATGACCAGCGACGCGATCACCGTCATCTGCACGATGATACGAATGTTCGCCGGAATATCCTTGCGGATCATACTGATCGAGACGTTGGACAAAGTTATAACTGCAATCACCGCCAGACACATGATCAGCGATGCTACCAACGTTGTGGTGACAGCCAGCGCAGAGCAGATACCGAGAATCTGCAACGTTATCGGATTATTGTCGACCAGTGGGTCGAACAGCGCGTCTTTAGCTTCGCTCATTACATACCACCCCGAACTTTCGCCAGATAGGGTCCGAAACCCTGTTCGCCCAGCCAGAAGCGCACCAGATTGGAAACCCCCACACTGGTCAGCGTCGCCCCCGCCAGACCGTCCACCTGGTATTTCGCATCCGGTCCCGGCACCACCCTGCCTCTTACGACTTCAATGCGCGGCTGATCCTGTTCGTCGAACACCAGTTTGCCGTTCCAGAGCGCGCGCCATTTCGGATTGTCCACTTCGCCGCCCAGGCCGGGCGTTTCCAGGTGATCGTAGAACTGCAGTCCATACACGCTGCGGGCATCGCCCTGCAGCGCGAGAAAACCGTAAAGTGTCGACCACAATCCGTAACCGTGGACCGGCAGCACGATGGTCTTGACCGCACCCGCCTCGCGCACCAGATAGACGATCGCATACTTCGCGCGGCGGCCAATGCCGGCTATATCGATATCGGAAGCCAGCGCTTGGCTCAGTGCCGGATCGCGTGCCGCTTGACGCTGGTTGTAGGTGCGCAGGTCCACCGCGTCGCTGTACTCGCCGCTGTCGAGATCCACAACGCGCACTTCGACATTGTCGAACAGTTCCTCTATTCCTATGTCGTCGCGCAGCAAACCCGCAACCTGCAGTATGTTGCGCTTGCGATCCAGCTCCGCATTGGCTATCTGCAGGGGTTTCAGGGTAACGGCGGCAGTCGACACGATCACCGAACAGACCAGACACAGCAATAACGCCACCATGAGTGTTTTTGCACGGCTGTCGTTCGGCATGTTGCGAAACCGCGTCAGCATGCCGGCGGAACTTTCAGACATGACGCAGCCTCCGGCGACGGACGTTCACCTGTATTACACAGTAGTCGATCAGCGGCGCGAAGATATTGGCAAATAAAATGGCAAGCATGATGCCTTCCGGAAAAGCGGGATTGACAACGCGAATCATCACCGTCATGAAACCGATCAGCAGGCCGAAAACCCAGCGCCCGGCGTCGGTCATCGCCGCGGTAACCGGGTCGGTTGCCATGAACACCATGCCGAACGCGAAGCCGCCCAGCACGAGATGCCAGTACCAGGGCATGGCGAACATGGGGTTCGTGTCGCTGCCGATGGCGTTCAACAGCAGGGTGGTTGCCAGCATGCCGATGAACACCCCGAAAATTATCCGGTAGGATGCGATGCGCGTGTAAATCAAAAATGCACCGCCCAGCAAACACGCCAGGGTGGACGTCGCGCCTATGGAACCCTGAATGACCCCGAAGAAAGCGTCCCACCAGGTCACGTTGGCGGCCACAATCGCTTCTACCCCACCCAACGCGCTCAACCCCAGCGGAGTGGCACCACTGAAGCCATCCACTGCTGTCCATACCGCATCGCCGGACATTTGCACCGGGTAGGCGAAAAACAGGAACGCGCGGCCGGTAAGCGCCGGATTGAGAAAGTTCTTGCCGGTGCCGCCGAACACCTCTTTACCGATGACGACGCCGAAAGAAATCCCCATGGCCACCTGCCACAAGGGAATGGCGGGAGGCAGGATGAGCGCGTAGAGCATCGAGGTAACGAAAAACCCCTCGTTGATTTCGTGATTGCGCACGGCGGCAAACAGAACCTCCCAGGCGCCGCCCACCGCTAATGTCACTACATAGATCGGCAGGAAGTACAGCAAGCCATGTGACAGGTTTGCCACGACGCTGGTGGAATCGTAACCGATGACGTCTAGAACAAAACCGCGCCAGCCGCCGGCACTGACCGCACCCATGTCGGCCATCGCCTGGTTGGCCTGATAGCCGGTGTTCCACAACGCCATGAAAGCGCAGGGGATGGTCGCCAGCACCACGTAGACCATCACGCGCTTCAAATCGATCGCGTCACGTACGTGCGGCTGGCCCGGCGTGACATCGGCCGGCGTATACAGGAACGTGTCGACCATCTCGTACAACGCGTGATACTTTTCGAGGCGCCCGCCCTTGGCAAAATGCGGATGGATGCGGTCCAGGTATCTGCGCAAGCGTGCCATCACCCCTCCCTCTCGATAATGTCCAGATTCAAACGTAACGCCGGTCCATACTCGTACTTGCTGGGACAGACGAAAGTGCACAATGCCAGATCGTCTTCGTCGAGTTCCAGGCAACCGAGCTTTTGCGCGAGTTCGGTGTCCTGCACCAGTAACGCGCGCAGCAGCGGGGTTGCGAGAACGTCCAGCGGCATCACCAGCTCGTAGACACCAATCGGTACCATTGCCCGGGGGCTGCCGTGCTGCGAGGTGTGAAAAGCGAACCGCCGCCCGGATTGCCACGCTGTCGTCAAGGTACGCGTCCGGGAGAATTTCTCGCCCCAGGGTTTCATCCAACCTAGAAACTCTCGCGCGCGGCCTTCGGCGAGTACACTTACCTGCAAATGATAGCGACCCAGATACGCGGCCCAATCCGTCGCCCGGTGACCGCCCAGCGGCGAACCCGAAATCACCCGCGAATCGACGCGTTGCACTTGATCGCGAACCAGGTCTTCGGTACTCGCGCCGAGCCGTGTGCGCAGCAACCGCGGTTGGTGCACTAATGGACCGCCCAGAGCCAGAATCCGGGTGGTATCAAGTCTACCGGTAGTAAACAACCGGCCCACCGCGATCACGTCCTGGTAGTTCAAATGCCAGACGCTGCGCTGCTGGCTTACCGGATGCAAGTGATGGATGTGCGTACCGACCAGGCCGGCGGGGTGGGGACCGGAGAAATCCGCGCGCTGAAAAGCGTCGCCGCTCGGCAGTTGCGCATCGAAATCAGTCGCCGTACAGACATAAACCTTTCCGTCGGTGAGACGCGACAGAGTGACCAGACCATCGTTGAAATCGTCGTTCGCCGCGGCCACCACAAGTGCCGGGTTGGCGGCCAGCGGCGCTGTGTCGATGGCGGTGACGAACATCGCCTCCGGCTTGGCAGCGGGATCGGGGACTTTACTGTAAGGGCGAGTGCGCAACGCGGTCCACAGACCCGATTTCAACAGGTTGTCGCGTACCAGGGCAGGATCGAGATCCGCCAGGTCGGCACGCGAATACTCGCCGAAGGTTTCCTGCGCGTCACCCTCGAGTCTGATGATTACCGACTGCAGCACTCGCCTTGCGCCGCGCACGATATCGACAATCTCACCGGCACCCGGCGCGGTGTAATTGACCTCCGGATAGCGCTTGTCGGTGAACAGCACCTGCCCCAGACGTACACGATCGCCGACCTGTACATGCATGGCCGGCTTCAGGCCCAGGTAATCCGTACCGAGCACCGCGACCTTGGAAATCTCAGGTCCGTCCTCGATGCTTTGTTCGGGTTCCCCCATACAGGGCAGATCCAACCCGCGTTTTATTCGTATATGCATGATCCCTCGAACCATCGGCCGCGGCGGTGCCGCCGCGAATAACCGTCGCTGAGTTGACGAAAAATCAGGAGCCTTGCAGGTGCGAGCGACAATTCTAGCAGACTCTGCATGGCCGTAATTCGACTTGCCGTGCAGAACGCTGACCGCTATCGTTTCGCTGTCCGGTTTGCACGCACAGCAAAGACTCAAAAAATAATGCGCCTATCTCTCACGACCACCGGATGCGGCAGGAGCTTCATCCCCTCACTGGCCAGTATAGATTGAACGACCACACCACCATCGACGCCGCGCACCTCGACAGCGATATTGACGCGATCCTCGATAGCGCCAAGCGCATGTTTATCGCCACGTCGGTCGACGGCAATTCATCGGGCGCGTCGGTCTTTTTCGCCCGCGACGGCGTGGATCTGTTGTTCTTCACTTTCAACCCGTCACGCAAAGCCGAGCAGATCCGCACCAATCCGCGCGTCCAGGTAGCCATCTGGCCGGCAGACCAATCCGGCATTCGCGGCCTGCAGATCGAGGGAAACTGCGAACTCATAAAAGACACTGATGCCAGACAACGCGCCCGGGAAGCGATTCTGCAGGTCACGACTGCATTTAAAGACTATATGGACGATGAGTTTCTTACCCGCAACAACGTGGTCGGCTATTACCGGATCAAACCCATCACGGTCAAACTGGTCGATTTCCATTCCAGCACCCAATTCCAGTGGCGCGAGTTCCCTGAAAATCGGGTCTCAGCGTGGCGCGAGCTGGTAAACGCCGTGGGCTCGCGCACGCTGCTTTGGCTGCGGGCACTGCGGGCACCGTTTTTCACCGCGACACTGATCCCGGTGCTGTTGGGTGCGCTGATCGCGTACGGCGATCAACGCACGGCGGGCATAACCGCGGACTGGGACTGGTCGCGCTTCTGGCTGGTGGTGATCGGGGCGCTGTGCGCGCACGCAGGCACCAATCTGGCCAACGATTTCGGTGATCATCTGAGCCGCAACGATGAATGGAACAAGGTACCTAGTCCGTTCAATGGTGGCAGCCGCGTCATCCAGGCGGGTCTGCTGGCGCCCTGGAAAATAGCGCTGGCCGCCGTTCTGTGCCTGGTGGCGGTCATCGCTATCGGCCTGCGGCTGAATACGACAATTGGCGGTTCTCCTTTGGCACCGACACCGCTGCTCGGGGTCGGGTTGCTGGGATGTCTGCTGGGCGCGGCGTATACGCTGGGTCCTTACCGGCTGAGTTATCGGGGTTGGGGAGAACTGGCGATCGCGCTGGGCTTCGGGCCGGTGATGGTACTGGGTGCGCATTACGTGATGACGGCCGGCGTGTTTCCAACCTGGCAGTGGATGGCTCCGCTGCTCGCCTCGCTGCCGATCGCTTTACTGGTGACGATGATTGTCTGGATCAACGAGTTTCAGGATGTACCGGCGGACCGAAAAGCGGGCAAACAGACGTGGCTGGTACGCACCGCGTACACGGCAGACGGTTCGATACACTATGAACGTCCACTGCGGATCTATCAGCATCTAGGGGTCGCGTCGCTGGTGTTGATCCTACTCCTGGCGTTCCTGGGATTCGCCGCCCCCTCGCTCGGCACGCCCTTCGCGCTGCTTGCGCTGCCCGGCCTGTTGCTGGGTGTTTATGCGATGCGCACGACCAGGCGCTGGCTGCCCAAGTGGAATGCACCGGATGCCGACCGCCAGCGGCTGCCCTACGAATTGCTTGCCGCGAACGCCGCTACCATCGGAATGCACTTTGTTACCGGCATCCTGCTGATCGCTGCCTATGGCGTGCACGCGCTGACGCAAGGTTGACAATCCTCGAACAACAGCCGTGTCCATTTATTCGTCACGATTCTTCGGGCAGTTCGTGGGCAATGCCGTCGTGGCAGTCGATGCAAGTCTCGCCGCGCTCCGCCCAGCGTTCCGCGTCGTGTTTCTTGCGCGCGCTCTTGTCCTGCGCTTCCAGATCCATGAACTCCAGTGAATGACAGTTGCGGCATTCTCTGGAATCCGTGGCACGCATCTCTGCCCAGACGTTCTCGGCTAATTCAAGGCGCTTGGCTTCGAATTTTTCTTTGGTATTGATGGTGCCGAGCACCTTATGGTAAAGCTCATTGGTGGCCTTGACCTTGCGAACCACCTTATAGATCCACTCCTTCGGCACGTGGCAGTCGGTACACACGGCACGCACCCCGGTGCGATTGTTATAGTGGATCGTTTGCTTGTATTCCTCGTAAACGAAGTCGCGCATCTCGTGACAGGAGATGCAGAACTCTTCCGTGTTGCTCAGCTCCATTGCCCAGTTGAAGCCGCCCCAGAAAACAATGCCTGCAACAAACAACACGACCCCGCCAACGGGTATGCCGAACATCAGGCGCGACCTGGGACTGCGCCACAACGATCGCCAACGGCTCTCTTCGAAACTGTCGTCCGCCATGCGTGCTCCCTTACGACTCACCGACGTATGTGGTGGTTTGTTGTTGACGCAGCTACTGCAGGCTGCCGTAATAGTGAATCAAAGCCTCGATATCGGCTTCGTCGAGTTTCTCCATTTTCGGTTTCATTTTCTTCGGCATGGTGCGGTCGCCGGACGCATACTCATCGAACGATTGGCGCATATAGGGCATCCACTGCCCGGCCAGGATACCGGCATCGTCATCCGCCGAACGGCCACCGTCTTCGTGACATTTCTCGCAATGACGTTTGTGCACTTTTGCGCCCGCCGCGGCTTTTTCCGCGTCGAATTCCTGCTCGCGTGGGACGAATTCCTTGTCGGCGAAGTAGTTGGCGATTTCTTCGATGGCATCCTCATCCAGTTCTTTGGCGATCTTGGCCATGTCCGTTGGCGCACGACCGGTATCGCCGCTTCGGTACTTGGATTCCGTTGCAGGTCTGTCACCGTCGGCGTAGGCCACCATCGAATCGATGATGTACTGCGCCGACGCACCGGCGATTACGGGTACATCCGATTCCGTACTGACGCCGTCCTGGCCGTGGCAGTCCATACAAGCCTGAATCGCTTCGTCATTGGCTGTGGCCACCGCGTAGGTGAGGCTCCACAAAAGTAAGGTGAGAGGTACAGCAGTCTTGTACATGCTTTATTTCTCCGGCTGCCCGACCAGGCACTGGGTTTCACATAACTTTTCATTTAACGTTCAGGTAAACAGACTACCTTGATCTACATCAAAACGAATACTCCCAAGTTAAATAAATATCCGGACTAATTCTATTAACAACTCGCAACAGGGAACCCGCGCAGGCAATCAGGCTGCTGCGCATTCCCTAAGGAGAATTGCCGTGGCTCGCTCAATGCACTTGCTGAACCCCGTTTATATGTTGACGGCCGTATTCCTGACCATGTCACTCACGGCCTGCGACGGCGACGATGGAGCCCGGGGCCCAATCGGCCCGCGCGGTCTGGGGGAAGCGACCGATCTCAACATCGAGATCACGAATGTGGCGGTAGCGAGCCCGCCGGTGGTCACGTTCCGTGTAACCGACCAGGACGGTGTCCCGGTGATCGGGGCGGACGTCAGCAACCTGCGCTTCACCATGGCCAAGCTCGATACGACGGCAGTCCCCAGCGTTTGGGTGAGCTATGTGAACCGTGAAGAGGACGTTCAGGGCTGCCTCGATCGTGTGCCGCCAGTCGCCGACTGCGGGCCCGGCGCGCTGACGGTACCACCCGCCAAGGCGTTCCAAGCGACCAGGGACCAGGATGGAGAACTGGTGGACAAGGAGGATGGCAGCTACGAATACACGTTCACTACCGATATTACCAACGTTACAACACCCGTTGCCGTCACCTATGACCAAAACGCCACCCACCGGCTCGGCATCCAGACCCGTGGCGGCTTGCCGACGGTCAACGCCACCTATGACTTCGTCCCCGCCAGCGGCGCTACCACTGGTATCCCGCGCCGCGACATCGTCAAGACCGAAACCTGCAACGGTTGCCATAACGAGCTCGAAGCGCACGACGGGCGCGAGGAGACCAAGTATTGCGTCACCTGTCACAACCCGAGCAGCAAGGACGCGAACAGCGGCAACATCCTCGACTTCAAGGTCATGATCCACAAGCTGCATCGCGGCGAAGATCTCAGCACCGATTACACGATCTGGGGTTTCAGGGACAGAAAGCATGATTTCTCGGATGTGGTGTTTCCCCAGGACATCCGCGCCTGCGAGACCTGCCACGTTCCGGATGACGACAATGCACCGCAGGCCGGTAACTGGCAGACCAACCCGAGCATCGCGGCCTGCGGCGCCTGCCACGATGACATCGATTTCTCAGTCGACGGCGACATCACTGCCGGCGGACACCCGGGCGGGATAGTCGACGAAACCACCGACTGTCTGTTCTGCCACCAGAGCGGCCGCATAGGCAGAAGTATTGCCGAGTCGCACACCATCCGCGAACGCGTGCTGGCGGAACGCTTCCAGTACAACATCATCAGCGTCAACCCCGTCACGCCGGGCGGCCCGCCACCGGTCGTAACGTTCTCGATCACCGACCCGACCAACAACAACGCGTTCTGGGACCTGACCGATCCGGCCTTCACCACCGGCGGCGGCGTCTCGCGCCTGGCCGTGCTGATCGGCTGGGACTCGCGCGATCACGCCGGCAATCCGTCGCTGCAGGTCGAGTTCGACAACGCCGGCGCGACCAGTCCGGGTCTGCCGGTCTCCATCGACGCCTTGCTCGACCCGGCTCAGGGCGGTATTCCGGGCGGTACTGGTACTGCCGTTCCCGTTCCCGGAAATCCCGGACAGTATCAGGTCACCTCGCCTGTCCCGATCCCGGCTGCCCTGAACGGCACCCAGCATATCGGCGTGGTCGCCATCGAGGGGCATCCGGCGGGGCAGGTTGCTCCCGACAAGAACCCCCCGAACCTCACCTATGCGCTGCGCATTCCGGTGCCGAGTGCGATCGAGGAATTCCCGATCGCCGGTGATGTGAAGGAACGTCGCCAGATCGTGTCCACCGAAAAGTGCAACACCTGTCACTTCGCCCTCAGCATGCACGGCAACAACCGCAACATCGCCGACGAGTTAATGTGCGTCATCTGCCACAACCCCAATGCGACTGATGCGAACGCGCGCCCGAGTCTTGTCCGGGCAACCCGTGTTGGCGATCCGGCCACGCTGGCGGCGGATGCCAAGCGCGAGGAATCCATCGACATCAAGCGCATGATCCACGCCATCCATGCCGGCGCGCAGTCTGGTCACGGCGTGCGCGAGAACGGACTGGTCGTGTGGGGCTTCCCGGGTTTCGGCAATGCATTCGGAGGCGGCTGCCCCACCAACGAGTGCGAGCACGATTTCAGCGAAGTACGCTTTCCGGGAATCCTGAGCGACTGCGAAACCTGCCATCTGGAGGGCACCTACGAGCTCGACGGCACCTGGGAGCTGCCAACCCAGAATGGTATCCTGGCAAGCACTGTTGATACGCATCCGGCGGTCAGTGCAGTCTCGTATGCAGCCGACCTGGCTGATCCAACGGTCGACCTGAATTTCTCGCCGACCGCAGCCGTGTGCTCAGCCTGCCACGACAGCACCGTCGCGCAGTCGCACATGACGCTGAACGCGGGCGTATTCGGAGTGCCGGGCAATCCGGGTAACCCGCCGGCGTTGCAGACCCCTGATATCGACTCGAATATCGAGGCCTGCGCAGTGTGCCACGGCCCCGGGCGCAGCGCCGACGTGGCCCAGGTGCACGAGATCGACTAGCGTCCTCCCAGCGCCGGGGGAATGACGATATTCCCCCGGCGCACGGCCGGCGCCTCCGGCAGCAGCAGCGCAGCGGAGAGGCACACGTTGATTGATCCGCGGGCCGACACGGCAGCCATAAGAATGCACAACAAGGCA
>Ga0224508_10005344_pt1 | contig 10299 bp, 9 predicted proteins | sample SF_Jan12_sed_USG_4_FD_170157 | JGI IMG/M metagenome (GOLD analysis project Ga0224508, IMG submission 170157) | Sediment microbial communities from San Francisco Bay, California, United States - SF_Jan12_sed_USGS_21 | ecosystem: Environmental > Aquatic > Marine > Sediment | place: USA: California... | reverse complement strand
TCCAGTTCGACCACGCCGTCGCCGGCCTCGTCTGACAGGTAGGAAAACACCAGGTGGTAGGGAATATCCCGCGGCCAGGGCCAGGCCTGCAGCTCGCGCACGAAATCGCTTTTGTAAGCCACGTCACGCCAGGCAGGTACCACGATCGGAAAATAACTGACCCCTGTTTCAGCGCTTTTGAGGCCTTTCATCGGGCTGTTGACGGTCATCACCAGCCCTAACCTGGCCGGATTTCTGCTCGCCACATATTTTTTTACGAATGACCGCGTCATCAGCCCGCCCATGCTGTGCGCGGCGATGTAAAACTCGGAAAACCGGTGCTGGCTTTGCAGCTTGTTGATTGCTTTCATAAGGAATTCACTGACCACATCCAGCGGTAAACCGCTGGCATAGTAAAACAGCACCGGCTGAAACTTTTTCAGGTCCAGGGCCTTTATCGGCGCCTTCCAGTCGAGCGGCGTGCCGTTGATGCCATGCACGAATATCACTGGAATTCGTCCCCGCCTGAATTTGTTCAGCAGAAACAGTCCGCCGCCCACCTGTTTGCTGAATTTCAGCGGTTCCCACATACCGAGCTGCGCATTGTCACGCGAAAACATGCGGTCGCGCAGACTGACCACGCGACCGATATTTTCAAGTGCTCTGTTGCTATCGTAAACGATGTCGGACGACAGTTTGGGCGCCAGCGTATTTTTTACCTCCAGCGTTTGCAGAACTACATTCTTGTTGGCGCGCAGCTGGAACAGGGAAGGGCGATTCTGTTTTTCGCCGAGGTAGGTGGCCGGTTCACTGGCCTGGTATTTGCCATCGCGGTTGACGTCGACATAGGCGCCTATCGTATAAGAACCGGGTGTGCCAAAAAACCGGTAGGCGCCGTTGGCCGAAACCGGGTATTCGTCGATCCAGCGCATAAACCCGTCCTCGCTCTTTAACAGGTTGGCCAGAATCGGACCGTCCTGTCCCGATCGATTCACCACCTTGCCGGTAACGCTGGCGCGCTTGTCGATAGTTTCCACCTGTTGCCTCACATCCACAACTTTTTGTTTTACCTGATCGATGACAGAGCATCCGGAAACAGCCATCGTGACCAGGATTATCCAGTACTTCATATGCCTTTTGCCCATGGCGTTGAAATGGTGGGTATGACTATCACCTTAATTCCGCTATCGGTCCAGTCCCACGCCCCTGAAGCGCGAACGAACGATAAAACCAGCGGCGATATCGAGCAAGGGCCGAGGCGGCATCCATTGGGCCGGGATTGACGCCAGGCAGTCGTTTACCGTTTGCGAACTTTCGCCGCTGGCATAGTCGGCGATGGCGGTGCCAAAGGCGGTGCCGCGGCTGACGCCCGAACCGTTGTAACCGCCGGCGAGGTAAACGTTGTCCTGCTGACGGCCGAAGAAGTTGGTGCCGTTGCGGGTAATGCCCTCGACGCCGGACCAGGCGTACTCGAACGGCACCTGCGCCAGCTGCGGGAAGCGTTTGTCGAAGGCCATTCGGTGAATTGCCTGGCGCGCCGACAGTTGCTCGTCGCTTAACAGGACCGAGTCGTGATACTCGGCGGTGTTGCGAATACTCAGGCGGCCATCGCGGGTCAGGCGCAGGGTCGCGCCGCCGCCGTGCAGGGAAATGGCGCCCCATTCGGTTAGCGATCCGAGACTTTCGAGCTCGGCCGCGCTCAGCACCCGGGTAAAGCTGCCCGCCAGGGTGCTGCCGACGATACGCGAGCGCAGAAATCCGAGCGAGGTGGCTTCGAAATTCGTTGCCAGCACGACTCGATCGGTTTCAACCTCGGCCGACGCCAGCTTCAAGGACAGTGGCTTGCCCTGGTCAATTTCCAAAACCGGGCTTTGCTCGTGCAGGCTTACGTTTTCGGGCAGCGTGTCGGCCAATCCCCTGACCAGCGCGGCCGGCTGCACCAGGGCGCCGTCGGCGATATGAATCCCGACCTGGTAAAGATCGGTACCCAGCCGTTTTTTCAAATCGTCTCTGTCGAGAGTCTGGTAATCGGCTTCCACGGTATCGAGGTAATGCCGAAAGTTGTCGTATTCCCTGATCGCGGTCTCGCCGGCGGCCGTGTGAATAAAGCCGTTTCGCTGCCATTGGCAGTCGATAGCGTTTGCCGCAACCTGCCGCTCGAGCAGTTCCAGCCCGGCCTGGTTGATGCGATTAACGCGCCGGTAGTTATCGACCTGCTGCTTGACCACGCCGCCCGGAAAGTGGCTGCTGGCGACGACGAATCCCGAATTTCTGCCCGAAGCCGCTTCGCCGACCCGGCGCGCGTCCAGCAGCAGGATTTGGTCATCCGGATGAAGCTCCGCCAGCCGTCGTGCGCAGGCCAGCCCGGTCAGGCCGGCGCCAATCACGACCCAGGGCACCCGGTGAGCGCCGGCTAGTTTCGCCGTGGCCTCGCGTTCGGGCAGCAGTTCGGCCCAGCCGTGGTTGTCTGTTGGAAATTTATGTTTCGCCGAAGTCATTGATTTATTATTTTCCCGGAGATAGCTGCAGGTTCAGCACCATGGCTGATTCCAAAAAATTATATCTGGTTTGCGGTCTGTTAAAAGATAAATTGAAGCGCTAACAAGTGCGGCAGAGGGCTTGCCACTATCGGCCGCCCCGGGCTGGTTGATTACTCAGGCACAATATCACAATCGCACCCGCGCGCGATTTCGTCGGGATGCGATTGATACCTCCTGTCTGCCGCGACCTCGGTCGAAAGCAGAAGCGACAGTCAGCTCGACAGGAATACGGCGAACAGCAGGAGCAAAACGGTAATCCCCTGCATACCCACCCTCGCGATCATTAACTGGGATGAGTGCTTCTGGTCGAACTCGCCGCCGTGCGCCATTGACCAGATTCCGGTACCGATGACGGCAACGGTCATCAGCAGTGCAACGACTATAACCATGTTAAGTATGCTCATATCTACCTCCGGGTCAGGATCTATTCGATTCTAAAGGGCTAAAACGACGGCTTATTGACGCGTATCAATGAAGCGCGACTGAAGTTGGTCTACCCAAATTTGCGAATTTCAGGGGAAAACGGTTATCCGGCATAGAACTTTTCACGCGCGACCGTCGGCGGCAGGCCATGTCGGATCAGTCGCGGCGGGTCGAGGATGTCACCTCCGCGGCAGCCGCCTGATCAGGTGTGGCCGAAGGACAGCATGGCGTCGGCGACCTTGATGAATCCGGCGATATTGGCGCCGGCGAGATAGTCGACATGCCCTTTGTGCTCGCCATATTCGACACAACTGTCGTGGATCCGTTTCATCGTATCGCGCAGCAGTCTTTCCAGGTCATCTTCGGTCCACGAAATGCGCGCGCTGTTCTGACTCATCTCGAGCCCCGATACGGCGACGCCGCCGGCGTTGGCGGCCTTGCTCGGCGCGTACAGGATTTTGGCCTGCTGGAAGACTTCGATACCGCCGAGTTCGGTCGGCATGTTGGCGCCCTCGGAGACGCCGATGCAGCCGTTTTTGACCAGCGTTTCGGCTTCCTGCTGGCTAATTTCATTCTGTGTCGCGCAGGGCAGGGCGAGGTCGCAGGGCACTCCCCAAGGCCGGCCCTCGTGGAAGCTTGCCGACTTGAACTGGTCGGCGTACTCGCTGATGCGCCCGCGCCGCACCTGCTTGAGGTCGATGATATAGTCGAGTTTTTCGGTGGTAATGCCTTCCGGGTCGTGGATGAAACCCGACGAATCGGACAGCGTGATGACCTTGCCGCCGAGGTGGTTGACCTTTTCGACGGCATAGGTGGCGACGTTGCCGGAGCCGGATATGCAGACCGTCTTGCCGTGCACGCTGTCAGCTTTGTGTTCGAGCATGTCCTGCATGAAATAAACGGTGCCGTAACCGGTGGCTTCGGTTCTGATCTTGCTGCCGCCGAACTCCATGCCCTTGCCGGTAAGCACGCCGACGAAACGATTTTCGATACGCTTGTACTGGCCGAACAAATAGCCGATTTCGCGCGCGCCGACGCCAATATCGCCGGCCGGTACGTCGGTGTCTTCTCCGATATGACGGTGCAGCTCGACCATGAACGACTGACAAAAGCGCATCACCTCGTTGTCGCTCTTGCCCTTGGGATTGAAGTCCGCGCCGCCCTTGGCGCCTCCCATCGGAAGTCCGGTGAGGCTGTTTTTGAACGTTTGCTCGAAGCCGAGAAACTTGAGCACGCTCAGGTTGACCGACGGATGAAACCGCAGCCCGCCCTTGTAGGGACCGATCGAATTGTTGAACTGCACCCGGTAACCGCGCTGGTTGCGGATGTTGCCCTTGTCGTCGGTCCAGGGAACGCGGAACATGACCACGCGATCGGGTTCGGCCATGCGTTCCATGATTTGCATCTTGTGGTAAATCGGTTTGTCCGCGATATAGGGAAAAATGGTTGCCGCCACTTCCGATACCGCCTGATGGAACTCTAGCTCCCCGGGATTGCGTTTTATAACGCCGTTCATGAAGCGTTCCTGATATTCCGCGGTTGTAGCCATTGTGCTCCCCCTCGATGATTGTTTTGCTGGAACTTTACCGTGTAACCGCGACGGAATCGAACTTATTTCGAAGATTGTGGTTAGGCCGCATTGCCAGGGACGATACACTGCCCCGGCAGGTCGACGGGCCGGCCGAACTCCGGCACTATCGGCGACAGCGAAATCGAATATTTACACTATACTGGATTGCGTGACTCCAATGGGGTCAGAATCCTTTGACAACAATCACGCAAAGCCCTCAATGCCAGATATCGAACAAAAAATTGAAGAAATCACCGGACTGATTTCGCTGCCGGAAATTTACCTGAAAGTAGGCCGCCTGATGGATGACGAAAAATCCGACATCGACGACTTTGCCCAGGTCATTATCGTCGATCCGAACCTGTCTACGCGGGTGTTGAAAATAGTCAATTCCGCTTATTTCGGATTCCAGGAGCCGGTGGACAGCATCACGCGGGCGATCAACATGGTCGGCATCGGGCAGTTACACAACATGGTTCTGGGAGTAGCGGCGATCTCGAGCCTCGATCTGCCCAACGATATCCTGCCGCTGAAACCCTTCTGGCACAACAGCCTGTATACCGGCGTACTGTCGCAACAACTGGCGGGACGCCTGAACCTGCCGCGTAGCGATCGCATGTTCATGGCTGGCCTGTTGCATGAAATCGGCCACCTTGTGCTGTGCGCCAAGCTGCCCGACCACGCGCGCGAGGCGATCAGGGTGTCGGTGCAAAGCGGGCGTCCGCTGCACGAAATCCAGCAGCAGATGCTGAATTGCCACTATGGCGATATCGCCGCCATGCTGCTCGACAACTGGAAGCTGCCGACGGAATTGAAGGACCTGGTGCGTTATCATCCCGAACCGCTGAGCGCGCCTTCGCAACAGCTTGAGACGGCATTACTGCATCTGGCGCACGCCTATGCCGGTCGGAATACGTCGAGCCTGGACGATGCCGGCGAACTGATCGACGCCGATATCCTGAGCCTGATCGAGCTGACCCAGGATGAAATTAACGAATGCCTGGAAACGGCGAAATCGGTCAGTGTCGAAATTGGAAAAAGTATCCTCTCCTGAGCCCTGCGGGCCAGCGCCCTGGCTGTATTAGAGATCCCTGGACAGGCTGAACGCGCCGCGAATCTGCCCCAGCTCATAGCCACGCGCCCTGTCGGCCGGATATTTTTCCTTGAGCGCGGCTTCGACCTCGGGTTTGACTTCGGCGGCGTGGCAATTCAGGCATACCGCCTCGACGCCCTGGGCCTTCATGAAACGGAAACTGCCGTCGACGACTTCCGCGTAGGCCATTTTGTCCGCGGATTCACCGTTGGCCTGGCGCTCATCGAACCGCTGCAGAACCTTTTGCTCCCAGGCGTCGGGGACCGCGGCCTGGTTGCGCGCCTTGAGGCTGACCCGTTTCACCATCCAGCCGCTATCGCTGCTCAGTCGCTGCGCGATCGCCGGCGCCTTTTCGGAACAGACCGAAATCGCGTGCGCCGGCCCGCCGGCCTGAATCGCTTTCTTCAGTTCGGGTTTCAACGAGCCGCCGAATTTTTTTATGATGCCGATGGCTTCCTGTTTCAGCTGCTCCTTGTCGGCCTCGGCGGCCGGCAGGCTTTGCAGGTTCAGCAGTAACGGCAGGCCAATCAGGGCAGATAACAACTTGGGATTCATCTAAATCTCCTTATTTCGAATTGAATGGAAACGAACCGGAAAGGTCTCCTGTAGGTACAGATGCCGGTAGGCAAGGCAATAAAAAGCATGCTAGCGTATATAAGTAAATGCTAATATATCTCTCCTGGGCAGGTCAGCTATAACGTGGAGCCGTAGAAAACCCCTTGGATATTCCCGCCAATCTGTTACCGCAAAATTACCTCTGGGTCGCGGCGCTGTGTTACGCATTACTGATGCTGGCGGCCCTGCTGTCGGCGCCCTGGTCGAAGATTCGCGACAACGAGGCGCAGCATATTTTTCTGGGTACCGTCGTCATGCTGAGCCTGCTGTGGGTGATGCGCGGCGGCATCCAGGATGGTCTCGGCTTCCACCTGCTGGGCATGACGCTGATGTGCCTGATGTTCGAGTGGCAATTTGCGCTGGTTGCGGCCAGCCTGGTGGTCGCGATCGCCACCGCCGGCGGTCCGGCGGGGTGGGAGGCATTTGCCATCAACCTGCTGTTGATGGGTGCGCTGCCGGTGCTGTTTACTCGTTTGCTCCTGTACGCCTGCCAGCGGCTGTTGCCGCACAATTATTTTATCTACGTTTTCGTCAACGCTTTTCTCGCCGGTGGTCTGTCGATCTTGCTGGCGGGCGGGGCTTCGGCCTGGCTGCAATACGTCGCCGAGGTGCAGCCGGCGGGCTCTATTTCGAGGAACTTTGTACAGGTCCTGCCCTTGCTGATGTTCGGCGAAGCTTTCATCAACGGCGCCACGATGACCTTGCTGGTGGCCTATCGCCCGAGCTGGGTCGCGACCTTTCACGACAGCTGGTACGTGCGCGGCAAGTAAAATCCCTGCTCCGCATTCAAAGCGACTCCAGGTGCTTGATCATGCGCCGCCGCGTCGCCTCGTCCGGCAGGCGACCGTAGCCGGCGGCCATGTTGTCCACCATATGCTTGAGTTTCGAGGTCGCCGGGATAATACAGGTTACCGCCGGATGCGCGGCGATGAACTTGAGGAAAAACTGGCCCCAGCTGGCGCAGTCGAACTCGGCCGCCCATGGCGGCAGTTCCTTTCCCCTTACCTTGCGAAACAGGCTGCCGCGCTGGTAGGGGCGGTTGATCAGGGTCGCGATACCGCGCTCGCGTGACAGCGGCAGCAGGCGCTGCTCTACGCCGCGGTCGAGAATGTTGTAACTGAACTGAACGAAGTCGATCGGCTGTTGCTGCAGAATGTCTTCCAGTTCCGCGTGGTAGCGGCCATGGGACGTGGTGATGCCGATGTAGCGAATCTTACCCTGCGCCTTCCATTCGCGCAGGGTTTCGATATGCGTCCGCCAGTCGCGCAGGTTGTGAATCTGCATCAGGTCGATGCGGTCGACACCGAGGCGCCGCATCGACTGTTGCATTTGCTCGATACCCTCGTTGCTGCCATTGGTCCAGACCTTGGTAGCGCTAAACAGCCCCGACTTGTTGGTCACGGTGTTCAACAGCGCCCCGGTAACTGCCTCGGCGCTGCCGTACATCGGAGAAGAATCAATCAACTGACCACCCCTGTCGAAAAAGGCCTGCATTACCTCGGCCAGCGGTGAGCGCGCGGCATTGTCGGCGTCGACGTCGAAGGTACGCGAAGTCCCCAGGCCGATAACCGACAGCTGCTCGTCAGTGGAGGGGATTGTTTTCTTGATGACCCCGGTCTCCATGGCGGCAGTGCGTAACGGCGCGAAACCGCAGAATAGCGATGCCGCGCCACTCGAGAGTAAAAATTTGCGGCGAGAAATCCCGTCTCCCTGTGTGCTCATATCAGGTCTCCGTCAATACGCCCGTGGACGATTCCACGGCGCGGTTCTTGGCATAGCGATTACCGAGAAATATTGCCACCAATGTCCACAACAGCGCAATCAGCGCGGCGATGATCGCGATCGCCCCAAGGCCGAGCCCGACGCCCTGGGCCAGGCCGGTATAGGTCCAGCCGGCGACGACATCGCCGCCCCGGTAAACCACTATGTCGATCACCGGCTTGGTCTTGAAACGGGTATCGCGATCGACGCCGGTGAACAGCATCTCCCGGCCCGGCCGGGTGATGGCGTAATTGCCGGCTCGGCGGACGATTTGCAGCGCGACCAGAATCGCCAACCCGGGCGCGAGCGCGACCGCGAGCCAGCCGAACACCATCAGCACCGGCACCAGCGCCAGGGTTACCGCCAGCCCGAAATGAGTCGCCAGCCGACTGGTGGCGAACAGCGCGGTCAGAATGGCGAGCGAGTTGACGATCAAATCCATCATGCCCCAGTACTGTGAACGCGTGGCGCGGTCATACTCGACCATGACGTTCTTCAGCTCGAAGTAAACGAAAGTGCTCATCATCGTGTACAGCAGGATGAACAGGCCGATACCGAGCAAAAACCGATGACTGAAGAAATCGATGAAACCGTCGAAGAAATTGCCGCCGATCGACTGCAGGGAACCGGTGCCGGGTATACGGTTTGACTCGGCGGGCAGACTGCAGCGAGTTTTCTCCAGGTAGAAAATAATCGGCACGATGAAAAGCAGCATCAGCGCCGCGATCAGCAACAGGTTGTAAACGCCAATGTGCTCGCCCAGCAGTACCGGCAGCGACGGCCCAGCCACCGCGCCGATGCTGGCGCCGGCGCCGAACAGGCCGAACAGCCTGAGCGATTGTGCCCTGGAGTAGATGTCGGACATGAAACTCCAGAACACCGAAATATGGAACAGCGCGAAAAAGCTGACCCAGACGTAAAACGACTTGTCGATAAAACCGGTATCGTCGAGCCAGCGTGTCGCCAGGTAAAACAGCAGGAAAGAGCCGGCGAAAAAGATGTAAATGCCGGGTACCAGTTTTCTCAACTCGATACGCGAGACAACGGCCCCATAGAGCAGTACGGCGCCCGCGCTGATGAAAAAATTTAGCGTCCACAGCCAGCTCAGCTCGGCATCGGTCCAGTCGCTGGACATGGCGTCGCGCACCGGCCGCAGTACGTAGTAAGCCGCCATCAGCGTGAAGGCGAATACGAACGACAGGGCCGCGGCGGGCAATTCCTGCGGCGTGACCTTGATCAGCCGGTTAATCAACCTGTGCAACGGTGTCGGCATCGACGGGTATCCCTGGTTTGTCGGCCGCCAGTATACCCGAATCAGACCGCACACGGCGTAAAGGGTTACCGCCCCGCGACTAGGTGAATTCGCCGGCTTGGCGATCCTTTGGCGTCGAATCTCTCGCCATCATCGACGTAATCATGGCCGCGGCGGAAATCAGGATTATCGCCAACCAGACTCTGACACCCATAAATTGCGACAGCGCGAAGGCGCCTACTATCGCCGCCACCACGGGCTCCATCGCCACCAGTACGCCGAACCGTTTGGGCCGCTTGCTTTGCAACGCAATGGTGACGCCGAGCAGCAGGATACCTAGCGGCGCCCGTCTCATTGCTCCGATCAGCTGCGAACGGTAGGCGATGGCGAGCATCAGCGCCCCCAGCAGCATGCGCAGCAGCAGCAAACCGAGCACGGTATAGGTTGCGAACAGCTGAATCGCGATAGCCGAACCGAGATTTATCGAAATCACGGCCAGCAGCACCAGTATGGCCGCGGGAACCTTTTCCAGTAGATGCATCGCCTTGTTCAATTTTCAGATCATCCGGGTAGAGAACCCGTTTTCGTGATTATTGTTGTTTCCGCTGAGCTTAACATGCGCGATTTTAGCCAGCGCAAAAAAAACGCCCCGCGAAAGCGGGGCGTAAAACCTGTGACTTCAGGGTTTTATCTGGCCCGCGCTGGCTCCGTTGCCCGCGCTGCCCAGCTGATAGCTCACTCCCGAGCTTTGTCCGATAGTTCCGTTATCGGCGTAAATCCCATAATTCCAGCCTCCCTGGCCACGGTTGGGATTAATGCCATTTCCGGCATTTTCGGTGTTGATGGTGGTGTCGATGATGTCGAGAATACTGCCCCCGGTAAGCAGTACTGCCGCCACCGGACCACCCGCGCCGCCGCCGCCGGCGCCGCCGGTTCCGCCCTTACCGCCCTGGCCACCATTGCCGCCCTTGCGTGCGCCGCTGTCGGCGCCGGTTCCGCCGCCACCGCCGGTTCCGCCGCTGCCGCCGTTACCGCCGCCGCCTCCGTTACCGCCGCGACCGCTACT
>Ga0224508_10005343_pt1 | contig 10303 bp, 11 predicted proteins | sample SF_Jan12_sed_USG_4_FD_170157 | JGI IMG/M metagenome (GOLD analysis project Ga0224508, IMG submission 170157) | Sediment microbial communities from San Francisco Bay, California, United States - SF_Jan12_sed_USGS_21 | ecosystem: Environmental > Aquatic > Marine > Sediment | place: USA... | reverse complement strand
TGTTTCGCGCTCACCACCGATTGGTGACGCTCGCCAAGAAATGAGAACGCGCTTGCGAAACGATCCGCTTCAGTTTTTATTTCACCGGCCGATGCGCGACTGCCGAACGATGTCATCTGGTATGCCATCGTACCTTTAACGAATGCCGTGATAACGTAGTTCGCTGAGGCGTCGTCAATGGTGCCGGAAAATCCAAGTTGAATCGCCTTGACGCCATCGACGTCGATCTCACCGACCTTCGTGATTTCGCCATTCAGTTCGCCGACACCGCCGCCGAAATTGGCTGCCGTGGAGGTCTTGACGATGTTCGCATACTGCTCAGCCGTCATCTCCAATCCCAGGTCTTCGACGATCGTCATCGAAAAAACCAGCGGCTCGAATCGCATGGCCGCAAAACTTGCGTCAGAAACTTGCTCGCTGAAATCGACGATAAAATATGACGTCGATGTCAGATCGAGTTCGAAATTCAGGTCCTCATTTTGGTAGACGCCGGCAGGGCTGCCGGCGCGCTCCGAATAACTCGTATCCCCAAGCGCATCGGTCGCCGCCGCTAGCACTGCGGCCGACACAAGGGCCATCAACATGGTAGTCAGTCGCATAGACTTCCCTGTCGTAAATGCGGCAATTTGCCGAGTTTTTGAGCGTATCAGTCGCCGGCGCCGGGCGCGTGCACTTGCGTCACATTCATCGAATACCCTGCAACGAGGCTTCGGGGGATAGCGCCCTACTGCTGTTGATATATAATGCCGTGCTTCCAGCCATACCGGTCAGGGTTAAATGACAGCTTCGGAGCAATGAGTTGAAACAGGATCAGAGTTTTTTTGACAGGCACTCCGTCGCAATCGTAGTAGTTGCCGCCGTCACCCTGATAATAATTGGGGTCGCGGTGAAGTTGTCCGGTCTGATGCCAGGCGCCAACACTGGCGATACTGACGAGTATCAAGCCGCAGTCACTGAACGAATCCGGCCATTCGGCGATGTCTATCTTCCGGGTGAAGAACTGCAGGCTTCTGGCCCCACGTTGGAAACCGCAATCGAACCGGAACCGGTAGCGACGGAAATGACGGGACCGCAAGTCTATAACAGCGCCTGCATTGCCTGTCATGGCACCGGCGTCGGCGGCGCGCCGATCGTCGGTGACGCCGGTGTTTGGTCGGCCCGCATCGCTCAGGGAGACGAGTTGTTATATGACCACGCGATCGATGGTTTTCAGGGCTCAACCGGTATCATGATTGCCAAAGGCGGTCGTCTAGATTTAACCGATAAGGAAATAAAGGACGCCGTCGATTACATGGTCGCAGAATCGCGCTAATAAGACGTTAAGTCACACGGCGAGCGGAATGCTTCTCATCGTCATGGCTCGCTACGCTGCGCTTTACTTCCACTGAAAAGCATTCCACACGCCGTCTAACTAATGTGAATCAAGCCCGCGCAGATTCAACGCCTCTGCGAGGTGTGGGGGCGTTATCCTGTCTTGTGCGGCTAAGTCGGCAATCGTGCGCGCAACCCGTAATACGCGCTGGTAACTGCGAACCGACATTGCAAATTTTTCAGCCGCATCATCGAGCAGGCGCCGCCCTTTGTCGTCAAGCTCACAATGTTCCCGAATTTTGTCGCCGTGCAAATGCGCATTGCAGACTCCTCCACGTTTCAGCTGACGACGCTGTGCCGAAACCACTCGTTGTCTCACCGCATCACTGGTCTCGCCGGGAAACTTTTGGTCGTACAAGACCTCTGTTGGTGGGCGGCCGACTTCTATATGAAGATCTATGCGATCCAACAGCGGTCCAGAAATCTTGCTGCGATAGCGAGTGACTCGCTCGGCACTGCAGCCGCATTCGCCCGAAACGTCGCCGAGATAACCACACGGGCAAGGATTCATTGCCGCGACCAGTTGAAATTGGGCTGGAAAATCGGCCTGACTACCGGCCCGCGATATTGTGATCGTTCCGGCCTCCAGCGGTTCGCGAAGTACTTCTAGCACATTTCGATTGAATTCCGGCAACTCGTCGAGGAACAGTACACCGTTGTGCGCGCGCGATATTTCGCCCGGCCGCGGTTCAGGGCCACCGCCGACGAGAGCCGGTGCCGACGCCGTGTGGTGCGGCGCACGAAACGGCCGGTTACGCCATCGCGCGAGATCCAGCGACTTACCGAGCACAGAGTCAATTGCAGCCGTTTCTATTGCTTCCGCTTGCGACATCGGCGGCAAGATGCCAGGCAGGCGTTGTGCGAGCATGCTCTTGCCCGTTCCAGGTGGTCCAATGAACAAAAGATTGTGGCCGCCTGCGGCGGCAACTTCGAGTGCATATTTCGCGTGCGGCTGTCCGCGCACTTCGACCAGGTCCGGGCCGAAAATTTTTCCAGTTTGTGGTTGTCCCGATGCCACTGGCGAAATCTCATCCAGACCGTGTAAATGCGCGGTTACCTCAAGCAGGCTCTTCGCCGCGTGTACCCGCTTGCTGACCAATGCGGCCTCATTCCCGTTGTCCGCGGCGACCATTAGCGCGTTGTCGTCTAAATTGGCTTTGAGCGCCGCCGGCAAAACGCCAGGCACACGACGCAAGTCGCCGTTTAGCGCAAGCTCCGCATAGAACTCATAATTATTGAGCGCTTCAACGGGCAACTGCCTGCTGGAGGCAAGAATGCCAAGCGCGATAGCGAGATCGAAACGACCGCCAGTTTTCGGCATGTCGGCCGGACCAAGATTGACTGTGATTTTTTCAAGCGGGAACTTGAAGCCGGAACTCAACAGCGCGCTACGCACGCGGTCTTTACTTTCACGAACCGCCGTTGCCGGCATACCGACGACGGAAAAACCTGGCAGCCCACCCGACAAAAATACTTCGATGGTGACCGGTGGCGCAGACGTTCCTATCTGCGCTCGGCTCATTAAGATCGCAACGCTCACGCTGGCCCTCCATGGCCCGTGCTTACTTCTCCAGCTCCTCCAGCCGCTTTTCCAGCGCTTCAAGCTTGTCGCGTGTTCTCGCCAGCACCGCTTGCTGCACTTCAAATTCTTCGCGGGTGACTAAATCGAGTTTCGACAGCCCGGAACGCAACACCGAACGAAAGTTTTCCTCGAGATCGTCGCGCACAGACCGCAATCCTTCCGGCACGCTGTCGGCAAGTTTCCTCGCCAGATTTTCTATTGAGTTGTCACTCATACCCGTTTGATACCTGAGTGATCAAAAAAACGCCAGCGACATTTGTCGGCCACGGCGACGGTTTCTCGCATACACGCCAAATCGGGGCAAAGCCACGCTGTGAGCGCACCGAAGCGGTGCATCAACCACGCGCGTAATTTCATAAGCCACTGTTATTGATCACTTTTCCGACTTTGGCACGAATACTGCTCTAGCAGTGTTGAAACAGGCCAGCAGGCCCCACGACAAGCAATGGAGCAAACGCAATGAACGCAACAGCAAGACCCGGCCTCGCTGCCGCCGTATTACTGAGCAGTGGTTTAGCACAGGCCGACTGGACCGCCAATGTCGGCTACGCCAGCAAATACTATTATCGTGGCATCTTTCAGAAAAACACGTCCGCAAATGGTGGGCTTGACTTCGAGCACGGCGGCTTTTACGCCGGCACCTGGGCCGCAGACGTCGGTGACGGGCTTGAGGTTGACGGCTACTTCGGATACGGCGGTGAATATGAGGACTTCGGGTATAGCGTCGGCTTCACTGGCTACTACTACACTGGAGACTTCGACGATACGTACCAGGAAATCAACCTTGGCGGCAGCTATGACATTCTCGCGATCGATGTTGCGATTGGTCAGTACGAAAACTTTGCTGGTCCGACCCAGGACTACACGTACTACTCGCTGACGCTCGAAAAAAACGGGTTCTATGGAAAATACGCCGGCTTTTCGCAGGATTTCGACGGCGAATACGTTGAGCTGGGATATGGCACCAGCGTGGTCGAAGTCGATTTGGGCGTCGCGCTCATTTTCAACGACAAAGACTTGAGTGGGATCGGCGAATCTGACGAGGCAATCATTTTCTCAATTGGAAAGAGTTTCGACCTTCAATAACCCAAAGAGGGGTGGCACACGCCGCCCCTCATGCCGACAACACCTAGGGGAACACCATGAAAATGATCACAGCGATCATCAAGCCCTTCAAACTTGACGATGTTCGTCAAGCAGTATCCGACATCGGTATCCAGGGCATTACGGTGACCGAAGTGAAAGGCTTCGGTCGACAGCGCGGTCACACCGAGTTATATCGAGGCGCCGAGTACGTCGTTGATTTTCTACCCAAAGCGAAAATCGAGCTTGCCGTTGCGGACGAGCTTGCCGAACAGGTTATCGAAGCGATCGCTAACACGGCGCGTACCGGAAAGATCGGCGACGGAAAAATTTTCGTCTCCGAGCTCATTGAAGCTATTCGTATTCGCACCGGTGAGACCGGTGCCGAAGCTGTTTAAACACTGACTCCACAGGGAGGAATTCTGATGGAAGATGTCGCACAGATTTCGGCGCAGGTCACAGAACTGGCCTATGCGTTGGACACTTTTTACTTTTTAGTCATGGGCGCATTCGTCATGTGGATGGCCGCCGGATTTACAATGCTCGAATCCGGACTGGTTCGCGCCAAGAACACCGCGGAGATCTTGACAAAGAACGTCGGTCTTTATTCGATTGCCTGCATCATGTACATGCTATGCGGATACACAATCATGTATCCAGGTGCGTACGAAGGCGGAATCTTTCAAAGCCTCGCAACACTGGGGACCGGATTATTGGGTTCTTCAGATAATGCCGCAGCCGATGTTATTGCAAGCGGTGGCGATACTTACTACTCCAATTTGTCTGATTTCTTTTTCCAGGTCGTATTCGTTGCAACCGCGATGTCAATCGTCTCCGGTGCCGTCGCCGAGCGTATGAAACTTTGGTCATTCTTCTCATTCGCCGTTGTCCTAACCGGCTTGATATATCCGGTCCAGGGCTTCTGGAAATGGGGCGGCGGGTTTCTTGACGCTGCCGGCTTTCTTGATTTTGCCGGTTCCGGAGTTGTGCACATGACCGGTGCAGCAGCGGCCTTGGCAGGCGTGTTACTGCTTGGCGCCCGTAAAGGCAAATACGGCCGCAATGGTCAGATCAACGCCATTCCGGGCTGCAATCTGCCGCTCGCGGCACTCGGTACGCTAATCCTGTGGCTCGGTTGGTTCGGCTTTAACGGCGGATCTGAGCTCAAGGTCTCCGACGTTGGCGAGGCAAACGCGGTATCGCTCGTATTCGTCAACACCAATATGGCCGCGGCCGGCGGTCTGGCTTTCGCGCTGCTGCTATCGCGCTTCTGGTTTGGTAAAGCAGACCTGACGATGGCCCTGAATGGCGCGTTGGCGGGTCTTGTCGCGATAACGGCAGAACCGTTGACGCCCGCGCCTCTTCAAGCGACATTGATTGGCGGTGCCGGCGGTTTACTCGTCGTCGCTTCGATCGTGCTACTCGACAAACTCAAGATCGACGACCCGGTCGGTGCAATTTCAGTGCACGGCGTTGTCGGTATCTGGGGATTGCTCGCCGTATGTTTCACGAATGGCGACGCGTCAATACTTGCACAGCTAATGGGCATCGCCGCGATATTTTTCTGGGTGTTTGGGGCCAGCTTTTTGGTCTGGTTCATCATCAAGAAGACAGTCGGTATACGGGTATCCGAACAGGAAGAGTACGAGGGCGTTGACCTGTCCGAGTGCGGCCTCGAGGCCTACCCGGAGTTCGCCGCTACCGAATGAATTCCCGGTTGCCGCTCCGGTAGGCCGGGGATTTGCCATAAAGGCGATCTTCAGTTGACCTGAAATCGGGGCAGGACTCAAAAATTTCTCCAAAAACAAGATCTTAGCGGGCCTGTTGGCCCGCTTTTTTTGTCATAATCGCTGTGAACGCTGTCGCAGATTCGGGTGTGACCATGGTCACAACCTTATTCCGTTACCCGTGGTCTAATAAGCACAGGTCTATGCCTTATATAAGGCGTTCCAAGGGGAACAACTCCGATGAATCTCAAGCAGTTATTGGTGATGCTCGCCGCGACCGCGACGCTCATAACAGGCTCCGCGATTGCCAGCGACATTTACCGTTACACCGATGCCGACGGTAACGTGCACTACGTTGACCGACCGACCGGCGCGCCGAGCGAACAGCGCATGGCGATATCGTCGAAGCCCACAGATCCGAGTCAGGTTCAGGCGCGCGTGACCTCGCGTGACAGCCGCAAACAGCCCGCGAGCAGATCGGCGGGCGCGAGCAATAGCAGCGAAGACGGGGCGACTGGGGAAGGTGGGGATGCAGAGAAGTTGACGCGGGCCGAGAAAAAAGCGGCGCGGCGTGAGCGTGATCAAAAGTGCCAATCCTATCGCGACCAAATGGAGACGCTCGTGACCTCACGGCGGCTGTACCGCGAGAACGAGGACGGCGAGCGCGAGTATTTGGACGACAGCCAGACTCAAGAAGCTCGCGACAAGGTTCAGGAACTCATCGAAACAAACTGCGACTAAGGTCTTGCAGCGCCGGCGACGTCTCTGAACGTCATGGCTCGGTCCGATAGCTGAATTCAGTGTGACGTCAAGTCAACACGTTGATGAGTATGTTGCGCTTTACTTCCATTAAGAGACGTCGCCGGCACTGCCAGTACGTACCAAGAATCTGTTCGCACGTTACAATGGCGGCCTCAGTTTCGAGGAGCGCCCGGCTTGAGCGCAGCAGCGGATTCACCCTCTAGCGATTCGGCGACAACGCAGGCCTACCTGCCTGATTTTTGTGTCGCGAGCACCCTATTTATTATCGTCCTAATCAGCGAGCTGGTGGCGATAATGTTGACGCTGGCGTATCACACGCCCGAGCAGTTTTTCGTCGATCTGTACAAGACCTCATTCTTTGTCATGTGGTTTGCGTTGCTCGGTTCCGCGATCATGTGCAGGCTGCGCGAACGTCTTGAAGGATCCGGCCAGATGCGCGCTTTTGTAATCAGCTTTTTCGTTCTATTGCTGTTGTGCCTGGTGCTTGCCGAAATCGCTTGGCGTTTGGCGACGAAGTTCGAGGACGTTCTGTATATCGAAAACAGCCACGCCATGTTTGTGGGCCGCACGATGGCAATCGGGGCAATCATTATCGGACTGGCGATGCGCTATTTGTATGTATCCAGCGAATGGCGTCGTAGCATCGTCCTCGAAGCTCAGTCGCGCATTAGTGCGCTGCAGGCACTGATCCGGCCACACTTTCTGTTTAACAGCATGAACACAATTGCGTCATTGACGCGCACGAATCCGCGTCAGGCCGAAGAGGCGGTCGAAGATCTATCCGACCTGATGCGCGCTAATCTTGGCGCCTCTAAAGACCGCACGTCTCTAAAGCAGGAATTTGAACTCGCCGCAATATATCAACGCATAGAAAAGCTGCGTCTCGGTGAGCGGCTCAAAGTTCGCTGGGATATCGATGACCTGCCAATGCGATCCTTGATACCGAGCTTGACCATTCAGCCATTACTTGAAAATGCGATCTATCACGGCATCGAGTTGTTACCTGATGGCGGAGAAGTCACTGTTGCGGGCAAACGCGATGGCAAATTCTTGACAATCGAAATCTCAAATCCGGTTGCCGAAACCACGCAGCGAAAGCAGGACGGTAACAAAATGGCGATGGCGAATATTCGGCAACGTTACGAGCTTGCTTACGGCAATAATGCCAGTGTTGATGTTGAAGACAGCGCCGATCGCTACACTGTGCGACTTCGCTTTCCAGCTGAAGAGGCACGCACGTGAAAGTACTTGTAGTGGATGATGAAGCGCCGGCGCGTGAGCGGCTCAAACAAATTCTCGATGATCTCGAAGGCTACGAGTTTGGTGGTGAAGCCGGCAATGGCGAGCAAGCACTGGCATTGGTCGATGCGGATCGGCCTGACATCGTCCTTCTCGACATTCGAATGCCCGGGCTCGATGGCATACAAACGGCGCATCATTTGAATGCGGTCGAGCAACCGCCTGCCGTCGTTTTTACGACCGCGTATGACGAATACGCAATCGATGCGTTCGAAGCACGGGCTATTGGTTACGTTTTGAAGCCAGTAAGGCGCTCTCGACTCGTTGCGGCACTTGAGCAGGCGTCCAGACTCGCGGCGCCGATTCTGAATGAAATTGCAGAAAAGTCCGGCATAGATTCGAAGCGCAGACATATATGCGCACGGGCACATGACCGATTGACGTTGATACCGATCGCCGATATTGACTTCTTCCGTGCAGACCAGAAATACGTCTCTGTGCAGCATTCGGACGGCGAATCCTTGATCGATGAATCATTGAAGGCACTCGAACAAGAATTTGGCGACACCTTCGTACGAATTCATCGTGGCGCCCTCGTTGCCGTTGCCAAAATTGAAACGATAGAAAAGACGACTGACGGAAAATCGCGTGTCGTATTGCGTAACCACTCGCATGCCGATGATAAAGAGCTGATAATCAGCCGCCGGCATGTCGCCGAGGTCCGTCGTCGCCTGAAGGGAGGCTAGCGCTCCTTTGAAAATCCGTATTGCAACCCGGAAGAGCGCGTTGGCGCTCTGGCAGGCTGAACATGTTGCTGGTCGCCTAATCGCCTTGGACGCGGTCGACGACGTCGAGCTGGTACCGCTGTCCACGCGTGGTGACGAAGTTCTCGATCGCAGCCTGCAGAAAATCGGCGGCAAAGGACTGTTCATCAAAGAACTGGAGATCGCGATGCAGCACGGTGACGCCGACATCGCGGTGCACTCGATGAAAGACGTGCCGGCCGAAATGCCAGAAGGATTCACGATTGCGGCCGTGCTCGAACGGGCGAACCACGCGGATGCTTTAGTTACGCACGACGGTGCGATGCTACGAGATCTTAAAGACGGCGCTCGTGTCGGCAGTTCGAGCCTACGTCGTCAGGCGCAACTTAGAATGCTGCGCCCGGACCTATGTATTGAGCCGCTGCGCGGAAACGTCAACACGCGACTCGCCAAACTAGACTCCGGTGAATTCGACGCGATAATCCTTGCCGCTGCTGGACTCGAAAGGCTTGGCCTAGCCGACCGCATCAGCTACCAATTCAGTGCTGACGAAATGTTGCCTGCCGCCGCTCAAGGAGTGATCGGTATCGAGTGTGTCGAAGGAAACGCGGCACTGACGGATATTCTAGAACTCCTGGGCCACGAACCGACCCTACAAACCACTGTTGCCGAACGTTCGATCGCAAAAACTTTACAAGCCAGTTGCCAATCTCCAGTTGCAACCTTCGCATCTATCGCAGACGCGAAAATAACCGTGACCGCGCTGGTCGCACTGCCTGACGGCAGCGAATATCTGCGTGACCAAATCGCAGGGCGTGCTAAGGATGCCAAAAAACTCGGGCATGAGCTGGGTCAGAATCTCCTATCTCAAGGTGCCGTCGAGTTATTGGAGCGTGCCGAGATGATGAATGTCTAGTCGAGCGCTAGATGGTGTCGGCGTGCTAATTACGCGTCCACAGCAGCAGTCGGCCGAACTCGCTAAAGAAATCGAGGCCCGCGGCGGGACGGTGATCCTGTTTCCGACAATTGAAATCGTCGCGCGCGACAAAAGCGCGATTGAGCGTGATTTCGCCGAATTGTCTTCGACTGCCGATATTACGATTTTCATCAGCCGCAATGCGGTATTGCACGGCGTTGACTATGCCGCAGGTGAACTCGCAGCGATCGGACCAACCACAGCGGCAGAAATCGAGCGTGCGGGTCGGCCAGTCGCAATCCAACCGTCTGCAGGCTTTGACAGCGAACACCTGTTGGCAGAGGCAGCTTTCGACAACGTCGAAGACAAGACGATTCGAATTATTCGCGGCAATGTCGGCCGCGAAAAGTTGGCCGAAACACTGACCCAGCGCGGCGCGAACGTCGAGTATCTGTCCACCTATGATCGTCGCGCACCCAGCTACAGCGCCAAGGCACTGAAGGACCTCGAAAACCGCTGCCGTGCGGGCGAAATCGATGCTGTGGTCATCATGAGCGTGCAGTCTCTAACAAATCTACAGACACTATTGCCCGAGTGGTGCCGACAATCGTTGCCAAAAACCCTACTGGTGACGCCCGCTGCTCGTGTGTTAAAAGAGGCGCTGAGTCAACTTCCCGGTTGTCTTGCGATCCTCGCTGCCGGGCCGCAGGCAGGTGAAATCGCGAACAGCCTGGCGGCCGCAACGACGTTGCGATAGCCAGCCTCGCCAAAAGCGGATTGATCTGATGAGCGACAACGACAAAGACAAACAGGCGTCAGACGACCTCGACGCCGACTTCGATGAGCCGCCCTCCGAACC
>Ga0224508_10005342_pt1 | contig 10304 bp, 9 predicted proteins | sample SF_Jan12_sed_USG_4_FD_170157 | JGI IMG/M metagenome (GOLD analysis project Ga0224508, IMG submission 170157) | Sediment microbial communities from San Francisco Bay, California, United States - SF_Jan12_sed_USGS_21 | ecosystem: Environmental > Aquatic > Marine > Sediment | place: USA: California... | reverse complement strand
AGATTCACGGCTTCGCCATCTCTTCTTTTTTCGGAGCCAGATCATGGACTTCATTACCCTCACGCTAAAGCGGTTCGTCTCGAAGACGAAGGCTTCAACCCGATTGTGGAAAGTGAAAGTTCTGCTGATTGAACAACGATTTAGCCGATTGCTTTTCTCGACCAAGATTTTACGCTCGCTGTTGTTTTCTTCTCGAAATGCGATTCTTCGATGACCATCAATCTAAGGAGCGAAAGTCGATGTCCCTGACCGGTGGCGCCGATGCGAGTTCGTCTTCGATAGGCAGCGCGGATGGTGGGCTTTCCTCCCTCACAGGTTCCGACGACGCGCAGGGGAGCGGTGGGGCCCTTGGCCCAAGCTTCGATGCCGCCGTCCGCGATGGTCACACAGCGACAGAGAAGCCTGCCGAGACGCCTCCTTCCGTCGAAGCCAAAGCCGAAACGGCTTTCGCCCGCGCCGAGGCCCGACGCGTGGGCATCGATGGGATCCAGCTTGCTCGCGCCGAGATTCGCGACACGCCCAAAGGCAGCGTCATCGATATCAAGCCTGAAGACGACCTGATCCGGGGTGTCCCCGATGTCACCATCCCCAACACCGTCGGCGCCGAAGGGTTCGGCCGCGATATGTGGCAGCATGACTATCTCGTGGTCACGCCCGCGCCTGCCGACCTTCGCGGACCGGAGGCACTGACGGCGATAAACAAGGCGTTGCGCGCCAACGCCACGCCAGGCGATGACAAGCCGGCGACCCCCGAAGGCGCGCGAAACGATGTCGGCGACATCACGCTGTTCGATGGCGACGACAATTTCGTCAAGACCTTCGTGGTCGACGCCTTCTCCCCCAAGGCGAGCGCAACGTCGCCGGCGCGCTCGGACATCGTGGTGAACTACACGATCAAGGACGAGCACATTCTGGATGAGGGCTTCGTGATGCGCTACGCCGTGATGGGTGCGGATGGCGGCATCGACCTCGTCACCTATGGCGAGGGCAATGCGACCTTGCAGGTCGAGGGTCTCGAAGGCATTTGGGGAGGCCAGGTCGATCGAGTCTGGACCGAAAATGCCCAGGAAATCTTCGGCGATGCGCGGCGGCTGATGCGCAAATGAGCCGCGTCTCGCCATGCCCCAAGGCTGAGTAAATCGGCTTGAGACCAAGCCTCCACTGGGGTTGGACGGCGTTGACCGTCTTGCTGACGGCGGCGTTGCTGGTCGCGAACTGGGTCATCGGCACCTGGGCGGCGTTGGGCAGCGGCTATGTCGACGAGGTGATCGTGGGCTCGTCGCTGGTACTCATCGCCGCGGTCGCCGCGAACCAATCGTGGGTCCCGATCTTGGCGCTCAACGGCGTGTTGATCTGGCTGTTCGTGATGAGCACGCCCGAAAGCGGGCTGATGGATTGGCTTCAGGCGCTGCTCGTTCTCGTCATCCTCAACTTGTTGCTCCAAGCGATCTTCTATGCAAGGCGCCGTGTCGCATCCTGATGGCAGGACCACGTCAGTCGCCGCTTGCGGCGGGCACGGGATCGGATGCGGCCACTGAGGCCGGTTGCAGACGCGGCAATGAGAGCACCAGCAGCAACCCCAACACCGCCATGGCGCCGAGCGTCATGAACGCCGGTGCGTAGCTCCCCGTGACGTCAAAAATCCACCCGGCGAGGACCGGGCCAAGCGCGCCGCCGATCGTTCCGAAAAAGACGACGCCGCCGAAGATCGCGCCGACCGCGCCGGTCCCGAAATAGCTGGCGAGGGTCGGGGCGACGATGGTGAACAGGCCGCCATGACCGAAGCCGTAGATCGCCATGGTGGCGAACAGCAACCAGGGTGTGTCAAAGGCGAGGAGACACGCCAGGCTGATGATCAACGGCGTGAAGCAGAGGATGTAGCCGTTCTTGCCGCCGATGCGATCGAAAAACGCGCCGACGGTCAGCCTGCCGACCGCACTCGCGCCTGCCGCCGTCGACAGAAGGGCCGCCGCCGTCGTCTTGGCCATGCCCAGGTCCATGCCATGGACGGGGATATGTAGCGGCACGGTGGTGAGGGTCGGAAAGAACAGAAACTGCGTCGCGCAGAGCGTCCAGAAAACTCGGGAGTTCAGCACCGATTTCAACCCACCGGCGGCTGAATCCGAAGCGCCCGTCGACGCGCCGCCCGCAGGCGGCGGGCGTTTCATCAGCATCGCGGCGATCAGCAGAAAAAAGGCGGCGCCGAGGCCAAGGGTCAGGGCGGCAGAGCGCCAGCCGATATCGGCGATCAGGAACGCCGCGACCAGCGGCAATACCATCTGCCCGGCCGCCGTGCCGGTTTTGACCACGCCGGTCATCATGCCGCGGCGCTTGTCGAACCAGCGCGCCACGGTGGAGAGCGTGATCACGTCATGGGTGCTCATGCCGAGGCCGATAAAGAGGCCGAAGATCAAGAACAGGTGCCAGGGCTCGCCGACCTGCGAAATCAGCGCGAAGCCGAGGCCGTGCAGCACACCGGTGACCGCCAGCACCGGGCGCGGCCCGAAGCGATCGCCGAGATGCCCCAAGAAACTCGCGAGCACGCCCATCATCAAGAACGCGATCGAGGCCGCCGCCGACAGCGTGGCGCGCGACCAGCCGAACTCGTCCTCGAAGGTCTTGAAGAACAGCGAGTAGGAAAACAGCAGCCCGATGATCATGAACTGCGTCAGGCAGGCGCCGAACACGACCGCGTAGCGCGGATCGATTTTTTTTTCACTTGTCATCGAGCGGGAGCTTTCAAAGGCTCGAGCTGATACCGGTTGCATCAAGTTCCAAGCGATGGGGCCGTTTTCTCACCAGCCTTTACCCTTCCTTAACCCAACATCGCTATCAATGTCCTGTCTTACTGGTCCATGCGACCCTGGGAGTCCGAGCCTCGCCCCAATTCCTCTTCCGGGCGGGCGGATTCCCAGGGTCGCATGGACCGGGAAGCGAACGTGGCAGGGAGTCGTTAAGAAAATGATAAGTGAGCTGTTGATCAATTGCTGAGCCCAGACGTCATGCAGTCATCGAGCGTGGCAATGGAGACGGCTTTAGCGATTTTATAAATCAACCTAGAATTGATAAGCCCGTCTTGGCCCATATCGTCGCCGATCTGATCACTCCACGGAGCACATGAGCTTGAACGATGGACCTCATTGAGAGAATGCATCAAGGGCTGAGCAAGCGATATCCAGAAGCACACTTCGATGCCGGAGATGGCTGGATACGATATCGTCCATCATCGGACTCGGGCTTCGAGGTTGGCTTCTGCATTTCTGGAAGTGACTACATCATCAATTTCGATAGCTGGCATGACCATTTCGAAGACGAGGAATCGGCACTCGATTGGTTCGTTTTTGGCCTATCCAATGACTGCAGGCTCAAGATCGTCTCCAAGGGCGGTCGGCCCTTTCGGTGGATTGTCGAATCCCATCATCAAGGGGACTGGCAGTTTGAACGGGAAATGGTCGTACTGCCGCTGCTCTTCTGGCGCCGAGCCTCGACGGCATATCGCCAAAATCATCTTCGAGTTCAGCGTTCCTGAAAGATCACGCGGCTGCATCCCGCCCAGCACCAAGTCAACGCCGTCGCGCGTTCGCGACCTAGGCCTTGACGCCAGCGCCAAGCGCCGGCTCGGCGTCCGGGTCGAGAGGCCAGCGGGCGCGGGCTCGCACGGCGAGATCGTCGACAAGGCCAAGGGCGAGGCGCTCCACGCCGGCCCAGGCGATCATCACGCCGTTGTCGGTGCAAAGGTGGGGCGGCGGCACCACGAGCGGCAGGTCGGCGCCGGCGGCAAGGGTCGACAGGCGAGTGCGCAGATAGGCGTTGGCGGCGACACCGCCTGCGACCACAAGGGCTTTTGGCGGTTCGCTCATGTCCTTGCTGAATTCGACGGCGCGCGCCGTCCGGTCCAAGAGGCTATCGATCGCCGCCGCTTGAAAGCTTGCGCATAAATCATTGATGTACGGCGGTTCCAGGCTTTTCGGGCCGAGCCGCTGGATCGCCTGGCGAAGCGCGGTCTTGAGGCCGGAGAAGGAGAAGTGGCAATTGGCCTTGCCCACCATCGGCCGCGGAAACTCGAACGCCTTGGTATCGCCTGAACGCGCCGCGTTCTCGATGGCGGGGCCGCCGGGGTAGCCGAGGTTCAGCATCTTCGCGGCCTTGTCGTAGGCCTCGCCGAGGGCGTCGTCGAGGGTGGTGCCGAGACGGCGGTAGCGACCTGCTCCTTGAACCATCAGGAGCTGGCAATGGCCGCCGGACACCAGGAGGAGGAGGTAGGGAAACGCGAGATCGGGGTCAGTCAGCCTCGCCGTGAGCGCATGGGCTTCGAGGTGATTGACCGCGATCAGCGGGCGGCGATGCACGGCGGCGATCGCCTTGGCGGTGATCACACCGGTGATCAGGCCGCCGATCAGGCCGGGGCCGGCGGTCACGGCGATGCCGTCCAGATCCGGGAAATCGAGTGTCGCCTCCCGCATGACCTCGCCGATCATGACATCGAGGATGTCCAGATGCGCGCGCGCGGCGATCTCGGGCACCACGCCGCCGAACGGCGCGTGGCGATCGAGCTGCGAGCTCAGTTGTTCCGCCAGGATGCGGCGATCGGCGCTGACCAGGGCGACGCCGGTATCGTCGCAGCTGGTCTCGATGCCGAGCACGATGCTGTTAGGCCTTGGGCTGCGGCCTCTGGGACTGGACAAAGTCGACATGATGGGACCACATAGCGCGGCGCCCTCGGGCTGGCTAGCCGGCCGGCCGCGGGCGCGTCGATACCGGCCGGCGGCCGGACGCCGATATGACCACCCAGTCTTCGAGACGATACTGCCGAAAGACCAAGCATATGGCCCTGAAAACCCCGCTCAAGCTCGGCACCAGAGGCTCGCCGCTCGCCCGCATCCAGACCGACATGGTGAATGCGCGCTTGATGGACGTGTTCGAGGAGCTGCGCGCGCCCGGCATGATCGAAGTGGTGGTGATCAGCACGACGGGCGATCAGATCGCGGACCGGCCGCTCGCCGACATCGGCGGCAAGGGGCTCTTTTGCAAAGAGATCGAAACAGCGCTGTTCGATGGGCGCATCGACGCCGGCGTGCATTCGATGAAGGACATGCCGACCTGGCTGCCGGACGGGCTGACGATCGCCTGCATGCTGGAGCGCGCCGATCCGAGAGACGCGCTGATCAGCCGGAAGGCGGACAGCATCAAGACCCTGCCCGAGGGCGCCGTGGTCGGCACCGCGTCCCTTCGCCGCCAAGCGCAGATCCTGGCGAAACGTCCGGATCTCAAGGTCGTGAATTTCCGCGGCAGCGTCGGCACGCGCCTGACGAAGCTGGATGCGGGCGAGGTCGACGCCACATTGTTGGCGCGCGCCGGCCTCGATCGCCTGGCGTTGCCAGACGTGCCGCAGTCGGTGCTGTCGCCCGAGGAAATGCTGCCGGCGGTCGGCCAGGGCGTGATCGGCATCGAGTGCCGTGAACAGGATGAAAAGCTGATCGCGCTGTTCGGCAAGATCGGCCACGAGCCGAGCAGCCTGGAAGTCACTGCCGAACGCGCGATGCTCGATGTGCTGGACGGCTCCTGCCACACGCCGATCGGCGCTTTTGCGACCATCGGCGATGGCCGGCTTCATTTGCGCGGCCTGGTCGCGCGCGCCGACGGCTCCGAATGTTTCGAGACCGAGCGCTTCGGCGAGCCTGCCGACGCCGTCAGCCTCGGGCGCGATGCCGGCCAGGAGCTGCGCGATCGCGGCGGCGCCGATTTGTTCGCGTAGAGCATGGTTACGCGGCCGCCGCCTGCGGAACGCCCACCGCCAGTCAAGCGACCGCCGCCGGCGGTGCTGATCACCAGGCCGGAGGACAGCGCGCGCGAGCTCAGGCAGGAACTCGAGGCCAAGGGCTATGCGACCATGGTCGAGCCGCTCTTGACCATCGAGTCATTTGGCAAGATGTCGGCTTTGTCCGAAGACGTTCAGGCGCTCGCCTTGACCAGCGCCAACGCCGTGCCGGCACTGACCGATGAGGCCAGACGGCTGCCGATCTTCACCGTGGGCAAGGCGACGGCCGACGCGGCCAGCGCCGCCGGATGCAGTCGAGTGATCTCGGGCGATGGCGATGCGGCTGAGCTTGCGGGTCTGATCGGCGCAAAATGTCGCAAACAGAAGGGCGCCATTCTTCATCTATCGGGCGAGGTGGTGCATGAGGACCTGCAACGGACGCTCTCGGAGCAGGGGTTCGATGTGCGCCGCAAGGTGGTCTATCGCGCCTTGCCCAGCAACGGATTTTCCGACGAACTGCTGACGGCCTGGCGCAAGCGCGAGATCGCCGCCGTGCTCCTGTTTTCGCCGCGAACCGCAGACATTTTGGTTCGCCTTCTGATCGATCATCATCTGACTTGTCGTGTTGACACGGTGTCGGCGATATGCCTGAGTGAGGCGACTGCCACGCCTTGTCGAGCACTCGTTTGGAAGGAGATTTGCCTGGCGGCGCGACCGAATCGAGATGCGCTGATTCGGGCATTGGAAGGCAGTATCGGGATATGCTAGATCATCTTCATCAGATGCGGCGCGATCGACGTCGCGCACCTTTTTATTGTCACGGAAGCAAGATCGTAAAAGAGGGGCTGTGATGGCGCGCAATCGAGGCAAGCGGCCGGGCGGCGCTTCGGGATCGACATCTCGAAGCCAGGATCAAACCACGGCTGCCCAGCCAGAGGCCAATCCGAAGACCAGCGAAGCTTCGGCCGGCAGGCCTCCGGTTGCCGCCAGTCGGGCCATCGCCGCGAAGATCGAGCCGGCAACGGCCGACGGCGGGTCGGCAACGGCCGGCGGCGGTGCGGCAACGGCCGGCGGCGATGCGGCAACGGCCGGCGGCGGTGCGTCGAAGGGCTCCAGAAACGCTCCCGATTCCACGAGCCAGACCGCGTCGTCGGGCCAGCGAAGCCAAAGCTCCTCGTCAGTCAGGAGTGCTGCATCAGGAACCCAATCCGCATCACCGCAGGCCGGCAGCAAGGCGACGACATCGACAAGAGCTGGGGCCACGACTGGCGGTGCCGGCGGCGCGCCGAACGCGGCACCGGCGAATGGCGGCGGGTTCTGGCCGGGCTTGATCGGCGGTGTGATCGGCGGCGCTGCAACCGCCCTGGCGGCGTCGCTCTACTGGATGGGCGGCGACGATACGGCGACCGCTGACCTGGAAAGCCGATTGGCGGCGGCCGAGCAGCAGGTGGGTCAGTTGGATGCGCTGAACCAGCGGGTCGCTGCCATCGAAACTGCGCCTCCGACAGTGGAAGACGGCGGCGCGCTGGCGGCACGCCTTGGCGAATTGGAAACGACCGTCGCTGCACTCGGTGAAGCGCCTGCCGGCGGTGGTGATCAGGGGCTTGGCGATCGGCTCGACACTCTGGAACAGCAGGTGGGAACACTGGATTACGAGCAACAGATCGCAGCCTTGGAGCAAAGGGTCGAGACCCAGCAGTCCAATCTGCAAGCCCTTTCGACCTTGACCGACTCGACGCTGCCGACGCTCGAACTAGCCCTGGCCGCCACCGGCAAGTCACTCGAGGAAACGGGTGCCGAGACCACGACCCTCAAAGAGACCGTGGGCACACTTGCCGGCGATGTTCAGACCTTGGCGACGCGGGTCGGCGACACCGAGGGCAGGCTCGATCATCTCGGCGGCGAATATCAGCGCGGTGCTGCGATGATCGTCGCCATCGGCGACATCGATCGCGCAATCAGCAAGGCCGAACCGTTCGCGAGCTCGCTTCAGTCTTTGACCTCGCTGCTGCGCGACGAGACCGTGCTCGGCGAAACCCTTTCGACGCTCGAGCCCATGGCGGCGGAGGGCGTGCCGACACTCTCGGCTCTCAAGGGTGCGTTCGGCGACATGGCGAGCCGCGTGCTGCTGGCGGAGAACGGCGATCGTTCACTGACCGATCAAGTCAGCGACAATGTCTTCGGCATCTTCAACATGCGCCCGGCGGGCGCTGAGGTCGAAGGCAGCGACAGCCGGGCCGTGCTCGCACGCGCGCAGGCGAAGCTCTCCGCCGACGATCTCGAAGGCGCGATCACCGAACTTACCGGGCTCGAAGGGGCTGCCGCCGAGCAAGCGAACGCTTGGGTCGAACGCGCGCAGGCAAGGCTTGCCGCCGCGGCTGCGGTCGCCGACCTTCGATCCCATGCGCAGGGGCTGGTCGCCAAGGGGTCATGAGGTGACGATGGGCATGGTCGTCGGGGATGCGACTCTGTTGAAATCGGCTGCGGACGACACGCGGTCAAGCTATGTGAGTAGGCCATGATTCGGCTCATCATTTTCCTGATTATCGCCATTGCCGCCGCCTGGCTGTCGGTGTGGTTCGCCGACAATCCGGGCGAGGTCAAGATCACCGAGCCCTGGTTCGGCAATTCGTTCAGCCCGCCCTTCGGCATCTTGATTCTAGGCGTTCTGGCGTTCGGTGTTGCCATCGCGTTTCTCTACGAGCTCTACCGGACTGTGGTAACCGCGCCGAAGAAGTTCAGCCGTCACCGCCGCCAGAAGCGCAAGGAGCGCGGCTATCAGGAGCTGGCGACCGGTCTGGTCGCGGCTGCGGCCGGCGATGTCAACGCCGCCAAGGCGTCGACCCGACGCGCCGAGAAGCTCCTGGAAAAGGCCCCGACCACCCTTCTCCTGGGCGCGCGCTCGGCGCAGCTCGACGGCAATGACGACGAAGCGCGCGGCAAGTTCAAGGAGATGCTGCAGCACAAGGAAACCGAATTTCTGGGCCTGCGCGGCCTACTCGCCCAGGCGATCAAGGACGGCGATCGGGAAGAAGCGATCAAGCTTGCCAAGAAGGCCTATCTCCGGCGCCCGAACACGCCTTGGGTGCTGACCACGCTGTTCGACCTGCAGACCGAAGGCGGCGAGTGGCGCGAGGCCATGGCCACGGTCAACGACATGGCCAGGCAAAAACTGATCGATGCGCAGACCGCGACTCGCCACCGCGCCATTCTCCTGCATCTGCAGGCGGAGAAGAAGGACGAGGAAGGCCGGGCGCAGGAGGCGTTCGACAACGCCAAGAAGGCGCACAAGCTGCTCCCCGGCCTGGCGCCGATCGCGGTCAACGCCGCCAGGCTTGCGGTCAAGAACGACCGACCGCGACCCGCCCGCAAGATTCTCGAAACCTCCTGGAAGGTCGAGCCGCACCCTGCCCTGGCGCGCGCGCTTGCCGGGCTCGATGCCGATCAGTCGCCGACCGAGCGCTACAAGACCATCGAACGGCTGCACAAGCTCAATCCCAACAGCCTCGAAGGGGAATTGGCATTGGCCGAGCAGGCGGCCGCCGCGGAACAATGGCCGGCGGCGAGAGAGGCGCTGGAGCGCGCGGTCGAGCTCGGCGCCACCGCCTCGGTATTCCGCATGTTTGCCGAGGTCGAGCGTGCGACCGGCGGCGATGCCGACAAGATCCAAGGCTGGCTCGCCAAGGCCGTGGACGCACCCTCGGATCCGACCTGGCTGTGCAAAGCGACCGGCGAGACCCAGGCGCGTTGGTCCGCCTTCGGACCCGATGGCAAGTTCGACAGCCTGCGCTGGGGCTCACCGCCGACCATCGTGCCCATGCTGAACGCCGATGCGCCGGCCGAGCTGATTTTGCCCGACACCACGCGCGACGTGCCGGCACGCAACCAAACCGACGAACTCGCCGTCGCTCCCGCCCGTCCAGCTGCGCCCCAGGATAAAAGCAACACCGACCAGGGCAAGGTTGACGCCGCCTGACACCCTCGCTAGTGGTACGACCACATCGGAAGATTCACTTGGCAAGAAACGCAATGGGTTGAATCCGAGCCCAATTGTGGAATACCGACTGAATCAAACGATGTGGTCGTACCACCAGCGTGCGAGCGCTTAGATCGTGCCGGAGTAGCTCAGGGGTAGAGCGGCTGATTCGTAATCAGTAGGTCGGAGGTTCGATTCCTCTCTCCGGCACCAATAAAATCAAAGAGTTAGGTGGGCAGGAGCGTGGCGAGCTAGACTTTGGGGAAGCAATAGGGAAGCAAATGAGCTGATTTCAGCAAGCTTTCCCCCTGTCACACATCGGCATTTCGGACAGCGCGCCATGAGCGTGCCGTCTGTCATCGCCCTGGCCTTCGCCAGCTTCGCCGCCGGCTTCCTGTTAGGGCTTATCGCAGTTGGGAACTATTGCAGCTGATCACCATCACTCAGAATTGGATCGGCCACATTTCGACCGGCAGCGCCCAAGCCGCAATTGCTTCCTCAAGCTTCAGCTGATGGCGGAGACAGTTGGCCGAAGGCTGACGACATACCAGGAAGATGCCGGGCTTGAGA
>Ga0224508_10005341_pt1 | contig 10305 bp, 12 predicted proteins | sample SF_Jan12_sed_USG_4_FD_170157 | JGI IMG/M metagenome (GOLD analysis project Ga0224508, IMG submission 170157) | Sediment microbial communities from San Francisco Bay, California, United States - SF_Jan12_sed_USGS_21 | ecosystem: Environmental > Aquatic > Marine > Sediment | place: USA... | reverse complement strand
GCGGGTCATCGCGGCAGTGGCGTCCTCGACATCGTCGAGACAGCGCAACAAGATGGCGAACTCGTCGCCATCGATCCGGCTGACGACGTCGAATGGTCGAACCGACTCGCTCAGCCGTCGGCCGACGGCTGCGAGGAGGTCGTCGGCCCGAGCCTGGCCGTGGGCGGCGTTGACACCGGCGAAGTGATCGAGGTCGCAGTAGGCGACGGCGAGGCGGCGATCGGGCCATCGCTCGCCGAATCCGAGCTCGTTCTTCAGATGTTCGAGGAAGAGGAGCCGATTCGGCAGCCCGGTGAGAGAGTCGGTGGTCGCGCGATACGCGAGCTCGGCTCTGGTCGTGCGTTCATCGGTGATGTCGGTCCCCGAACCGACCATGCCGGCGAAGTGGTCGCCGATCCATCGCGGTCGCCACCGGAAGAGCACCCAGCGTTCGTTGGGTTCGATTCCGATCCGGGCCTGGATCTCGAGCTCCTCCCGGGCCTCGAGCGCGTGCTGCATGCGGCTCGCGAGAGCATGGCGGTCGCGTTCGTCGATGGCGCTGAGCCACCCGTGGCCCCGGAGATCGGCTGCGGCCCGGCCGGTGAGCCGGAGCCAGTCGTTGTCGCACCAGGTGAGTCGGCCGGACGGATCGAGCGATATGAGCGCGACGGGCGCGAGATCGACGAGCCCCGCGCTCGGGCCCGATGAATCGAAGGAGTGCAGATCTTGCGGCGAGACCAACGACGCTGCTCCGAGGTTCCTGAGGGAACCAAACGGTAGGTCCGGCCGTCGGGGAAGTCGCGGATGCCCTACCGCCGGACCGCGGCCGTCAGCGCCGCCAGCGTCTCGGCGGTGACTGCGTATGGCAGCGAGACGGCGATGCGTTCGGCGATGTCGCCGTACCGCGCCGACAACGCCGAGCCGACGCTCGCGGCATCGCCGCACAGGCTGAGCGTCGCGACCACCTCGTCGGGCATGGCGTCGGCGAGCTCGTCCCAACGGGCCGCCCGCGTCAGATCTCGGAGCGCCGGCTGCAGCTCGCCCCAGCCGTGATGATCGAGCACCGGTCGATAGGCGGGTGTCGAGCAGTAGAACCCCAGGAGTCCCCGCACGCCGGTCTCGGCCGCAGCCTGTTCCGCCGCCGAGGAGTAGGCGCCGACGATGACACCGGCGACGAGCGCCGGGGCCGAGTCGCGGCCCGCGCCGTCCGCGCCGGCCTCGAGTGCCACGAGCGTCCGTTCGCGCACGAACTCGACCGAACACATCGGGTGGGTCACGAGCGCGTCGGCCACGCGCCCGGCCATCGTCGTCATGCGAGGGCCGAGCGCCGCCAGCCAGACTGGTGGGGGCGCGTCGATGGGTTTCGGCACGAAGGTTGGCGGGAGATAGGTGTGCCGGTTCCAGCGTCCGTCGAAGTCGAGCGGCGTCCCATCGTGCCAACACGCGAAGATCGCCCTGAGCGCAGCGACAAGCTCTTCGAGCTGGGCGACCGGCTGCTCCCACGGTGCCCCGAACCGGTCGACGACGTGGCGGCGAATCTGGCTGCCGAGACCCAACGCGAATCGTCCACCGCTCAGCCGTTGCAGATCCCATGCGGCGTACGCCAGGTGCATGGCGTTTCGCGGTAGGCCGACCGCGACGTTGGTGTACACGTCGAGGTGCGAGGCTGCGTCGGCCGCGAGGACCAGTGGGAACATGACATCGGCTGGACCCTCGTAGGTGAAGACGCCGTCTGCGCCGGCCGCAGATGCCCGACGGGCCGTGTCGGCAGCCATGCCGACGTCACCGGTGAGGGGAAGATCGATCTTCATTCGTGAAGCGAGGTCGGCGTCGTCACCGGCGCAAAGCTAGTGGCCAGTAGGTCTCGATCCCCACCGCTCGGCCCGGTCCGACCCCGGAGCATGCAGTCGGCCGCTCTCGGAGCTGTGGTCGTCGGTAGGCCAAACGACCTATGTCGCGGGCGCAACTGCCCATCGACGGGAGCCCTCGACTCCTCCACCCTGAGAGCGAAGAGGAGCACGCGATGGGCGCACCGCTCGATGCAACCGACCACCCCGATAACGGGCGACATGTGGCGGGCCTTCCTCGGCCTCTCGCTTTCGTTCTCTCCGGAGGAGCCTCCAGCGGAGCGACCCAGGTCGGCATGCTGCGAGCTCTCCGTGACGCCGGAATCAGGCCCGACATCGTCGTCGGGACGTCGGTCGGCGCCATCAACGGTGTGATGGTGGCCGGTTCGACGGACAGTGGCGTGGACCGACTGAGCGATGTGTGGGGCGAGATCGACCGCGACGAGATCCTCGGCAGTTCGAGCATCCGATGCCTCCCCAGGCTGTTCCGCACGCGACGCCACCTGTTCCCACCCGATGCGTTGCGCGCGTTGATCCAGCGCAACCTGCCCGTCCGACGTTTCGATGCGCTACCGGTGCGGTTCGCCGCGGTCGCCACCCATGTGGCGCAGGGCACGCCCACACTGCTTCTCGACGGTGACATCGAGCGAGCGCTCCTGGCGAGCGCGGCCATCCCGGGGATCTTCCCGAGGGTGGAGATCGACGGCCACTGGTACTTCGACGGAGGCGTCACGGCCAACATCCCGGTCCGTCAGGCAGTGGAGCTCGGGGCCCGCTCCGTGGTCGTCCTCGATGCGGCACCGCCGCCGGCCGACCGCGACCAACCGTCGAATATCGCAGAGACACTGCAGCACGTCGCCGGACTGCTGATGCGGAGCCAGATCTCGTCCGACGTCTCTCACATGCGTGGCCACTGCGACCTCGTCGAGCTTCCCCGATGCACCCCGCAACGGGTCGGCCCCTTCGACTTCAGTCGTAGCGCCGAGCTCATGGAGCGCGCCTACAAGCGAACCCGTCGCTTCCTCACGGCGCGCCATTCCCGGCCCTCGAACCGCTCGTCGCCGGCAACGATGCCGGCGTGACCGCGAGCCCGGCTGCGGTGCACGCCGATGCTCAGGCCAGCGGCGTGCTCTGGCGCCAGGGACCCGGCGTCGCTTCGTTCTCGTCGAGCGGGCGCATCAACAGATCGACCGCACACCAGGTGGTCTTCGAGAGCGGGTAGAAGAACAGCGGCACCCCGATCGCCACGATCAACGCCGGCAGGAGGATCGGGAGCGCAGTCGGATCGGGCCATGTCGCGATGAACCCGACGACGATGGTGACCAACAACAGGCCGAAGGACACGATCGTGTTGATCCCGATCGCGCCGATCCAGTGGCCCTCGATGCGTTCGAAGTGCAGGCCACACCGAGGGCAGTCGTCGGCGATCGAGAACACGCCGGTCACGACGCCTCGCGAACCGCAGAGCGCGCACCGACCGGTGAGGCCGCGTGCCAAGACCCTGGCCGCCGAGGCGGTGTGGCGGTATTCGGTGGCGATCGGGTGAGGGTACCTGCGGGTGCCGTACTGTTCGCCGATGGCGCCAGTCGTCGAGCTCCGCGAGCACCGGCCCGGCGACGAGGACGCGATCGTCGCATGGGCGGCCAGTCCGGCGGTCACGCGTTACCTGACGTTCGGGCCGATGGATGTCGGGCAGGTCGACTCCTGGCTGGCCGACGTCATCGCTCAGGCCGACGAGGTACCCCGGCGCGACTGGACGTTCGCCGCGACCGCCGATGGCCAGCTCGCGGGATGTGTGGTGGTGTCGACCGACAGTGCCGAGCATCGTCGCGCCGAGGTCGGCTTCGCGATCGCGCCCGAGCACTGGCGGCGCGGGATCGCCTCGCGCGCCGTCGGGCTCGCGGTGACCAAGGCCCTCGGTGAGCTCGGCCTGCACCGGCTGTGGGCGGTGTGCGATCCGAACAACATCGGCTCGCAGCGGGTACTCGAATCAGCCGGATTCGTGCGAGAGGGGCGGCTCCGCGACGATCTCCGGCTCGACGGCGTGTGGCGGGATTCGCTGGTGTACGGAGTGCTGCGGGACGATCTGTGACAGCCGACTCCTCCCGGCGGGTAGCCCGTCGGCCGGTGGTCGCGAGGTGCCCGCTCCGCCGATCGGAATGGAGCGCTCCTGTACTCTTCGGGGCCATGACACCAGCGGCACGTTCGAACCTCGCGCCCTCCGATGAGGGCCGATCGACCTCGAGTCGGCCGCTGACGATCCGCCAGACCGAACGTCGCGCCCGGGTCCTGCGGGCCGCGGCGGAGCTCGCAGCCGAGGGAGGGTACGACTCCGTCCAGATACGCGAGGTCGCGGCCAGGGCCGAGGTGGCGCTCGGCACCGTGTACCACTACTTCGAGTCGAAGGACGACCTGCTCGCCGCGCTGTTGCTCGAGTGGCTGCGCCGATTCGAGACGCAGTTGAGCGACGAACCGCCGGTGGGGGCAACAGTGGCCGACCGGGTCTCCGACGTGTTCGGCCGCGGGGTCGTCTCGATGGGGGCGAACCCCGACGTGAGCGCGGCGCTCATGATGGGCCTGTCGTCGCCAGGGGAGGCATCCGCGGCACATCAGGCGCAGCTCCACCGGACGCTCACATCGGCGCTCGGTCTGGCCTTCGACGACGACTTCGATCCCGGCCAGCAGGCTCGCATCATCCGGACGCTCGAACACGTCTGGTACTCGGGTCTGTTGGGCTGGATCTACGGCTGGATGCCCTACGAACAGGCGGCGAGCGAGCTCGATGACGCCATCCACGTGCTGCTGGACCATTATTCCTGACCAGCGAACCGATCGACCGCAGCCACGAGGAGGCGACATGACCGAGGGCGAGCTCTGGGCTCCTCTGACTCTCGAGTACCCGTTCACGCGGACGACAGGACCCGTGATCGGGGCGTTCCTGACCGGCCTTCGGGAGGGGGTGCTGTGTGGGATCCGTCGACCGGATGGCTCCGTGCTCGTGCCGCCGGTCGAATACGATCCCGAGACCGCCGAGCCGCTGGCCGAGATGGTGCCGGTTGCCGACACGGGCGAGGTCGTCACGTGGACCTGGACCAGCGAGGCCCGCGACCACCAACCATGGGACCGGCCGTTCGCCTGGGCCATGGTGAAGCTCGACGGGGCCGACACCCCCCTGCTCCACGCGGTCCTGGTCGACGACCCGAGCCAGATGCGGACCGGCATGCGCGTCAGGGCTCGATGGCGTGACGAACGCGAGGGCCATGTCCGAGACATCGAGGGGTTCGTGCCGGAGCCGCCGTCGTGACCGGCTCCGAGGTGCCACCCATCGACCTGCCGGACCTCGACGTCAGCGCCATCGAGGCCATCGAAGGCGTCGAGCCCGTCCGTAGTGTCCGCACCCCCATCAGACTCGACTATCGGTACGTCCCCGGCCGAGCCGCGGTCACCTACCTCGAGGCGATGGCCGAGAAGCGGATCCTCGGTCAACGCGATCCCGACACCGGTCATGTCTTCGTCCCGCCCCGGGGCGTGAACCCGGCGTCCGGCCGCGTCCTCGACGAGTTCGTCGAGCTCCCCGATCGGGGTCACGTCGGTTCGTTCTGCATCACGAACGTCCCGATTCCGGGTCGCGACGATCTCAGCCTGCCCTACGCGAGCTGCTGGATCTTCCTCGACGGTGCCGATATCGGCTTCCTCGGGCTCGTCGCGGGCTGCGACCCCGACGAGGTCCGGCTCGGTATGCGGGTGGCTGCGAAGTGGAAGCCCGACGACGAGCTCACCGCCTCGGCCGAGAACATCCGCTGGTGGGAACCGACGGGCGAACCAGACATGCCGCTCGACGAGATCAGAGGAGGTCGAGGCGCATGAGGCCCGTCGCGGTCGTGTCGACCGCCCAACGGCAAGAGCCCGAGCTCAGCGGGTTGACCGAGGTCGAGCTCATGGCGCCCCTCATCGAGAAGGCCCGCTCGGCTGTCGGGCTCACCCAGGCCGACATCGGATTCACGTGCTCGGGCAGCTCCGACTTCCTGGCCGGCCAGGCCTTCTCGTTCGTGATGACACTCGACGCAGTCGGGCCGGTGCCGCCCATCGCCGAGAGCCACGTCGAGATGGACGGAGCGTGGGCGCTGTACGAAGCATGGGTGAAGCTCCAGATCGGCGAGATCGACACGGCGCTGGTCTACAGCTACGGCAAGAGCTCCCCGGGCTCCATACGCGACGTGCTCGCGACCCAGCTCGACCCGTACTACGTCGCGCCGCTGTGGCCAGACTCGTGGGCGCTCGGCGCGCTCCAGGCCCGGGTGTTGCTCGAGGGCGGTGTCGTCTCCGAGCGTCGCATGGCCGAGATCGCAGCCCGCAGCCAGTCGCACGCGGCCGGCAACGCCAACGCGGTACGCGCCGGCACACCGACCGTCGACGACCTCTTGGATACGGCGTTCGTCGCCGATCCGCTCCGCCCCCACGATTGCGCCGCGACGGCCGACGGCGGCGTCGCGGTCGTGCTGGCTGCCGACGATCGCGCCGGCGACCTCAGCGACCGCCCGGCATGGATCCGCGGCATCGATCATCGCATCGATGCCCATCACTTCGGAGTACGCGACCTCGTGGCCGCGCCGTCGGCTGCGCTCGCGGCTCGACACGCCGGGCTCGGCAGCGATCGCGTCGACATCGCCGAGCTCCATTCACCGTTCACGACCAGCGAGCACCTGTTGACCGATGCGCTCGGGCTCGACGAAGCGGCCGTCACGATCAATCCGTCGGGCGGGGCGTTGGCAGGTGACACGCTGATGGCCAGCGGGCTGATGCGCATCGCCGAGGTGGCCGATCGCATCTCGGCCGGCACCGCCGATCGAGGTGTGGCCCACGCGTCGTCGGGCCCATGGCTGCAACAGAATCTCGTCTGCGTCATGGGAGCCGACTGACATGGCCGGGCAGCGGTGCGCCGTCGTCGGCGTCGGCCAGACCAAGTACGAGTCCACCCGGGGTGATGTCTCGATGCCGGGTCTCGTCCGCGAGGCGGCCCTCCGAGCGCTCGCGGATGCCGAGATGGAATGGGCCGACATCGACGCAGTCGTCATCGGGAAGGCGCCCGACTTCTTCGAGGGCGTGATGATGCCCGAGCTCTACCTGGCCGAGGCACTCGGCTGCGTCGGCAAGCCGATCCTGCGGGTCCACACTGCGGGCTCGGTCGGAGGCTCGACGGCGCTCGTCGCGGCGAGCCTCGTGCAGGCCGGCGTCCACGGCCGCGTCCTCACGCTCGGGTACGAGAAGCAGTCGGAGTCGAACGCCATGTGGGCGCTCTCGTTGCCCCAGCCCTTCCAGACCTCGGTGAACGCCGGCGCCGGCGGCTACTTCTCGCCGATCATCCGCCAGTACATGACTCGGTCCAACGCGCCCGACCTCATCGGGTGCATGGTTGCCTTCAAGGATCGCCGACATGCCCTGCGCAACCCGTACGCCCACCTCCATCAGACCGATCTGACCTTCGATCAGGTGGTCGACAGCCCGATGTTGTGGGACCCGATCCGGTACTCGGAGACCTGCCCGTCGTCCGACGGCGCCTGCGCGATGGTTCTCACCGACGAGACGGCGGCCGACCGGGCGTCGAAGCCGGTTGCGTGGGTGCACGGCACCGCGATGCGGTCCGAAGCGAACAACTTCCCGGGGCGCGACGAGGTCAACCCCGCCGCCAGTCGTCAGTGCGCGGCCGAGGTGTTCGCACAGGCCGGGATACGCGATCCCCGCAACGAGATCGATGTCGTCGAGATGTACGTCCCGTTCAGCTGGTACGAGCCGATGTGGCTCGAGTCGATCGGTTTCTGCGATGAGGGCGAGGGATGGAAGCTCGTCGAGGAAGGGGTCACGAACTTCGAGGGCGGTGACCTCCCGGTGAACTGTTCGGGGGGCGTGCTGTCGAGCAACCCCATCGGCGCCTCGGGAATGATCCGGTTCGCCGAGGCAGCACTCCAGGTCCGCGGCATGGCCGGTGACCACCAGGTCGATGGCGTCTCGAAGGCGTTCGGACATGCATATGGCGGTGGCGCGCAGTATTTCGCCATGTGGGTGCTCGGCACCGACAAGCCCTGACCGGCGCGGCCGATCACGCGGCCCTGCGCCGCTCGGTCGCCACGATTCGGGTCAATGTTGCCGGGTGGGCACCGACGCGTCCCGATTCACGGGCAAAATGACATCGATGACCGTCCGCAGACTGGCCGCCCTTACGTTCGCCTCGGCTCTTCTGGTCGCAGCGTGCGGTGGCGACACCGAGGATCCCGGCGACCAGGCTGCGTTCTGCGACCTCCTTCGCGAAGGGGTGGGCCTCACGGGCGGAGCGGTCGGCGACTTCGAGCGGCTCGCCGATGTCGCCCCCCCGGACATCCGTCTGGCCGTTCGGGAGCTCGGCAACACCGCCCGGTCACTCGACGACATTCCCGACGAGAACCTCGAGGAGCTCTTCGCGGCCGCCTTCGACCCCGAAGCCGTCGAGGCCGGCGCAGAGCTCGATCTGTACGCCGTCGAAGTCTGTGGCTCCGATCCGGTCGCGGCCGAGCCCACTCCGGCCGAGGACGCGAACGACTCGGACGCGTCCCTGGCCGACCTCGAGGACTACATTGCCGCCAACTTCAGCACGACGACGTGGGCGGGGAACGTGCAGTTCGACGTCGCATTCGAGTTCGGCCGGCTCGACAGCATCGAGGCGAACTTCGACCGGCCCCCCGACAGCGCCGACGACGCGCTCGCCGCGTGCAATGCCGTCGCCGTCTTCCTGTACGAGCTGCGCGATGCGACCGGCACGGTGGCGGTCGTGAGCGGCGACGACTTGTTGGCCAGCCGATCGGGTCCCGACACGCCTTGTGTTCGGCCCTGACGCCGGAACGAGTGTTCCCGTGCGTCGGCGTCCGGGCTGCGTGTGATACTGATGTCTCGCCCGCAGGAGTCGATGAGGAGGACAGTCGTGCGAGTAGTGGTTGATTACGACCTGTGTGAGAGCAATGCGATCTGCATGCAGGTCGCGCCCGAGGTCTTCGAGGTCCGAGACGACGACTTCCTCTACGTGCTGAACGAGACGCCGGGCGAGGAGATGCGGGCCAAGGTCGAAGAAGCTGTGCAGCGCTGCCCCAAGCAGGCCATCTCGATCGCAGTCGACTGAGTCGTCTTGGCGCTGACCAACGCGCTGATCGTCGGCGCGTCGTTGGCCGGGATCCGGGCCGCCGAGACACTGCGGAGGGACGGTTTCGACGGCCCGATCGCGATGGTCGGCGACGAGCTGCACCGGCCCTATGACCGGCCGCCGCTGTCGAAGCAGGTCCTGGCAGGAGAGTGGGCTGTCGAGCGCACGGCACTGCTCGAGGACGACGCCGTCGACGGTCTCGAGCTCGACTGGCACCTCGGACGCCGCGCCACCCGCCTCGATCTGAGTCGTCGCGAGGTCGAGCTCGATGACGGCGCCTTGCTCGGCTTCGACGGGGCGATCGTCGCCACCGGCGCCCGGCCCCGCACGATTCCGACGGGCGGGCTCACCGGCATCCACACCCTGCGGACGATGGACGATGCAATGGCCATCCGCGCCGGGTTCGAGGCCGGACCGAGGGTCGTCGTGGTCGGTGCGGGCTTCATCGGCGCGGAGGTGGCGGCGACCGCCCGCATGCTCGGGCTCGACGTCACGCTCGTCGAAGCCGCGCCCGCGCCCATGGAGCGAGGCCTCGGCCGCGAGCTGGGCATGGTCTGCGCCGATCTCCACCGCGACCACGGCGTCGACCTCCGGCTCGGCGTCGGGGTCGAGGGGTTCGAGGGAACGGGTCGAGTCGAGGCGGTCCGCCTCTCGGACGATTCGACCGTGCCGGCGGATCTCGTGGTCGTCGGTATCGGCGTCGTCCCCAACACGGACTGGCTCGAAGGGTCAGGTCTGACGATCGACAACGGAGTGCTGTGCGACGAGACGTGTCTTGCCGCGACCGGTGTCGTCGCGGCCGGCGACGTCGCCCGGTGGCCGAACCGCCGCTTCGGCGAGGTGATGCGCGTCGAACACTGGGACAACGCGGTCGAGCAGGGAGTGGCCGCGGCCAGGCGACTGCTCGTCGGTGAGGGGGCCGGCACGCCGTTCGAGCCGGTGCCGTGGTTCTGGAGCGACCAGTACGACCGCAAGATCCAGCTCGCAGGCCGACCCAACGACGCCGACGAGGTCACGGTTGTCACCGGCGCCATCGACGAGAGACGATTCGCAGCGTTGTACCGCCGCGGGGACCGGTTGGCGGCTGTCTTCGGCATGAATCGGCCCCGTCATGTCATGCAGTACCGCCAGCTGATCGCCGACGGCGCGTCATGGGACGCGGCGCTCGAATCGGCGTCGAGCTGACGGTCCCGAGCCCTCATCGCCGAGCATCCCCTCGTCCCGACCGCCCGGGGGTCTACCGTTTCCAGTCATGATCGCGGAGATACCAATCGTGGCGCTGACGGCCGCCCATGCGTTCGAGGGCACCGT
>Ga0224508_10005339_pt1 | contig 10309 bp, 8 predicted proteins | sample SF_Jan12_sed_USG_4_FD_170157 | JGI IMG/M metagenome (GOLD analysis project Ga0224508, IMG submission 170157) | Sediment microbial communities from San Francisco Bay, California, United States - SF_Jan12_sed_USGS_21 | ecosystem: Environmental > Aquatic > Marine > Sediment | place: USA: California... | reverse complement strand
CCCCATTGCCCGATGGCGGCCGCCCGGCCACTCGAGTACGAGTTCCGAAGATGCGTTTGAACATCATTCGCGGACGATACCGGCAAAGCTATGCACCTTCCTCGATCTCTCTCAGGCGTCGCTCGAGAAACCGCCGCTCGGCTTCACTCCCTGCCAAATCGTGTGCCCGGGCGTAGGCGGTACTCGCTTCGTCACTGCGACCGACCTTTCGAAGCAGGCTGGCCCGAGCCGAGTGGAAGTACTGATAGTCGCCAAGCTCGCCCCCGAGCGGATCGATGAGGTCGAGCCCGGCCTCCGGACCCTGCCAAAGGGCGACGGCCACCGCCCGGTTCAGCAACACCACCGGTGTGGGCTGCAGTTGGTAGAGCTGCCCATAAAGGGCGGCAATCTGCCCCCACGACACGTCGTCGGCCGTGCTGGCTTCGGCGTGAACAGCCGCGATAGCGGCTTGGATCTGAAACGGCCCAACCTGCCCAAGCCGAAGCGCTCGTTCGGCCAGATCCAGACCCTCGGTGATCTGATCCTGATCCCACATCGACCGATCCTGATCCTCGAGCAACACCACGTCTCCGCTTTGGTCGACCCGCGCCAAGCGTCGGGAGTCATGCAAGAGCATGAGCGCCAGCAGGCCGAGGGTCTCGGGCTCATCGGGCATGAGGTGGGCAAGCACTCTCGCGAGCCGGATCGCCTCCCGTGTGAGGTCGGCTCGCAGGTGCTCCTCCCCTGACGTGGCGTTGTAGCCCTCGTTGAACACCAGGTAGATCACGGTTAGAACCGAATCGAGACGGTCCGGGAGTTCGTGGTCCGGCGGGACCCGGTAGGGAATGCCGGCGTCGCGGATCTTGCGTTTGGCCCTCACCAGCCGTTGGGCCATGGTCGTCTCCCCTACCAGGAATGAGCGAGCGATCTCGGAGGTGGTGAGCCCACCAAGGGTTCGGAGGGTTAGCGCCACCCGGGCGTCGAGCCCAAGCGCCGGATGACAACAGGTGAAGATGAGCCGGAGGCGCTCATCGGCGATGGCGGTTTTCATCTCGTCGTCACCTTGAAGGTCGTCGTCGATGGTTTCGAGCGATTCGAGCAGCGGCAGCTTGGCCTCAAGTGAGGCCTGTCGACGAATTCGATCGATGGCTTTGCGACGGGCAGTGACGGTGAGCCAGGCAGCCGGGTTGGCGGGGAGGTCATGGGTCCATCTGTCGGCCGCAGTCTCAATGGCATCGGACAGCGCGTCCTCGGCCAGTTGGAAGTCGCCGATAGTGCGGATGAGACCGGCCAGGACCCGCCCATACTCCTCCCGGAAGACGCTTTCCAGCGCAGCATCGGCGACACCACGAGTCACCCGGGCACTACTCCAGCTCCCACACCGGACGAACTTCCACGGATCCGTACATGGCCCCGGGAATCTTGGCTGCGACTTCCAGCGCCTCGTCCAGATCGGCACACTCGACCAGGTAGTACCCGCCGAGGGCCTCCTTGGTCTCGGCGAACGGACCGTCTGTGACCAGGACTTCCCCATCCCTCATTCGCACGGTGGTGGCGGTCGAGATCGGCTGCAAGGCGTTGCTGCCGAGGTGAATGCCCCGCCCGTTGATCTCTTCGTTGAAGGTGCCATAGGCCTGAAGGATCTCTTGGGTCTCGGGGGCGGTTGGATCCATCGGCGCCGAGTCGTCGCCGTAAATGAGCAAGAGGTATTTCATGGTCGTGCCTTTCGAGTGCGGTCCATTGTCGCGAAAAAGGAGAGCAGCGGGGAGGAGGCTCCCCGCTGCTCTCGGGGCTACATGTTGGCGAGACCGATCACATGACCTTCCGGATCGGTGAACAGGCCGATCGTGACGTCGTCACTCACCTTGGTCTCGGGCATGACCACGGTGCCGCCGAGATCGGTGGCCTGCTTGAGCTTGCCGCTGATGTCGTCGGTCCCCACATACACCGTGAGCATGCCCGGGCCCTGCTGAGCTGTGGCCACCGCTCCCCCGAGCCCACCCTCTTCCGCCGCTACGAATCCGTAGTTCTGTGGGTTATTGGAGTCGATCTTCCAGTCAAATAGCTCGCCATAGAACTTCTTGAGGGCCTCGCCGTCCTGGCCGGTGATCTCGAAATGCACTACTGGGTTCCCCATGAGGTTTCCTCCTGCTCGGCCGGCGCTGTTCGCCGTGCTCATCAAGACGACGAACGGAAACGGCAGAATCGACAGGAAGTCTTGAGATCGCGAGAACTTGGTCTAACGCAGATTCATTCGGCACCGCTCCAGCCTGAACCGGGATACATTCGATCAATGATCTCGGCGAGCTCGAGGGGCCATTCATTCGGGGGTATGGTGGAAACCTGGAGTGGCTCATGCTTGATCGCCTTCTCCAGCACTTCGCGAATCACGTCGTCGACTGGGCGGTCCAGCCGGGCGGCCGCCTCTTCAATCCGCACTTTCAACTCATGCGGCAATCCAACAGTGGTTGGCTCGAGCGGGTCCATGGGTTACCACCATACAGATCCGCCGGCAGGCCGTGTGGAAATCCGGAGGGTGCCCTTGGTACTACGGACCGGACCCCGATACACTCATTCCCCAGCGACGCGGGGTGGAGCAGTCTGGTAGCTCGTCGGGCTCATAACCCGAAGGTCGCGGGTTCAAATCCCGCCCCCGCTACCAAAAGAAAAAGAGGCCCATTCGGGCCTCTTTTTCTTGTCCGGAAGGGGGTGCGCAAACCATGGCGCTCGACAAGCTCATCGCTGCTGGGACTCACGCTGAGGCCGCCGGGGTGCACCGCGTGACTGTGTCGCTCTGGGTGTCCAAGTCCGGCGTTTCGCGCGGAGCTGAATCGAAAACGTCAAGAGTTGCGTGAGCAGCTGCAGCGATCGTATTCGGCAGCTGGATGCACTAACCCGAAGGTCGCTGGTTCAATCCCGCCCCATGGCCGGCTCAGGGAGCGGTTTCCCTCGGTCGGACCATTGGGGCAGCTGCCTTAGGATTCCGACTTGACACGCGCTCAGGGCTCCCGAGGAGGTGGTGATCGGCCATGATCTCCATGCTTGGCTCGGCGTGGAGCGTCGTCGTAAAGCGCCTGGCCGCCGACTGGCTGATCCTCACCGCCGCATCGACCACCATCGTCATTGCGACACTGCTGCTGGCTACCGGCCCAATCTATGCCGACGCCGTAACGGTGAGCGGCGTGCAACGCATCCTGGCCGACGCTGAGATCGCCGACGCCAACATCGAGATTTCGTCGCTCCTACGGGTTGAGAACTTCGCAGCAGTCGATCAAGTGGTTGGCTCATCCGTCGAGTCGAGGCTGGCCTCAACCGGCGCCACAGTCAATAGGGCCCTGGTGTCGGAGTCCTATGAATTACCGAGCCAGAGCTCAGAGGACCTCACGAACCTCACCTCGTTCCGATACATCGAGTCGATTGAAGAACATGCATCGCTCGTCCAGGGTGCCTGGCCTACATCAGAAAACGACGCCACTGCTGTCTCAGAATCAGTCGCTGGAACGCTGGGTCTCTCGATCGGCGACCGGATCGAGGTGATCAACCGGAGGGATCGGACCCTCGTCTCCACCGTCAGCATCGTCGGCACCTACCGGATCGTTGATCCGACCGATTCATTCTGGTTCAACGACGATCTCGAAGTCACGGGAGTCGAACGAGCGAGCTCTTTCCGAACGGTCGGGCCGCTGGTGATTTCCCGAGAGCGGATTGATGCCGAGCTCTCTCCCGCTCGATGGGAGGCTCGCTGGCGAGTGTTTCCCGAATTCGAGAACCTCACAGTCAGCGCAGTACCCCGGCTCCGGAGCGAGATCGATCGCCTCCGGGCAGACCTCGACAACGCCGGGCTGGAAGGAGTCGAGCTGAGCGTTGTCACCAATGCCCCGCAAATCTTGTCCGAGACCGAGCAGTCCCTATTGGTTACCAGGTCCGGCGTCCTCGCTCTCACCATCCAGCTGGCCATCCTGGCCGGATACGCGCTCCTTTTGACGGCGGGGCTGCTCGTCGATAGCCGTCGCGTAGAGACGAGCCTGTTGCGCTCACGGGGTGCAAGCAACAATCAAATCCTGGCCATGGCGATCATGGAGGGCGTCATCTTGACCATCCCTGCCGCGCTCGCCGCCCCCTGGTTGGCGACCAGGCTTCTGCGCGTATTGAACGACCTCGGCCCCCTCGCATCTATCGGCCTCACTATCGACCCCTCTGTGACAAGGACGTCGTACGGGCTGGCGTTTCTGGCTGCCGCCGGGTGCATCGCGGCATTGGCGATCCCGGCCCATCGAGCCGCCGGTTCCTTTAGCGATGTCCACCTGGGGCGGAGCCGCCAGGGGACCCGCAGCGTCCTGCAGACAGCGGGGATCGACCTTGCCCTCTTACTGGCGGCCGGAGTCGCCTTCTGGCAGCTCCGGACCTTTGGAGTTCAGATCACGACGCGGGGCAGAGGGTGGCTGGAAGTCGATCCACTACTGATCGGAGCGCCGGCGCTCGGGCTCCTGGCGGGTGCGCTGCTGGCCCTCCGCACCGTGCCACTCCTGGCGCGGATAGCGGAAAAGGCGGCGACGGCCGGCGCGTCGATCGTTTCTGCCCTGTCGGCCTGGCAGGTAGCCCGCCGTCCGACCCGATACGCCCGCAGCGCCCTGCTGCTCATAATGGCCATTGCCATCGGCTTCTTCGCCGCCGCCTTCACGACCACCTGGGGCCAGTCCCAGGTCGACCAGGCCGCGTATGAGGCTGGAGCAGACATCCGCCTGATACCCAATCGTCGCACCAACGACTCGATGGAGGACCTTCATCTCCGCCAGGCCCACAGCCAGGTGGCAGCATTGGAAGCCTCGATGCCGGTGGCCCGAGCTTCGGGACAGGTGGCACGATCCGGCGGAACCGGCAAGTTCGTTCTCCTGGATGCATCGACCGCCGGGCAGGTGGCCGACATCCGAGACGACCTCAGCTCCCGGGACTTCACCGACCTGATGGGGCTGCTCGCCGAGCGACGGCCCGCCCTAGCGGCAATATCGTTGCCGGGTGCGCCCAAGAGAATCGCTCTCGCCTTCACCGCCCGTACGAATCCTGACACCGCCGACCGGTTGGATGGACCCATCGGCCCCGGCATCGAAGAGATCAACGGTCCCGCCTACTCCCCTATCGCCCGGGTGATTCTGCAAGACGGTGACGGGTATTTGCATCGAGTGACTGTCGGCTCGATTCCGCTTGATCAGGGCCCCGCACGCATTGAAGCCGACCTCATCTACGGCCTGGGTCCTGGAGCAATGGCTACACCGACATACCCCCTCTCGGTGGTGGACATAGAGATCGCCTCTCCGACGCCCTCCGATGTCGAGGTTGACGCCACTATCAGATTCGCCGGAGTGCTCACCAGCCAGGACAGCCGCGGCAACGACTGGCAGGTCGCCTCCGACACCATGACCCGGGAGGCCTGGGAGCTGAGCAACCCACCCGTCTCCGGAGTGTTCAGCTTCCCGTCCATTGGCTACACCGACTCACAACCGGCCCGGGCCATCGAGTTTGACCTGAGCACCGGCCTCGGGTCCGGCGGCCTCATCCTGCCGGTCTATTTCAGCGTCCGACCGGCAGGCACGGAGTTGCCCGAGGTCTTCCCCGTCGTCGTTACCGACCGGTTGCTGGAAGAGGCTGCGATAACGATTGGCGAGGAGCTGCGTCTCGCCCCGCTTCGATCGGTCAACGACACCGGCGTGATTGTTGGCACGGTGAAAGAGTTTCCCACCATTGCCCCGGAGACCGGAGAGGCGATTCTTCTCGATTTTCCGACCTTCCAGATGATGACGTACCAGCCAGGCGCACGTATTCGCGAGGCCGACGAGTATTGGATCGCGGTCGCCGACGGAGCGAGCGAGGCCGTCACCCAGACACTTCGACAGCCTCCCTACGAATCCTTCCAAATCGTCGAGCAGGTGAAGGTGGCCGACACGCTTCGGTCTGATCCTGTTGCTCTCGGGACCATCGGGTCCTTGTCCCTCGGTTTTGTTGCCGCCGCGGTGTTCGCGGCGGTTGGGTTCGCCGTCAGCACCATCGTCTCGGCCCGAGAACGGATGACCGAGTTCGCTCTCTTGCGGGCCCTCGGTCTCTCGCCCAGACAGCTGTCGGGGTGGCTGTGGCTGGAGCAGGGGGTGCTCGTGGTGGTGAGCCTCCTCCTGGGAACACTGACCGGCGCCCTGCTGGCGTGGCTGATTCTGCCGCTGATCGCGATTTCGCAGGAGGGCCTCATCGCTCTTCCGGACGTGGTCGTGCTCTATCCCTGGACCACGATCCTCTGGCTCGAGTTGGCGGTGGTCGCCGCCCTTGGAGTGATTGTCACGGTCTTGGCCGTCCTGCTGCGACGGCTGGGCCTCGGCTCACTGTTGCGGCTGGGGGAGGACTGAACGATGGCTAATCATCGTGGCCGCTCAGCGAGGCCCAGATCTCTGACTATCGGCCTCAGGCTGATTGCCAGACAGCTTCGCTTTGATGGTGTGGTGGTCGTCTCGATCTTCCTGGCGGTCTTTCTCTCCGGCGTCGTTCTGATAGCGACCCCGCGCCTCTTTGAAGAGACGTCGGATGAAGCCCTGCAAGTTGCCGTACGGGAGTCGACACCGCCGTTGCGCAATCTGGCTCTCCTCAACTTCGCCCGTATCGGTCCGCGGTTTGATGACAACCCGCTGATTGCCATCAAGGCAGCCGGCGACCGTTTCCTGGAAGAGGAGGTACCGGCATCGGTTCATTCGATCATCACCGAGCACTCATTTCTCCTCGATTCTCCCCAGTTCCGCGTTTCAGCGTTTCCGGGAGATGAGGAGGCGCCCTTCGACACGTTCCTGCGGATGCGCTACCAGGAAGGCGTCGAAGACCACACCCGCGTGGTGGCGGGCACTCTCCCCCAGCCGCGCGATCCAATCCTCATCGAGGTTGGCGACGATTGCGTGGTACCCGGCGAGAATGCTTTGAGCCAGGCGACACCGGACGACTCGGAAGAAGCGATCGACTGCGAGGAGGTCGAGGTTCCGCTGTATGAGCTGGCAGTGACCGAGGAAACACTGGCAGAGCTGCGGGTGGATATAGGCGACCGCCTCATACTGACCCCGGACGCAAACGACTTCCTCTACCGGACAACCTCCCTCAGCCAGCTCGACTACATGTTGGCCATTGAGATTTCCGGACTCATCGAGCCGCTCAACCCGGATGCGGAGTTCTGGTACGACGATGATCGGCTGCACCGCCCCCGGATAGTCGAGAACCCGGATTTCGTGATCATCTTTGCGACGGGACTAACAACCCCGGCCGACTATCGGTCACTCTCCTCCGATACCGGCCTCGCCTCATGGTGGTTCACCTGGCGCTATTTCGTGGACGCCAACCTGGTCGACGCATCCTCGGTTGATGCCCTGCTGTCTGACGTCCGCACCCTGGAGGCCAACTTCCCGCCTGCACTCGGCCTGGGATTCGACCAGCAGAGGATTGCGACAGACCTATCCGACATCATCGAGGGATATCTCGAACGCCGAACCGTGACCGCCGGCATGCTCTCACTGGCGATGGTTGGGCTATTCGCGGTAGCGGTGGCGGTGGTCGTCCTACTGTCGGCGCTGGTTACGAGTCGCCAGCAAGCCTCGCTTGTGCTGTTGCGGAGTCGAGGAGCGTCGAAGCCCCAACTGGTCGCCTCACGCATTACCCAGGGGGCTCTGTTGAGCATCCCCGCGGCCGCCCTGGCATACGTGATCGCAACTCAGTTGGCTCCCGATGCCACGGACGCACTGTCGTGGCAGATCGCCGTGCTGGTCGCCGCCGCCGCCACAACGATCGTCGTGGTATCCGCCCTGCCCGTGATTGGCAAGGATCTCGGATCTCTCCAGTCCAATGAGGAAGCGGCCAAAGCGGCTTCGGCCCGTCGCCTGGTTGGGGAACTGCTCGTCGTGGCCGTCACGCTCGGTGCCGTCTACCTCCTTCGCCGGCGCGTCCTCATCGAAGGGAGCCTTGGTCGGGACGGCTCGTTTGATCCGCTGCTCGCCCTCGCTCCGGTCTTGCTCGGCGTGGCAGCTGGGATCATCACCAACCGCCTCTACCTGTTGCCCTTGAGACTCCTGGCGTGGGTGGGCTCCCTCCGGACCAAGCTCGTCATGTTCATGGGGTTCATGCGAATCCAGGGACAGCCCGCCATCGCCCGGGTCCCGATGATCGTCATTCTCGTCGCCGTGGCCGTCGCCATCTTCTCGTCGATCATCCGACTGTCGATCGCAGAGGGACAGCAGGAGTCGACGTGGCACGCGGTCGGCGCCGACTACCGGGTGACTGCCGGTGTGGATGGAAGTGCCCTGTCTGCCCGGCTCGACTTGAGCAGCGTCGAAGCTGTGGATGCGTCGGCCCGTGCGTTGCGAATGCCCAGAGCCGCCACCACTCAGGCACGCTCGGCAGTGCCGCCGACCGTCTTCTTCCTCTCCGTCGACACCCGTGAGTACGCGCAGGTGATAGCAGAAAAACGCGCCGACCCGGGACTTCCTGACTTTCTCGTCAATCTGCGCCCGGGAGCCAACGCCGGTCAACCATCGAATCCCATTCCCGTTGTCGCCTCCCAGTTGTGGCTCCCAACACGGCCTCCGTCCTTGGGAGAACAGTTTTCTCTCGATCTCGGGAGCGCCCAACCGGTCTTCGAAGTGGCCGAGATCCGGGACCAGTGGCCGGGTGTGCCGCTGGGAGAGAAGTTCGTCATCTCGAACCTCGAGGCAGTCGAACTCGCCTACGCCCCACTGACGGTCAGGCCAACCGATGTTTTCATCCGCGGCGGCGAAGGCGCCGCATCGGAGCTTGAGGAGACGATCCAAAGCCAGAGTCAAAGCACGCGGCTGACATCCCGGTTCGACCTATTCAACGAGCTGCATGACGAGCCGTTCGCCGAGGGACTCGACCAGGGCCTGAGATTGACCTTCCTCCTGTCCACGGTGTTTGCGCTGGTGGCGGCAGTCGCCTCACTGGCGCTCACCGCCCGATCGCGGCGTCGCGATCTCGGATACCTGCGGACATTGGGATCGACCTCGCGTCAAGCGGTCGCCATGACCATGATCGAGCAACTCCCGTCCGTGATCGCAGCAGTCGCAGTCGGGGTCACGCTCGGGATAGGGACCGCCCTCATGTTCGAACCGGGCATCGATGTGAACGCGTTCTCGGGACCGGGGCGAGTCGCAGAGCTCCAGATCGACATTGGCGCGATACTCCTCGTCACCGCCGGGCTTCTCACTGCCGTTCTGGTGGCTGTTGGTATCTTTGGAATCGTCACCCGAAAGGAAAACCTCGGCAGCCTCATGAGAGCCGGGGAGGAGCAATGACCGAGACACGCCAATTCCAGACGGGTGGAGCCTCGAGAGTCGAGGCGGACGCGTTGATCGTGTGTGAAGGCCTCGTGAAGATCTACAAGGCGGCGGATCTCGAGGTCGTGGCATTGCAGGGTCTTGACCTCATCGTGGAACAGGGCGAGTTCATTGCCATCGTCGGGGCCTCCGGCAGCGGAAAATCCACACTTCTCAACATTCTCGGCGGTCTTGACACCCCGTCGGCGGGGGGCGTGATGGTCGCCGGCTACGACCTGCTCGCGCTATCGGCGTCCGACAGGACGGATTATCGAAGGAACACCCTCGGATTCATTTGGCAGCAGACCGGACGGAACCTCCTGCCGTATTTGACAGCAGTGGAGAACATCGAAATGCCCATGATGCTCGATGGCCGCAAGGACCGACGAGACCGTGCGATGCATCTCCTCGAGACGGTCAGCCTCACCGGCCGTGAGCAGCACCGACCCAGCCAACTCTCAGGCGGTGAACAACAGCGGGTCGCTATTGCGACCGCCCTCGCCAACTCTCCGAAGGTGGTGTTTGCGGACGAACCAACCGGTGAGTTGGACACCGCAACCTCAAGTGAAGTATTCGAGGTCTTGCGCACGGTCAATCGGGAGCAAGAGGTGACCGTGGTAGTCGTGAGTCATGATCCGCTTGTAGCCGACCACGTCAACCGGACAGTTGCCATCCGGGACGGCCGGACCAGTAGTGAAACGCTCCGACGGACCGCCATCGGCGAGCAAGGCGAGCGCCACGTGATCGCCGAGGAGTTTGCGGTGCTCGATCGGGTGGGTCGGTTGCAGCTTCCGTCTGAGTACGTCGAGGAGCTCGAGTTGGAGCGACGGGTGAGGCTCACCCTCGACCCCGACCACATCAACGTCTACCCCGATCGCCCCGGCCACGATGAGGGGGTGGACCGTCGATGACGCACGGCCAAGATAACGCGGGGTCCACGTCCACCGCCATCAACACCGCACCACTCGTCAAGCTCGAAGGGG
>Ga0224508_10005338_pt1 | contig 10310 bp, 8 predicted proteins | sample SF_Jan12_sed_USG_4_FD_170157 | JGI IMG/M metagenome (GOLD analysis project Ga0224508, IMG submission 170157) | Sediment microbial communities from San Francisco Bay, California, United States - SF_Jan12_sed_USGS_21 | ecosystem: Environmental > Aquatic > Marine > Sediment | place: USA: California... | reverse complement strand
GACGATAAATGGCAATATGCCTACGCCGCAGCCGACCGTGTGCGAGCCGGCTACCGCCGACTCCTTGACGACCCAACAGGCCGCTATTCGCTGGCCGCCGCCACCCACGACCTCCTCGTCAAATTGATTTCGTCTCTGCCTCTCTGGGACCGGGCCGGTCGGCGTTCACGGCGACATCTCGTCACCACCGACCGCGAGTTCCATGCGCTCGAACGGCAGCTGCGCCGACTAGAGGAAGAGGGAATCGAGGTGACCCGGGTCGCTGCGCACCCGGCGGAAAACGTCGGAGAGAGACTGGCGGCGGCAATCACCGACTCGACCGCCGCCGTCTTGGTCTCGACGGTTTTCTTCTCCAGCGGCCACATCGCCGGCGATCTGAGCACGGCAGCCGAGGCGTGCCGGAAACACGGCGCGATCCTCGTGCTCGACACGTACCACCAGCTCAACATCGTCCCGTTCTCGCTTCGCGAGCGCGGTCTGGAAGACTCCTTTGTCGTCAGCGCCGGTTACAAGTACTGCCAACTCGGGGAAGGCAACGCTTTCCTGCGTTTCCCCAACGACTGTGACATGCGCCCGGTGGCGACCGGCTGGTTTGCCAACTTCGGGGAACTCTCCCTGGCCCAACGAGATGGTCCTGTCGGCTACGACTCGGGTGACGACCGGTTCGCTGGAGCGACCTACGACCCGACCAGTCACTATCGTGGTGCCGAAGTCTTCGAGTTCTTCAACGAACAGCAGCTCACGCCCCCGCTTCTTCGGAGGATCAATCAACACCAGCTCTCTAGGCTCGCCAATCGGTTCGACGACTTGGATCTCGACCCGCGCGTCCTCCAGAGGGACCGCTCGGTCGGGATCGAGAACCTCGGTGGTTTCCTATGCCTCGAGTCGGTCGATGCCGCCGAAATTTGGAGCGAGCTCGAGAAGAGGGGGGTGTTTTCGGACAGCCGGGACCGTAGCCTACGTCTGGGACCGGCCCCCTATCTCTCGGACGAGCAACTCGACCGCTCCATCGACATTCTCGGCGAAGTCGTCGGGCGGAAGAGCTGAACAGCGGGGGAAAACCCGGGCCCGGCACTAAATAACGGGGTGGGCTCGTCTCAGGCAGCCGCGAGATTTCTGAGCAGGAATCCGACCAGATAGGCGATCGCCGCGGCGACACCGCCGACGCCGAGGGTTTCCAACCCAGTCTTCCACCACGGGTCCGTCGACCAGCGGCTGCGTGCACACCCGATCAGAAAGAAGACGCAGCAGGTCAAAACGACGGCCGTCGGAAAGCTCTGCGGCCAAGGGAAGATGTAGGACAACAAAGGCACGGCGCCGCAAACGAGAAACGCCGAAAAGGTACTCAGCGCGGCCAACACCGGTGAACGAATTTCGAGCGGCAACCCGTATTCTTCAGTCAGCATCGTACGAACCCACCGCTCACGGTCGGCACTGATTACTTCGACGATGGTCTGCAGGGTCTCTCCCTCAAAGCCCTTGCCGGCAAAGATCTGCCGCACTTCCTCTCGCTCACCCTCGGGTTCGAGCTCGATATGGCGGTGCTCGACCCGCCTCAGGTGCTCGAGCCAATCGCCTTCAGCTCGCGTACCGGAGTAGTTCCCAGCGGCCATGGAGAACCCATCGGCCAGTAGATTGGCCAGACCCAAAATGACGATGATCTTCGACGAAAGCCCTGCTCCAACCACCCCGGAAACCACCGCAAAGGTGGTCACGGCACCGTCGATTCCCCCGTAGATCCAGTCGCGAAGATAGCTGGCTTCGGGTCCGCCGGCCAACCGCGAACGAATCGCCTCAGGAGAATGATCGTGTTCCATCAAGAGATTGGATCGGCTTCGGCAACGCTCGCCCACAGATCTTGGAGGGCCTCACGCAGCGGTGTCCGTGGTTCCCAGCCCAAGCTCCGGAGTCTGCTGATATCGGCACACAGCAGAGGAACTTCCGCTTTGCGCAAGCGAGTCTCGTCGACTTCGATCGAGGGTCGTACTCCCGAAACATCCATCAGGAGCTCCAGCGCCTCTGCGACCGAAACCGCCACTCCGCTACCCAGGTTGTACACCGTCGCGGGTTCGCCGTGCTCCATCAGGCATGCGTAGCCGTCGATCGCATCCTCGAGCGGGAGAAAATCGCGGCGCGGCGACAGATCCCCCACCTCGATCACGGCATCCTTGCAGTGCCGTAGCGAGGCCAGCTGGTGCGCAAACGAAGGCAGGGCAAAGCTCCGCGCCTGCCCCCGTCCAACGACGTTGAACAACCTCACGACGGTTCCCTGAGTTGTCAGCACGAGCCGCTCGGCCGCGGCCTTTGTCTCCGCATACGGGTTCTGCGGCTGTGGCCGTCGTTGTTCGCGGATCGGCTGGCTCTCCGGGGGCACCGGGCCATAGACCTGCGCGCTGGACGCAAAGAGCACTCGGCGGCCGGTGGCCGCCCGCAACATGTTCTCGGTGCCGGTGACGTTGACCCGCCAGTACTCTTCTTCCCGACCTCGGGAGTCGCCGACGTGGCTCAATCCTGCAAGATGGATCACGACATCCGGCCGCGCCCAGTCGACGGCTCGAGCCAGCGCCGCCGGATCCAGCAGATCGGCGTCGACCGAAGACACACCGGGTATCGACGGCTCGTCACCAATATGGGTGCCAAAGACGGCGCAACCGTCGGCAGCGAGTCTCTGTGCCAGTGCGACTCCCAGAAACCCGCTGACTCCGGAGATCAGGACCTTCATCGGGCTGCTAGGGACGGAACCCGTTGGTATCGCCGCCGTTGAGATCGAGAAAAGTACCGATATTCTTGAGCGAGATCGCCAGCAGATACTCTGCCGTCGTTTCCTCTTCTCCGGCAGCTAGCACCCTGGCGAGCTCTCGCCACTCGAACCGCACGCCATAGCACTGCGAGGTATAGGTGAGCACGTGCCGCTGCATCTGCAGAAAATTCTGCTCGAGGTCGAAATTGATCTGAGAGCCGAGTCGCAATCGGTTTGGGACTACCGCAAAGTCGGTATAGAGCCGGGCCTGGTGGCTCGTGGTCACGGCGTCTTCAGCATTGACACGAGCCACCCAGCTCAAACCGACCGAGTGGTCCCCAAACCGGGTGCCACCCAAAAGCGAAGCGGATTCGACCTTGTTGAAGAGCGTGTTGTACTGAGCCCGCAACTCGAAATTGGTGATTGGGCTTGGATTGAACCTGAGCCGCGCGGCAATCGGTCCGTCCTTTGTCTGCAAGACACGATTGCTCGATTGCTGGAACGGTTTGTCATCACGCAGGCTGAACGCTTGCCCGATCTCGAACGACATGATTTCTCGAGCCCCCTCCAGTGACTTCTCGTCGGCCGGCTTGGCGAGAAGCCGGTTGACCAGGGAGACCGAAAACAGCTCCTGATCCACGAGAGTGTCCACCTCGTCGAAGAGGGGCACCAGGTTCTGGTCCTCGAATTCGTCGATGAGAAGGTAGGCGAAGCGAGGCTCTACTACATGCTTGAACTTGCCAAAGCGGCCGATCTTGGCGTCGAAGATCCTCGAGAAAGAAGGTCCGATGATCTGAGCGCTGGCCGAAGGAAACGTCCGTGTCAACGATTCACCACTAAACGCCTGGCGGTCCGCGGTCAGACTGTTGCCGTATGACGTCGTTCGCCCGGCGGCCACCACCGACATCGACAACCACGGCGCCGGCGCAAAGGGGAACGTCAGGCTCGGCGCCACATCGTAGCGGGTGTAGGATTCCTGCAAATCGTTGGTGCGAGAGACCTCGAACAAATTGACCGAGCTCAGCAAATCGAGATAGAGCGGAAGATTTCCGAGCTGTCTCGATCGCAGCCGATACTCGATCTCCGGAAGCTGGCGCTGGTTGACCGTGACACCCTGCTGAATAAACGTCTCGCGATCGTCGACCAGCACATTGAGCGAATGCGACCCCCAGCTACCGGCGACAAAGGCCGAGGACCACAGTGTGCGAATCGAGATGTTGTTGAAATCGCGCTCGAAGTCGCGGAAGAACTCGAAGTCGGAGAAGTCGAGGTATCGAATGACGCCGCGCAGCCCCCAGGGTAGATCCTCGCTGGTGTGGTCGATACGCGCCTTCCACCGAGTTCCGGCCGGTGTCCCATCAGACAGCAAGTCATTCGGGTCATCGATCAGCTGCGCCTGGATCACACCCCCGGTGCCGTGGCTGGGGCGGTACCGAAATTCGCTGCCAAAACCATAGTAGTCCTCACCGTAAATGTCGGCGAAAAAGGTCGCATCATAGCTGGGGCCCAGAGTCTGGTACCAGGCCAGGCTGAGACGCGTACCACGTTCGCTGGAGTACCCGATATTGGGAAACAGAAAGCCCGAGGTGCGGTCCTGCCGCGCCGGGAAAAGTAAATAGGGAAAGTAGAACACCGGCAGCTTCTTGACCCGCATGGTGGTGTTGTGAATCCGCGCCCAGCCCTCGAGATTGACCCGGCCCCGGCCGAGCTTGAAGCTCCAGTCGGGTGTCAAATCCTCGGAGCAGGCGGTAACGGTCCCATCGGTGATCGTGTAAAGGTGCTCACCCTCCTTGCTGATCTCCGTCCCGGTCAGGAACATATCCGGATCGACAAAAGCCGCGGCGTCGTAGACCGTCCCCGTACGGGTGTCGAGGTCGTACACGAGGCGGGTTCCGGTCACTCGACTGGGGCCCTCGTCCAAGATGACGTTTCCTTCCGCGACCACGGTCTTGCTCTCTAGGTCCACTTCGACACGCTCCGCCAGGACCTTGGTGTTCTGGTAGCGGAACTCCACGGCACCGGCGGCGACGATCTGGTTCTCGCCGAGATAGTCCACGGTCCCGGCACTGCCCGTTGCCGAGCCGCCCCCTTTTTCGGCCGAAAAAGGCACATCGAAGGTGATCCGGCTGGGCGCGGGCGGCAGGAACTCGTCGCTCTCGCGTTCCTCGGCCGTCGGCTCGGCACCCGCCCGGGCGATGCTGTCATCGACCAGAGCCAGACCCGCTCCAGGGTCTTCGACCGGAGCTTCATCCTGTGCACGGACAACCTGCGGAGCGGTCCAAAGGACTGTCGCAATCGCAACCAGACCAACAGGCGTCGCGAGAAGCCGAGTGAAACCGTTTCGCGTCTTCATCGTTCTACAACCTCTCGATCGCAATCGCCGTCGCCTCTCCTCCGCCGATGCAGATAGCGGCACAACCCTTCTTCGAGTCATGCCGTTCCAACGCGTGCAGCAGAGTAATGATGATGCGTGCGCCCGATGCACCAATGGGGTGCCCAAGGGCCACTGCTCCGCCATGTACATTCACTTTCTCGTGGGGTAGCCCCAGCTCCTCGAGAAACGCCATCGCGACCACCGCAAAGGCTTCGTTGACTTCCCAGAGATCGAAGTCTTCTACAGTCGAACCGGTCTTCTCGAGGAGCTTGCCAACCGCTCCCACCGGAGCGGTCGTAAACCACTCCGGGTCCTGCGCGAACGTGGAATGCGCGAGGATCCGCGCTCGAGGCCGAACGCCGAGCTCGGATGCCTTCTCCGCGGTCGTGAGCACCAGGGCCGCTGCCCCGTCGTTGATCTTCGATGAATTGGCCGCTGTGACGGTGCCGTTCTTGTCAAAGGCCGGTCTGAGCCGTCCCATTCTCTCTAGATCGACTCGATAGGGCTCCTCGTCACGGTCTACCATCCGCGGGTTACCCTTGCGCTGTGGCACTTCGACCGCGGCGATTTCGGCGGCAAAGGCCCCGCTATCCGCAGCCTCGCGCGCCCGGCGGTAGCTCTCCAACGAGTATTCATCTTGACTCGCGCGCGAGAAAGAGTATTTGGCCGCGCAGGTTTCGGCGCAATTTCCCATGTGGGTATCGTTGTACGGATCCCACAATCCATCGTGAATCATCGAATCAATCAGCCGCCCGTGCCCTAGACGCAGACCATCTCGCGCGCCGCTTACCAGATAGGGAGCGCTACTCATGCTCTCCATACCGCCGGCGGCGACCACTTCGAAATCGCCGCAACGGAGATCGTTGCTGGCGGTCATCACGGCCCTCATGGACGATCCGCAGACCTTGCCGACGGTGACCGCACCCGTAGAAGGCAAGCATCCCGCCCCAAGGGCCACCTGCCGCGCTGGAGCCTGACCAACGCCCGCGGTCAGCACTCCCCCCATGTAGACGTGTTCGATATCGACCGGTGTGAGCTCCGACCTCTCGATTGCGGCGCTCAAGGCGCGCGCACCCAAACGCGGGGCTGGCAGCGAACCGAGTTGTCCCCCAAAGCAGCCAATAGGCGTGCGCGCGGTGCCGAGAATGACGATGTCCTTCATCAGGAGAGCTACCCTCAGCAAATCGCCGTGGCCGGGCGATGCTATCGCATGACCGGCTTTGGTTGACACATTGGCATGCCGCCGCCAAAGTACTCATCGCGATGAAGGTGCTAGCGGTTGACTTCGGCGCCCGCAGGGTAGGGCTGGCGGTCTCCGACCCGTCGGGGAGGCTCGCCAGGCCGCTCACCACCCTCGAGCGTCACAACGATCGCAGCCTCGTACGGCGGATCTGTGAAATCGTGGCCGCGGAGGGTGTCGGGAAGCTCGTCCTCGGGGACCCCGTGAATCTCGACGGCAAACGCGGGCCGGCATCCAGGGGCGTTCGAGCTTTTGCGGAAAAGCTCGAACGGGCAAGCGGGCTCGAGCCCATCTTTGTCAACGAGTCTCTCACCAGCCGTGAGGCCGAGCAGCGACTCCGCGAATCCGGCATCGATCCGCGAAAGCACCCTGACCGGGTCGACGCGGTGGCAGCCCAGATCATTCTTCAGGAAGCGCTCGACAACGAGCTCGAACCATGAGCGCTCGGCGAGTCCTTGTGTGGCTGGGTCTGGTTCTGGCCCTGGTCGCGATCGCCGCCGGGATCGCCTTCGGTTGGTCCTGGACTCGTCTGAACGAACCCTTCAAGGGGTTCTCCGAGACGGAGAAGACCGTCATCGTCGAAAGCGGTCAGAGCGCTCGAGCCATTTTCGAGAGACTCGCTGCCGAGGGCGTGCTGCAGCACGCGACGCTCACCCGCCTCTATTTTCGCTACGTCCTCGAAGAGCCGGCTCTGCAAGCGGGCGAGTATCGATTTAGCGGCGCCGCGACTGCGTCCCAGATTCTCGACAAATTGTCCCATGGGGAAGTGGTTCTCCACGAGGTCACTCTGCTCGAAGGGTTGACGCTCGAAGAGATTGCGGCAACATTGACCGCGAACGGCTTTGGCACACTCGACGCCTTTCTCGCGGCCATGCGGTCCGTGGACCTCATCCGCGACCTGGACCCCCAAGCGACCGACTTGGAAGGGTATCTGTTCCCCGATACCTACGCCTTCGCTCGCGGTACCAGCGAGACCGAGATCGTGGCGACCCTGGTCGGTACCTTCCGCCGCCGTTTCGAGAAAGACGTCCGGGTGCTGCTGTCGGCCGAACGCCAACTCGAGAGTCCACGAGACCTGGTCTCGCTCGCTTCCATTATCGAGAAGGAGACCCTGGTCGACAGCGAGCGCGCCGTTGTCGCTGGCGTCTACACAAACCGGCTCGAAAGAAGCATCGCGCTCTACGCTGACCCGACCGTGATCTTTGCGCTCAAACGACTCGGGACCTGGGACGGCAACATTCGGCGCACGGACCTGAGGATCGACCATCCATACAACACCTACGTCCACACCGGTTTGCCACCGGGACCGATCTGCTCTCCGGGCCTCGCAAGCCTCCGGGCCGCCGCCCAACCGGCCGAAGTGCCCTATCTCTACTTTGTCAGTCGCAACGACGGGACACATGTCTTCTCCTCCACCCTTGCCGAGCACAACCGGGCGGTCAACAAATGGCAGCGTCAGTACTGGCGGGAAAAATGGGCCGCGGAGAAAAGGAAATAGTGACCGGCTCCATAGTCGGACCGGCGGTCCACGAGGTCAACTAAGCGGCGAGGAAGAGGCGACGGTGAACACCACCGCCGTCACGCGTCGACAGCACCATGATGTCCCAGCGCAGATTCTCCGACTACCATCTCTTCCGACTGCTGAAAAAGACTCCGCTCGGCACGACCTACCGCGCCGGTCGGGCTCAGGCTAGGGCCATCGATCGTGTAGTTCTGCTGCATCTCTTCGACCGTGACCCCAGCACAAGCGTCGAGCTCTGGGAACGGATCCACGATCGCGCACCGATCCAAGAGATCCTCGTAGGCCGCCTCTTTGGTCGGGGGGTCGAGCTCGGGATCTCGGAAGGGATTCCGTTTGTCGCCTATGACTACCAAGTCGGGCGTTCACTCGACGATATCCTCACTCGTGCCCGCGAGCGCCGCATGCCGCTTTCGGTCGATCAGGCTCTCGCCATAGTGGATCAGGTCGCTACCGCCCTGGTGGAGGCGCAGAAACTCCAATTCAAGGAGTCGCCTATTCTCCACGGCTCTCTCAGCCCCGAACTCATCCAGGTCTCGCATCAGGGAAAGGTCAAGACGTTCGGCTTCGACACCGCCCCAGGCCTGCGCACCCTCGATCCGGATTCGAAATACCGCTCTCCCGAAATCCGCAGTGGTGCGGCTCCGGCTGCAGCCGACGATGTTTTCTCGCTGGCGGCAATCCTCTTTGAGGTCCTCACCGGGTCGCCACCCTCGAAGAACGTCCCGTTCGCTGCTCAGGTCGACCAGGCCGTACCATTTGGCGAAGCCTCACCCCTTGCCCCCGATCTCCAGGAGCTCCTAAAGCACAGCTTGGCACGTAGGGAACTACGCACCCCGGACGTCGTTCGCTGGCGCCACGACCTCCGAACAGTCATCGCAAGCGAGGCCGGAGGCGCCAGCGCATTCCAGCTGTCGTTCTTCCTCCATGCCCTCTTCCGCGAAGAGCTCGAGTCCGAGTCTCACGAAATCCAGGAAGAAAAGGCCGCGCGTTGGACCGTGGCAGCCGGGAGCGAGACCAGCGCCGAGACCATGTCACCTGATTCGCTCACGGTGCCGGCCGAGTCGGACCTGCTCCCAGACTCCTTAGACCAAGATCAACAAGAAGACGAAGAGCACAAGGAAGTAGAAGAAGAGAAAGCAGAAGAAGTGGCCCCACTTCTCGCCGCGCCGGCCACGAACATGCACCAAGACCGGAGCCGGGCCGACTTTTTGGTTGGGCTGGTCGCCTCGCTGGCTGTCGCGACGATTGCAGCGACTGTTTTCTTCTGGATCAACAGGCCCTCAATCGCCGATTCCGCAAAGTCCGCACGAGAAACCAGCAGAGCCAGCAAAGCCGACACCCAGATCGCCCGCGACCTCATCGCTTCGCGTGCGGCCTTGATGGAAAAAGATCTCAAGGCGGAGTACGAGCCACGCTTGGCCCAACTGCGTGAGCAGCTGGTCACAGCCCACCGGCGCGCCGCAACCCGACGGGCCACCCCCGCACTCCGACGGGCCACACCCGCACCCCAACCGGAAATCGATCAAGTAGAGCTTGCGGGCACGGCCCCTCCGACACAGGAACCACCACCAACGGCGGCACGCGTCGACTCGATTCCGGAGCCAGCAGCAGCGGTCGAACAGAGTGTGCCGGACGTCGCTTCATCGGCGTTCCAAAGCGACGCGGACTCTTCCGACGAAGAGACAGAGAAGGTCGTCGTGACTCCACCGGCAGAGCTCCTGGTCTCGAATATCGAGCCGACACCCGCGCCCACACCGGCGGCATTTCTCGATACCGTCACCAAGGAGCCTGTTGCCTCCCTCGACACACCCTCATCGCTCCGGTCCCCGCCGGTTGACAACGCTCCATCCATGGAAACACCGGTCTTGACGCCCCCCCACATTCTCCAGGCGCCACGCCCGCGCTACCCGCGGGTGGCTCGGCGTTTGGGTCGATCGGCGACGGTCCGGCTGCGGGTGCTAGTGGACGAGACAGGGAAACCCGTCGAGACAGAACTCCTTTCGGACCCGATCGGTCTCGGCTTCGAGCAGGAAGCGAAACGCGCTGTCATGGCAAGCCGCTGGACCGCCGCGACCCGGGATGGAACCGAAGTCAGCGACTGGGTGGCCCTCAAGGTCGAATTCAAGCCGTAATAGAGCTCTCTGCCGCCCTACATCCCGAGGTGCACCGCCATCCCGCGCTTCACACCCCCGCCCGACGTGACATCGCAGATCGACAGCTTCTCCTTGACCGTCGGGCAGCTGAGCCTTGCGAGTTCGTTCATCGACTCATCGAGCACCTCACCGGTGTCGGGATCCCGGATCACATCCACCGTACCAACGACAAAGCTCTGCCCGCTGCTCACGCCCTCGCGAGTGCCGCGATTCACATAGACCTTACCGTTTTTGATCAACGCCACCGTACCGGTCCAAGGGATACCCGACAGCTCTGAGGT
>Ga0224508_10005337_pt1 | contig 10311 bp, 8 predicted proteins | sample SF_Jan12_sed_USG_4_FD_170157 | JGI IMG/M metagenome (GOLD analysis project Ga0224508, IMG submission 170157) | Sediment microbial communities from San Francisco Bay, California, United States - SF_Jan12_sed_USGS_21 | ecosystem: Environmental > Aquatic > Marine > Sediment | place: USA: California... | reverse complement strand
AGACAGTTGCACCAAACATGGTAAAAAAACATCTTGGTGTTAAAACAAAGCCTTTTGCACCAGAAGAATGGGGAAGTGTTGTAAGAGAAGGTGCAAAAATCCTAAATGACAACCATTGGTTCCCAGCCGCTACAATCATCATTGGTTGGCCGGATGAAACACCTGATGATATTCAGTTTACTATAGATATGATGAGTGATTTCAGAGAGATGAACTTTAGAGGTTTAGTAGCACCCTTATTGTATCAAGATTTTAGTGAAAAAAATTCAATGCATTTTGGAAACTTAAATGAAGCACAATTCACATTGTTTTGGAAATGTTGGGAAAATAACTTACGTGTAATTAATGATATTATTCCAATTATTCTCAGAAATAAGACATATGGACCTCCAATGAAAGTGTTCATGTATGGAATTCTAAAGGCAGGTACTTGGGCAATCATGAGATATCTTCGAGGATTGTGCAAGGATTTGTTTAATGGAAGAACACCAGATGAAATTATTGACAAGTATGCAAGAAGTAGATCCGTGTCTGCCCCTAAAATTCAAACAAAGAAGTTATAGATTTTCAACAAAAATAGAATTTCTCACTCATACTTTCAATCCTTCCCAACCAAAACTTCTTCCTATCTGCATACTATTCTTCTGTCTAGTTTTAAAAAAAAATCAAAAATGTTTGTCAAGGCAATTTTCAGTTCTTTCACCTGATTGAAAAACCGTAACTTTAAGAATTTTATATCGTAACGGCAACCTTATGGCAATAAAAATAGGGAATCATGCTATATGTATTGATCTTAAGGAATTACAATAAATTACAACGTGAATAACTATCTAGATACTTCAAAACAATACACAAAATAATATTTAGAACAAAGGGAAAATTCTATTTTTATAGATTTTCAATAGCAACATCTGCTATAGTGTTTCGTTTTGGTGTTAGAGAGATAAAGTATATTTTGTCTGCTCTTTCAATACTTTCAACTTTTTTGAAAGACTTTGATGCAACATCAAATTCATAAATTCCAGACTCTAGTGAACCCTTTGCATAAAGCATAAGATATGTCTCTCCAGTTGCAGGACTAAGTGGAATAAATGACATCACGTAACTTTTGTAAGAATTAATTGGCATTGTATTTTTCATTGGGGGTGCAGCTGACGCCATATACATCAGAAGATCTTCAACTGATTCAAATTCTTCATATTCAACATGCATGAAGTATCACAATGTGTTTCAGTATAATAACCTACTAGAACAAAATTCGATTATTTTCTAGATTTGATATGTTGGTTAACTTTGAATCCAATTAATGCAGGTGCTGCAATATACATTCCCAAATTGAGTGCAATTACAGAAATTCCAAGTCCTAGAACTTCAATTTCTGAACCATCATCAGCCAAAGTCATGATAGATAGTGTAGAAATCATTGGAGTGATAAATGCCCTAACTGCTTGTTGAAACATTGGATTTTCTCGTTCCATATCAGCAATTGTTGGCGAGAATGAATAGTATAATTGGTTAAATCCAGACATGAATGCTGTACCAGATGAGGTACTCATTACAGTGTTATCTCTAATTTCTCTCAAGAATTGAACCTGTGGTGCTAATTCTGACCCATATGCTGCTGTTGCAATTAGACAACCTCCACCATTTGGTTCTTCAGTTTTTATAACTTGACAAATTCCATTTACCAATTCAGTTCCTGCTCCGCATGTTGGTTCTGGCTCAGGTGTTGGTTCTGGTTCTGGCTCAGGTGTTGGTTCTGGTTCTGGCTCAGGTGTTGGTTCTGGTTCTGGCTCAGGTGTTGGTTCTGGTTCTGGCTCAGGTGTTGGTTCTGGTTGACCACTGATTACAGTTTCACCACCAACGTAATTAACTGAAACTTTAGATGAATCTGCACCATAGTGGAATTCAACAGTATAATCACCATTTGTTTTCCAAAGTGGACCACCAGCAACAAAAGTCTTTTCAAAAGAACCATCAGAATTAATTTGATTTGAAGTTAGTTGCCCAATTTGGACAATAGCATTATCAGGAGACATGACGAGAAAAGTAAGTCCTTTTCCAGACGAAGAATCATAATCTCTGACATTTCCAGAAATTGTTACAGAATTCCCATTTGAATAAACCTCTAATTCAGACGAGAGGGGTAATGCAGGATTAGGATCACTAGTTGCAAAAGCAACACCACCGACACCATAAGATAGAATTGAAATAGATAATAATGTAAACGCTAGAAATCCAGTTAACTTCATTTTCGTTTTTTTCATGAGTTAAGAGTATTTATATTTTCAATGAAAGAAAAATTGACCAGATTATATTCTAATGATACCTTTTTTGAGTAAGTATTGAATTGACTTTACAAAGTCTTCATCAGATATTTGATTACTAGTCCACCATTTTGCATTATTTTTGATCCAATTTGGAAGTTCTTGTTCAGAAACAGAAAGTGTGGTACCAGGTACGATAATGAATCCTTCTTCAACAAGATATACAATTACATCAATAAATTCAGAATTTGATATAAGATCAGAAGACCAGTATTTTGCATTATTTTTGATCCAATTTGGAAGTTCAGGATTAGACACTACAAATGAAATTGTACCCACATGTGAATTGTTATGAGATAATTTAATTTCGTAAATTCCAGCTAAAGAATTTTCGTTAATGGAAATTATAGATTTATAGATCCCATTACTTGTGAGAGTTGCCTTAAAATTCTGAGATTTTCCATCAGGAGTTATAACACTTAGAGATAATGGCATTCCCCTTACATGATTATCGATACTTCCAGAAAGAATAATTTCTTCAACTTTTCCCAGAGGAGGTTTTACAACATCATGTGATGTTAATGTAGGAGCACTGTAAAAAGAAGATATAGATTTGCTCGTCAACAAACTGTAAATGTTTGGATTACCAAGATGATCCCTGGAATCATAGTATTTTGCATCAAGGCTTCCACCTGCAGAAGAAATTAATGCAGTTCCAGATTTGTTGCAAATTTGTGAAGGCATTTTAAACACGCCCTCAAAAATTCCTGTACCAGATCCAGTCTCAACAAGAGTAAATCCAGTGGCGCCTAAACCTCCATGTTCAATACCATTAATTGTACAACGTTTGTAACGAATATCTTTTAGTTTGATTTCCAATAAAACCTGTCCATCTTTACCAACAGTATCAACATTAGGGGAATTTGGATCATTGATTACGTGATAAATTTCTAATGTGTCACTTTTCAAATTAAGATCAGGATCGTTTAGAGTAATAGTGACAGGTTGACCAAATCGAAAAGTTGTTGAAGTAGTTGAAATAATTCCAGAATTTGTAGTAACGTCTGATTTTGCAGATGTTGTAGTAATTACACCTACCTCATCTAAATCAGAATAAGATATTGCAATTCCTTCTTCATCAATTAATCTATCAGTGACAATAATTTTTACTTCATCACCTATTGTTTGGACGGTTTGAATAAAATCTGGATCTAGTATATTCACTTGGCTTGTAACAGCATATTCGAAAGTACCTTCAAAAGTAGAAGAATTATCCTGGGTCTCCTCTAATTCAAAACGATAAATAGAATTGTTTATGCTTTGGTCATTTTTTAATCCAAAAGAAAAGAAATCAAAGATAATAGGCTGTTCATTTGTTTCATTAGAAATAGTCACAGTATCTACGCCATCATTTTCAGAAGTATCAAAATTAATTAAAAGAAATACACTTCCACTTTCGTCTGAAATATCTGCTACATCCAAATCATCAATTTGGATAAATCCATGTGAGGATGTAATATCACCAACATCAACTATAACAATTTCAGATGATTCAAGTGTTCCAAAAGAAAGAGAGAAAGAAGTATCACTAAAGTCAGAAATTCCGAAGTCATTTTCAAAGGATCTTAAATCATAGTTTAACCAATTTGTCCCGGCTGTGTTTGATTCAGACACATCAAGTAAAATTGAAGATAAAGATGATGCAGAAATGCCTAAGTTTACTGAAATCATTTCATATGAACCGTTTGTTACGGTGGAAGTATCAATTTCCAGCCTGTTAGAATTAGAGTCAGGTACAGATGAGTTTGCAGTTTCTACTACATCTGGAGGTGAAGAGGATGTATGAAATAGGACATTTTGAGCATTCTCTAAAGTAACAGGATTTCCAATAGTTATTGTAGGAATAATTGCTGTTTCTCGGAATACATCCAAATCATCACGAGCACCTGTGTTTAGATTTTGATCAGGGTCTACCAAAAGTACAGGATATTCGGTTCCAGGACGAAGAGTTTTACTGCTTCCAATAGTAAGTACTGGCTCACTTAACGAAACAGAAGCTGTTGAAAATCCTGTTAGAACTGAAATGGAGTCTTGATTGTAGTCGATTTGTCCAGTTTGACCACGTGGTGCATCTTCAAGAATGCCTATTGTGGATTGATCATTTGAATCAAAGCTTTCAAAAATTCCTGAATTTGGTCCTTGTTCAACTAGTGTAACAATTTCAGAAAAGGTGTTTGATCCTCCATCATCTACTGAAGAATCTGGTTGATCACTATTTGTTTTTAATTCGATTATGTTTCCAAGTTCTAAATAGAGTTTACCATTATCTTCAAATCCCAAAGTAGAAAGATGTGGAACCAAATCCACCAAGCCTGTCCCACCATTTGCAGAATCAGAACCGGTATTATCATATGCCTGATAAAATGTTGAAGGAGGAGAACCAATATCAAATGTCCAGGAATCCTCATCTGTAGGATCTTGGTTTAATTGAAGGTCATTAATTATTAAAAAAACTTCTGCTCGTTCTGGATAAACATCTCTATCAATATTAAATGAAATATTTTCCATATCATCATATTTCAAATCAACTCTTTGTGCACTTCCTCCTGGATTATATTGGATAGTTACATCATCAAACGAAAATAATTGTATGAATGGCCATGTGGCAATATTGATGCCAATTTGGCCATCACCAGAGGGAGAATTTGTATTTGGAGATTTTGCTTTTCTAACAACATTGTTGCTATCATTGAACACTCCACTACAACTGTCATAGGGATATGCTATACCATCAGCATCATTAAGATCAACACCAATTGCAGCAGTGCCTTCTGCCGTAGTACAGATGGAACCAAAATCTAAACCAAATCCTTTGCCAGCAGGCTTGACGGTAGAGTCCGCATCTTTTGCCTTGTCAATATTTGCAAAATATGCATACCAGTTTCCATCAGTGGCCTGTACCATTCGTAGATTTTTACCATTTAGTGTAACATCAGGCTCCCCTTTTCCTTCGTCGGTATCTCGAATATTATTATCTCTAATAACAACCTCCACCACCATTGAACCAGAAAAATGATTATCAAATTGTGAATTTTCAGCAGATACAAACAAGTTGGGATTACTTAACGCCTCAGCATCAATTATAGGAATTAGTAATATTATTGAAAAAGTTACCATCAAAGTAAAATATTTCAAATCCAACATGATCCTAAAACCCAATCTTATCACAAATAATGTTGTCGTATCATTCTCCCTTAGAAAACTGTAATACGTGATTCAAATTATCAAAAAAGAAGGAAATGTTTGTTCAAAGAACCAGAGTCTTACAGATTTCACTTTTAGCTATATTTTCAGCATTTTTAGTAGAGTTAATTTTTGGTTTAATTTCAAACAGTCTTGCACTCATTACTGATAGCATTCATGCATTGTTAGACAGTGTAGTTACTCTTGTTTTACTCTTAGCAGCAAGATGGGCAATCAAACCACCTGATGCAGAACATACCTATGGACATGGAAAGATTGAATCGTTAGGTGGATTAATTGGAGGAATAGTAATTTTTTTGATTGCTTGTTTTTTCATTTACGAATCCATAAACAGATTACAAAGTCCACCCCCAAGTATTTTACCAGGATTATTTGCAATAATTGGAGGACTATATACAATTGGAATTGATTTTTTCAGAATAATTCTCTTAAGAAGATCTATCAAGAAAATTGGAGGCGCTACTCTTAAAGCAGATTTTTATCATGCATTCATGGATCTTGGTTCTACATTAGTTGCAATTATCGGAATCATTTTGGTTTCATATGGATTGTACTTTGGAGATTTTGTTGCAGCATTAATTTTAGGAGGATTATTGGCAATACTAAGTGTAAAACTAGTTTACAAAACAGCATTAGATTTAACAGACGTAATATCTCCAGAACTGGTAAAAAATGTTAGAGAGATTTCAATATCAACAGATGGGGTTATTGATGCAGGGCCAATACTTATGAGGAGATCAGGGGATACAATTTTTGCAGATGTTACTATCTCATTAAGAGGAGATACCAGTTTTGAAAAAGCTCATGAAATTAGTGTTAATGTTGAGAAAAACATAAAAAATAAAATAACTAACGCGGCAACCACGATCCATTTTGAGCCAAATTGGAAGGACGTACCACCAGATGCAAAAATCTCAGAGATTGCAAAAAGTGTTGAGGGTGTAAAAGGAGTTCATAACGTGACTACACATAAAACAAAAGGAAACACATATTGTAATTTACACGTAATGGTGGATAGAGAGATTAATCTCTTATCGGCTCATAAAATTTCTGAAATAATTGAAGAAAAAATTCAAGAACAATTACCAAACATCATGCATGCCACAATCCATCTAGAACCATTTGTAACAGTTCCTGAAAATTTCAATATAGAAGATATTGAAACTGAAGAAAAAATTAAAACAATATTAGAAAAATATCCAGAAATCAAGAAAATAGGACGTATAATATCTTTGAAATTTGAAAATATTCTCAAAATAGATATTGATTGTTCATTTAACAAGGAATTATCGATTGAAAAGGTTCATGATTTGACATCAGAGATTGAACATATCATTAGAGCGGAAATTAAAAATTCAGTAATTACAATTCATCCAGAACCAAATTAAACCAAGATACTTGTCAAATACATCACCAACATACCTGCTGCAAAACCAGATATCACAGCAAAACTAGAGAGATTTTTGTCGCTTTCCTCTTGAACCCACTTCATTATAACTACAATTACTTGAAAAATGGCACCTGCTCCAATTGCAAGGAAAATTACTGATGTGAATGGAGAATACACAAAACCACCTATCCATGCACCAAAAATGGCAGGACTGCCAGCAATTAACCCCATCGCTACTAGTTTTCCAAGCATTAGTTTTCCTCTAGACATAGGTGCTGCAATGGCAATCCCTTCAGTGGTATTATGCAAAGCAAATCCTACAATTAGAAAAGTGCTAAATGCAATAGAACCCATCCCAACAGCCGCACCAATAGCAAGTCCTTCACCAAAATTATGCAATCCAATTCCGATAGAAATCATTAATGCGATTACAACAGGTTTTGTGAGTTTTGAGGAATCAGCTAATTTGACTAGCTTGTTTCCAGAATAATATAGCCCAAGAAAAGACAACACTACAACTGTTGACACAAGTAAAGTCCCATTGAAACTACTAGCTAAACTCTCATCAGAGACTTCCACTGCTTCTTCAATAGAATCAATTGCTAAGAAAAGCAGCAATCCCGCAGTCAATGCCAAAAAGAAATGATATTTTTGCTTACTAATTTTCTTGATGAAGGGAAGCCACAATAGACCAATCATTACAGGAATAATTCCAACATATGTTCCAATTATTGCAAAAAATATTGCAAGATCAAAAGTTAACTCTAATGCAGGAGCGGCGGCTTCAATTTCTTTTTCAAATCTAGTCCCATCCTCTATAGTAATTCCAATAGTGTATGGTTCGGCTTCATTCCACTCAAATGGAATTCTAACTAGAGTAGTTTCAAATCTTTCTAAAAATCGATCAGGTTCCACAGCAGCTGGTTGAATTCGATCATTTACATCAGCCATTACTACTTCAACAGGAATTGGACCAGTGTTTCTAACAGTAGCTTGAATTTCAGAATCAACAAAATCCACTTTTTCAACAGTAATTTCAGGTAGAACAACTCCAAAATCTAACAAATCAGCCCCAGGACCAAAAATGTAGACCATCATTAGAATAATGAAAACAAAAGGGATTATCCCACTAGCAATAACTTTCCATTTGGATGAGGTATCACTAAGTTCCACGATCTAACTCCTGTGTATTTTTTTTACTATTCTCGTTTACAAGGAATATCCCAATCCATCCTTTTTCTGAAAATTCTACCTTGTGAGCATGGAAGAGATATTTCCCAGGATAATTATATTCAAATTCCATTATCCCACGCTCAGTTTGAGATAAGGTAATCATATCTGTATAAAACGATGGAACGAGATCAGTTCCTGTTGGATAATATTTGTACAAATTACCATGGAGATGAAAATTATTTATTGGATCAAATTCCACCATATTGACTACATAAACTCGGATTAATTCATTGGTGTTAATTTGGATTGGATGATGTTGATAGTAAAAGGGAATAGTATTTGCAGCATAAAAATTATTTTCAGTATCAAAATCAGTATCTAAACCATTTAAGACCATGACCATTTCATCAGCCGGTTGACGTTCTTCTTTTGGATCAACAATGAACACGCCGTAGAGACCATGGACAATATGTTCTTCAAGTGGCATTACATGACAATGATAAGGGTGAACACCTACAGGACCAGCCTCAAATTCATATAGAAATTGTCCACCATTGCCTCCAACTGGTTCAAAAACCCCATCCATTTCAGCTTGATGAATCCCATGAAAATGCATCGTGTGTTCTTTAGAACCATTATTGATAAAATTAATTCTAAGCAGATCTCCTTCTGTAGCTCTAATAGTAGGACCAGGAACTGTTCCATTAAAAGTCCAAACATTGTAAAACACACCAGGTGAAACCTCCATGATTTTATCATCTTCAGCAATAATGGTAAATTCTCTTACTACAGTACCATCAGGTAATTCCGAAACCTGACCATAGTTGAAATCTCGTAAGTATTCCATTGGATCAAAGTCCACAGTTGATACAGTATACAGCGGATCAATGATTTCTCCAGATGTTTGTACGATAGCTCCTGAATGAGTTACAAATGTTTTTGGTTCAGATTGGGCATCAGAAAAGGTTGGAAAAAGTGCAATTACAGAAAATCCAATTACTAATGAAATCAATAAAATCATAGTAACAGAACGATTAATTTTCAGGATACATAGAAAAATGAAATTCTTAATTTAAATTTACCCTAAGCTAACTTTTTTAGCCTAATCTAATTTTCTTGTACAAGGCTAATAAATTTTGAAAAAATTAGGTTTAAACTAAAGAGAATCAGTCTTAATCTGTGCAAAAATCAGGATTAATTATTATTATTTTGGGATTATTAATTGTCACAGGACTAGTGGTATCAATAGTTGGAAACCAAGTAACTTTAGAGGGAATAAACCAAGGAAATGGAGAAGTAAGTTCAACACAAACAGTTACAATTTCAGTAGACTTTGATATGGAGAAAACACCAATAGGGATTTTTGCAGTTCAAGTAATGGAGTTTAAAGAAAATACAATATACATCAAAATATTAGATCCGTCAGACATTGAAATAATTTTTCAAGAAGTAAATGAAGACACCATAGAAGAAAAATTTGATGTGTTGGAAACTGGAACTTATCAATTACTAATTCAGAGTTCAAATGATGAAGGAATTTATGTTACAGGAGCAATTGGGCCACTTCCTGATGCAAATAAAAAAAATATTATTTCAATCATATCCACATCCACACTTCTCATTGGCATGATAGGATTAGTTGTAATTGGAATATATGGAATTAAAAATAGAAAGAGATCAGTTTAGGTAGCTATCCATTTTCTCTAGTTCACTAATGGCTGCATCAAAATTATCACTATTTTCAACTATACTCGTAAGTTTATCAGAATTTGCAGAAAGTAAGCATTTTCCATCATTAGAATGTTTAGAAATGAATCCATGTTCAATCAAATATGAGAGCCTCTCAAGAACTTCTAATTCAGAAATTGATGACTGTTGGGCTAAAAATGAACATTCTTTTTCACCATCCTCTAGTTCTGCCAAAATAGAAGAAGTGGTAGGATCAAACATGCAATCTACGATTTTTTCTCTATCAAAGGTTTCATCCATTCCTACAAAACAATGAATTTAGAAAGTAATAACTTTTTGAATAAATCGTTCCAATAAGATAATTAAGAAAAAGATATCAATTAAATCATGCAAAAACTTTGCAGTCAAGATCCAACTGGGAAAGGAATACACTGTTTTTGTGTAGATATAGATGCTCAACGAGGAGTCAAAAAATGCTGTAAATGTAATCAATGGAATGTTCAAGGTAACGACTGGACTAATGATGAA
>Ga0224508_10005336_pt1 | contig 10312 bp, 3 predicted proteins | sample SF_Jan12_sed_USG_4_FD_170157 | JGI IMG/M metagenome (GOLD analysis project Ga0224508, IMG submission 170157) | Sediment microbial communities from San Francisco Bay, California, United States - SF_Jan12_sed_USGS_21 | ecosystem: Environmental > Aquatic > Marine > Sediment | place: USA: California... | reverse complement strand
CCAATGCAGGCATCGCAAGCGTTGCGACCGTTGCGGCAATAATGAAAGTGCGTGACATAATGACTACTCCCTTATGGACTTCTCAATTCGGGAAAACTGACCGATTTGCCGGGTGGTCCGCAAGCAGCCCGGCCTCAATTCGACGTGAGCTTTGGGGATATTCACGGCGCTGGCGGGCCAAGGCGAACCGGTTGGTATTTTTCATCAAACGGCCTTGCAGCCATGTGATTTGGCAGTTACATGACGTCCGTTGGCGCGGGGTGGAGCAGTCCGGTAGCTCGTCAGGCTCATAACCTGAAGGTCGTAGGTTCAAATCCTACCCCCGCAACCAAAATCCCCGGCAATCTGATGCAGAAATTGCGTTCAAATGACCGCCTTTTCAATTATTGGATCGTTCCTCGCGATCCGCTCATAATTGAACGGTGTCAGGTCAAGCGATCGATATTCGCCGTAGGTCAGCCATTCGGCCGTGCCTCGCCCCATCGCCGGGGATTGCTGAAGTCCATGTCCTGAAAATCCGTTCAAAAAAACAAAATTCTCAACTTCGTCGTGCGGCCCAATAATCGCATTGTGGTCGAAAACGTTCATTGAATAATGACCGGCCCATTCGCTTTGAACTTTGATCGCCTCAAACTGAGGAATGCGCGTGGCTATGATGGGCCAGATGTGGTTTTCCCAAATGCTGTGATCCATTGCGAAGTCATCAAATTCTACGGCGGGATCAAGATCGCCATGTCCACCGCATTGGTATGTGCCGCCACCGTTTTCACGGACATGGACACCAGAGGGATCAATCGTCAGAGGAAGATCACGATCAAGCGGTTGCTCTGCCGCGAAAATCCAGGAAAAGCGCTTGCGCGGCTCGACCGGAACACTGATGCCCGCCATCCGTGCGGTTCGATCCGCGCGGGGACCTGAGGCGTTTACGACAGTACCACAACTGATGACTTCGCCAGATGCAAGCGTCACGGAAGTGACACGCGTGCCGGCATCGTTTCGGGTCATCGCGACAACTTCGTTTGCCACGTATTCAACGCCGCGCTCGCGCGAAACTCGGCGCCACCAATCAAAAACCGTTGACCCATCCCAGTATCCCTCATCGACGATATTTATCGACCCAAGAACGATGTCATCGACGTTATAGAATGGATACTCACGCTTGATTTCTTCAGGCGTCATCAGTTTCGTCGCAGCACCTGCCGCATGCTGGACCTTAATACTCTCGCGCAGCACGTCGGCGAATTTTTCACTGTCGGCCAAGTACATGTAGCCAAAGCTGCGAATTGCCAGCTCCGGGACACGGTCATCCCCACCCATATATTCGCGGATATTATTCACGAATTCCGCGGCAAACTGGGAGATGCGGACATTCAAGTCGATCGAGAATTGCTGCCGCATGCACGAATTCGTGTGGGCGGTAGAGCATTTTTCGTAAGTTGGATCGCGCTCGACAACTAGGACTGATCCATCAAAGTCCGGATTATCGCTTAGAAACCAAGCTGTTGACGCGCCCATGATCGCTCCACCAACAATGACGACGTCGTAGGAGGATTTGGCGGGCGTTTTATCGAAACCTTTCACGGCCACTAAATAGATTCTCCCAGTTTCGCGCGCGCCAGCACGTCATTGATTTCGTCACTCGGCAGGCCATAGTCATTGGATGCGGTTTCCGCGGAAATGTATCCCAATGCAAGGTCGCGACGGATTTTAGGCGGGTCGCGGTCTGCCGGTGCGCCGTATCCGGCACCTCCCGGGAACGCCATCATGACTTTGCGCCCGTGCGGAACGAACTGTTTGCCTTTGCCTTTCATTGCGGCGCCGTCGTCCATCGCGATCTTTGTTGGCGCCCCGTTTTGGCCACCGCGCCGACCGCGGGCAGGATGGTTCAGCCGATCAAACATCGCCTGAATGTCGAACTCGTGACCTTCGCGCGCACCGACTTCCATGTACTGACCCAACCCGCCACGGGTTGCGCCCGCACCGCCGCTGTCGGCTCGAAGCTCTTTGCGCCAGATGATCACCGGTCCCACCTGTTCGGTCGCTTCAACAGGCATTGTCATGACGCCGGAGGGAAAGGCCGTCGCGTTCATTCCGTCAAGTTCCGGCCGCGCGCCGGAGCCGCCGGAGTTGAACGTCAGAACCTCGGATCGAACGGCATCTGCAGGGGCCGGTGCGTCGGTTCTGGGCCTAAGACTGACTTGAAAGTTACAAAGGCACCCGGCCCCTTCGGCGGGCACCGTTCCTGGAAGCAGTTTATCCAGCGCGTCATAAACGGTGTCGGGCACCATGTGACCGATCACGTGCCGCAATGCGACGGGTGCCGGATGCGACGCGTTGACAATCGAATTCTCGGGCGCAGAGATCTCGAATGGGGCAAGGGACGCGGCATTGTTGGGGATGTCAGGCGCGATGGCGCATTTCAGCGCATAGCATGTATAGGCCTTGGTATAGACAAGCGGTACGTTGATGCCTTTCTTGTCGAGACCTGACGTTCCCTCCCAATCGCAGTGCATTCGGTCTTTTTCGATCGTTAAGCGAACGCACAGGTCCACCGGGTTGGAATATCCATCGATCCGCATATGCCCTTCGGCAGTGCCCGGATTCAGAGCATTAATCCGGTCAAGTGTCGCCTGCCGTGAGTTGCTTAGCACGAATTCGGATATGTCCCCTAAGTCATCGAGATTGAACTCACTCATCATGTCGATCAGACGTCTGTGCCCAATCTCATTGCACGTGGCCAGCGCATAGATGTCCCCGACAAGTTGATCGGGTTCGCGGACATTGCCCCTGATGATGTGCAAGAGCGTCTGGTCAACCTCGCCACGATCGGCGAATTTCATGATCGGCAGATATAGACCTTCTTCGAATACCGAGTTGGCATCGGCCCCAAATCCGCGCCCCCCGATATCGGTGATGTGGGCTGTGCAGGCAAAATACCCGATCAATCGACCGTCAACGAAAGACGGCGTCACGACCGTAATATCGTGCAAATGTCCGGTGCCCTCCCAAGGGTCATTGGTAATGTATACGTCTCCTTCAAACATATTCTGGCGTCCGATCCGGCGAATGAAGTGCCCGACAGCGTCGGCCATCGCATTAACGTGGCCAGGCGTGCCTGTGACCGCTTGCGCAAGCATTTCGCCTTTTGCGTTGTAAACGCCCGCCGAAAGGTCGCCAGCTTCGCGTACAGATGTTGAAAAGGCCGTTCTCACCAATGCCTGAGCCTGCTCTTCGACCACTGAAATCAGGCGGTTCCACATAACCTGGGCGGCGACATTTCCGAACTTAGTCATTTAAGGGCCCCTTTCGCCGGATCATTGCGTGTATGGATGTCCAGTGTGCCGTCGGCACAGGCGATGATCGCGCGACTGGCGGGCACAACAACAGTGGTTTCGTTTTCGGTTATAACCGCAGGGCCAGTGGCGGTTGACCCAACCAACAGATCTTCGCGCCGAAATTCGTCAGCATCGACGCGGACACCAAGACCGGCATCAAATAGCACGCGCGTCCCTGTCGCCTTGGCGTTGCATTTCGCGTTGATCGCTTTCAGTTTTTCAGCTTTCGGCACCGGCGTAAAAGCGTTGACAGACCAAACTGTAATCTCGACCGCCATGCTTTCGACCGGGCGGCCGAACAGCTTGGTGTATTCCGCCTCGAAGAGTTGTTGGAATGTGGATGCGTCGGGCTCACGAGCGTTCTCAGCAGCCAAATCAACGGGGATTTCCCACCCCTGGCCCGCATAACGCATATAGATCTTGTGGTCAGTTCGGATCTCGGCGCCAGCATCGCACGAGCGGACAAAAGCTGTGGCTTCATCCTCCATCTCGCTGAAAAGCTCCGTGACCAGACCGGGGTCGAATGAAGCCAGTGTCATAAAGACCGAACGATTGGCTTCAAAGCTGAACGGTGCGCGAAGAAAACCGATCGCCGATCCCACGCCCGCTCCTTGCGGTATCAGGCACCGGTCTATGGCGAGTTTTTCGCAGAGTCTGGCTGCGTGAAGAGGTGCGGCTCCCCCAAAGGCAATCATCGTATATTCACCAAGGTCCTCGCCATTTTCAACGGCGTGTACGCGGGCAGCGTTGGCCATATTTTCATCGACGACTTCAGATACTCCCCAAGCGGCTTCGATGGCATCCATCGCCAGTTTGTCGCCGACGTGTGCCGCCAACGAGGCGATGGATTGATCTGAATGCAGCTCAATTGAACCGCCGGCGAAATTCGTCGGATCAAGCTTGCCCAATGCCAGATCGGCGTCGGTTACGGCCGGCCGGTCACCACCGCGCCCATAACACGCCGGACCGGGTTCAGAACCAGCGCTTTCCGGGCCAACGCGGATCTGGCTCATCGCGTCCACATGCGCAATTGAACCACCGCCGGCGCCAATCTCGACCATGTCAATCACTGGGATTGAAATTGGCATTCCCGAACCCTTTTTGAACCGGTATGTCCGGGCAACCTCGAAGACGCGGGCTGTTTTTGGGGTCTGGTTCTTGACCAAACAGATTTTTGCCGTTGTCCCGCCCATGTCGAAAGATAGGACCTTGTCCAGACCATGTCGGGCCGCGATGTCCGCCGCAAAGACGGCACCACCTGCAGGACCAGATTCGACGAGCCGGACCGGAAATTCAGCCGCACTTTTCAGGCTGATTATGCCGCCGCCCGAATGCATCAGGAAAACCGGGCAGCTAGCTCCTTCGGCCTCGAGCCGGCCTTTCAAACGGCTCAAATAGCTTTTCATAAGGGGCTTGATGAAGGCGTTGGCAACGGTCGTATTGAAGCGTTCGTATTCGCGCATCTGAGGAGACACCTCGGAAGACAGCGAAACCATTGTGTCCGGCAGACGCTCTGCCAGCACTTCCCGGATCATGCGCTCGTGCCGGTCGTTTGCGTACGAGTGGAGCAGTCCAATCGCGACGCTCTCGTAACCCGCCGTGCCCAATTCATCTGCCAACGCAACGACATCTGAGCGAGCCAATGAAATTAGCACCTCGCCGCGCGCATCCATTCGCTCGTTCACGGCATACCGTCGATTTCGAGGCAAAAGCGGTTCGGGAAGCGTGAGGTTCAAATCGTATTGTTCAAACCGGCTTTCAGTTCGCATTTCGATAACGTCACGAAATCCCTTGGTTGTAATCAAGGCAGTCTTGGCGCCGCGCCGTTCGATCAAAGCATTGGTCGCCAGCGTGGTACCATGAATGATCTGGTCGATGGCGCGCGGTGTGATGTTCGCCTTGGCACAGACTTGGTGCATCCCCTGGAGGATCGCGTCTTCGGGCGCGGAGTATGTGGTCAGCAGTTTTGTCGAGTACAGGACTGCGTCAATTTCCAGCACGACATCCGTGAAGGTCCCCCCGATATCGACACCCATTCGTGTGGCCGTTTTCGCCATGCCGCTGCCCCAAATTTAGTTCGCCACAGAATAGGTGCTGCCAAAAATTTCGTCCATTTGTTTTGTTGAACGATCGAGACAGGATATCCTCAGCATCGCCGGGCATCTTCACACATCAATAGCTGCACCAACCAGCGCAAAGTTGACGACATGAATTTTCGTTGATCACGTATCGGCCGGATTCGAGCCTCGCCAGATCTTGGGTTTCGCGAAAGTTGATAATCCCGGGCACCTTGCCCCACTTCGTTCTCATTTCCGAAAGAGTGAAACAGTGCCACAATTTTGGACCGCCATTCGCAACAATGGAATCCACAAAAATATACACCTGTATTCATATGCTTACAGAGAGCTCGGCAGGTCCTTGCCAACGATAACGCCGAATCCGGCGTCGCACTTTGAATCGAAGTTGCAGCACCTTTTTCTCGCCACATTTGTATCTACCGTGGAACTGTAATTGCCGAGTTCGCGGTGGCTTGCGGTCCAGAAAACGCATTGAAATGCGCGCCACAAGCACCAATCCGAGTGCCGAGATTTTTATCAAATTAAGCCGCTGCGCAGACAAATCGTTTTGCGTCAACGGGAGAGGATTGACATGAATACGACTGCATTTTTTGACCCGGCAACCGCAGAGACACCCGCAGGGCTCAGCCCATCTGTTGCCCACACAGATATTTCAGGAATTCCGGCACAAGGTACCGGCCTTGTTGGCGCGGCATATGTTCCAGGAACTAAAATCTGGAACATAGAAATGGCACGGGCGGCCGCGGCCGCAATCGAGGGTGCCGACGCAAATTTCATCACAACAGAGTTTGGCTACGGGGCCAAGCATAGCGACACGTCGATTACCGAGTTTCTGGGCGACGATGGCGCGTCAGTGTCGGGCAATGGCAGTCTTGAAATGGGACCGTCGGCACTGACGTTTACGGGCTACATTTATATTCCGCCGGGCGTGCATGAGATATCTATCACGTCCGACGACGGCTTTGACCTGAATATCGGTGGCGTCAACTTCAGCGAGTTTGCCAGCGGCCGCGCGACGGACACGACTGCCCGCGTCGCGGATTTCGAAGGCGGGCTCTATCAGGTCGATCTTCTGTATTTCGACGCTGGCGGAAGCATGACGCTATCAATGGAAATCGACGGCCTACCGGTCGATCAAAGCGCATTCTACCAGTCGACGACTGACTTCACCAATCCGGATCCGTCAGTTCCCCTTGTCCCGGTCGAGGACTATCACCCGTCGTACTTTCTTGGAGTGGACAGCCTTGAGACACCGATTGACGGCATGGGAAGTCCGGACCGCGACGTCATTAACGGCAAGGGTGCCGATGATTTGATCGAAGGCATGGGCGGCGATGACGAGCTTTTTGGCAACTATGGCGACGATACTCTGCGCGGCGGTGATGGTGACGATGTCCTGGACGGCGGTCGCGGTTCGGACGTTCTAGAAGGTGGTGCCGGCAATGACCTGCTGATCGCGCGCTCGGATGCGGCTGAGCAAAAAATCGGCCAGCTGGCGATTGACAAGCCGACACGGGGAGACCCGGATGGCGAAGTTGATCCGGTGACCCAGAAATTGGCAATCTACAACGATCAGCCAATAGTTGGCGACGATGTACTGATTGGCGGAGAGGGCGAGGATACCTTCCTGATCGCTCCGCAGATTAACGCGAAACTCGATATAATTCAGGAACACGTGAAAGCCGATGGCACCATCAATTGGGCCGGAGTCGCGGGCGAAAACGACGAGTTGCACGACCATTGGGTCGATAGTTCGGGCATCGACATCATCGCCGATTACAACGCCGACGAAGACCACATCGCGGTCATCGGGCACACTGCGAACGTCTATGTCGAGCACAAGGACGTCATGGGTGACGAGGCGCTGGAAAGCATCATCACGGTCATTTCGAACCAGCATGGCGGTGGCGGTGCACATGACATGGATCTTATCGGCCAGGTGATCGTTCACGGTGATCTGGTTGAAAAGGGCGACATCCAAACGGATGCGAATGTCACCTACGGCATTGTTGAGGGATATGACGACGTCGCCGAGGCGCTGTTCCCGCAAGGGGAAGAGAAGATCACGACAATCGATGGTGTTGAATACAAAGGGTACGATACCCGTACGCCGTCGGCTGGGTCGACCAAGGAAACCAACAACGGCATGGGCACCGAAAATGTCGGTCCGGTGACGGGCGACCCGTTTGGTGCATTCAGCGGACATCTCGAGGACAGCATGCTGGCGTCCGGCTCTGACGGCGCGGAAGGATACAACGAAACGCGTTTTCCATTCGAGCAACTTGGATTTGAAGACGTCGCAGGTCAGAATATTCCGGGCGGCGGAGGCAACGATCGCCTCGCACCTGAATCCCCCGCGGAACCCGAAGGACTTCCGGGTGCACTGGGCTTTTGGAGCTTCGGCAACGAAGTTGATGGCGCGTATGACGACCTGCGCGGCGAAGGCGGCATGGTCAAATCTTATACGCTTTATGAGAACCAGGCACTGCTGAATACCGGCGCAACAACGGAAGGCCCGGGTGGCGTAGGTGATACAGCGTTGTATTTCAACGGCGAAGACAGCTTTGCCTTCCTCGACCACGACCCGTCGATGAGCGTCACCCAGGGAACGATTGCAATGTGGGTGCGGCCAGATGATCTGGGCGAAAAGTCGATGTTTGTCACCAAGGACCATGTCGGGGCCAAAGACGGCGGGCATTTCCGGCTTGGACACACCGAAGAAGGCGGGTTGTACCTGCGCATGGCCGAAGGCGACGGCGGGCAAAACCATACCTGGCAGACCGGGAGCATTCTTACGCAAGGCGAATGGGCGCATCTGGCAGTATCGTTTACCGAGGACGGCGTGACAGTTTATCTGGATGGTGCTGCCGTTTCGAACAGCGCCTGGAGCGCCGTCGAGGGCGATGTCGCGACGCCGGGCAATTACACCGAAGCCTATTTGCTCCAGAATGAAGAACCCTGGGTATTTGGTGCCGACCAGCACAAAACCGATCTCAACGACACGGCGCAAGAGTTTGCAACCGACGACGAAGATCTTCGGCACGAATTCGAAGGTGGAATTGCTGATTTCGGTGTTTGGGGCGGATCAACCCCTGACGACGCACTTTCCGCGAGCGAAATTGATGAACTCATGACCAATGGCCCTGGTGCCGCTTTAACCAATCCAAGCGGTCCCGCGCCGATGTTGGCGGGGGACGATACGATTTCCGGCCTCGGAGGCAACGACGGCATCGACGGTGGAGCCGGCGACGATCTGCTCGATGGCGGTGCTGGCGCTGACAGCATTCAAGGTGGATACGGAGACGACCACCTGTTTGGTGGCACCGGCAATGACACTTTGGATGGCGGTCGCGGCAGCGACTACCTTGAAGGTGGAGACGGCAACGACGTTCTGATTAGCCGCTCTGATACGGGCGAACAACGGGCCGGTCAGTTAGTGCTGGGAGATCCGTCGCGGCCCGACGGCAACTCGATCGATTATGATTACCTGAAGCTGTTCGACTGGGTCGATCAAGAGATTGTTGGCGACGATGTCCTTGTCGGTGGCGGTGGTGCCGACCACTTCAAATTCGAAACTCTGATCAATGCCAAAAAGGACATTATCCTCGAACACGTGAACGACGACCGTACAATCGATTGGATGGGCGTCGCCGGAGAGAACAAATACATTCACGACCATTGGGTCGATGGCATCGGAATCGACGTCATCGCCGATTACAACAAGGCCGAAGGCGACACCATCTCGGTCATTGGGCACACGACAAATGTCGAGATTGACTACCACACAGTCGACACAGACGGCGATGGCGTCGACGACAATACTGTCTCGGTAATCACCGCGTATTCGCAGCAGGGCAACGGCGGCGGCGCACATGACGAAGATTATTTGGGCTACATCGTGGTTTATGGCGACCGCGTCGAAGAAGACGATGTCGAAACAAATGCTGGCGTTGCATACGGGATTGTAGACACGGTCGATGAGATTCAGGAGGCGGTCGCGCCGACGGGCGAAACCAAGTGGATCGAGTTAGAAGATGGAACGATGCATCTTGGCTACGATACACGCGATGTTGATGGTGACCCAGTGGGTGAAAGCCCTTGGGAATACTCATGGAATGATTGGTACAACAATGGCGAGGTTGATCTGGCCTCGGCGCTTCCCGACGGGCTTGAAAAGCCGGACACATTACTGGCTCACGATGGCGGCGAATTCGGTGGAATGAACGACCCCATTGAAATCTCGCACGACGCTGCGCAGGCTGCTGGCGAGGGCACCTGGGCGTTTAATTTCACCGCCTACAATCCGGGCAACGACCAAAATCAGGCCCTGATCTCGAAAGACCACTCTGGATTTAAGGATGGCGGCCATTTGACCGCATACATCAATTCCCAAGGTGTTCTGAAAGTTCGGTTCCAGAGCGAGACGGAGGATAAATACCTCTATGACTGGGATGTGCGGATTGAAGAAGATCAGGAATACCACTTTGCCTTTACCTTCGATCAGGACGAAATTGCCCTCTATCTGAACGGTGGTCTTGTAGATGCCGATACGGGGTTTGCAGGCGGCATGTCAGGAAATGACGAGGACCTCGTCCTCGGTGCCTCTACGCGGACCCGGTGGGAAGAGGACGACAATCTTCAGTGGCACTTCGATGGTGAGATCGAGAATCTGCTTCTTCTCGATAGGCCGCTCGAAGAGATTGAGATCCTTTTCTTGTCAGAGAATGGCAACGATCTGGACGCGCTGAACCCAATTTACGGTCTTGAGGCAGTTGAAGGTGAAGAAACCGGTGGAGAGGAAACTGGCGGCGAAGAGACCGGTGGAGAGGAAACCGGTGGTGAAGAGACCGGTGGCGAAGAGACCGGTGGAGAGGAAACCGGTGGAGAGGAAACTGGCGG
>Ga0224508_10005334_pt1 | contig 10313 bp, 5 predicted proteins | sample SF_Jan12_sed_USG_4_FD_170157 | JGI IMG/M metagenome (GOLD analysis project Ga0224508, IMG submission 170157) | Sediment microbial communities from San Francisco Bay, California, United States - SF_Jan12_sed_USGS_21 | ecosystem: Environmental > Aquatic > Marine > Sediment | place: USA: California... | reverse complement strand
AATCCATTGATATATTTGATTGGTATATTTGTGCCGAAAAGTGGACATTGCGGTGTGTATGAGATCGATATGGGCACATGGCCCGGGGGAATAACGAATATGCTGCGAAAAACCAAGGTACACCAGGCCGTATTGTGCGCGCTGTATGCCGGTGCCGCGACGACGGCCCAGGCCGAAGTCCTTGAAGAGATCACCGTCACGGCGACGAAACGCGTGGAGAGCATGCAGGACATCCCGCTTGCCGTTCAGGCGATGGGTGCGGAACAACTCGAAGAACAGGGCGTGCAGAGCTTTGCCGACTACGTCAAGTTCCTGCCGAACGTCAACGCCGGCGGGCGCGGACCCGGCCAGAATGAAATCTATATCCGCGGCGCCGCGGTCGACGCGATCAACATTACCGTTGCGGAGTCACAAGGCTCGGCGCCCAACGTCGCATTGTATCTGGACGAGCAGCCGGTTACGGCAGGCGGCCGCAACCTGGATGTCTATGTCACCGACATGGAGCGCATTGAAGTGCTCCCGGGGCCCCAGGGCACGCTCTACGGTGCCAGCTCGATGGCAGGCACGGTTCGATTGATCACGAACAAACCGGATCTTGAAACCTTTGCGGCAAATTTCCAGGCAAGCTGGTCGAGTACGTCCGGTGGGGACGACAGTGCGGCGGCGGAGGCAATGCTGAACGTGCCTATCATCGAGGGCAGGTTCGCAGTACGTGCCGCGTTGTACAGTGACCACCAGGGTGGCTACATTGACAATGTCGAAGGCACTTTTTCCGCGGATTCGGCGATTAACCCGACATTCCCCGGCGACACCGTTTCTTACGCCGCCGGTACGGTATTTGCGAACGGTACCGTCGTCGGTGCGGGCGGCGTAACGATCCCCGTTAGAAAGTCGGTTGCCAGCAATTCAGAGCTCGTCGAAGACAATTTCAATACCGCGACCTACAGCGGATTCCGGCTTGGCGCAAAATGGGTCATCAACGACGCCTGGGAGCTGTTGCTGCAGCACGCAAGGCAGTCCCTGCAGACCGAGGGCGTGTTCGACTACGATGTCGCCAAGGGCGACCTCAAGGTATCCCGTTTCACGGATGATTCGCTCGACGATTCTTTCAATCAGACTGCCTGGACGCTGGAAGGCCGTATCGGCGCGCTCGACGTCGTCTATACCGGTGCATTCCTCGATCGTGAGGTCGACGCCAAGCTCGATTACACGGGCTACACGAACATCGGCAAATACATAGCCGGGTATCAGTGTGAATATCTCACGCCCGGAGCCGCCGCGGCTGCCGGGCTGGCGACCGACCCAACGACCGGATATACGTATGATCCGACGCTTGGCGGCGACCCGGCTGTCATCGAATGCGGCAACCCGGCCAATGCCGTTAACCTCGAAAACGAGATGACGCGCTGGACGCACGAGTTCCGCGTAAACACCGATTTCGATTCGCCAATCAGCCTTTCTGGCGGTATCTTCTTCGAGGACTTCGAGATCCTGCATGTCGGTGAATTCAACTACCTGGCCCCGTTTGAACTCGGTTATGCGCCGATTGACATCAACAGCAACTCCAACCTTGACAACGCGGCCGCCAACGCGCGCGGCAAAACCAATGCGGCGACACAATTCCGCAATGACAACACCCGCACCGAGGAGCAGCTGGCAGTGTTCGGTGAAGTCCGCTGGGATATCTCCGATCAGTTCAACGTAGCCGTCGGCTTCCGCTACTATGACCTGGAATACGGCTTCAAGGGATACGGTGCGTGGCGGTACGGTAGCCGGCCGCTGTTTACCGACGACGCGGACCCCAACAACGACATTCTCCCTGCAGTTACGGGCGGTCGCGATTACGAGGTTAACTTGGACCTCATCGAGCCGCTCCAGACCGACGATACGATTGTCAAATTCACTGCGTCCTGGACACCGGGTGGCGGAGATGCGTTGTTTTACGCAACATGGTCCGAGGGCTATCGCCCGCCGGGCTTCAATCGCTCGGCCGCTGCGTCAGCGGTCTTCAACCCGGACGCGAACAACGTTCGTGACGACGGCACATCCTGTGGGTTCAATATTGCGATCGATTCGAATCCCTTGACCGGATTCCCGGGATATTGCCTGCCGTATGTTTTTGAATCCGATACTCTCGAAAACGTGGAGTTTGGCTGGAAAACGACGCTTGCAGACGGCACCATCCGTTTCAATGGCAGTATCTATATGATCGACTGGGAGAACATCCAGGTATCGCAATTCGACTCGCAAAATATCTCCATATTCACGTTGATTGACAACGGCGGCGATGCCGAGATCAGGGGTATCGAGGGTGACCTGACCTGGGCTGCGACGGACAATTTCACACTATATGCCGGAGCATCGTATAACGATACGGAACTCGTATTTGTTGATCCTGCTTTCGACATCGTTGTGGCGGACGCAGGTACTGCTCTTCCGCTTACCCCTGAATTCCAGACAAGCATACGCGGTCGTTACGAATGGGAGATGGATAACGGCTGGGGTGCTCATGCTCAGCTAGGGGTCAAGTATGCCGGCGAGGCGATCAATTCCCTGGTGGACACGCCCGAGGAGCCGAACACCGAGCAGGACGCCTACACGATTGTCGACGGGACATTCGGCTTCAGAAACGACGCAGACGGATGGAGCGCCGAGCTTTTCATCAATAACATTACAGATGAACGTGCGCAGCTACACATCAATCGGCAAGACTTCTTCGAGCGGATTACGACCAATCGTCCGCGGACGGTGGGATTGCGCATCTCGTACGACTTTTAGGAAACGTATTAACTTTGCGAAAAGGCGAGCCGGATGGCTCGCCTTTTTTTTCCCCGAAGCGTTAAGATCGCAGGTTCCTGCCTAAAGCCGCTTGTTAGCGCCGCCAGACCATGTCCGACTCGAATAGCCTGCAGTCCGCCGAACAAATTGTGGAAACGGTCAATGCCGCCAGGGCATTGTTACAGGGCGGCCGTGTTACGGAAGCAGAAGTTGCTGCAACGGCGTTGCTCGAGTCGGTGCCGAACAATGACGAGGCGCTATATATTCTCGCTGTAAGCCAACGATTCGCCGCGAAACACGATGCGGCAATGGCGACGCTCAGACGATTGCAAAGCCTCAGGCCTGCTTATGGCCGTGCCTGGCAGGAGGAAGGCCACCTGCGGCTCGCAATGGGCGACAATGCCGGAGCGCTGTCGGCATTCCGGCAGGCTGTGGCACTGAACGGATCACTGATCGCCAGCTGGCATGCCCTGATCGAGCTGGCCGGGGACGCCGGCAATCAAGGTTTGCTGAACGAAGCGAAAGACCAGCATTCGCGCCTGGCCGCGTTGCCGCGGGAACTGCTGAGTGTCCGTAACATGATGAGCGAAGGGAAAAACTTCAAGGCGGAACGCTTGTGCCGTAGTTTTCTGCAGGAGCATCCGACGCATGTCGAGGGCATGCGTCTTCTCGCGAACCTTGGTGTCAAAGCGCAAGTACTCGATGATGCCGAGTTCATACTCGAGAGCGCGGTCGAGTTCGAGCCTGACAATCGGTTCGCGCGTTTCGACTACATGAATGTGCTGTACCGGCGCCAAAAGTATGCGCAGTCGCTGGAGCAGGCGCGCATTCTCCGCGACAAGGAGCCCGATCACCCGGAATATCGCGTTGCGTTTGCCAATCAGTGTGTTGCCGTCGGCGACTACGACCAGGCTCTCGAGATATATGACGACGTCGCGAGCAAGATACCGGCGAACCCCGGCCTCTACCTGGTTCGTGGACACGCCCTGAAAACGGTGGGCCGCCTGGACGAGGCAATCGAGTCTTACCGGGCCTCCTACGAGGCCAGGCAGGATTTCGGCGATGCATACTGGAGTCTTGCCAATCTCAAGACCTATCGATTCACGAGCGAGGAATTAAGCTTAATGCAGGATGCCGAGGCTGCTGACTCTACCCGCCTCGAAGACCGCATCCATCTTTGTTTTGCCCTGGGCAAGTCATTCGAAGACTGCGACGACTTCGAAAACTCGATTGCGTATTACGAGCGTGGCAACGCGCTGCGCAAGGACGAGCTACGATATGATGCCGAGCGCATGTCAATGCGACTGTCCTTGCAAAGTGAGATTTGTACTGCGGAACTTTTCGATGCTTTTCGAGGCGCCGGTTCCGGTTGCAAAGACCCTATATTCGTCGTCGGGCTGCCGCGTGCCGGATCGACCCTCCTCGAACAGATCCTTGCATCTCATTCGCAGGTAGATGGCACGTTCGAATTGCCCAATATAAGTACTCTTGCTTTTCGACTCGATGGGCGAAGACGAGTCGATGACGATCCTCGTTACCCGCGGGTCCTTAGTGACCTGGAACCGGAAAAGCTGAAAAGATTCGGTCAGGAGTTCATCGAGGACACGCGGATCCATCGCAAGGGCGCGCCCTATTTTATCGATAAGATGCCCAACAACTTTCGGCACATAGGTCTCATTCACCTGATCCTGCCAAATGCGAAGATAATCGACGCCCGCCGGCATCCAATGGCATGCTGTTTCAGCGGCTTCAAACAGTTGTTTGCAACGGGACAGGAATTTACCTACGGCCTCCGGGAAATCGGCACATATTACAAGGACTACGTCGCGTTGATGGATCACTGGGACGACGTACTGCCGGGCAAGGTCCTGCGCGTGCAATACGAGGACGTCGTCGCCGATCTCGAGGGGCAAGTGCGAAGGTTGCTCGACTATTGCAAACTGCCATTTGAGGAAGCTTGCATCGATTTTCATCAGACCGAGCGATCCGTGCGTACACCGAGCTCCGAACAGGTACGTCGACCCATTTATAAGTCCGGGCTGGAGCAATGGCGAAATTTCGAGGCGTGGCTCGATCCCCTGAAAGCAGCTCTCGGCGACGTCCTGGATCGGTATCCTGTTCCGGACGATTAATTCACGCCGTACCAACAGCGTGGCCAGCCCCGGAAATTTGAGGAGACAGTTTTGGATTCTGTAAATCTCTCTGTAGATGCGATTGCCGAACTTGCCGCGGATTGTCTCCGGCGACATGGTTGTAACGACGAGAATGCCGCTGCCGTCGCAGCGGTGATTGCGGCTGCCGAACGAGATGGCTGTCACTCACACGGGCTGATGCGTCTCTCCGGGTATGTGGCCGCACTCGATAGCGACAAGGTAAACGGAAACGCGAAGCCCAATGTCGAGCGCCTGGCACCGGCCGTGCTGCGTGTTGACGGTGACAGCGGGTTCGCGCCGCTGGCGCTGGCCCACGGGCGAGGGCCGCTGATAGAGAGCGCCAGCAAGAATGGCATTGCGTCGCTTGCGCTTGTCAACATTCACCATTTCGCTGCTCTGTGGGGCGAGGTGGAGCTGGTCGCAGAGGCAGGGCTTTGTGCATTCGCGTGCACGTCCTACAAGCCGGCCGTGATTCCCGCGGGCGGCAACAAGGCCCTTTATGGCACGAATCCGATTGCATTCGGATGGCCGAGAGAGCCGGGACCGCCGATGGTCTTCGACCAGGCATCGTCGGTAATGGCCAGGGGTGAGGTCATGCTGGCGGCACGGGAAGGGCATGAACTGCCGCCAGGGGTAGGCGTTGATGCCGCCGGCGAGCCAAGCACGGATCCTGACGAGGTCCTGAAAGGAGCGTTGCTCGCATTCGGCGGCTACAAGGGATCGTCGATTGCGATGATGGTAGAATTGCTGGCCGGCGGGCTCATTGGCGAAAGCTTCAGCTTCGAGGCGGAAATCCGCGACAACAACGATGGTGGCCCTCCGCAAGGCGGCGAACTGATGATTGCGATGGATCCGAACCTGTTCGGCGATAATGACGGCTGGGCCGCGCATTGCGAAAGACTGTTCGCCGAAATCAACGCACAGGACGGCGCACGCCTGCCAGGTGACAGGCGTTACGCCAATCGTGCACGCGCGCTGCAAAGCGGCGTGCAGGTATCTGCCAGCGACTACGAAAAAATTTCCAAGCTATAGTCCGGAAGACACTCATCAAACTCCTGAACATAAGGCTTCGACATCTGCGCGCGTTTGTCTTCGTCGCAAAACGGGGCAGCTTCAAACTTGCGGCCGAGGAGTTATCCCGGACTCAACCGGCGATCACGCTCGCGATTCAACAGCTCGAAGATTCGATAGGGTTGAAGCTGCTGGAGCGAACGACGCGTCGCGTGTCGCCGACCGTCGAGGGTGAACGTTTCATTCCTGTTGCCGAGCGACTGATACGCGACTTCGATTCGGCCATTTTTGACCTCAATGCAACGGCCGAGCGACGCAGTGGTCACGTAAGCATGGCGGTCCTGCCCTCGGTCGCCACCGAGATCCTGCCCGGAATACTGAAACAGTTCTCGGAAGAATACCCCGGTATCTCGGTGCATGTGACGGACGACAATAGCCGTGGAGTGCAGCGACGCCTCGCGCGAAACGAAGTCGATTTCGGCATCGGCAGTCGCTGGCAGACCCGCCACGATTTGTCGTTCCATTCGTTACTTGAAGATCACATGGAGCTCGTGTGCCACCGGGATAATCCGCTTGCGGCAAGCGACCGACCGATCGGCTGGGACGCGCTTTCGGGACAACGTTTTCTTGATTCGGGATTGCACGACAAAATGCCGATCAAGAGTGTTGCCGACGCGCCGAAGTTCGAGTTCTCAACGACAACAACATTGTTCGCCATGGTGCGCGCCAATATCGGCGTCACGGTGCTCCCGACACTTGCTGCACATCGACGTGACGAACGCCTGGTGTCCCGACCGCTGCAGGATCCCGTCGTGAAACGCGAGCTGTTCCTCATTACGCGCAAGGACTGGACGCTGTCTCCGGCAAGCGCAGCGATGGTCGAAGTTCTCGTACGAGGCATTCCCGAATTGCTCGACGAACTCGCGCTCGATAACGTCCATTGCTGCGTCAAACCCAGCGATTTCGCGAATCTGACCTGATCCGCAACCCGGGCATTACGCACAGCCGTCGGTGCGATCAGTGATTCTTATTAGCTGCAAGATTCCTTGTCGCAGAGGCGCCGAAAACCACTTGTAACGGTTTGTTTTATAATAATTTACTAACTCGTTAGATAATTGTATTAATTGATATGAATAATTGACTTGTGTTGCCTCTGGCTACCGGTAAGAGTGTATTTTCAGGCAATCCGGGAACCCTGCCAAAGGCATAAGCAATGAGCCAACAAGTACACGGAAACTACATCGACGGCGCCTGGACAGCGGATGGTGATGAGTTTCAAAGCATAAACCCTTCGGACACATCGGACGTCGTTGGCCGCTTTACCGGTGGCAGTAAAGCGGACTGCGAAGCGGCGATCGCGGCAGCTCGAAAAGGTTTTCCTGTATGGGCGGCTACACCGCTCGAACAACGCAAGGCAGCCCTCGACTTTATCGGCAACGAACTCCTCGAACGCAGCGAAGAGATCGGTCGAATCGTTGCGCGCGAGGAAGGTAAACCACTGGCGGAGGGCATCGGTGAAGTAGCCCGGTCTGCACAATTCTTTCAGTACTACGGCGCCGAGGTCCTGCGCCAGATGGGCGAGATCGCGAATTCGGTACGGCCGGGCGTCGAAGTAGATGTCATGCGCGAACCATTGGGCGTCATAGGCGTTATCACGCCGTGGAATTTCCCGATCGCCGTTGCGGCGTGGAAGATCGCGCCGGCGCTGGCATTCGGCAACAGCGTGGTACTGAAGCCCGCAGAACTTGTTTCAGTTAGCGCCTGGGTGCTGGCCGAGATTATCAGCCGCAGCGGGCTGCCCGACGGAGCATTCAACCTCGTTATGGGTTCGGGCAGCGTCATCGGTGAGGCGATGGCGAAGTCGGCGGATATCGACGGAATCTCATTCACAGGATCAGTCAGCATCGGGCGCCGGATCGCTCGTAACGCGGTCGACAACATGACGCGAGTGCAGTTGGAGATGGGCAGCAAGAATGCGCTCGTCGTCCTGAATGATGCCGATATGGATACCGCAGTGCAGTGCGCGATTAACGGTGCCTTCTTCGGCACAGGCCAGAAATGCACCGCCTCATCACGCCTCATCGTTGAGGCGGGTATTCATGACGAGTTCGTTGAGCGCCTGCTGGCCGCCACCGACGCTCTGGTTGTCGGCAATGCTCTCGACCCGGCGACGCAGATCGGGCCCGTCGTCGACGAACGGCAGCTACAGCAAAACCTGAAGTACATCGAAATCGGCACAAACGAGGGAGCGACACTCGCAACGGGTGGCAACCGGCTGGCGCTGGAAACCGACGGTTACTACATGCGTCCCGCCGTATTCACGGACACCAGCAATTCGATGCAAGTGAATCGTGAAGAAATATTTGGCCCGATTACGTCAGTAATCAAAGTTGCCGACTACGACGAGGCCCTGGCCACATCGAACGATTCTGAATTCGGCCTCAGCGCAGGGATCATCACGACTTCTCTCAAACATGCCACGCACTTCAAGCGCCACGCCGAATCGGGCTGTGTAATGGTGAATTTACCCACAGCCGGCACGGATTATCACGTTCCATTCGGCGGCCGGAAATCGTCGAGCTACGGGCCACGCGAGCAAGGCCAGTATGCGAAGGAGTTTTACACGACCGTCAAGACGAGTTACGTGCTGGCAACCTGAGGGAGTGCGGTGACGACAGACAATTTGACGATTATCGACGGATTGCAGTACGTCAACTGGACTCGTGAGTTGTTTGAGGAAGCGCGCGACGGCGGTGTCAACGCGATACACGTGACGATCGCGTATTGGGAAAACAGCCGCGAGGCCATGGACAATATCGGCGCTTGGCGGCGAGAGTTCAAAGAGCACTCGGACCTGATTGCTCCGGTGCACACAGCGTCGGATATAGAGCGAGCCCGGCAGTCAGGCAAGGTCGGCATCGTCCTCGGTTGCCAGAACTGTTCGCCGATCGATGACAATCTGACGATGGTCGCCGCGCTGCATGAGCAGGGCGTTCGGATCATGCAGCTCAGTTACAATAACCAGAGTCTGCTCGCGACGGGTTGTTACGAGAAAGCCGACTCCGGGATTACGCGCTTCGGACGGGAAGTCATTCGCGAGATGAATCGTGTCGGCATGCTAATCGACATGTCACACAGCGCCGAGATCTCGACGCTGGAGGCCATCGAATTGTCGTCCCGGCCAATCGCGATCACGCATGCTAATCCGTTGTCTTTTCACCCAGCCGTGCGCAACAAGTCCGATAAAGTATTGCGCGCGCTCGGGGAGTCGGGTGGTATGCTGGGTACGAGCCTGTACCCGTTTCATTTGCGCAACGGCGCGGATTGTACGTTGCAAGACTACTGTGAAATGATCTACGCAACGGCAGAGAAGATCGGCATTGACCACATCGGCATCGGTTCCGACCTCTGCAGGAACTGGGATTACTCGGTACTCGAGTGGATGCGCAGCGGGCGCTGGTCCGCCACTCCGGATTACGGCGAAGGTTCCGCAGAAAACAGAGACTGGCCGCGGCAGCCGGATTGGTTCCAGTCAAACCTGGATTTCGCAAAAATTGCCGATGGTCTGGCTGCCGTTGGATTTGATGCGACCGACGTAAATAAAATCATGGGCGCGAACTGGTTGCGGCTCTTTGAAGAAAGCTTTTCGCCGCTGGACTCGGCAAAGGGCTCGGCGAGGTGAACCTGTGCAAGGGTCTCCGCAGACGGTAAGCGACGACGATCTGCCGATGCGGGCCGCATCGGTCGTCATGGATCTACCGCGGCTCGGCTGCCTGTATCAATACCGGCTGAGTTTCATGCGCACGCTCATGCGGCGTGTCATGGGTGAGCGCTGGACGATTGAGAATCGGGAATTCGAGCTGGATAGCGACGGCTTCGGTCACGCTATTTATGAAGTTCTCGCGCCCGGTGGTACCTACAGTTTTGTAGTCTTTTCGCACTACCTTGATTCGGCTCAGCGCAGCGACCGGGTCATTGCCAATGCCTGGGATATGACAGTCAGTCTTGTTGCAGGCGTCGTGGACGACTCGCGCCTGCAGGAGCTTCGAAAAAACGTGCCGCGCCAGGAGGCCGGGCGCCTGGATGCTAGCTGTATCGTGCTGTCGAGAGCCAACAAGAGTTCGCGGAATTTTGACTACGTTGTGTCAACGCTGGCGGCCGGGGAACAGCCGAGTGCCCGGAAAATGGCAAAAGTCGGGTATCTGTATCGGACGACAGCGGTTTATGGCAGCGGCAAGTTTGGCATGGCCGACTGGGAAAAGGTCCGCCGCAGCTACACGGATTTTGCGCGCCCGTTCAGTGCCGAGATGTTTACCTGCTATATGATTCGGCAGTTCAGTCTCGATCAGGCTGATTTTCTGGCGCGAACCC
>Ga0224508_10005333_pt1 | contig 10317 bp, 7 predicted proteins | sample SF_Jan12_sed_USG_4_FD_170157 | JGI IMG/M metagenome (GOLD analysis project Ga0224508, IMG submission 170157) | Sediment microbial communities from San Francisco Bay, California, United States - SF_Jan12_sed_USGS_21 | ecosystem: Environmental > Aquatic > Marine > Sediment | place: USA: California... | reverse complement strand
TCTTCTACATCCAGGTCCAGGCCCAGGGCCTCGGGTACATCCTCTCGGTTGCATCCGACAATCGCATCTCATTCGAGCTGGGGACGCTCATCCTGTTGATCGTGGCCGCCGGGTACTTGATCGTCGGCGGTCTGAGAGCCGTCTATTGGACCGACGTATTGCAGGGCGCATGGATGTATGTGGCCGTCTGGGCCGGCGCACTGGTGCTCTCCTATGAACTCTTTGGAGGGCCGCTCGAGCTCTGGGCGCGCGTGGCGCAGGAGCGCCCGGAGCTGCTCACGCTCCCCGGCCCGCAGGGGTTCTTCACGCCCGGGATGTGGTTTGGCTTCATGATCGTGTTCTCTTTCGGCGTCGTCTTCCAGCCGCACATCATGATCCGGTACAACACCGCCGTCTCCGCAGAAACGATCAAATGGCTGGGCGCGACCACCCCCATCTTTTTGATGACGCTCTACATTCCAGCCGCCCTGGTCGGGCTGGGCGGCGCATTGACGATGCCTGATCTCGAGATCGCCGATCGGATCTTTCCCGAAATGCTATTCGAGCATGCACCGGCCTGGCTGACCGGCATAATCCTCGCCGGTGCGACCGCGGCCGCCATGTCGACGCTGGATTCGATCCTGCACTCGAACATGACGGTGCTGACACGGGATGTTTATCAGCGTTACGTCTCGCGCGGTAGAGCCCCGACTCACTATATATTCGCCGGGCGCATGATCGTCGTTGTGCTTCTGGCCGTCGGGTACCTCCTGTCCGTCACGACCTCGGAGTTTCTCGTCGTACTCGTGGCATTGTCCGGGGCCGGTGCGTTGCAGCTCATGCCGGCGGTTCTGGGTGTCTGCTTCCCGACCCGCCGCCTGCTGACACGGGCCGGCGTGCTCTCGGGGATCGGCGTCGGGCTGCTGACGCTCTACGTCACCCTCGTTCTCGTGCCGCATCCGTTGGGCTGGCACGGGGGCGTGTGGTCGACGCTCGCGAACTTCATCGTGACGATCATCGTATCGCGCTTGACGCCTCCGCCGTCGGTGGAAACGGTAGAACGGATCCATGGCGAGCTGGAACGCTTCGTCTATCCGGAGGAATCCACTGCGGCGAGCCTTTGAGCCGGCGCACCTGGCTCCAGGGCGCTTCATGGCTGTGGGATTAAGTGAGGTGAGGCCCGGCTGTTTCGCTACGCGAGGGGTGGGCGCCGGTCGTGCCAATCGGTCGCCTGCTCGTAGGCATGCGCCAGCGCGAAGACCTCGGTTTCACCCAGGCGTGGCCCGCTGATCTGGATACCGATGGGCAGCCCTTCGCGGCTGAACCCGCACGGCACCGAGATGGTGGGGATACCATACGCGTCGAACGGTGAAGTATTGCGCAGAGAAAAGGCAATGGAATCCGGCGGGTTACGGCCTTCCTCGATCGTGAGGGGCATGCGGGGCGCCGTCGGTGTAATGACCAGGTCCACCTCCGAGAAGACTGTCTCAATCTCTCGCTGAACACGCGCGATCTCATCTCGAGCCTCGAAATAGGTCGTCGCCGAAACATCGGCCCCGGTCAGGAGCCTGCTGAGCACGCGCGGCTGGTACAACCGGCGGGTCTCCTCTTGCGCCAGGTATTCGGCGTGATAGACGTAAGGCTCGAGCGGCACGACACGGACGGTGGGCATCGGCAGCTCCACATCACGGACCTCCGCCACGAGCTCACCCAAGGTCGACAACGCACGTTCCGTGACTTCCCCGATACCCTCATCGAGATCCTCGAAGAAGAACGAGCGCGCAACCCCGAGCCGGAGCCCGGAAGTCCGCTGATAGAGCGCGCTCACGTAGGCGGGCACGTCCGCCCTGATGCTCGTCAGGTCCGCGGGGTCATACCCCGCAAGGGCCTGCAGCATCAGCGCCGCATCGGTCACCGTCCGGCACATCGGGCCGACGTGATCCTGGGAAATCGCCAGGGGGATAATCCCGCGAATGCTCACGAGTCCGTAGGTCGGCTTCAACCCGACGATCCCGCAATACGCGGCCGGCTGGCGGATGGAGCCGCCGGTGTCGGTGCCGAGAGCGCCGGCGCACAGACGCGAGGACACGGCGGCTGCCGAGCCGCCGGAAGAACCGCCCGGTATACGGTCGAGGTCCCAGGGATTGTGCACGGAACCATAATGGGAGACGCCCGAGGTGGCCCCATAGGCGAACTCGTGCATGTTGAGCTTGCCGAGCAGTACGGCGCCGGCCGCCTTCAATCGGCGCACCACCTCCGCATCCTCATCCGGGACGCGTTCCGCGAACAGCGCGCTGCCCGCCGTCGTCAGAATTCCGGCGGTATCGATGTTGTCCTTCAACGCGATCGGGATGCCGTGGAGCGGGCCGCGCCAGAGACCCCTGTCGAGCTCGGCCTCCATTGCCCGGGCCTGTTCAAACGCCAGCTCGCCTGTCACGGTGATGAAGGCGTTCAACTGCGGATTCAAACGCTCGATCCGATCCAGGTAAGCGCGCGCGAGGTCGACGGGTGAGAGGGACCGCGCTCGGATGAGCCTGGAGGCCTCCTCGATGCTCAGCTCGGCCGGATCCCCCGGCTGGGCCAGAGTAGGTCCGAAAGAAAAACAGGCGCCGGCGGCCGCACCGCCTGCAATGAAATCTCTTCGCGTCAAGGCTACAACCGACATACCGCCCCTCCGATACACTACCCGCCCGCTATTCGACCACGAACCGTCTCGCCGCCTCCGCATCGCAATCGAACGAGGACATCTCCATGTGCGGAGAATAGACCAGTTCCCTGCTGTGGCTCATTGACCCCACGAGGTACTCAGGGTCTTCGAGCATGAATTCGGCCACCATCCGGGTACCGTCCTCCATCAAGCGGAAGCGCTCGACGACGTGTTTCTGAGCACCCGAGGGTACGCCGGTCTGGTAGGGCGAGCGATGATCGGAGAAGTTCGTGGTGTCCACGACCAGCACATCGCCTTCCCAGCGCCCGACCGAATGACCCGCATGATAACGCGCCCCCTCGGGGTGGCCGCGGCCATCCATATACACCGTTCGCGTGTCGTCGAAATACTCACTGCGCAGCACGACGGTCTTATTGTCTTCGTCGAATCGGATCTCCAGGGGATAGATGTTCGTGGTGATGATCATGGATGGCGAAGGTCGTCCAATGCAGTTCAATGCGGGGTTCTCATCCGAGCGTTCGTCGAACGCGGCCTGGGCGGCCTCTCCCTTCTCAGTCAGCGTGAGGTTCGCCCTGAAAAACCCGTCGAACCCGCCGGGATAACTGACGAGCTTTGACCTATCCGCCATCCACCGACCCTCCAGGGTCGTGGTGCTGACCGTCGCTTGCGGCTCTGCCAGGAGCGGTTCCCCGGTCTCCCGGTCGAAGGATGCGGGAAGGGGTGTGCCCGTTCGCTTCACGATCGAGTCCATCAACCCGTACGGCCGCCCATTGCGTGCGGGATGCGCCTCGACCGTGACCTCATCCCCGATCGACAGGGAGTCGCGTGTCCAGCCCTGACGCGAGACGGTGATGATCGAAGCCATCTGGAACGCCCACTCGACCGGCGCACCGCCCTCCTCTGTCGTCTCGACGGTGAAGTAAACATGGGGATTGCGCCAATGGAATGCGGTGACGGTTCCCTGGATCGTCAGCAGTGACTCCATGTCCAGATCGGCGTCACTGTGATGACCGAAAACGGGTGACGCGAGCACGAGCCCCAACGCAAATGTCGTCATAACTCTCACAAGCGTGTCCCCCCAAAACGGCAACTCTCGATGGGATTCTACTGGCTTTGCACAGACGAGCGAAGCGGAGCTCGAGGCGCTTGCGGCGTTCCCCGGGCACGGTCTGCAGCATGGCATCCCGGGAGCTTACCGAGGTCGAGCTCGTGCCCTATGGATGCGATCCGGAGCTGGCCGGGTTCCCGGCACAATTCCAGCCGTCGAAGCACATGGAACCGGGTTGGGTGCGACTGGCGGACGATCGGCCGTCGATCCGTCCATGACAATTCGTCCATGATGCGCCGTCGACGACCGGCCATGATCATCGTAATAGCAAGAAAAAACAAAGCGTTAAGCTCACAACGCGCCCGCTCGCGCAGTCGGTTGGCTCGCGGTGGGCACTTGGCTCGTCATGGCTCCCCAAGCTAAGATTGGCGCCACCGACAATCAGGCCGGTCCGGTCGGGCCACGAGCTGGGAGTGCATTATGTTCCATTCGTTTAGAAGTCTCTTGATCGCTGCTTTGGTGACCCTCGGTCTGCCGGCATTGGCCCAGGCTCAAGTCATGGAGTTACCCGACGGGGAGGGCAAGGAGCTGGTTGAAGCCAGCTGCGTCGCCTGTCACCCGACCAGCATGATCACCGCCTCGACGGGGTACACCCACGAGCAGTGGGCCCATCTGATCAGCAAGATGATCGATCTACCGGAGCCGCTGAAGTCGGGCGTCACCGGATACCTGGCCGCGAACTTCCCGCAACAAACCGATCGGGCGCCGACGCTGGTGCCGGGCGACACCAAGGTCACGTTCCTGGAGTGGACCGTGCCCACCCTCGGGCAGCGCGCGCGCGACCCGCTGATGACGCCGGACGGCATGATCTGGTGGACGGGGATGTGGGGCAGCCTCATCGGGCGGCTGGACCCCGAGACCAGCGAGATGACGGAGTGGAAGCTCGATCCGCAAGCGCAGCCCCACAGCATCACCTACGACGTGGAAGGCAACATCTGGTACACGGGTAACCACAACGGCACCGTTGGCAAGCTCAACCCCGATACCGGCGAGATCACGGTCTATCCGATGCCCGACCCCGAGGCACGCGACCCGCACACCCCGCTCTTCACCCAGAGCGGAGACTTGTGGTTCACGCTCCAGAACAGCCACATGATCGGTCGCCTCGTCCCGGATACGGGCGACATTCGACTGATGAAGACACCGACCGAGGGCGCCGCCCCGTACGGCATCCGGGAAGACTCCCGCGGCATGCTCTGGGTCGCCTACCGGGGCGCCCCGGCGGTCGCCCGGATCGATCCCGATTCCTGGGAGGTCGAAGAATTCCAGACGCCCAACCCGGATCCGGGCTCACACCACGGCAACTACTACATCCGGCGGCTGGCGATCGACAGCAACGACACCATCTGGTATGTGGACTCCGGGCGTGGCTATCTCGGTCGCCTCAACCCGGAAACGGGCGAGATCAAGGAGTGGGTGACACCCAGCGGGCCGGGCTCTCACCCCTACGCCATCGAGGTCGTCGACGACATCGTGTGGTTCAACGAGTCCAGGCAGCGACCGGACGTGCTCGTGCGGTTCGACCCGGCAACCGAACGGTTCCAGAGCTGGGAGATCCCCTCGGGCGTGGGCATCATCCGCAACATGGCGGCCACGCATGACGGCAACCTCGTGATCCATCAGAGCAGCGCGAACACGGTCGGCCTGGTCCTCATCGACAAGGAAAGCTAAGCGGCCGTCCCCCTCAGACTCACCCCGCTGGCATCGACATGAGTCGATGCCAGCGGCGGCATTCATTCCTCAGGGCGTTTCGGAATCCTCGGCGGGCGGCGCGGAGCCCTCCAGGTATATTTCCCTGCCGTCCGGGAAAGTGAGATCCCGGCCGCTGGCCGTGTTGGTGCCATCCTTGGCCCGGTAGCCGTCGACGACGACCTCCACACCCACGGCCAGGCTATCCTTCGTGATGCCTTTCCTGAAGAGCGTGTTCGGCGTCCCCGCCTCGATGGCCCAGGTCACTACCGTGCCGTCAGCCTCCGTCACGTCGACGTGGAACCAAGAGTGCGGATTGATGAGCTCCACCTTCGTGAGTATGCCTCGCAACTGCACGGGCTTCGCCGGATCGAATTCCGCGACGAACGAGTGATGGGCCGCGAGCGGCACCGAGGCAAGCAACATCGCCTGGGCGCCGAGGACCGTGAGTAACTTTCGCATCTAGTGCTCCCTCCCCTTCATTCGTTCGCCGCCTCTCGAGCGGCCCGCTCCTCGGCGCGGGCACCGCCCAGCAGGCCGACCATTCCGCGGTTGGCCTCGTGACAAGCGAACTCATAGATCAAACCGTCGAGCTTCACGGTGGGAATCTGCGCAGTAAAAGGCCGGGTCAAAGCCACGGGATCCCGGACCGTGAACTCATACAACAGAATGTCATCAGCCACGCGGGTGAAACGTTCCGTCAACTGCATGTGCTCGCTGGTGCCCTGGAAGTAGGTCTTGTCAGTGAAGTTCTGCGTCTCCACCACCAGCGTGTCGCCTTCCCAGTGACCACGCGAGTTGCCCAACCACTGGCGCACATCGTCCGGTAGATACGGACGCCCGTCCAGCGGGACGACCCGAGTCTCGTGAACCATCTCCTTGATAATGAGCACGTGGTCAGCCGTCTGCACCAGGTGGAAGTTATTGTTGTAGGCGGAGGGCAGCATCGGCGGACCGGCGCCCTGATCCCCGTTCCCCGACCAGACGATACAGCGCTCCCGCAGCAATCGGTCCTCGGGGCCATCGGCCGGATGCAGCCGCCTGTGCTCCTCCCGGGCATCGCGGCGTTTCTGACCCTCCGGGGTCAGCGCCGGAAGGCGTCCATCGGGCGGATCGATGATGAGTGAGGTTCGCCGCGTCGGCGCGATCTTCGAGCCCCAGTCCCACCAGAAGTCGTTGTAAGCATAGGCGACATCCGTGACCGCATCCACGTCGCGGGTGCCCCTGAATGTCTCTTCGTTTCTCCGTGCCTCGTAGGCCAGGGCCTCCTCCTCGGTCAGAAACGCCTTGTCCGCGAACTCCGGCGGCCTCTGCAGAGGCGTAAGAATCGCGTTCGACCACACGCCCTGCAGGTCCGGTTGCCCGTCCGGTGTCCGCGGCGCCGTGTAGTCGGGGTCGAACGGCGAAGGCGCCTGCCCAAGGGCCGTCGACGCGACGAGACAGGCGGCGGCAAGAAACGGGAAAGCTAAAGAAGCAGGCAGTTGATGGCGCATCGGATGTCTCCAGTTCAACTCGTCATTACTCGGGCTGCTTGCGCAGATGCCGGTAAAGCTTCTCCTCCACGAATTCCACACATTTGAATTCCATCAGCTCGACGTTCTCCTCCACTCGCCGGTAGAGCGGCAGGCTGATGTTCCAGGGTCGCGTGAACACGTTCGGATCCTCGATCGTCGCCTCGTAGAGCAGATGATTGGGCCCCATGGGCGTGTAGCGCTCGACGACATGCAGGGCGTCACTGTGAAAATTACCGGCCCGGTCGAACCAGGACTGTCCGTTGAAGGCCGAGACATCCACGACCAGCGTGTCACCCTCCCACCGGCCGACCGACCACCCCATCCAGCTGTCACCGGGGCTCGGCCCAGGATCCTCCATGTGGATAGTGCGCACCGCGTTCGCAAATTGATACGCGATCATGACGAACTGTGGCGTCTGCAGGATCTGAAACGGATACGGCAGATACGTGGCGCGCGGCACGCCCGGCAGGAAGCACTTGCCTTCCGGGTCGAGCTCGAGCCGGTTGGCAAAATTCTCCTTCTGTTTCTCGGCCGCCCACGGTTGATAGGGAATGTCGTTACCCTCGACGATCCCCAGTCCGGGCCGGATTGCGCTGAACGTGCCCAGCTCGGGCAAGGGTGCGGGTCCGGCTGCATGGGGCCGGATATCCGAATTCGCCTCGGTCAGTGCCTGCCAGATTCCGTCCAGCCGGGGCTCGCCGGTCGCGGTTCGAGGGAACTGAGCGTTCGGCGCCTGACTGAAGGCCGGGGCGAGGAAGCCCCCGGCAATGAGGGCCATCGGGGCTATTAGCGAGTGTCGAAGCCGATTTCTCATGGGATCGGTTTCCTTCGAAGCCTGCAAGCCAGCATAGCGCCGCGGGCGACTCGACGCCACCGCACCGCGTCTCCTTCGGCGCTATGACTCAGGACCGCCATGGGAGCCCCCCGACCCTAGGGTGCCCGGGTCTCCTCCAGACCCTCCAGGGTCCCCGCCGGAGCCAGATGACACGTGTCACAGACCTGGGCCTGCGCGGCTCGATCGGCGCGGGAGACCGGCGCATAGAAGGGAACCTGCGCCGAATGGCAATCGGCGCACACGTAGCCACGTTCGAGCACGAGGTGATGGACCCTTTCGAAATGCCAGTACCCATCACGGGACGTCGCCAGCAGTGCGCGCAGCTCCTCCTCCGCGAGGGTTGGCGCCCAGGCCTCCGCCTGCGCGTCCACCCCGGTCAGCGCCATGGAACCTGCCTCGCGCGTGAACGCATCGGGCACCCAACCAGCGGTCGCTGCGAGCTCGGCCGCCACCGTCCTGCCTGCGACCCGGCCGGTGAGTATGGACGGCCCGGTGAACATGCCATCCAGGCCGTTGAGCCCGTTCATGCCGGCAGAGCCCGTGACCTCACCGGCCGCATAGAGGCCGGCGACGGGATTACCGTCCGCATCCAGAGCGTGGGTCTGGAGATCGATGGAGACCCCGCCCGCACTTTTGTTGGCCATCGGGTAGAGCTTGGTCGCGTAGTACGGCGGCGTATCGATCGTGAAGCGCGGCGCCGGGTCCTCCGGGGGCAGTCCGCCCACATCGGTGCTCTCGCCTTTCAGTACCTGCTCGTTGTAGTGCTGGACCGTCTCAGCCAGCGCGGCCGCAGACACGCCGATCACCCGGGCCAAGGCCTCGATACTCTCGGCCTTCTGGGTCACCGCCGGATTGTCGACGCCGAGTCGCTGAACCTTCTCCGTGTCCACCCCATCGGCCGAGATGAAATGGGGTCCGCCCATGCGGAAGCCGGACTTGTCATCGTCGTCGAATATCGCCCAATGTCCTTCCGGCTGCTGGCGCATCACCGCATCGAACACGTACCGATCGATGCCTCGCTCCGTAACGAAACGTCGGCCTTCAGCGTTGACCCAGATGGCTCGCGGATTGCCGCCCGTGATGCCCCGGCTGGAATCGAGCCCGAGGACATCGGGAAGAATCGTGTATCCGTTGTATTGGCGATCCAGGTTGACGAGCGCCGCACCGGCCTCCCTGGCCATACGATGACCACTGCCTCGGGAGTTATGCCCTGACATGCTGTAGACGTCCCCGGGCGCGGGCAGGTCGTCGCGCCAGTTGGCCTTCACCATGTCGATATTGCTCTGAAATCCCCCCGTCGCAAGGATGACTTTGGCGGCCCGAAGCTCGAAAGGTGCCCCGGCTCGCCAGTCCGTCCCCCGCGCTCCGACGACGCGTTCACCGTCCTTGATGAGATGCTCGGCGACGACGTTGAAGCGAAAGCTGATATTCGAGTAACGCAGCGCCTCGAAATAAAGCGGCCGGGTCAGGTTCAGGCCCCGGCGGTGTGTCATGTGAAAACGGGGGATGCTGTTACCGTGACTCGGACGCAACCGGTCGAAACGCACACCGAGACCGGTCACCCAGTCATAAATCATCTCGCGGGAGTGTTCGACGTAGAACCGCGTCCACCCCGGGTGACCGTCAACGGCCCATTCCATCCAGTCCGCGTAGGCCTGATCCGGCGTATCCGCAAACCCCATCTCTTCCTGCATAGGCGAGCCGACGACGGCGACCCCGCCCGACTGTATGCCGTGACCCCCAAAGACCGAGTTCATGTCGATGACGAGGACCCGCGCACCCGCGCTCGCCGCATCGATGGCCGCCGACAGCCCCGCAAGCCCCGCGCCTACGATCAACACGTCCGCGTCCGGCTGGGTTGTCTGCGTCGCCGGCATCTCGGGTGATTCGGCTTCCTCGGCGGGCTCTCCGCCGCAACCGGCCAGCCCGAGTATCAGGCAGCCGAGCCATACACCATCACGAGCGCCTCGTGACTTCATTTTCACTCCGGCAACGCGAAGGCAACGATGGCGTCCCCCTCTTCCGTGAAGGTGCGCCGGTTACCGCCGGCGGCCATGACGACATATTGCCTGCCATTGGCCATGTAGCTCATGGGCACGGCCATGCCCGCGTAGGGCAAGTCCGCCCGCCACAACTCCTCGCCCGTCCTCACGTCCAGAGCGCGCATCTTCTTGTCCATGGAGGCGCCCATGAAGACCAGACCACCGGCGGTCGTAATCGGGCCGCCGAGAATCGATGTCCCCCACTCCAGGAATTCCGGGAACGTGATGCCGTAGCGTCGGACCTTGCCGAAAGGGATCTGCCATTGAACTGTGCCGGAGTCCATGTCGATGGCCGTGAGCGTGCCCCACGGCGGTGGCGTGCACGGCACGCCCAGTGGCGACATGAAGTTCTCCGTCGCGGTGCGGTACGGGGTGCCGGGCATCGGGTCACCGAGGCCATCCCGGTAGCTCGAGCCGGGCACCTCCTGGCCGTCGGGATCCGGCATGGGCGTGATCGCACCGCCCGGGTTGGGTATCAAATG
>Ga0224508_10005332_pt1 | contig 10317 bp, 12 predicted proteins | sample SF_Jan12_sed_USG_4_FD_170157 | JGI IMG/M metagenome (GOLD analysis project Ga0224508, IMG submission 170157) | Sediment microbial communities from San Francisco Bay, California, United States - SF_Jan12_sed_USGS_21 | ecosystem: Environmental > Aquatic > Marine > Sediment | place: USA... | reverse complement strand
GACGCTTCCCGTTCGTTCACTCCCGGCCCTCCAGCCCTTCGAGGGCCGCCACCGCAGCCCGCCAGCCGACATCGATGTCGCGCTCCTCTCCTCCCAGGTACACGCGGCCCATCGCCCCGGCGGCGCGGACTTCGAGCACGTTGATGTCGGCCGCCTTCTCCGCTTCGTTCGTTGCGAGCGCAGCGTAGGCTGCGGGCTCGCACTCGAGGACGTACAACGTCTGACCGGGCACGATCATCTGGCCGTGACGCATGCGGTTGATCAGCTGCGCGTGGTGATCGTCGATGCGACGGATGATCTGGCTGGAGAGGATCTTGGGCTTGAGGCGATCGGATTCGCCGAGGCCGACCGCGTCGAGAATGGCCGCCCCGGCGGCTCGGGTCTCGGCTTGATCGGGGGAATGGATCTCGAGCAGGCCGTAGTAGCGCTCGATGATCTGCATGCCAGGCTTGACCCCGGTGGCTTTGAGGGCGACGTCGGTGAGCCGGTTGATCTCGATGCCCGGCGCCACCTCGACGTACAGCGATGCATCGCCGGCGAGCGGCAGGAAACCCTGCGCGACCGTGCCGAGGAAGGCGGCGTACTGAGGTTGGAGATTGTCGAGAAAGGCGTAGGACCGGATCTCAATAGCTGCTGCCACGGGCATCCTCCTCGGTCCCGGCGACGATCTGCACACCAGCCGATGCCCCGATGCGGGTGGCTCCAGCCGCGAGCATGTCCTCGACGTCGGATTTGGTTCTCACCCCACCGGCCGCCTTCACTCCCATATCCGGCCCGACGGTCTCACGGAGCAGCGCCACGTCGTACACCGTCGCCCCACCGGTGCTGAAGCCGGTCGACGTCTTCACGAAATCGGCCTTTGCCTTCTTGGCCAGCGATGAGGCCACGACCTTCTCCTCGTCGGTCAGCAGCACGGTTTCGAGGATCACCTTGACGATCGCCCCGGCCTCGTGAGCCGAATCGACCACCTTCTCGATATCGGTTCGCACGACCTCGTGATCGCCCGACTTGAGGGCCCCGATGTTCACGACCATGTCGACCTCGCGAGCCCCGTCGCGGATAGCTCGTCGGGCCTCGAAGGCCTTGACCTCGGGTGGCGTGGCCCCCAGCGGGAACCCGATGACGGAGCAGACCTTCACGCTGCTGCCCCGGAGGTTCGTTGCTGCCCGTTTCACCCACGCAGGATTGACGCACACCGATGCGAACCTGAAGCGCTCGGCCTCCTCGCACAGCTTGTCGATTTCGGCTGCGGTGGTCTCCGGTTTCAGCGCGGTGTGATCGATGTAGCGGGCGAGGTCCATCGGCACGTCCGAGCCGTTGCCGTGGAACGCGATGCGGTCGGCCCCGGTTCCAACCGCCTTGCGCACGCCGTCGGCGGTCTCGCATCGATCGGCCTGTTTGGCAAGCGTGCTCACCACTTCTCTCGTGATGAGCTCGATGAGCAGGTCACGGTCCAAGGGTTGATCGGTCACCGGGCACTCCTGAGATAGGTGGCCTCGATCTCGGTGATGAGGGCAACCCGGCGATGATGACGACCGGAGCCCCAGGGGGTGGCCAACCACTCCTGAACGATCTGCCAGGCCAGCGCTGGTCCGGTGAGACCGGCCCCGAGGGTCAGGACATTGGCCCGGTTGTGCTCCCGGCTGTTCCTGGCGGTCGACAGGTCGTAGCAGGCCGCAGCCCGCACGCCCGGCACCTTGTTGGCGGCCATAGCCGAGCCGATCCCGGCCCCGTCGATCATGATTCCTGCGATGCAGCTACCCTTCGCGACCTGCCGGGCGACGACATGAGCGAAGCTGGGATAGTCGCACGCCTCAGGGCTGTCGGTGCCGCAGTCCTCGACGTCCCACCCCGCATCCGTGAGCTTGCCCGCGAGGTCCTGCTTGAGCGAGAAGCCCCCGTGGTCGGACCCGATGGCGATCCGCCCCTCCGGCTCGCTGGGCCGGGGCTCGGCCGAGGACGGTTCGGCGGCAGCCTCGTCGAGCACGCGCCCAAGGACGCTTGCAACGAGTTCCCGAACCTCGGTTTCGAGCTCAGATCGTTCCGCAGCCATTCGTCCATCCCGGTGATCCCTGATGATCCTAGGTGTCAGCGGAGCCGGGCATCGACGTTACGGCAAAGTCGTCATCGTCGATCGCTGTCGGCGCTCGGTCGGCGCTCGCCGACCGGCCAGCGGGGGAGCATCGAGCTAGCCTGGTCAGCAGTGGGTGAGCCGATTTCTCTCGCCGATAGCTCGACCGTCCCTACCCGCTACTGGCGTGCGCTGGATGACGGGCGTCTGCAATGCGATGTCTGCCCGCGGGCCTGCAAGTTGCACGAGGGTCAGCGGGGCGTCTGCTTCGTGCGGGGCCGCATCGACGACCAAGTGGTGTCGACCACCTACGGACGATCGAGCGGCTACTGCCTCGACCCGATCGAGAAGAAGCCACTCAATCACTTCTTGCCAGGCTCGTCGGTGCTCTCGTTCGGCACCGCCGGCTGCAATCTGGCCTGCCGGTTCTGCCAGAACTGGGACATCTCCAAATCGAAGGAGATCGACAGCCTGGCCGACGCCGCGCCACCCGAACGGATCGCTCAGGCCGCGTCCGAGCTCGGTGCCCGGAGCGTGGCCTTCACCTACAACGACCCGGTCATCTTCCTCGAATACGCGATCGATACCGCCATCGCCTGCCGCGAGCTCGGCATTCGCAGCGTGGCGGTGACCGCGGGATACGTGAGCGACGAAGCCCGCCGGGATCTCTTCGCCGAGATGGACGCCGCCAACGTCGACCTCAAGGCCTTCACCGATGACTTCTACCGCCATACCGCGATGGGGCGGTTGGAGCCCGTACTCGAGACCGTGGAGTACCTGGTGACGGAGACAACTACCTGGGTCGAGCTGACGACGCTCCTGATCCCGGGGCACAACGACAGCGACGCCGAACTCGACCGGATGACGCGCTGGGTGGTCGAGCACCTCGGGACCGACGTCCCCATGCACTTCACGGCCTTCCATCCCGACTTCCGCATGCTCGACGTGCCGCCGACCCCTCCGGCCACGCTGAAGAGGGCTCGCCGCATCGCCATGGCCAACGGCGTCGGCTATGCGTATACAGGCAATGTCCACGATCGAGACGGCGACACCACAACCTGCCCCCAGTGCGCGACTGCCGTCGTCGAGCGCGACTGGTATACGATCAGCCGGTACCACCTCGACGATCGAGGGAACTGCCGCTCGTGCGGGGCGGCCATACCCGGCCGGTACGACGGCCCGGCCGGGACCTGGGGGGCCCGCCGACAACCGGTGAAGCTGAGCGCAGGCAACGTCGCCATCCGCCGATGAGCGAGCAGCGGCTGGCCGAGCTACTCCTCAAGGAAGAGATCGTGGAGTTCCTCCATCATGAGGCCGACCTGCTCGACGAGCGGCGCTTCGACGAATGGCTCGACCTGCTCGAGGATGATCTCGAGTACGCGATGCCGATGCGGCTCAACGTCAGGCACGACGAAGCGAACCGAGAGACCACCCGACCAGGCGACGAGGTGTGCTGGTTCGACGAGGGCAAGTCGACACTCGCCAAGCGGGTCGAGCAGATCCAGACCGGTCAGCACTGGGCCGAGGAGCCCGCCTCCCGGGTGAGCCATCTCGTGTCCAACGTCCGCATCCGCTCGGTGGACCCCGACCCGTTCGAGCCGGCCGAGGTCGAGGTCGGGTGCCGGTTCCTGGTGTATCGGAACCGGGTTGCAGCCGAGACCGACCTCTGGGTCGGACGGCGCACCGATGTGCTGCGAGCAACACCCGACGGGTGGAGGCTGCGACGACGGCATCTGCTGCTCGACCAGAACGTCCTCCTGGCCAAGAACCTGACCGTGCTGTTCTGAGGAGGCTCCGACGATGAACGACCGCCACCTCGTCGATCCCGACAACGGCGTCATCAGCCGCGAGATCTTCGTGAGTGACGAGGTGTTCGACGAGGAGCTCGAACGGATCTTCGCCCGGACCTGGCTGTTCCTCGGTCACGAGAGCCAGATCCCGACCACCGGTGACTTCTTCAACTCCCGCATGGGCACCGAATCGGTTCTACTCACCCGCGATACCGATGGCGAGATCCACGCCCTGCTCAACTCGTGCCGCCACCGGGGGATGAAGGTCTGCCGCTACGACGAAGGCAACACCCACGACTTCGTCTGTCCATACCACGGGTGGAGCTACTCGACCGACGGAACGCTGGTCGCCACCGCAGGCGAGCTCTTCGGTGTGCCCCACTACCGGGCCGGCTACGGCGGCAACCTCGACCGCTCGCAGTGGGGCCTCGTGCCCACCGCCCAGCTCGTCAACCACCACGGGCTGATCTTCGCCACCTGGGATCCCGAGGCGCCACCGTTCGACACCTATATCGGAGGGTTCCGGCACTGGCTCGACAACCTCGCGGCGTCGACCGCCGGCGAGCGGGGGAGGGTCAAGGTCTTCCGGGGAGTGCAGAAGTGGCGCATCCGCTCGAACTGGAAGTTCGTCTCCGAGAACTTCCTCGGCGACAACTACCACGGCCCGACATCGCACTCCTCGGTCGACGCGGTCGGTATCGGACCGGGAGGCAAGCACGCTGCGACCAGGCATGGCGACAACAAGCGCCCGAGGAGCGTCGCATCGACCAGCTTCCCGGACCTCGGGCACGGCGGGGTCACGACCGCTGGCTACGCCTGGGGCTACCCGAGCTTCGCCGAGCCCGAGATCGACGCCTTCTTCCAGCGCCGCTGGCGGCAGCGACTGGAGCGGCTCGAAGCCGAGGGTCGGCCGATCGGAGCGTTCGGACCGTCAACCTTGTTCCCGTCGATGTCGTTGCACGCCGGTGGCTTTCCCCGGGCCCTCATCGTGGCTCACCCGGTCGGCCCGACCGAGACCGAGGTGTGGCGTTGGTACCTAATCGACGACGACCTGCCCGCCGAGGTCGAGTCGTGGCTGCGGCACTGGTACCTGCGCTACTCCGGTCCCGCCGGGCTGGTCGAGCAGGACGACATGGAGAACTGGGACTACGCCACCGAGGCCAGCACCGGCACGATCGCCCGCCGCTACCCGTACAACTACCAGCTCGGCCTGCACATGGCGACGCCGAGCGAGGACCTCGACGACGCGGTCGAGTCGAGCTACTTCATGACGGAGGAGAACGCCCGCAACTACTACCGCCGGTGGTCGTCGCTCATGTCGAGCACCTCGTGGGCCGAGATCGAGGAGAGGACCGGTCGCCGATGACCCGACTCCGAGTAGAGGTGCTCCGGGACCGCTGCGCCGGCTACGCCAACTGCGTCGACACCGCCCCCGACGTGTTCGATCTCGACGAGCACGACATCGCCGTTGTCGGCGCCGAGGACTACCCGCAGGACCAGCGGGGGGTCCTGGAGCGTGCGGTGCGGCGGTGCCCGCCGAAGGCGATCGTGGTGACCGATAGCTGATGGGGACCGCGAGGTCGGACGGGCGACGGACCGCAGCCGTCAGCTACGTTCGGCCGCCATGAAGATCACAGGTGTGAAGGTCGATCTGTTCAACTGGACGACCGAGCCGTGGAAGACAGGTGTCGGGACGACGTTCGGCAACACCCAGCAGCTCGGCGTGGTCACCGTCGAGACCGACGAAGGGGTGAGCGGTCACGCGTTCCTCGGGTCGTCGAGGATCGGCGCCGACCACTTCGCGCCTGGCCTGATCGAGTTCATCAAACCGATCGTGATGGGCCGCGACCCGCTCGACATCGGGGCGATCTGGCAGCAGCTGTGGAAGGCCAACCGGTCGGTGTCGACCTACGTGATCGGGGCGATCGACGTGTGCCTGTGGGACATCAACGGGAAGGTCGCAGGCCAGCCCATCCACCGGCTGCTCGGGACGTGCAAGGACAAGGTCCCGGTCTACTCCAGCACCGCCTACCACCCGACGGTCGGCGGCTACGTCGACGAGGCGCTCGGGATCAAGGAGCTGGGCTGGACCGCCCACAAGCTCCACCCCCACGGCGACCCGCGGGCCGACATCGAGATCTCGACCGCGGTCCGGGAGGCGGTCGGCGACGACCTGACACTGATGCTCGACTCGATGTGGGCCTACCGCTACGAGGATGCGTTGCGCGTCGGTCGGGCGATCGAGGAGCTCGACTACTACTGGTACGAGGACCCGCTGGTCGAAGAGGACCTCTACAACTACAGCAAGCTCAACCAGAAGCTCGACATCCCGCTCATGTCGACCGAGTACGCCCCCGGTCGCCTGTACGGCATGACCCAGTGGATCACCGAGTGCGCCACGGACATCCTCCGTGGTGATGTCGCCGTCACCGGCGGCATCACCCCGCTGGTCCGCGTCTGCCATCTGGCGGAGGCGTTCAACATGCAGTGCGAGATCCACCACGGAGGCAACTCGCTCAACAACGTGGCCAACCTGCATGTCACGATGGCCGTCCCCAACTGCGAGTTCTACGAGTTCTTCCCCTGCACCGGAGCCAACGAGTACGGCTTGGTCGAGGACATCCAGTTCGTCGACGGTCACGTCCACGCGCCGACCGAGCCCGGCCTTGGCTATGAGATCGACTGGGAGCTCGTCGCCCGAGAGCGGACGGCGACGCTGGAGTGAGGCGCTCGCGCCGCCGGCGGCGAAGCCCGAGCTCAGCGCCGCCAGCGGGCCAGGTCGACCCTGTCGGACAGCACGGCGAACACCTGGAACCTCGGCCCCTCGACCTCGCGGCTGATGTGGCCCTGGCCGGTCAGGTCGTCGGCCAGGAGCACGTCGCCTGGTCCGAACACCTGCGCGGTGCCATCGCCGACCTCGATCTCGGTGCGTCCCTTCAGGTGCAGCGCGAACTGGCGGCGAGGGGCGACGTGGAAGTCCCAGACCTCCGGTCCGGCCTCGCCGGTGTCGCGGAAGAAGATCGACTCGATCGGGATCGGCCCCGACAGGGCACCGGCCTCCCCGATCGCGAGGGGAAGGTCGAGCTCCTCGAAATGGCTCCTACCGTCGTCGCCGCTGTACAGGCGGGTCACCAGCACGTCGATCCTCCGTCCCCTCGAGCCGTCGGTCTAGACCCGCTGGACCCGCTCGCCCTCGGCGTTGGCCGGGGCGTGGGCGACGTCGTCGGGACCGAACGACCGCGTCCAGCAGGCGAACTCCAGCAGCACGCCGTCGGGATCCCGGAAGTAGACCGAGCGGACGAACACCCCGTCGTGCATCTCGGCGGCCACGGTCCGCTCACTGTCATCGTGGTTCAGCACCATGCTGACCTCGACCCCCTTCGCCTCGAGCTTCTCGACGTAGTCGTCGAACTTCTCGACGGGCACGTCGAACGCCAGGTGGTTCATCGAGCCGTGGGCCGACACGATGCTCCCCCCACCGGGCATCTCGGCGGCGCCGGCGATGCCGGGGGCATGGGTTGGAGCGTCGGGGAACCAGAAGAACGCGACCGAGTCCCCGTTGCCGCAGTCGAAGAAGAAGTGCTGCCCGCCCCCGGGGATCTCCAGCGTCTTGATCAGGGGCATGCCGAGCACGTTCGTGTAGAAGTCGACGGTGCGCTCCATGTCGCTGCTGACGAGGGCGATGTGATTGATACCCCCAAAGGCGAATTCCGTGTTCTCGGCCATGGCCCGACCTTCCGTCGCTTGGTCTGTTCCCCTAACGGTACGCCCCCGGTGGCAGCGAGTCAGCTCCGATCCGATCAGATCCTGGCTCGTACCCAGTCGACGATGGTGTCGGCGACCCGCTCCCGGGCATCGTCTGGTTGGAGGAAGTAGTGATCGCCGGGCAGGGTGATCGCGGTCTTGTCGGTGGCGGCGACGGCGTCGAGGATGGTCCTCGCATCCGAGGGGAACACGCCCGAGTCGGCCGACGCCTCGATCAGCAGCGTCGGGATGACGAGGCGAGCGAGGTGGGGCGCCGCCCGACAGGGCGAGTCGTCGAGGCTCCACATCGAGAGCCAGGTGCGGAGCGAGTTGACGAGGCCCACGCCGTGGATGTTGCGGTTGGCCCGGCTCGGGTCGCCGAGATAGCAGCTGTTCGGTGGCCGCCCGTTCGGATCCAGGGCGGGATCGACGAACCGGGGATCGGCCCAGACCCGGTTGACCACGAACAGCCGATCCCGAACCCCGGCCTCGGCGCAGCGGACGAGCTCGTCCTTCACCCAGGTGGTGATCCGGCGATTGCGGGCGACCTGGGCCGCCCGGTACTGCGCCAGGAACTCGACCGAGAACGGCGGACCGTTGCCGGTGTTGTAGATGTCGAGCTCGGGGTTGGTGCTGGTCGGGTCGCCCTCGTCGATCACCGAGGCATCGAGCCAGTTCGTGAGGACCTCCGGCCGGCCGGGATGGGCCGAGATGAACACGAAGAGATCGCCGGTCTGGAGGCCGTCCACTCCGGGCACCGAGGGCATGCCGGCCACCGGCTCGATAGTGGGCTGGACGGCCTGTGACTGGTAGGCCCCCATGAGGGAGCCGCCACCCGAGTTGCCGAGCAGGACGACGGTCTCGACCCCCGCCTGCTCCCGCATCCACCGCACCCCAACGCCGATCTCGGCGACGGCGTGATCGAGCAGGAACGTTCGCTCACTCCCTCGGAAGCGGGTGTTCCAGCCGAGAAACCCGAACCCCCGCTCTGCCAGGTACGAGGCGAGGTAGTGCTCGGAGAAGTCGACGTTGTAGTGCGTGGCGATGAACCCGATGGGTGGCCGTTGCCCAGACGGGGTGTGCCAGAGCCCTTGGCAGGGATGACCCCCGGCTCCGGCCCGGCCGATAACCGGTGAGGGCAAGCCGACGAAGACACGGTCGATGGACGTCATCGCCGTCACCCGATGGGCGGGGTCGGCAGTGGTCCCCGGGCCCGCTCGAACACGGTCCCCAGCTCGAGCAGGAGCGCCTCGTCGCGCCCGCGACCCACGAACTGCACGGCGGCCGGGAGCCCGCAGGGTGTGAGGCCGGTCGGGACGCTGAGCGCCGCCAACGCCAGCAGGTTCCCGGCCCGGGTGAAGTGGGCCGGGGTTGCCGCCTCGTCTACGTCTGAAAGGAGCGGGGCCGGATCGGGAGTGGTCGGTGTGAGCAAGGCATCGATCCCGTCCATGGCGGCCAGCAGATCGGCCCGGAGCCGCTGCCGGGCCTCGAGAGCGTCGACATAGGCGACGGCCGCCAGGTCTCGACCCGGGAGAGCCCGAGCCCGGACGTGCTCGTCGAGCGGGGCATGGTCGTCGGCGAACAGCTCACCGTGGTGGTGCCACGCTTCGGCCGTCACGATCGTGAACGTCAGCTCCTTCAGCTCCTCGTACGGCAGCGGTGTCTTCAACGGCCGGAGATCGGCTCCGAGGTCGGCCAGGCAGTCGATGGTCCGGTCGTACTGGTGGAGCACATCGGCTGACACGAACGACCGCTCGCCCTCGGCCAGCGTTCCGAGGCTGATCCCGCGGAGGTCGCCGTCCGGGGGCCGGTACAAGCCCCGACCGTGTCGCCAGTCGTCGTCGATGTCGATCGGGCTTCGGCCCGTCAACACGTCGAACATGAGCGCCGCGTCCGCCACGCTGCGGGCGAGCGGGCCCGGAGTGTCGAGCGTGTGGGACAGGGGCACGATCCCGTCGGTCGGCAGCAGCCCCTCGGTGGTCTTGAGCCCGACGATCCCGCACAGCGAGGCCGGTATCCGTACCGAGCCACCCGTGTCGGTCCCGATGGCGCACGGGATCATCCCCGAGGCGACCGCGACCCCCGAGCCGGACGACGAGCCGCCGGGCACCCGGATCTCGGAGGCGTCCCAGGGGTTGCGAGGCGTGCCCAGATGCTGGTTCGTGCCCCAGCCGCCGAGAGCGAGCTCGACCGTTCTGGTCTTGCCGACGAGCACCCCGCCCGCGGCCAACAGGCGCCGGGCGATCGTGGCCGTGGTGGGGGACCGGCGGTCCCGCAGCGCAGCACTACCGGCGGTGGCGATCCGACCCTCGACGTCGACGATGTCTTTCAGCGCGAACGGGATGCCGTGGAACGGGCCCACTCGGGCTCCGATCGCCAGCTGCTCCGTGGCCGCCACGGCGGCCCGCCTCGCCTCACTTGCGTAGACCTCCTGCCAGGCGTGCAGCGTTCCGTCGAGCCGGTCAACGGTGTCCAGGACGTCCTCCATAGCATCGGTCGGCGTCATCGACCCGGAGGCGAATCGCTCGGCGAGCTCGGTTACAGCGTGTGGCATCGACTCAGCCTGCCACCGTCTCCTGCCGCGCTCCAGGTCGCCTGCGACTGGACACGGCAGCGAACGTTTGGTCGACGCAGCACTGGTGTCCTGTCAGCCTGATCATGTCACTAATTCGCCGGCTCTCGGCGCCCCTCGCGGCGTCCTCGTCGTTGCCT
>Ga0224508_10005331_pt1 | contig 10318 bp, 10 predicted proteins | sample SF_Jan12_sed_USG_4_FD_170157 | JGI IMG/M metagenome (GOLD analysis project Ga0224508, IMG submission 170157) | Sediment microbial communities from San Francisco Bay, California, United States - SF_Jan12_sed_USGS_21 | ecosystem: Environmental > Aquatic > Marine > Sediment | place: USA... | reverse complement strand
TGCGTCCGATTACCGCGTTGACCTGCACATCGTCACAGGCCCGGATGCACCGATCGCACAGAATGCAGGCTTGATGGTTGACCCGGATAACCGAAGACGAGTTGTCGATTGGACGTCCGGTCCCCAGGGGAATGCCCGGCACGGGCCAGTTGGCCTTGTAGGTCTGGGCGAGCGCGCGGAGTTCGTCGGTCCCGGTCTTCGCCCCCGAGTCGCCGGCGTCGATCGGATAGTCCGACAGCAGCAGCTCCACGAGTCCCTTGCGGCAGTCGTCGATCTTGGCGTTCGCTGTCGTGACCTCCATGCCGTCCTCCACCTCGCGAACGCACGAGGCGGTCAGTCGCTTCTCACCGACGTCCACGAGGCATACGCGGCACACGCCCACGGGGGGAAGCCGCGGATCATGGCACAACACCGGAATCTCGACGCCGGCCAGGCGGGCAGCCTCCCAGATGGTCGCTCCGGGCTCGACTTCGACCCGCTGGCCGTCGATCGTAAGGGTGATCACACCCACTGTCTGTTGACTCATTCAGCTCCCTTCGGGGGCATCGCCGACCAGGCGAGGAACGCACCCACGCAGGCCGCGAAGACACCCGATCCTCTCCAGAGTGCTTGGCCCTGTGAGGTTCCCCATTCGATGACCGAGGTCAGCCCGGGTACGCCGATGATCCAGACAGTGATCCCACCAAGTACGGCGAGAACAGCGAAGACCTTGAACGTGCGGGGCGTTCGCGACCTGTCAGAGGCGAGCCACAGAATGATCCCGAATGCCACTCGGAACCCCCCGGCGAACGCAATACCTGCTGGGTTGAGTATGGTCTGCGCGAGTTCCGTGAGCGCGGTGGGTATCGCGATGATAATCAGGCCCATGCAGAGTGCGAATACGCCGACGACAGCAACGAACCGCCGTGCAATACTTCGTGCCATCATGCGTCTCCCGGTAGCAGCAGTGTCGCTGACATCAGTCTCCTCCACGATCGGCGCCCGGCACTTCCTCCGGCCAGTGTTTTGCAGCCGACATCAGCGGGTTGAGCGCCACGTAGCCGAGGCCGCAGATCGACGTCTCGACGAGCAGCAAATCGAGCATTCGCAGGGCTGCCCAATCGAGGTCCGCACCTTCTCCGATCGCTGCGTCCAGCATCGCCACGGCCTTCTCGGTTCCGTTACGGCACGGGACGCATTTGCCGCACGACTCGTTGCGGAAGAACCGGACGACGTTCGCGGCGAGAGGCAGAACCGGCGTGCCTTCCGCGAACACGACGAGCGCCCCGGAGCCCATCATGCTGCCCGCCTCGGCCAGCGATCCGAAGTCGATCGGTGTACCCACTCTATCCGCAGGCAGAAAGTTCGAAGAGGCGCCGCCGGGCGCGAACCCTTTCAGGGCCCGTCCACCGCTCACGCCTCCCGCCAGCTCGATGAGCTCACCGACGGTCGTCCCCAGGGGAATCTCGTAGACGCCAGGGTCTTCGACGTGGCCGGAGACGGAGATGCACTTGAGTCCGACACTGTCACCCTTGCCCTGGTCCTTCCACCAGTCGGGCCCACGCAGTCCGATGACCGGGACAAAGGCGAACGTCTCGACATTGTTCATCAACGTCGGGAGGTCGTAGAGCCCTTTCTGGCCGGGGAAGGGCGGTTTGTTGCGCGGCTCTCCCCTCCGGTCCTCGAGCGCCTCCAAAAGGGCCGTCTCCTCGCCCAGAATGTAGCCACCCGGCGAAATGAACAGCTCGATGTCGAACGAGAATCCCGAGCCCAGAATGTCATCACCGAGCCAGCCGAGCTCTCGGGCCCGCTGGATCTCCCGCTCGAGGGCCGTCCGCGCGGCCCGGTACTCATGCCGCAAGTACACGATGCCCTTCTCGGCGCCGATCGTGAGGCCAGCGAGCAGCATGCCTTCCAGCACGAGATAGGGAAGCTGCTCGAGCACTACTCGGTCTTTGAACGTCCCGGGCTCGCTCTCGTCCGCGTTGCACACCACATACTTCGGGTTCGCCGTCTCCTTCCGGACGATCTCCCACTTCAGGCCCGTCGGAAAACCGGCGCCGCCCATGCCGCGCAGCCCGGCGTCCTTCAGGGCGGCGATGAGCCCCTCGATCGCGCCTTCCTGGTCGATCTGGGCGAGCGTCTGTCGGAAGCATTCGTACCCTGTCTCGGGATCGCCTGCGTAGGGATCGCACGCCCACTCACGCAGAGGAGCATAGATGCCCTCCGGCCCGCCATTGCCGAGGGCGGTTGCCATCGTCTGGGCGTCCGCGCGCACGGGCACTCCGTTCACGCGGGCGGCCGGTGCAAGTTCGCAGCAACCGAGACACGAGACTTCCCGGATCTCGACGTCGGCGTCTCCGAGAGTTGCGGAGAGTCTTTCCACACCGCCGGCGGCCCCGGCCAGGTGACAGGACATATCGCGGCACACGTCCACCGCCACGGCGGCCGGAGGTGTAGTTCGGAAGTGCGGGTAGAACGAGACGAGTTCCTGAAGGCGATACAACGGCGCGCCCAGGTCATGGGCCAACTCGCGCAGCGCGTCGTCCGCCAGATATCCGCGCTCCTCCTGGAGCCGCTCTAGTTGGTGAATCAGGCTCATCCTGCCGTCCGGTCGAAGGAACGTCGCCACAGGTGTCCGGCAAGCTAGGTTTCGCGGATCACACCCACAAACGGATCCGCCCCGGACTCGGAGACTTGCCCTGACCTTCCGGGATGTGCACCCTGCGCGCTCCATAACCAAACATGCGAGCCGAGAAATGAACCGTCTCCCCTTCCTTGTCGCAGTCTGCGCCGCCGCAACGGCCTGTTCGTCCGAAAGCCCTGGGGCGCTGGAGCAGACGATCACCGATAGCTCCCGCGTGACGATCGTGACGGCGCCTTCGCTCAAGGAGCTGCCGGCCCGATCGCTGACCGGCCCGGTCCTGGACCTTGCGACCTCCGAGGACTCGTCGGAAGCGTCCATCTCCTCCCGAATCGGCTCCGTACTTCGGTTGCCGGACGGACGCCTCGTCGTGGCCGACGGGGCGAGCCGCCGGCTCAAGGTCTTCGGGCCTGACGGCAGCCATCTGAGGACGCTCGGCGGATCCCAGGCAGGTGCCGCCGAGCTGTCGGCGGTCACGGCGATCTGGGCTGTAGACGGAAACCGAATCGCTGCCTTCGACCGGCGACAACGGACGGTATTCACGCTGAGTCTGGACGGCGGTCCGTTTGAAGCCTCGGTGCTTGCCATTCTACATGCCAGGCCTCGTGCCCTCGGCCGTCTCGCCTCGGGGCACGTCCTCGTGCGTACCCTGGCGTTGGACCTTCCCGATACAGGGTTCGAGCCGTCACAGGTCGCCATCACGAGCTATCGCGAGGACGGCTCGGTTGCCGACACGGTCGGAACCTGGCCGTCAGCGCGCATGGGCCGCCTCGGCCAACCACCCCTGCAGCGCGTTTCCAGCCCGATGTTTGAGCCACGGGTAATCGGTGCTGCCGGCGGCGACCGCCTCCTCGTTTCCGACTGCCGCACGGCAGAATACCTGGTCATCGATCCCGAGCTCGGTCTCGAGCGGATCGTGCGCTGGCCGGCGGTTCAGGATTCGGTAACGGAAGAGGACGTCGCGGCGTATCGAGCGGCCCGGCTGGAGCCTCTGGCTCCGGAACGGCAGGTGCAGAGCCGGTCGTTCCTCGACGACATGCCAGTTAATGACACGATGCCGGAGTGCGATCTGTTGCGCATGGGTCCCGACGGACGCGCATGGGTGCGCACCTTCCTTCGCCCCGCCGCTCCTCTTCAACGGTGGCTGGTCTTCGATCCGGCTGGTCGCCCGCTGTTCAGCTTGGAATTCCCCGCCGACACCCGCCTCATGGACGTCGGCTCCGATCACATAACCGTAATCGAAAGCAACCTCCTGGACGTTCCACGAATTCGGGTGTACGGCATCGAATGAACCCCTTCCGGCCGGTAACCTTTTCCGCGTAGCCCGTGTCGTACTCATTGAGCGCGTGGACGAGGCCTCACACTCGGAGTCCAGTGGACGACAAGCAGCTGGTTGATCGCATTCGATCCGGTGACCGATCCGCCCAGCGCGCCCTGTATGACGTGCATGTGGATCGGGTGTTCCGGCTGGCGTACCGGATGACCGGCGACGACACCCTGGCACGTGATTTCACCCAGGACGCGTTCGTCCGGGCCTTCGACCGCCTGGACGGATATCGGGGTGATGCGGCGTTTTCGACCTGGATGCACTCGGTGACGACATCGGTGGTCCTGAACGGACTGCGACGAGTGAAGCGCGTCCGGAGTCGGGAAGTTCCGATGGAAGCGTCGCATGATGTGACGGCACCTGCATCGCAGGCCGAACCGGACCTCAAACGCCGGTTGGCCGAGGCGGTAAACGGATTGCCCGAGGCGTACCGCACGGTCTTCGTGATGCACGACATCGAGGGCTACACGCATGGAGAGATCGCGGCCGCGCTGGAGCTGAAGACCGGCACGTCAAAGGCGCGCCTGTCGCGGGCCCGAGCCCGACTTCGGATGGACCTCCAGGAGTTTGCTGAGGAGTGGGTGGCATGAGAGACAACGACAGCGTGGACGAACGGATCGCGGAGACGGCGCGGGGGCTGTACCACGCTCCACCGCCCACGCCAAGCGAGGAAATGTGGTCCGACATCCAGTCGCGTCTCGACGCGGGCTCGGATTCCATGCTGCCGATAGGGCGGCGGGAAAGCCGGATCTCGGGCCTCACCTGGTGGATCGGCATCGCGGCCGCTCTGGCGATCGGATTGGGCGTCGGGCGGATGAGCCTGACACCGACGCGGGCCGGTGAAGGAGGCGCCCAGGTCGCCGCCGTCCCATCTGGTGCGCCTTCGCAAGCCGATCGTTCCTCGCTGCCGTACGTCGTGGCGACCCAGGGTCATCTGGACGATGCCGAATCGCTGCTGATGACAGTCAAGGCCGACCGGGGAAGCAGCGCCCCTGAGGTACAGACCGGAACCCGGGCTCGCACACTCCTGTCGCGTACTCGGTTGCTGATGGAGACGCCTGCGGCTGCGACGCCGGAGATGAAGGCTCTGCTGGAGGATCTCGAGTTGATGCTGATGCAAGTCGTCGTAATGGCAGACACGGAGGATCCGCAGGAAGCCCGGATCCTCGACCAGGGATTGGCCGAGGGGGACCTTTTGCTCCGAATGCGCTCGGTGAATTGGACGAGAACCAGCCCGGCACGAGGGCTGTGACGGTTAGACGATGATGAACATGACACAAGAGACGGACGGGAGGACTGTGATGAACGGGATGAGGAAGTTGTTCGCCGGACTCGCTCTGGTGGTCGGGTTCGGGCTGGCGTTGCCAGTGCCGCTACAGGGCCAATCGGCGGGCGTAGCTGCCGAGCAGTACGAGCAGGCGCGGCGGGCGCTGAACGCGGCAGAGTATACTCGCGCGATCGAACTGTTCAGGGCCTACCGAAACGTCGATTCTGACGTTCGCTACGCGGCCGAGTCCCTCTATTGGGAGGCGTTCGCGCTCAGTCGCCTGGACAGCAGCCGGTACCTCAAGGAGGCGCTGGCCGCACTCGAGATGCAGATGCAGCGCTACCCCACCGCGTCTACGAACAGCGACGCGAAGGCGCTGCTGGCGCGGGTCCGCGGAGAGCTGGCGAACCGTGGCGATTCGGAGTCGGCTGGGTGGGTGTACCGCGAGGCCGGTGAGCGGGATCGAAACGCAGGACGCGCGATCGCCGAGCACGAGCGGCAGGAACGCAGTCAGGCCGATGAGACCAAGCTGATGGCGCTCAACGCGCTGATGCAGATGGATTCGGAGAAAGCGATTCCGATCCTTCGGAAAGTGGTTCAGGACCAGGACAACGATTCCGAACTCCGGGCGCACGCCCTGTTCATTCTCACACAAAGGGACGACGACCTGGCCTTGGACCTGATACTGGACGTAGCCCGCAACGACCCGGATCCCGAGGTTCGCGGGCAGGCCGTGTTCTGGCTGTCACAGAACGACGCTCCCGAGACAGTCTCCGTGCTGCGCTCAATCCTCTCCAACCCCGCGGATGCTCGTTTGCACGAGCACGCCGTATTCGCCCTGTCTCAAATGTCAGATCCGGCGGCCGGGACCATTTTGCGCGAGTACGCCGGATCGGACTCCGCGGATCCGGATGTGCGGGCCAATGCCGTGTTCTGGCTGGCACAGCACGGGAACGCGGACGACGCCGACTTTCTCAAGGATCTCTTCACTCGGACGCGGCATGAGGGGACACGCGAGGCCATCCTGTTCGGCCTGTCCCAGATGCCCGACCAGGGCAACGGTCAGTGGCTGAGGGACATCGCGCTCGATACGTCGGTTGATACGCAAATGCGCACGCAAGCTCTGTTCATGGCTGGTCAGGCAGGCGGCCTCAGTGCGGCCGATCTGGTTGGCGTATACGATCGCGCCGATGACCCTGAACTCAGAGTCCAGGCGTTGTTCATTCTCAGCCAGCAGAAGGATCCGGTGGCGGTCGACAAGCTGCTGGACGTCGCCCGAAACGAATCAGACCCGGAGATTCGTCAGCAGGCGGTCTTCTGGCTCGGGCAGTCTGGCGACCCGCGTGCCGAGCAGGCGCTGCTCGACATTCTCGACGAGTAGGAGTGCCGCTCCGCTGAGTGCTTCTGCAGGCTTCTGTGTAGATTCCATGTCATGCGCATGCGTGACAGGCCGCCCGATTCCGGGTCACGCGGTTCTCTCGCCGCGTGGCTCGTTGAACAGAAACTGCTCCGCGGCCCATTCCTGTATACGGATTACTGGGCCAGCGTCCTCCGCTTTGGTGGCGAGGAGCGTGGAGAACGCGAGCGCGCCGGTCTCGTGGACGGACCCCTGTTCCGGCTGGGTATCGATCGTCCGGAACTCGAACTACCGAGCCTCCGCTATTACCTGATCCTGTTCTTCGCCGGTCCCTTCCTGCTTCCGTTTCGGTTCTTCCGCCGGCTCGGACGGTACCGGATCCGAGTCCGATCCGGCATCGGTGAGCGGGTGCTCGAAGCCCTGTCGGACTTCGAGATCCGTCTGAAATCCACGGGAATCGGTCGCGTCACCGTCCGGGGGCCCGCCGCCGCCGGAGATGCTGTGATCGCCGAGGACGTGATCGAGCCGCTCGCGGTCGCCGGATTCTCCAGTCTGTTTCTCGCCGCGTATAAGCTTCCGCTCGCAGCCCTGACTGCGATCCTGCTGGTGGGGATCTCCACGCCCGCATTGAACAGTGCCGGAATCCTGGAGAGCCTCGGCTCCCGGGCCATCGGTCTCGGATTCCTCCTGCTCGTCGTTCTACTGTACGTGGTGTTCAGAGAACTGGTAACCGCTGTGCTCGGCGCGGTCCCTGTGCTGATCGCGGCGTTGCTCTACTGGTCTCTCGAGCTCGGGACGACCCGGGACTGGAGTGCGTTCGGTATGTGGCTGGCCGTGCTGTTCGGCGTGTACGTGCTCATCGATCTGTTCTTCTTTCCCCGCCCGGTTCCGCCGGCACTGTTTCTCTACACACGGGACGGTGAGGGCTCGCCCTATCGGCGTCCCGATGACGCACCGTGGTGGCTGCAGGGATCCGCGTACTGGGTGTGGCGTTACCTCATGCTGACCCCGGCGGAAATCAACAAGTTCTGGGAGCGCGACTGGGAGCGGGTCGAATTGTGGATCCGGGCGGATGGTCCCGATGCTGGCCTCCTCGAATGGGTGGTGACCGACGGGCACTACCGGGAATTGTGGACTCCGTACGAGCGCCTGGGTCGGGCCCCGGCGCTGGCGCGCTGTGAGGCGAATGCCCGGGGCGCGATCGCAGCGGGAACCCCCGGTACGTGGCTGCTGGAAGTGGACGCAAACCTGCTGTTCCATACGCCGTTCTATCGGGCCGTCAGTTTCGTCGCTGATCGCGGTACTGTTCCCGCTCGCCGAGTCGGTCACTTGATTCGTTCCATGTGGACACGGTCGCGCGAACCTGATGTCGAGGCTGCCCTGGCCCGGCTGGACCAGGTCAAGCTCGCTCGAGGCCCCGACCTCCTCGATGACCTTCCGGAGCTGATTGCCGATCGGGCGACCCGTCACATCCTCTCGCTGCCGTGGACGCATTGGCGCTATCCTCTGGGAGCGAACCGGAAGCGCGAGCCACGGGTGTACGAGCGTCAGGGGTCAGCCAACCCCCTGGGCGCAGCAGACCCGGCACTGCAGATCAAGCTCAACGACGGGAGGGATGGTTGACGCACCGCGATCTCGACAAGCGCCTGATCCGCGCTCTGCGGGAGAATGCCCGCCGTTCGAATCGACAGCTGGCTGCGGAGCTCGGTGTGGCGTCCACGACGGTCGGAAAGCGCATCGCAGACCTGGAGGAGGCCGGGGTCATCCTTGGATATCGCCCGAGCATCGACTACCGGAAGCTCGGGCTCGGCCTCGTGGCCGTAACACGGATCAAGGCGCGCGGCGAGGCCCTGCCGGCGATCGTCGCATCACTCGTCCTGCATCCTCACCTGACCCATGTGTATGAAATCACAGGCGAGTTCGACGTCATGGTCATCGGCCGGTTCGCGGACGAGTCAGAAATGAACCGCGAGATCAAGAGCATGCTGAGCATGCCTGGAATCGAGGGAACGAATACGTCCATTGTCCTGGACGCGCCGAAGGAACAGCTGGACGTGGAGCTGCCGCCGGAATGACGCTCGAGGGATTGCAGGCGGAGGCTACAGTCTGCCGGGCGTGCCCGCGTCTCGTCGCCTGGCGCGAACAGGTGGCGATCGATAAACGCGCGTCGTTCCGCGACCAGGAGTACTGGGGAGCCCCGGTCCCGTCATTCGGCGACCCCGACGCCCGCCTGCTGATCGTCGGGCTCGCCCCTGCCGCCCACGGCGCGAACCGTACCGGACGAATGTTCACGGGGGACAGGTCGGGCGACTGGCTCTATCGCGCGCTGCACCGCGCGGGATTTGCAAACCAGCCCACCTCGCAGGCGCGCGGAGATGGTCTCGCGCTTCGCGACGCTTGGATCACCGCAGCCGTTCGATGTGCGCCACCCGGGAATCGGCCCACACCTGGAGAGCGGGACGCCTGCGCCGACTGGCTGTCGCGCGAGTTTGCCCTGTTGCCGAACGTACGTGTTGCCGTGGCCCTGGGCGGCTTCGGATGGGATGCGCTGTTGCGGGTGCTGGCGGGACGGGACTGGGTGATACCACGGCCCAGACCCAAGTTCGGACATCTGTCACGCGGCGACATCACGGGGGAAGGGCGCCGGCTGACTCTTGTCGGCTCGTATCATCCCAGCCAGCAGAATACGTTCACCGGCCGGCTGACCGAGGAAATGTTTGACGCCGTGTGGCGATCCGCGAACGAGTTACTGGGAGAGACAAGATGCTGAACCGAGATACATCCCTGCTGGCACTCCGGCTGGTGATCGCCGCGATCTTTCTGTGGCACGGCGTCCCGAAAGCGATCGACCCTGCGGGGACGATGGACAGTTTCGTCGGTTTAGGCCTCCCGGGCTGGCTGGGTCCGATCACCGGTTGGGTAGAGGTGATCGGGGCATCTATGCTCGCGGTGGGATTCCGGCACCGGTGGGCGGCAGGGGCCCTGCTGGTGGTAATCGTGGGGGCCCTGGTGACGGTACAGATTCCGGGGGGAATGTCATCGGGTCTGGAGCGTGACGCCTTGATCTTAGTGGGACTCGCGGTACTGCTCTCGGAGACTGGGCTCGCCTATACGATCGAGCGAGACAAGTAGGCCGTTTCAGCCTCACTCGCCAAAGCGCCTCACGAGTGCATCCTCCGCGGCTTCGTCCCAGGGATCCAGCTGGGACAACGGCGCGGCCCGGTATAGCCAGGAGAGACCTCGCCTTCCCACGTAGGCGTCGGGAAGCAAGAACACGGGGTCTCGCAGTGCCACCTCAAGGCTCACGAACGTGTAGTCCTCTGCTGTCAGAGAATCCAGTACTTCGCCCAACCAATCAGCATTGAGCGCGTTTGCATGAACGAGAAGCACCTGTGCCACATCTCTCCCGAACTTTTCACTGGCCACGCTTCGAAAGTGCCGAGCAGCGTCCAACATATGGGCGACGTATGCATTCCCGATCTCCTCGGAGGTGAGCTCGTCGACCGCTTGAAGAGCCCTTCCGTAGGCTCGCGCCAGAATCCACTCGGAGTTGTCGATGGTTACGTGCGCCGTGCGGTACGACATGCCTGCCAGCGCTTCGGCGACCTCATCCCTGACCGCAGCAGTCGGCCCCTGGTGGAGATAGGGGTACCGGAAGAAGCCGCCGCGCCTTCCAGTGATCGATGCGAGCTGTGATTCACAACGGCGAGCTTCGTCGAGCCACGGTTTCATTCCGGAGTTCAA
>Ga0224508_10005330_pt1 | contig 10320 bp, 13 predicted proteins | sample SF_Jan12_sed_USG_4_FD_170157 | JGI IMG/M metagenome (GOLD analysis project Ga0224508, IMG submission 170157) | Sediment microbial communities from San Francisco Bay, California, United States - SF_Jan12_sed_USGS_21 | ecosystem: Environmental > Aquatic > Marine > Sediment | place: USA... | reverse complement strand
TTTTTCTATAGTTTCAAATTGAACAAAAGCTTTCTTGCCATAAATTGTTCTGGCAGTGTTTACATTGATTGCTTTTTGATTGTATAGTGTATTAATCGCCTCTGCAATTTGTGGTTTACTTGCTTGTCTTTCTACAATAAAGCAAATTTTACTTTCATTTTCTACCATTGCAAATGTTTTTTCTGTTATGTATGGTTTCAAAATGATTCTACTTGCTTGATCTACGTTCATGCCATCTTCTCCATTAAATTAAGATGTGTAGATTTTATTTTTGCAATCTCTTCTATGGCAGCTTTAGAATACACTGTTAGTCTAATTGGATCAGAACCTGGTGATAAATCCAAGACGCTCAAATCTTTAACTGACCTTGCCTCCACTCCTGGTATTGAACCACAAGCTTTGTTAATTTTCTCAGAATCCTTTGTTACAAACAATACACTTTTTCCCACTTTTTTACCTCGTCCTCTAAGAGCAGTCTGACCACTGCGTGGTTTTCTTGATTTCAGTCTTTCAACATCGTTTGTGAGTTTTAGAGAATCTAAAACTTTGGAAAGTTCACTTGCTTTAGAAATTGATTCGAGATCATTTGATACTATAATTGGAAATGATTCGATGTCATCTACTCGATGGCCTCTTAACTGTACTTGGTCTTTTGATGCAGTAGCTGCAATTGCAGAACATAATGCTAACTTGTTTTCTTTTTTGTTTAGTTTTTTGTAAATTACTTTGTTTACGTTTGGGGGATGTGCTTGTCTTCCACCTCTAGTGGATGCAACTTCGCCTGCTTGTCCTTGCCTACCTCCTCCACCACCTCTCATTCTGGCAATACGGGAAATACCTTGGCCTGTTGGTGGGGAATTTGAATCAGCAACAACATCCATTCCAGCAGTCGGATGTCTTCCTTGTCTCTGGAATTTATGTGAGTTTAGATTAGTCCATGCTTTGTGAATCAGTTCTCTCCTAAATGGTGTTGAAAAAACTAATGGAAGTTCAATTTCATCTCCTTTATCTCCTGTTAGTGTTAATGAAGTTGTTTTGGTCATACCACTACCTCCAAAATATTTGGTTTGTTGATTTTAGCTGGTGCATTTCTAATTTGACTTCTTAGTTTGATCAATCTTCTATACGTTCCAGGAACTGAACCTTTTAGAACGATAAAATCTCCTTTAACTAAACCAAAGTGCTTGTATCCTCCCTCTGGATTAATTTTTAGTGAATTATCTTCAGTATTTCCCATAATCATTATTCTTTTATCATATTCAACTCTTTGATGGAATCCTGTCTGTCCTGCCCTTGGAACAGTATACATGACGTATTGTGGAGAAATTGGACCAAGAGAACCTAACTCTCTGACAGTCTTTCTTGATTTGTGTTGTTTCTTTTTTGCTCCCCATCTGTAGATAACTCCTTGCCATCCTTTTCCTTTTGTAATAGCTGCAACATCCACTGTAGACCCTGTTTCAAAAATTTGATCAATTTTAATTTCTTTTCCCAACAATTCCTTAACATGTTCAAATTGTTTTTGAATATCTCCTCCACTGACTAGCGCTTCAAACACGTATGGTTTTTTTTGTTCTAATCCTGCTGCACGTGGGGAAACTGCAACAACCGCAAAAATTTCTTTAATTCTCTTTAGGTGTTTTTCTGCCTCGTCAATTGCACCTTCTTTACTTTTTAAATTAATTTCCTTTGCAATGTTTTTTGGAATGTCTTTTGCATAAACATCAAATTCAGCATGTGCTCCATCTACATCTTTTGAGTATCCTCTAATTCCCAAAATTGTGACTGGAGGGGTCACAAGAACTGTTCCAAGACTTACAAGTTGTTTTCCAGCATTTGGAGTCTTGTCACGATCATCTATACTTACAATTTGCACACAACCTGCTTTAAAACCACAATGAGCTAAAATTTTGGGTTCTTCTGAATTTATTTCTGGCCATGCACGAATTCTTGCCTCCATACTTTTTGCGCGACCTCTAGGCGAGTATGCAAGGCTTCCTCTTCTTGGTTGACTATGTTTTCTAGCTCCCATGGATAAAACGAAATCATCGAGAACCGTCTAATAAACCATGTGAGAATTTCGTTAACCTAAAAAAATATAGTAGTTAACGATGTTTTAAAAAACCCTATGGATTCAAAATTCCACCAATCATATTCCAAATTGTATATCCGCCAATAATGACTCCAATAACCCCCATTCCTATTGCTAAAATTAGAAAATTCTTTTTTTCAGACATTTTGTGATTTTTCTATCATACGCTATATGCATTAATAATGGATAATGTTCCAAGTAATGCCTCTTCTAATCGTACCGTCTCAGTAGCTTGGTTTGGAAAGAAATTCAGAGTTTTTGAATTTTGTAATTTACTCATCTTTCCCCCAAGGATCTCATGAACTCCTTTTTCAGGAGAACCAAATACCGCTAAGATTGGATTGGTCGCATTAGTATATTTTGAAATTTGTTCTTTTGTTGCAGTTTTACCCTTCCTTGAGGTGATAATGGTTAATCCCTCCCATTCAGAAATCAATGAAAAAAGGTTTGCTCTTTCTTTTACCTCAAATCCCCAATAGACAGGAGTTTCATCTTTTGTAATTGGTTTTACTTCAAAGTTAGGATAGCCCACTTTAAACTGTACTGTTGTTCTCTTTCCAATATCTTCATGTCCAAAATATTGTATCAGTTGATTGATTCCAACATCCACAAATTTTCTTCCTTTGAAACTAACTATGATTCCTTCTCGAACATCTCCTTTTTTGATTTTTTTTGCATCTGCCGGTGTTATGTGACTTGGAATTTTTAACGGATGTAAAACACCTGCAAATTTTAAATCATTCATTTTAGGAAATAGCCGTTTTCGCAAAAATTGAGGAGTGTCTAAATATTTTAAAATCAGCAACATCAAATTCCTATCTTCTTTATTATTTCCATCTTGGTAGATGTAAATTGTGTTTATTCTAAAAATAGCACAAGCTCTTGCAATTTCTGATATTTTTCTGGTTTTGTCTAATTTTAAAGTCTCATCAGAAAGAGACGAATCTGGAATTGCAATAGATAGGTTCAATTTTTTCTACACTGGTTGCTGATTAATTATTTGTCTTCATGTGGGAATTTCTCTTTTGCAGCTTTTGCAAAAGTTTCAATTCGTTCTTTAGAAACTAGTTCAAATATTCCAGTTTCGGTTTTAATTTGAGCCATTCTAATATGGCTTGTCCCTTCTTTATCTTCACTGGACAAATAGATGGATGCCACTGCCAATGCTGAGGCATCATCTAGTGACGAATCACCTGTGTATGATTTTTCTAAAAAGTCAGTTACCTGATCAGAACCTGACCCGATGGCAATTGCATCGTATGATATGTAAGTCCCACTTGGATCAGTCAGATATAGCTGAGGGCTATTATTTACGACTCCTCCTAAAATCAATGATACGCCAAAGGGTCTGACTCCTGCATATTGAGTATATTGTTGTGATTGATCAGCCAAATGTTTTGCAATTGTTTCAACCTCCACTGCCTCATCATAAATCAATTTGTTACTTTGAGAAAAGAATCTGGCATTATCCACCTGACTTCTAGCATCTGGAATATACCCTGCTGCGGCTACTCCTACATGATCATCTATTTGAAATATTTTTTGAGCATTATCTGAAATTTGCAGTTTTCTTGGCTTTTCTTCAACTGCAATAACTATGCCTTCCTTACTTTTTATGCCTACTGCAATTGTTCCTCTTCGTACAGTCTCAATGGCGTATTCTACTTGGTATAGTCTACCATCTGGAGAGAAGACAGTTATTGCTCTGTCGTAACCTTGTTGTGCAGGAAGCATTTCGATTTCAATGCTTTGGAAGATTAATTTAAGTCTAGCCTATCTATTTTGCCGTGAGATTGGAAATTCAATTTTTTGGCCATGAGAATATTAGATCTACCCATAAAAAAACAATTGAAATTACAAAGGAGTCTAATCTTACTCTTAGAGGGGATTGTATAATCGGTGTAAATTCATCTTTGGGCTGTTTTGATCTTCCTGAATCCCTTAAGAAAAAAATCCAGGATCCAAAAACTAGGATTCAATTTTCAATCAGGGTAGAGGACTACGAATTCATAGTAGAAGGAAGAGGACATCCAGATCTAACTTTTACTGACAAGGAGGATATTGTAATTAGAAAAAGTGATTTTATTTCTCCAAGAACATTGGCAGTAAAATGCGACAAAGCCTCTGATCTATTGCCACGAGAAATGGTCACTCTACTACAAAATCCCAAAACAAAAGGAATCTTTACAATTATTGTAGAGTAAAACTGTGACAAATTTATAGGAATAATCATGATTTTTCTTATGGGCCTAAAGACAAAAATTTTCATTTTAATTCCACTATCTGTATTTTCTGCAATAATTTTGGGATTTGGGATGTATAACACACTATGTAAAAATTCTAATCTTGATTTTCTTGGATGCTAATTTAGTAAATTGACATCAATTTTTCTTTGTTTTAGCTAAATCTAGTTTAGCATGATTTTCTTAAACTATAAAGTTCTGTTATTTTTGTGCAAAACCCCCAAATTGAACTACCCATATCTCAAGAACCAACTGATGCAGAGTTGAAAAAATTAAAGGAATTTTTCAAGGAAATGCCAATTAATGAGATTTTATCGGGGTTAAAATTTGCAAAAAATAGATGGTCTGCAAAAGATGCTGGAACTCTAAAGGTTGGACGAAAAAGTATTATTCAAAAAGAAGTGCACTCAGTTACCACAGAGCAAGCTCAATGGAGATTAAAAAATTGGAAGATAATGATTGCCAATTATCGGCGAAGAGGATACAGTTACCCTACAATATCTAGAATAAAAAAAATTCTTATTCAAAAAAGCAAAAAGAAATCAAAATAAAATTATTTTTTTATATTAGGACATCTGAAGTTCGTCTTTGAACAATCTCGTGTTTGAGATTATCTGGGACTTCTGGAATTATCACTTTAGTCTGTCCCTCTATTACAGAGTGGGCCTCTTCGAGAATTGCCATTGTGTCTGGATTATCTGAAATTCCAGCATTCATCATGTCTCCATCATTTACTGATGAACCCGTTAATACATCTCCTAATATTTGTGATAAATCTTGCATTGAAGCATTTGCCTCTGGCATTATTCCATTCAAAGAGGAGCTTAATCCCTTGATTAATGACATTGCAGGACTTAGGGTAACCACAACGTCACCAAGTTCTGATACAGTGCCAAGTCTAAGTTGAACTTGCTCCATTGATAGTTTGGCACCGCTTACCATGTTTTTCATCTTTCTTAGCTGTGTGAGTTCGTTTGCATAGGCTTTGGCATAGCCATTATTGTGAGATTTTTGTGCATTTACAATTTTTTCAAAGATTACATCATGTTTTCTTTGTAATTTTATGTTAATTCCTTCTAATTTTGTAATTTGTGATTGTAATTTTCTTTGAGCAAACTCAATTTTATTCTTTAAAGGTTCATCTGGCCTTACTTTGCCCATTACTTTTTGCGACAAACTTTCACTTGGTCCCTTATTCCATGAGTTACTGATCAAACTGTAATTTCTCCGAAAATTCCTGGCAAAATTAGTTTTAAACTGATTTGTAACTTGTAATCATGTCACCCTAGTTACAGGGGGTGGAGTTACAATTATCCAAAGGTAAAACTATAAATCTCGAATCCTTTTTGATTAACCTTAATTTCCAATTCATGGGTTGCAGATTTTTCACTAGTTATGATGTTGTATAGGTCTGGTTCTGAAACTTTAAGAATATTTTCTGATTCAATGTCTTTCCCAGAATATTTTTGATTGAGGGGGCTGCCATCTAAGAAAATCTCTAACTCTGCACTGTTGGCAGTAACAATGTTTACTTCTTTGGCGTGATATAAAACCTTGATTGATCCTACATCTGATTCTAATCTCATACCATCATTAAAATTTGTCCAATCTCCCACAAGATAAAACTTGTGAAGGTCTATAGTATCCGGTTCACTATAAGATGTAATTTTATTTTGATTAAATCCTTCTGCACTTCCCAACTGATTTCGTCCTTGAGCAAGCTCATAACCAAAGTATAACTCGGGTGTTCTAAAAATAGTGTGTTCAAACTCTTCGATATCTACAAGCGATTCAGCAGATGCCATTTGCACCCCAAGGGACAATGATCTTTCTGCTAAAAGTTGCTGGATTATTTTTTCAGTTTCTTGGTAAGCGCCTTCGCCGATGTGATCATATCTAATGTACCCTTCGTGGTCTGCGATGTATTTTCTGGGCCAATATCTGTTCTCAAATGCTTTCCAAGTTTCCCAGTCGTTATCCATGACAACAGGGTACTCTATACCGTGTTTTGCCATTGCCAATTCAACATTGTCTTTGTCTTTCTCAAATTCAAATTCTGGCGAATGAATTCCTATGATTAATAGTCCTTCATCAGAATACTTGTCATTCCAGGCTGTAATGTAAGGAAGGGTTCTAATGCAATTAATGCAACTATATGTCCAAATATCATATAATACCACTTTTCCTTCCATTTCTGAGGCCAATTGCTCTGGTGTCGTGTTCAGATAGTGGGCAATTCCAACCAAATCTGGAGCGATTTTGAATTTTGATTTGTCAATTGAAATTCCCTGTCCATGATTATCTTCAATTACTGCTGTTGACTCAAATTCTGAATCAAGTGATGAAAAAATAATTCCCAATACCCCAACAGCAATTGCTATTGTAATTCCTAAAACCGCTGCAATTTTAATTTCTGACTTCATTTTATTATCCTAATAATAATTCATTAAGTAATGGGAAATTTGCAATATATGCCAATTGGTTTGTAAATACTAACACCCCTAAAATAATTATGAATCCTCCCAAAACTAAATTGTAATATTTTAGATGTTTACTCATTGCTTTGATAATTTTACTTGCCCTTGAAAAAAATATTCCCATCAAAACAAATGGAATTCCTAGCCCCAAAGAATATGCCAGTAACAGATTAAAGGCAACAGAGGGAGTAGTGGCAGCCAACGTTAGAATCGTTCCAAGAATTGGTCCAACACAAGGAGTCCATCCTGCGGCAAAAGCCAATCCAAAAACAAATGATAATGGATAACTAGCTTTGGATCGTTTTGGTATGAATTTCTTTTCGATGTTTAGTTTGTTTATTTTTGATGATAGTAGCAAGAATGCTCCAAATCCGATAATGATCATTCCTCCCACCTGGCTGAAACCCTCTATCAAGTCCCCCGAAGAACTAGTAAGAGTGCTGTTTATGATTACACCTAAGGTTGAAAATACTACTGAAAAACCAAGAACAAAAAATACTGTGTTTAAAATAATTTTTGTTCTATTGATGGAGATTGTTCGAGATCCTCCTTTTTGGTTTAATTCACTAAGAGTTGATCCTGAAATATATGCTAGAAATGCCGGAATCATTGGCAAAATACATGGGGCTACAAATGATCCTAATCCTGCTAGTACTGCAACGGCAAGCGTAATTTCACCCACAAACTACAATGGATATTTTTGAATTAAAGGCTTCTTCCAGATTTGACCCTAATACATTTCCTTTTTATCTGGGGTTGGGTATTTTTTTTTATGAACAAGCGTTTTGTAATTGTAGGCATAGTTTTGGGTATAGTAATTACAATTGCAGTGCTTATTGGATCTCCCGCAATAGGGGGATTCGATGCAATGAGATAAAAAAATTAGTAGTAAATTTAATTTTTAAAATTTGATTAAATTAATTAAAATGATTTTCTTACAAATATTAATGAAGAAAACGAAATTATTTTTTAAACTGTAAAGAATTTTTCAAAAGCTCGATCAAAAACTAGTAGGGTATTCTCAATATTTTTTTTAGATAACCATGCTGTCACAGAAATTCTAATTCTTGCCTTGTTTTTAGGCACAGTTGGATATCTTATAGGCTGAGCATGCACCCCATTTTTGAAGAGATATTCTCCAAAAGTCATTGCGGTTTTTTCATCTCCAATAATAATTGGAATGATGTGAGTTTTCGAATTAATTGAATAACCTATTTTTTTCAGCCCTGAAGAAAGTAATTCTGTATTTACTCCTAGTTTACGTCTGTGTTTTTCTCTGTTGGATTCTAGTCGCCTAAAAGAATATTCTACAAAAAAAGATGGAAGGGCAGACGTATAGATAAAAGATTTTGATTTGTTAACATTCAAATCAATCACATTTTTTTGTGAAGCAATATAACCTCCAAAAGAACCTAGCCCCTTACTTAGACTACTGATATACAAATCAATTTTCTTCGAAACCCCATAAAAATTCCCAGTCCCCTTTCCATCCTTTCCTACAACAAAGTCTCCATGTGCATCATCAAGTATTGTAACTGAATCTGTCTTTTGTGCCATCTCTGTAATCTCTTTTAGTTTGGAAAAATCACCATCCATACTAAAAACCCCTTCAGTAACTATGAATTTGTTTTTTGATTTTTGTTTCAATTTTTTTTCAAGATCTTGCATGTCATTGTGTTTGTAAACTAAAATTTTTGCTCCAGATAGTTTACATGATTCAATAATGCTGGCATGATTAAACTCATCACTTAGAATCAAATCTCCTTTATTTGCAATGCTGGAAATGGCCCCCAAATTAGCCATGTATCCAGTTGGATAGATTAAACTATTTTCTTGAGATTTATGTTTGGCAAGTTTTCGTTCTAGAGTTTCGTATGATTCATCATTTCCAGATACTAGACGAGAACTTGATTGCATTTGTTTTACTTTCAAGGGGGTTGCAGGAATTCCAAGATAATCGTTTGAACATAGGTTAACTAGGTTTTTCCCTCGGATGGTAATTCTAGCACCGTCAACTACTCCGTACCTTAGGTTTCTTAGAAGATGGTTTTGTTTTATCTGTTGAATTTCAGAATTTACAAAATCTAATCTATGCTTCAAGGCCAATGTTTTTTATCATTTTGATGTCTTTTTCAGCCTCATTTCCCCCCATAGTAAGATAGCCAGAGGTAATGATTCCATTTGCTCCACTCTGCAACAACTCTTCACCGGAATCCTCAAGGTTTGTCTCTCGACCTCCAGATATTTTTATCACAGATTCAGGTAACAAAAATCTGATAACTGAAAACATTCTAATGATTTCTGATTTTTCAAGATGGGTTTGTAATTCTAGCGGAGTTCCCGGAACTGGAACAAGTAGGTTAATTGTCACTTCTTCGGGATAAATTGCTGCAAGTTCTAAAACTAATTCTAACCTTTGTTTTGCAGTTTCTCCCAACCCAATTATTCCACCAGTGCACAGTTCTAGCCCTGCATCCCTTGCAATTCGTAGAGTTTTCATCCTATCCTCATATGTATGGGTGGTACAAATTTCAGAGAACTTTGATTTGGCAGTCTCTAAATTATGATTGTATCTTTTAACGTTTAATTCTTTGAGTTTTTTTGCCTGTTGTTTGGTTAAAAATCCCAAACTGCACTCTATGCTAATTCCAACTTTTTCATTTACCTGCTCTATAATATTGCATACTTTATCAAAATCTTTTGGGGATGGTTCTCTCCAAGCGGCAACCAAACAATATGATTCAGCTCCTTCATCTTTAGCCTTTTGTGCTCTAACTACAACTTCATCTGATGTTGGTAATTGATAAGATTCAATTCCTGTATCAAAAAATGCAGACTGTCCGCAAAAGGAGCAATCTTCACTGCAAGAATTTTTCTTAATGTTGTTTAATTGTTCAATATCGACTTTCGGTCCATTGAATTCACGAGTAATTTGATTTGCTGCAATGGCTAATTCTTTGATATGCTCCTTCGGAATCTCAAACAATCTTGTTGCTTCATCAGATGTAATGCCAACTCCTGATAACACATTTTCCTGGCATTCTTTGATAAAATCACTAGCGCTCATTCTATTTTTTTAGGAAAATTACATTAAATAATATTACTAGAAAGGTTAACCTTGAGGGATTCAGGGGTTAACAACATCAAATAACCTGTTTTTTAGCAGAATTTATGGTTTGAACAGTTCGATTTAGAAGTAATTCAAGGTCGTTTTCCGATATAGCAAGAGGAGGTACAAGCATTACTATATTTCCAAGTGTCCTCAGGTAAATTCCATGTTTTTTTCCTTCCTCAAAGAAAATTTTGTTTATTGATTTTTTAGGGTGTATGGGGGTTTTTTTCTTTTTGTCTGTGACTAGTTCTATTCCCATAAGCATTCCTTTGTGGCGTATATCTCCAACTAGATCTAATTTAGAAATAATGTCATAATATTTTTCAAATATTTTTGAGGTGTTTTTTATTTTTTTTATTAGATTGTTTTTTTGATAGAGTTTTAGATTCTCAAGGG
>Ga0224508_10005329_pt1 | contig 10323 bp, 10 predicted proteins | sample SF_Jan12_sed_USG_4_FD_170157 | JGI IMG/M metagenome (GOLD analysis project Ga0224508, IMG submission 170157) | Sediment microbial communities from San Francisco Bay, California, United States - SF_Jan12_sed_USGS_21 | ecosystem: Environmental > Aquatic > Marine > Sediment | place: USA... | reverse complement strand
TAATTGGTCTCAAAACATCTCCTAAAATTATCACAGTTGCAGTTGTGGTTATTTTGATAGTTCCTTGGTCTTCATTGTCTATTAATACAATCTCACACAATGGAACACTCATCTACGAAAAAGAGACTCCCTTTAGTCATTTAGACATTATTGAATATGGAAATAACATAAGCATGTATCTTGATGGTAATAGACACAGCTCAATGAATGTCAAGGATCCCCTTGATTTGGTAATAGACTATACTGAATACTTTCATCTGGGTATGTTGTTTAATCCTCCAGCATCTAATATTTTGTTTGTTGGTGGAGGTGGATTTACTGGTCCAAAAAACTTTCTTGAATTATATCCTGATATAAAAATAGATGTAATTGAGATTGATTCAGACGTAATTGATGCCGCAAAGAACTATTTCAATCTGGAAAAAAATTCAAGGCTTCAGATATTCAACGATGATGCACGAAAGCACCTATCCACATTTGACAAGAAATATGACTTGATTGTTCTAGACGCTTATGCGTCAACTTATGTCCCCTATCATTTGATGACTGATGAATTCTTTCAGATAATTGAGAAAAGACTAGAACCAAACGGCGTTGTGGTATCTAATTTTGTCGGTTCTATTGAAGGGAAGAATTCTCAGCTAGTCAGGGCCATATACAAGACAATGAAGGAAACGTTTCCAGTATCCTACGTTTTTCCTACAGAAGATAAGCCAACAAATGTTCAAAATATTATGATAGTCTCATCAAACCAACCATACGAATTTGACAGATTAACACTTTTGGAGATGGCAAAAAACAGTCCTGCAGACTATCTTGTTGATGAACTAAGCAAGCAAGAGCATTTCTATCAGGGAATTGTGGATGCATCTGATGTTCCATTTCTAACTGACCAATACAATCCATCTGAAGTTCTTTTCAACCCGCTTACCAGCAAACCATACGTACAGGAATTTCAAGATGAACAAGTAGAAAAGAAAGAACATCGGGATGATTCAATCAATTTAGGATTAGGTGTAGGATTAACTGTTATTGTAGGGGTTTGGGTGCTTTATTTTAAAAATAAGATATGGGTTACTAAGATATCATAGTCATCTGCTTAAAACGAAAAGTAAATGTTACATTTGTAAAGTATGTCAAATTAATAATGATTGAAAAATCATTTGTGAAATCAAAAAAATTTCTGTAAGTATCTTTACAATTGCAAACTAGAGTATTGAAATTTAGATTTCGTAAACAAAATTATTATGGCAATAGATATTCCAAAAACCATCAAAGCAAGAATTCCAAATTCTGGAATTATTGTATTGTGATACTTTTCAGCAATTGGACTGTAACTGGCACCTGGAGAAATCCCTCCTCCAATCAAATAGATATTCCCATCAACTGTTACTGCGTCTAATCCGTGTCTTGGAATTGGCATGGGTTGTTGCTCAAACCATCCCTTGTCTGGGATGTATGCCTCATTTTCTGCAAATGTGTTAGTATATCCTTCCCCTCCAAAAACAAAGATTGCACCGTTCATAGTAGCTGCTGCCAATCCACTCCTTGCAGTAGGAATTGATTCTAATGACTTCCAGATATCAGAAGAATAATCGTACACCTCTGTTGCATCAAGATTAACCTGACCTGCTCTTCCTCCTATAATATACATCTGATCATCTAAAACTGCAGAGGCAAGATGCTCCCTAGGGGTTGGCAGATCCGCTCTTTTCTCCCAGGAATCTGCAAGTGGATCATAGGCTTCATTTTCAAAACGAGTTTCCTTGTTGAATCCTCCAACTGCATACAATTTCCCATTAAGAAATTCTGCAGTCAACGCACCCCGTGCAGTAGGCATACTCTTGCCTTTTGACCACACATCTAATGTAGTATCATAAATCCACAATTCGTTTGATGGATGCCATCCTTCCTGATAACCACCAACCACATACAATTTCTCGTTGTAAATTGCTGCACCTGCATGATGCAATGTAGTTGGCATGGGAGTTCCAATACTCCATACATCTTTGCTTATGTCATAGACAAACATAGAATCTTCTGCAAGTTCTTTGTTGTTTAAACCCCCAATGACATAGATTTTTTCGTTACTTGCTAATGCCTTTGATTCTGATCTGGGTTCTGGCATGTTGGCAAGTCTTTTCCATACTTCTGAAGGCTCTTCTGCAAAAACATTTTGAATGGGAAAAAACAAAAGAATCAGGAAAAATAATATTATTTTCATTCCTCTTGGTTGAGGTTTATTTGATTAAAGAATTGCTTTTTAGTTTAATTTAAAAAATATTTTGATACTTTAACTTTACAATTGTAAAATAGAACAATTATCTATCACAAATCCAACACAAAATTTTCTTTAGTAATTATCGGTGTAATAATTTTATATTTTTTATTGATGAATATTAGTAACTATGGAATCAAAGAAAAAGTAATTTTGTGGATATTGTCCTGAAGACAAGTGTTTATTGGACTGTAAAATATGCAATCCTAATAAAGGTAAAGTAGACAACTGTAATTGTTAGGGTGATTAAACATTGAAATTGACTTGTGTTCATTGTGGTGAAACTTTTGAAGGAGACAATACTAAATTTTGTTCTCAATCTTGTAGAGATTTTCATATTGTTGCACTTGAGAAAAGAATACGAGAAACATCTAGAGATAATTCCAGCAATATTTTAGAAATCTAGGTAGTAAAAATATTCTAATCAAATTAAATTCTAGGTTCAACTTCACGTGGACTCAGCTATCATTTTGGGGATAATTTTGGACGCAGATCTTTAATGATTTTTTAATTTTAATTGATTATGTCGAATTCTAATTTTTTGGTCAGTAAAGAAATTTAATAATCAAGTAATATTTTGAAAATAACATGACTAGAGCAATTGTTCTTGGCGGTTCAAGAGGAATAGGAAAAGCAATTTCAGAATCACTAAAGTCCATAGAAATTGATGTTTTTGCTGCTTCAAAAAATGATATTGATACATCAGATTTGATTAGTGTAAAAAAATTTCTAGAAAAACATAATCAAACAGATATTCTAGTTCTAAACACAGGAGGTCCTGCCCCAAAGCAATTCTCAACTATTACTGAAGAGGATTGGAAACTATACCACAATCAGTTATTTCTAGGATTTTGTACTATTTTGCAGAATATCAAAATCAATAATGATGGATACATCTTTTTGATTAGTTCAAATGTGATCAAAGAGCCAAATGCAAAATTGATAATTTCTTCAGCATATCGTACTGCATTTAGTGAAGTTTTCAAAGTTTTAAGCAAAGAATATGCTCAAAAAAATATTAGCTGTATCAATATAGCACCAGGTCCAATCAACACAGATAGAACTCAAGAATTAATAGAAAATGTTGAAGAATTCAAAAAATCCCTCCCCATGAAAAGATTAGGGGAACCTGAAGAGATTGGAAGTTTTGTAAAATCAATTATTGAAAATAACATAAAGTATCTATCAGGGGTTACAATAAACTTTGATGGTGCTAATTCGAACTATGTTTTTTAAAATTATTTTTTAAATTCAACATTTGGTGTGGCAGGCTGACCTGCAATAGCAATTAATCCACCATCACGTAGTTGTTGGAGTAACTGCATTACTTCTTTTTCTACTTGGTTTCTCTGTAATCCTGTTTGTTGAGCAAATACTTCTACTAAATCGGTAACTTTGCGTTGTCCGTTACAAGACTTCCAAAAGTCTACAATTGCCTGATTTACCATAAAGCCTTGATCATGTTCATTGGCTAATACCATAGAACCATCTTCTTGTTGGACTAGTTTTCCAACACCTTGAGGTAGTGCTGTTTCATAGTTAATGGGTGCAGGAGTATTCATTCCAGATCCCATATTCTTGATTTTAATTTTAGCTTCCTCAGACATTTTATCCATTGACCATGGAGGTTCCCATACAATGTCTACGTTGACATTGTTTACTCCTGGAACTTTTTTGACATATCTTGTTGCATCTTGGACTAGAGTTTCATGGAGTGGACATCCTTGAGTAGTCATTGTCATTTTGATATTAACGTCATTGTTTTCTGCAACATCGATTCCATAGATCAATCCCATCTCTACAATGTTTAATGGAACTTCAGGATCCATGCATTGCTTAAGGGATTCCTCAATTGCTTGTGCAGAAACTGTACTCATATTGTAAATTGCAGTTTAAAAAACAATAAAAACTTTCTATTAATTAGCTTCAAATAATTTTGGAATAGATTCTACATATGGAGGCTGAGCCACTCCCTTTTCAGTAATAATTCCAGAAATCAGTTCTGGAGGAGTCATATCAAATGCAGGATTTATGACATTAATATCATCAGGCGCAGTTTTTTTATCGCCTATTCCTGTGACTTCAGTTCCTTTTCGCATCTCAATGATTACATTTTCTGCTTTAGTTTCCAAATCAATGGTGGATAATGGTGCTGCAACATAAAATGGAATTCCGTGTTGTTTTGCCATGGTCGCTACCTGATAGGTTCCAATTTTGTTAAAGACGTGACCAGTTTTTACAATTCTATCAGCACCTACAACAACTTTACTCACCAATCCATTTGCCATGCTGTAACCTACTGCAGTATCTGGAATCAAACTAACATCAAAACCATCATGTTTTAGCTCAAATGCAGTTAATCTAGAGCCTTGTTGAATTGGTCTAGTTTCAGTAGCTATTACTTTGACATTTTTTCCACTCTCTTTGGTTGCACGAATTACTCCCAGAGCTGTTCCATATGCAACAGTAGCTAATGCACCTGCATTACAATGAGTCATTATAGTATCATTATCATCAAAAAGAACTGAACCATTTTTTCCCATGGTTTTGTTTATTTCAATATCTTCATCTGCCATTTTTTTGGCTTCAGAGATAACTAATTCTTTAATTTGCTCAACTGAATCTCCGGATTTTGCAGCATTCATTATTTTCTTTAGTCCCCATGCCAAGTTTACTGCAGTAGGTCTAGTTTCAAAAAGAATTTTTCTTGCTTTTTCCAAGTCAAAAATCAATTCATCTTTTGTAGTTGCTTCACTTTGTAAAACAGCTAATGCCAATCCAAACGCACCTGAAACTCCAATTGCAGGAGCACCTCTGACTATCATAGTTTGAATTGCATCTGCTACTTGATTGTAATCATCATATTCTACAAAAACTAGTTCATTAGGTAGTTTAGTCTGATCTATCATGACTACTTTGTTATCTTTCCATTCTACCGTTCTAAGGAAAGAAGGAGCTCCGGTTAATTGTTCTTCCAAGAATCTTGAATGTATTCAAACTTTATTAAAACTATACCAAGTATAATATTTTCACATATTACAAGAGGTGATACTTGATTCCTAGTGGTCTAGACAGAATAGTTTTCAGAAAATCTACAGTATTGGATAAATGATCTAATCTTGTAATGAAGGATGATGATTAAAAAATGGAACCTGCAACTCAAATAATAGTTTTATACATAAATTCAGTAAAGGGTAGACTAGAAGAATGATGATTAAAGAACTTTATCATAAAATGAGACTAGGTCAATCAGTAGTCTTTCCAGTAATATCAATGACTAATTTTATTATAATTTCATATTCATTGACAATGATTAAAGATGTCATACCTATTCATTTCTATATTCCAATTTTTGCAGTTGCGCTAATTTCAATACTAATGGTGATTGGAAGTATTTTTCACAATAAACAACAGTCTACTGATTTTAACATGAATTTTAGAAAACAAACCCATTTGATAAAATCAATAAGATTGTTGCTAGAATCACAATTGAAAAAAACGCCAGAAACAGAAACATGGATTAAAGAATTAAAAAAAATGGAGCATGAACACAAACAAGATCAAGATAAATTGTGATGTACTAATTCCTGCAAGGAATGAGGAATCTATGATAGGAGAAACATTACAATGTCTTAACAAACAAACAATCAAACCAAATTCAATAATTGTTGTAAATGATAACTCTAATGACAGAACAAAAGAAATCGCAATATCTTATGGTGCAAAAGTTATTGATTTTCCTTATGAGCACAAAAATTGGGTAATAAGTGGAAAGTTAGGTATTGTATTTTCATTTGGAATGAAACACTTTGATAAAAATAATTCTCATTTTATGATTCTTGGTGCGGATCATATCTTACCTGAAAATTATATTGAAGATGTTATTAAAAATATGAAAAAAGATAATGTGGATATGGCATCTGGAATTATAGAAAATGAAATAACCAAATCACCTAGGGGTTCAGGAAGGATTTTTACAAAAAAAGCAATGGAATGCATAGATTGGAAATATCAATCCAACTATGGTTATGAAACTTATGCTTTGTTTAAGATACAATCAGAAGATATGAAAACTTTTGTCTATCCCATAATGACAAAAACTCAAAGGCCTACTGGAACATATTATAATAATAAAAAATTTTATCATATGGGATTTTCATATAAGGCATTAGGTTATACATCATTTTATGGAATTGGTAGAGGTTTGACTATTGCAAAAAAATATGGATTGTATAATGGGTTAATGTTTTCAATGGGTTTCTTTTCAAATCGTAATATCACTTACAATGATAAAATATGTCAATACTGTAAAAAAAATCTTGAACATTCTTGGAAAGACATTATGCAGAACCCAAAACAATTGCTAAGAAAAATAACAAATAATAATTCATCCGAAAAAATGGATTCTAATTAATTTGGTTTGAATTCACTTTTGTAAAAAAATTTAAAAAATAATTTTTACATTGTTGCTTGTGCTGCATCATGGAACATCTGGCTCTTTGCACAACCAGCAGCGAGTTCATCACCTGCTCCACGTCTCATAAGACCACGGTAAAGACAGTCTTCTAGTTTGACACCTTCTCTTTGCTCCCATTCCTCTACAGTAACAGAGTATTTCTTTTGAATTCTGTCTCTATACCATTCTGGAATTACATTAAATGCACAAAATGGGACTATTCTAAGATCTGGAGTTACATAGTGGATATCACATCTTTGTAGTCTTTCCAAGTCTTCGTTGTATTTGTCTTGAAAGTGCATCATACCAAGGAATAATCCTTTAACATGCCATGAACCAACTGAATCAAATGATCTCTTCATAAGTATATTACCAAACATCTTTGCTAGATCTAGTCCTGCTGGTTGTTTCTTGGAATCAACAAAGCCTTTGAGTTTTCTTACAACTTCAAGCATAGTAAAATACTTGTTTTTACCAGAACGAATTTCTTCTGCCTTATCCTCAAAGAGTTCTAACATTCCTTGAATGTCACAGAATTTTGTCAATGGAACAAATTTCTTTGTTTCTTCATCTTCAAAGATATACGTTCCTGCACCACAAGCAAAGTGAATTGATAATTCATACTTTGGTTTACTTGAGAATGCTTCAATTACATTTGTTAGTGGCATGCAACTAGGAACTGGGAACCAATCATCAATAGTTACCTCACCGTTTGTTTGCTCCTCAATTCTTTGAATACAATCAGGAACTGTAATTCTATATTTTTCACGTTCAGACTTACCCATTCTTCCAGTAAGAGATACAGGTTGGAAGTTTACAGCATGAACTACATCCATGTTCTTTTGGGCATATCTGATAATTCCACCTAATTCGTGATCATTAATTGATTTGATTACTGTTGGGACAAATACTACAGTAGTGCCTGTCTTTCTGCAACTATCAAGTGCATATGGAATCTCCCAGTGGTTCTTTGGATTTGTTCTTGCAGTTACACCGTCAAAGGAAAGATACAAGTTGTTACATCCAGCAAGTCTTACTTCTCTTGCTGCTTCTGGATCCATTGCATGTCGGATTCCATTAGTATTCATTTGAATATGGTCAACACCTTCTTCTTTCATTATTTTAATAACATCAGCAATGTCATCTCTAAGCATTGGTTCACCACCAGTAATCTGCATAGAGTTTCCTGGAATTGGTCTTTCAGCTCTTAGAGTTTTCATCATTCCTCTGATTTGAGTATGATCTGGTTCATACATGTAAGCACCCTCAAGGCCTTTTTTTACATAAAAGAAACAATACCAGCATGTTAAATCACATCTATTAGTTACAATCATGTTTGCTAACCCACTATGAGATAGGTGGTTTGAACATAATCCACAGTTGTTTGGACAAGAACATTTGTCAATCATCACGTTTGGAGAGTGAGTACCTTTACCATCCATCCAATATGTACTAAATTTCTTATACAGTTCATAAGAACCAAAGTACAATTCCTCACATTCACCATGAGTTGGACAGACTTTGGACATGAAGACTTTATTATCTCGCTCAAATACTTCTGCATCCAGAATCATGTTGCAGTCTGGACAGATACTTTGAGTAAATCTAATAGTAGATTTTTTGCCTAAATTTTTAGTTGATTGGTTTGATATCTGAATTAAAGCCATGCCTACATTATGCATTTTTCTGAAATGGTATATAACGCATTTCATACTTACCCCCGTGTGGAGTTTAGGAAGTAAGCATACCTGATTTAAATACCAAAACTGATCGACTAGATCGCATGAGTATTTCTGACAAAACAAGAAAGGCTTTAGAAAAAATTGGTCTTACAAGTTATGAAATAAGAACATTTTCTGCACTACTCAAAGCAGGAGAACTAACAGCATCAGATCTTAGCCAAAAATCAGGAGTGCCATATTCAAAAATTTATGAAGTGTTAGGAACTCTAGAAGAAAAAGGTTGGATTGGATCAGATGATTCAAGACCGACAAAATATTTTGCAAAATCACCATCAACAGGATTAGAAACTACAAAACAAAAAATGGAAAATGATTTTTCACAGAATCAAAATGTAATTCTAAATGAATTAGTTCCATTGTATGAGAAAAGTGGAACAAGTGAAAGACCAGATATTTGGGTACTTTCAGGAGCAATTAACATTGCTGCAAAGATTTTGGAGATGGTAGAGACTTGTAGAAATGAAGTAATGATTGCATTACCTGAAGCTGGAGAAGAACTAGTCAAACAGGCATTACCAAAGTTAAGATCACTTCATGATAAAGGAGTAGACATTACAATACTTACTTCAGATAAAATGGATAAAGAATACATCAAGGCAATCAAAAGAGTTGCAACTGTAAAAATTAAGAAAGGATTGTTTGGAGGAGGTATAATATCTGATAAAAGGTATGTTGTGATTTTATTGGGTCCAGAAATAGCAGGTGGGATCTCTTCAGATGTTGTTGCAATTTGGGCAGATCATGCAGGATTAGCCGGATTTGCACGTCAATACTTTGAATATTTATTAAAAGATTCAAAGAAGGTATAGCATGGATGCACTAAATGATGAAGAAATTCTATTTGTAGGAACTGCAGAAGCAGAACATGTAGAGATGTATCTAAAGGCAATCTGGCATATAAAAGAAAGAGGGGAAGATGTTAAGATTAGTACGATTGCCAAAATGCTCAATGTTAGACAACCAAGTGTTGTTCAAATGCTCAAAAAACTAAACACTAAGAATCTTGTAAATTATAACAAGGCAGGAGTAAAACTCACCGAAGATGGCGAAAAAATTGGTGCAAGTATGATGAGGAATAGTAGACTGTTAGAAGTTCTTATGGATAGTGCACTAAAAGTGGAAATTAATGAGGAAATGGTATGTGGGATTGAACACCATATGAATAAGCAATTTACAGATGCTTTGTGTACAATGCTAAAGCATCCAAGAAAGTGTCCACATGATCACGATATACCAATAGGACAATGTTGTAAATTAGCGTAAGTGAAATTATATCCTAAAAGATATATCATCTTAGAAATTATATTTAATCATGGCATGTTTTTGTGGTTGTGAAACATATGAAAAATCTGATGATGGATTCAAGATTGCGTGTGTAAAGTGTGGACATGGACCTCAAAATCATGATGAAGAATTCAGAGATGCTGCTAGAAAGAATGAATCACAAAGTCAAAAACGCGATGTAGATTTTGGATAGAAATCTATTCACCAATTATTTTAACTAAAACTCTTTTTGGTCTTTTTCCATCAAATTCTCCATAGAAAATTTCTTCCCATGGACCAAAATCTAATTCACCATTAGTAATAGCAACTACTACTTCTCGTCCCATTACTTGTCGTTTTAGATGAGCGTCTGCATTATCCTCACCAGTTTTGTTGTGATCATACTGATCAATTGGTTCATGTGGCGCCAAGCCTTCTAACCATTTTTCATAATCATGAAGCAAACCACCTTCATTATCATTAATGAAAACACTTGCAGTGATGTGCATTGCGTTTACAAGACAAATTCCTTCTTGTATTCTGCTTTTTGCAACTAGTTTTCTAACATCAGGGGTAATGTTGAC
>Ga0224508_10005328_pt1 | contig 10326 bp, 11 predicted proteins | sample SF_Jan12_sed_USG_4_FD_170157 | JGI IMG/M metagenome (GOLD analysis project Ga0224508, IMG submission 170157) | Sediment microbial communities from San Francisco Bay, California, United States - SF_Jan12_sed_USGS_21 | ecosystem: Environmental > Aquatic > Marine > Sediment | place: USA... | reverse complement strand
CCTGAGCAGCGGATCACTGTAGATGAGGCGCTGCTCGCGATCACGCTGGGGGCCGCCTACACCCTGAAGCTCGATGGGGAGATCGGGTCAATCGAGACCGGCAAGCGCGCCGACTTCGCGATTCTGGCCGACGATCCGACAGAGGTGGACCCGGTAGCGCTCAAAGACGTGCCGGTGCTCGGCACGGTGTCCGGTGGACGGGTGTTCTTGTCGTGACCGACCCTGCGCCCCTGCCGGTGACGGTCGTCTCCGGGTACCTCGGCGCGGGCAAGACCAGTCTGATCAATCACCTGCTACGCAATGCCGGGGGGCGAAGAATCCTGGTGCTGGTGAATGATTTTGGCGAGATCAACATCGACGCGGATCTGCTGGAAAGTGCGGAAGAGGACGTCCTAACCCTATCGAACGGCTGTGTCTGCTGCTCGCTTGGCGGAGACCTCTACTATGCACTCGCCGATGCGCTCGACCGGCGGCCGCGGCCTGACTGCTTGGTGATCGAAGCAAGCGGGGTCGCGCAGCCGCAAAAGATCGCCCAGGCGGCACTTGCTGAGCCCGAAATGCGCTATTGCGGCGTGGTGACCTTGGTTGATGCTGTCAACGTCGGTTCAGTGCTGGCCGACCCGCTTATCGGCGCCCAGGTAGCGGATCAGATCACCTCGGCCGATCTGATTGTGGTCACGAAGTCTGATCTCGCCGAGCCCATTGCGGCCCTGGCCGAGATCGACATCCGGAGCGGTGCACCGGTGATCGTGGCGCAGCGCGCCGAAGTGGCGCCAGATATCATTCTCGACCGGCGAGAGAGCACGCTCCCAGCTACCGCGCGCGAAGACCGCCATGATCATGGCGAGGTCTATCGGACCTGGTCCTACTCTGGACCGGACCGGCTGAGTCGCCAGGCGCTCGAGCGCCTGCTGGACGATCCGCCGAAGGGTCTCTACCGGCTCAAGGGTTTCGTCCTGCTGAACGGCGGTGGCGCGGTGGAGGCGCATCTGGTTGGCCGAACCCGCACCCTGGAAAACATCACCGAGCCGCTCGCGACCCAAGTCGTCGCCATCGGCATCACCCCGAAATTCAACCCCACGGACCTAGATAAGCGCTGGTATGCCGCAACCAGCAGCTGATCCCAGCCCGTTACCGTGATAGCAGTCCTTCCAAACAACTCGATCTGGACCCGTCGCGCGCAGCTGCACACCTTAAAAAGTAAGCATCCGCCTAGCTTGGGATAACGTGACAATGCCTGCCTAGTAGTACAGTGAACGAGTTTTGCAGTGGCCCCGTTAAGAGCGGTGACGCATCGGGGCCGCCGGGAGGAGGGAGCCATGGCGCGCGCGGACACGGTGTTTTCGAACGGCACGATCCTGACGATGGACGCCTCGGACAGCGTGGCCGAAGCGGTCGCCGTCGCCGGCGGTCGCATTCTCGCGGTGGGTCCCTGGACCGAGATCGAGCCGCTGGCCGACCAGGGCACCCGGCGCGTCGACCTTGCGGGCCGCACCATGATCCCCGCCTTCATCGACCCGCACGGGCATTTCCCGGAAACCGGCTTCTGCGCGCTGCATCGCGTGGACCTCATGGGGCCGCCTCTGGGGGGCTGCACGAAGCTGGCCGACATCTTCGACCGCCTGGCCGAGAGCGCGGCGCGGACCCCCAAGGGCGACTGGGTCATCGGCGTCTTCTTCGACCAGACGGGCATGGCGGAAAACCGCTTTCCCACCCGCGACGAGCTGGATGCGGTCTCGCGGGACCACCCCGTCTGGGTCATGCACATGTCGGGCCACGGCGGCGCGGGCAACGGCCGGGCGCTCGCCTTCGCCGGCGTCGACCGGGACACGCCCCAGCCGGAAGGCGGCTATATCGAAAAGCATCCGGAAACCGGCGAGCCGACCGGGCTGCTCGAGGAACCCGAGGCGATGGGCCCGATCATGGCGCGGGTGTTCGGGACGAGCGGAGAGCGGTTCCGCGAGGGCCTGCGCTGGGCCTGCGAGGAGTATGCCAAGCACGGGCTGACCACGGCGCAGAACGCCTGGGTCAGCCGCGAGATGCTCCACGAGTTCGAGGCCGCCGCCCGCGACGGCGACATGGCGATCCGGGTGAACCTGCTGCTCGACGCGCACCTGGAGCCGGCGGTCGCCAGCGGCGCCCTCTCCCTCGAGCTGCCCGCCGGCAGCCCCCTGCGGATCGGTCCGCGGAAGCTCTTCTCCGACGGGTCCATCCAGATCTGCACGGCCTTTCTAAGCAAGCCCTACCACACGCCATTCCGGGGCGACGCCGAGCATCGGGGCTATCCGATCTACAACCGCGAGGCCCTGACCGGATACATCGTGGACCTGCACAAGGCCGGGCATCAGATCCACATCCACGTCAACGGCGACGGCGCCGGCGACGACGTGCTGCACGCCTTTCAGGCCGCGCAGGACGCCTGCCCGCGCAACGATCACCGCCATACCATCATCCACGGCCAGACGCTGCGCGAGGACCAGCTCGACCGCATGGCCGAGCTCGGCATCACCGTGAGCTTCTTCAGCTACCACGTCTTCGTCTGGGGCGACCGCCACCGCGACATCTTCCTGGGCCCGGAGCGGGCGCGCAGGATCAGCCCGGCCGCCTCGGCCGCGGCCCGCGGCATTCGCTTTACCATTCACAACGATCCGCCGGTCACGCCGATCCGCCCGCTGCCGCTGATCTGGTGCGCGGTCAACCGCCTGACCGCCTCGGGCCAAGTGCTGGGCGAGGATCAGCGGATATCGCCGCTTCAGGCGCTCCGCGCCCACACCATCGACGCGGCCTGGCAGACCTTCCGGGAGGACGAGCTGGGATCGATCGAGCCCGACAAACTGGCGGACTTCGCTGTCCTCTCGGCCAACCCTTTGGACGACCCAGAAGGCATCAAGGACATAGACGTGGAGGCGACGATCACCGAGGGCCGCACGATCTACAGCCGCAACGGGCTCGGGGCAGGCCCTTAGGAGCGAGGCACAGGCGCCGGCTTCGCCGCGCCATCAGGACCAAGCGGCGTTCGAGGCCACCGGCGATCGGGCGCGGCGCGGGTGGAAACGGCAGCCGGGAGGCCGCCAAAGACGCGCGTAGCGAACTGCGTTACGAAGATTGCCGGCGCCGATTCAAGGCGGCGGGAGAAGCGACCCTACATACCGAGCGAACGGCGCGCGCCTTCCAGGGCGACCTCCGGGTCTTCGCCGAAGGGCCGCGCCAGGACGGCTATGACCTCTTCGGCGGCAAAGATCCGGTTGCGGCCGTGGCCGGTCCGCTCGCGGACGACATGTTTGCCTTCGAGCGCATTCAGAGCGTTCGAGGCCGCCTGAAAGGAGACATCCAGTTTATCCGCCAGAATCCGCGCGGTGATAATGGGCATCCTCAAAATGACTGGCAGCGCGCGCGCGGCCGATGAGTCCCTCCGAAAATGGCCCCGCTGCCGCCACACATCGAGAAGGCTGCCGATCGCGGCCTTGCCCGTCTTTTCTTCTTCGTGAGAGCCGATAACGGCATTGGCCAAGAAATGTACGATGCGGCCATAAGAAAGTTGTTTCTGCGCTTCCTGCAAAGCCCGACCGTACTCGTCCCGGTTTCTCTCGACGTAGCCGGACAGATAGAGCGGCAAACGGCCCGCGGCTGTCATTTGCAGCGGCCACAGGACACGCCCGACACGGCCGTTGCCGTCGCTGAACGGGTGGACCGCCTCGAAATGCGTGTGGCCGACGGCCATTCGTACGGGAAGGCTCATTCCCATCCCGGCATCGCCCAGCTCTATCAGCGTCCTGTCGCGCAGCCAGGCCATGACCTTCTCGAGACAGGGCACCGCATGCTCGGGCGGCACCGGGTTATAGATGGCGTCTTCCTTCCCGCCGCTGCCGGCGACCTGCACGACATCACCCGGCAATCCCGGCCTGCGCAGGCGTCCGGCAACGCCGTGGAAATCCGGGTCTTTGCTCGTGACCAGCTCGTGCAAGCGGCAGACGAGTTCCGTGGTCAGAGCCTCTATTCCCCGCTCCTCGACCTGTCCCAAGCCGTACTCGAGGGCGGCGGCATAACCCCGCACGGAAAGATCCGCGGACTTGCCTTCGTACTGATCGTAGACCTCGCCGGGGGTCAACACATTATCGATAGTGGACCACGTGCCCTCCATGCGCGACGACGACACCGCCTCGCGCCGGGCGAAAAGATAGGCCGTCAGCCGGTCCAGTTCGGAGGCGTCAGTCGGATTCGGGCGGCCTTGCAGGATGGCGTTCGCGCGGCTGATCGGTCCCGCCGCAAGGCCCGCCGGGATTTCCTCCGGAGGCGGGGGCGGCACAACGAACCAGATGTGCTCGTAGCCTTCCTTGGCCACACGTGCCGTTCCGAACCCTCGTTCCGGGGTGTAGGGCTGTCGCAATCGCCCTGCGAGTTCGTCTCTTCGCACGGGAAATCCTTGAACTCGGGATATTGAATTCAAGGATATATCATAATACTTGAATTTGCTAGGGCGTATTCAAGCTTCGGCCGAAAAGGGCTCGAGACCGATCCCCTTTCCTGCGCCCCTTTCGGTAACTGAGCTTCTCCACGAATAGGATCAGTACGTTCTGTCATCATGCAGGGCCGAAAATCGCCTTCGCCTGGGCGAATGCGGGTGCGAGCCCCCTGGCCGCATCATTCCCCGGACGTTTCAGTCCTTCGAGGCCGCCGGGCGCGCGTGGTCGCGGCGCTCCAGCCAGGCCGTGATCAGTCTTTCGACCTTCTGCCAGGACTGATAGCCGGGCGTGACGACGGCATAGCCTTCGTCGTTGCTGCCGGCCAGCAGCGTCGGAAAGCCGGTGATGCCCGCGCGGCGGGAAATCGCAAAGTCCCGTTTTGTCTCCTGGAGAGTTTCCTCGTCGTCGAAGGCCGCCGCGAAGCTATCGCGGTCCAGGCCGAACTCCGCGGCCAGGGCGCAGAGCGTTTCGCGGTCCGTGACGTCCTGGTTCCCGGCGTAGAAGGCCTGGTGGAGGTGCTTCAAGAAGGCCAGCGCCATCCCGGGGTCCAGGCGGCGCATTGCCACGACCGCCCGGCAGGCCGGTCCGGTGTCGTAGACGAAGCCCTCGCGGTCGAAGAACGCGAAGTCGAAGGGCTGGCCGCTGGCCTCGTGGACATGGTCCCAGTGCTCGCGGATCATCTGCTTGGCCGCCTCGTCCATGACCTCCTTGGTCCCCGGGCGTAGGCCGCCGAGGATCAACCGCACGGGGAGCTCCTCGCCGAAGCGGCTCCGGGCCGCCTCGATCACCGGCGAGAAACCCCAGCACCATGAACACATGGGATCGGCGAAATAGACCAGCTGCTCCGACATCGTCCTGCTCCTGTCCTAAACCGCTGCTTACTGCGGCGAGCGATCGACAAGCTCGTCGAGCTTGCCCGACTCGTCGAGCAGCTGAAGGTCCTCGTAGCCGCCGACGTGGCGGCCGGCGACGAAGATCTGCGGCAGCGACCGCGCGCGCGGCAGCCGTCTCAGCAGCTCCTCCTTGTGACCGGCCTCGCCCGCCACGTCGAGGTCCTCGTAGGCCCATCCTTTGTCGTCGAGCAGCGCTTTGGCCCGCTCGCAATAGCCGCAGTTCGGGCTCGAAAAGATTTCGATCTTCGCCATCGTCGCCTCCGCGATGGTTTCTGGACCGGAGGGGGAAGCCGCGAGGGCTGGGCTTCCCCCGATCGACAAACTCAGTGGGCCACTTCCAGAATCGGCTGGATGCCGGAGAACACGGGCTCCAGCGCGACGCCGAGCGCGTCGCCGAACTTGCTCACGGCGATATAGATCGTGATCGTGAACACCGCCTCGACGATCTGCGGCTCGGTGAAGTGCGTGTGCAGCCGGTCCCACAGGTCCTTCGACACGCGGTTGGCGTCGATGCCGATCTGGACCGTCAGGTCCATCAGCGCCTTTTCGGCCTCCGTGAAGTGCGGGCTCGCCTTGTAGCGGTCGTCGCCAATGTCGTTGATCTTCTCCTCCGAGATGCCGAGCCTTTTCGACAGGGTCTCGTGCTGGACCACGCAGTACTGGCAGTCGTTGCGGTGGGTGGCCTTGAGGATGATCAGCTCCTTGGTCGTCCAGTCGAGCTCGCCGTCTTTCAGGATCGCCATGATCAGGTCGGTGAAGACGGTGCCGAGCTCCGGCGTATGGCCGAACACCTTGAAGATGTTCAACAGCATCTCGAAGCGCGCCTCGGCCTTGTCGTAGAAGGCGAGCGTCTCGGGCGTGGCTTGTTCGCGTTCGACATAGGATACGGTCATCGATTTTCCTCCCGGTTGATGTTCAGGCAATTCAATGGACTGGAACGTTGACTGTTCGTTCCAGACCTTTCAAAAAAACTCACTCGAGCAGCGCTTTCGCCTGCGCGGCGATGGACTCGAGCAGCGATTCGTCCGGCCGGCTCCTGGCCAGCACGCGCATCCCGATCATCAGTCCGAGCAGCGCGCGGGACACCTCGACGGCGTCGACGCGGGCCGGGATGTCGCCGGTCTCCCGGCCGCGCTCAATCGTGTCCCGGAAGAAGGTCTCGATGCCGCGCAGCCCGTCGGCGACGATCTCCGCGATTTCCTCGTCGTGGGGGGCGAGCTCAAGCGCCGTGTTCACCAGCAGGCAGCCGCAGCGCTCCGTGTCGCCGAGCGCCTCGGACACCAGGCTGTCGAACAAGGCGCCGATGGTCTCCCGGGGCGTGCGGCCGCGCGCGGCCGCGGCTATTTTCGGCCTCTGATAGGTCGCCTGGTAGTGCCTCAGGGCGTCTAGGAACAGACGGCGCTTGCTGCCGAAGGTGTCGTAGAGGCTGCCCCGGTTGATGCCCATGCGCCCGAGCAGGTCCTGCGTCGAGGTCGCCTCGTAGCCCTGCGACCAGAAAGCCTCCATTGCGCGGGCGAGCGCGGCATCCACGTCGAACTGTTTTTCCCAGGGCATCCGGCACCATCTCCCGTTCGTGCGCGACGATGACGAGTTTGGAACGATCAGTCAATTAAAAACCGCCAGGGGCCCTGCTCGCTTGAAGCGCAAATCGGTTCGTAAGCAGCCCCGACAAGCGGCGGCGCCTCCGGCCATCCGTACCTTGCGTCGCGCCAGTTCGAGTTTGCGCCCTGACACCCGGCCGCGTCCAAGATGGGCGCCCGGGCTCTCCTGCTCTCGGATTGACACCACAAACTATACGGTTAAGACTACTATACTTAGTATTGCAAGTAAGCGACTTGTCAATACGGCACACACTTGACGCGCGGCACGGAGCACCGCGCGAGCGAATAACCTGGGTTGGCCGGGACGAAGGTTACTAGCGAGGTCTTCGTATTTGACTGCGGTTTCGGCCCTGAATGCCGGGATGTCGACAATGCAGAATCGCAGCGAGCAAGCGGAGCAGGAGGTTCAAAAGGCGTACCACTATGCCGAGAACATAGTGGCGACCGTGCGTGAGCCCCTCGTTGTCCTGGACGGCGACCTGCGAATTCTCCTGGCCAGCCGGTCGTTCTACCGGACCTTTGGCGTGGCGCCCGAGGAAACCGAGGGTGAGCTGCTGTACCGCATAGGCGGCGGCCAGTGGGATATTCCAGCCCTGCGCCATCTCCTGGAGCAGATCATTCCCGAGAATACGACCGTCGATGACTTCGAGGTCGCGCACGACTTCCCGAACATCGGGCACAGAATCATGCTGCTCAACGCGAGGAGGATGCATGAGCAGCGCAAGAACACACCAGCGATCCTGCTGGCCATGGAGGACGTCACCGAGCGCAGGCAGGCGGAGCAGGCCGTTCGCAAGGCGCGCGAGGCCGAGCTCGCCAACCACGCGAAGACGGCCTTCCTGGCCATCATCAGCCATGAGCTGCGCACCCCGCTGAACGCCATCCTCGGCTTCTCGGAGATCATGACGAACCGGATGTTCGGTCCGCTCGGCCACGACCGCTACCGGGAGTACGTCGAGCACATCCACGCCGGCGGCCATCACCTGCTGCACATCGTCAACGACCTGCTGGACGTGTCCAAGTTGGAGGCGGGCGAGATCGAACTGGAGGAAGAGGAGGTCGACGTGGCGCATGCGATTCAAGACAGCGTGCTCCTGGTCGAGGAGCAGGCCCGGCGCGCGGGGGTCGAGATCCGCACGGACATCGCGGGCCCCTCGCCCCACCTGCGTGTCGACCGTCGCAAGCTCAAACAGATCCTCATCAACCTCCTGTCCAACGCGGTGAAGTTCAGCGCCTCCGGCGGGCAGGTATTGGTACAGGCCGGGCTCGATCGGTCGGGCGCCTTCGATATCGCGGTGCGCGACCGCGGCATTGGCATCAGGCCCGAGGACCTGCCCAAGGTGCTCGCGCCGTTCGGCCAGGTCAGGGACGCGATGGCCGCCAGGCTGGAGGGGACCGGGCTCGGCCTGCCTCTGGCCAAGGCCCTGTGCGAACTGCTCGGCGGCACCTTCGATATCGACAGCAAGGCAGGCGTAGGCACCAAGGTGTCGATCCGGTTTCCCGAAGAGCGCGTGGTGCGTTAGCGGCCGTCTGGACCGCCGTCGGATCCTTCTCCGTTGCGTCCGGGCCGGCACATCGACCATTATTCCCGCGCGCGCAGGAAAACCGGAGAAACAGCCATGGACACGATCGAACGCAGGGCGTCCCGGCGAACCGGACGCCTGACCGTCCGCAACCCCTCCGGCGGAACGGCGCCGGCGAACGACTGGGGCGTCGACTCCGAGTACGGCGTTCTGCGAGACGTGCTTCTAGGTCCCGTCGAGAGTTTTCGCTGGGTGGTCTCGAGCTCGATCTCGGCGGCCACGGCGCGCAAGGGCGAGGTCCTCGACAAGGATCTCGCCCTGCGCCAGTACCGCGAGATGGTCTCCGCCTATGAGAGCGCCGGTGTCACGGTGCACAGTCTGCCGGTCGACGAGCACCTGCCGATGCAGGTCTACGCCCGTGATTCGAGCTTCATGACGCCCTACGGGGCGGTCGTCACCCAGATGGCCAAACCCTGGCGCCGCGGCGAGTACAGCTCGGTCCTGCGCTTCTACCTGGAGACCGGGATCCCCATCTACGACATGGTCTCGGCTGGCAGCTTCGAGGGCGGCGACTTCGACCTCATCGCGCCCGGCTGCGTGTTGATCGGCTATTGCGGCGAGCGCACGCAGGAGGTGGCCGCCAAGCAGGTCGGCGCCTGGTTCGAGGCCGAGGATTGGGAGGTACGCTACGCGCCGCTCGACCCTTTCTACGTCCACATCGACCTAATGGTCTGCATGCTGGCCGAAAAGCTGGCGGCCGTGTGCCTCGACACGACGGACCCGGAGATCGTCGCCTGGCTGCGGGCAAAGCGGATCGAGATCGTGCCGGTGAGCTTTCGGGACACCGTCAACCTGGGCTGCAACGTGGTGGCGCTGGGCAACGACCGGGTGCTCTCGACGGCGGCGAGCCAGGACCTGAACGCGCGGCTCCGTGCGCTGGGCTTCGAGGTCTACGACCCGGACGCCAGCATGTTCACCAAGGGTGGCGGCGGCGTACATTGCCTGTGCCAGCCGCTCAGACGCGATCGCGTGTGACGGCCGCGCGGCGGAAGGATCCTGCAATGGCCTATCTCCCGTCCCTGCCCAGGGACGCCAAGCTTCCCGATGTCTTCCGCGCTTTCCCGTCGAGCGCCGCGCCCCTGCTCGAGCTTCACGAGGCGCTCATGCGCGGGCCCTCGCCCTTCTCCATCGGCGAGCGCGAGCTGATCGCGGCCTACGTTTCGGCGCTCAACGCCTGCGGCTACTGCACCGGCGTGCACGGCGCCACCGCCACCGCCTTCGGCCTCGAAGAGGGCCCGCTTGAAAGCATGATCGACGGCCTCGAGACCGCGCCCGTAGCAGCAAACTGCGCCCCGTGCTGCGCAGCGTCGCGAAGCTGACGAAGACGCCGGGCAGAATGGCTCCGCGGGACGCGGAGGCCGTGCTCGCGGCGGGCTGGCCCGAGCAGGCGCTCTACGACGCGGTCGCGGTCGCCGCGCTCTACAACTTCATGAACCGCCTGGTCGAGGGCCTCGGGATCCGAGCCGAGGCCGACTACTTCGCCGCAGCCGGCCGGCGCCTGCACGAGTCCGGTTACGCCGCGATGATCGCCATGCTGGGTCTGGCGCGGTGACGATGCGGCCGTAGCCGAGCCGGCACGACGAACACGGATCCGCGGGCACCCCTCTGCGGGAAAAGCCCGGCGATCGGGGCCGCCCCCCGGCACTCACACGCAATTGAACCGGGACCATCTTCATACCTCGGAATTTTCCGTGCCATGGCATTCCTGCGCGGGTACCTTTGTGGAGTCACAGCCTCGAGCAGGCGGATCCGTGGATTGGTTGGACGCCGCGATAGACGCCATGCA
>Ga0224508_10005327_pt1 | contig 10327 bp, 9 predicted proteins | sample SF_Jan12_sed_USG_4_FD_170157 | JGI IMG/M metagenome (GOLD analysis project Ga0224508, IMG submission 170157) | Sediment microbial communities from San Francisco Bay, California, United States - SF_Jan12_sed_USGS_21 | ecosystem: Environmental > Aquatic > Marine > Sediment | place: USA: California... | reverse complement strand
CAACAGGAACCCGAGGAAGATGAGCTTTTGTGCCGTCATTCCGATCGGGACGTTCATGAAGCCAAAGAGATCGAAACCGCCCGTCTGCAGATACAGGTAGATGAACGCAACCAGCATCAACACCGAGCCGAGGAACGTGTACAGGAAGAACTTGAGCGTGGCGTAGACACGACGCGCGCCACCCCAGACACCGATGATCAGGAACATCGGGATCAACATGGCTTCCCAGAAGACGTAGAACAGCAGACCGTCGAGTGCGCTGAATACGCCGATCATCAGGCCCTCGAGAATCAGGAATGCCGCAAAGTACTGCGCGGGACGATCTTTAATCGAGTCCCAGCCGGCTATAACTACGAGTGGCGTGATAAACGTAGTCAGCAGAATCAGCGGTGCTGATATGCCGTCGACGCCGAGGTAGTACCAGACGTTAAACGTCTCTACCCACAACACTCTCTCGACAAACTGCATGCCGGGCTCGGCATTGTCGAAGGCTATGTACAGGGCGACACTGGCAAGAAAGGTAATGACGGTAAAGGTGAGCGCGGCGACACGCATGAGCTTCGCCTGCGACGACTTCGCATCTCCGGCATCGCCAATGACAAGCAACCCGAGGCCACCAACGATTGGCAGCCAGATCAGAAAACTCAAGAGATAGTTCGCGAGCACTGTCTTACCTCAGCCAGATGAGCCAGCCGAGCAACATCGTCAGGCCGATAATCATTGCGAATGCGTACGTGTAGAGATACCCGGTCTGGATCTGGCGCATGACGCCTGCCAGCCGGCCGACGACGTTTGCCGTGCCGTTCACCAGGATCCCGTCGATGATGAGTTCATCGCCCTTCTGCCACAGGAACTTGCCGAGATTCCGGCCGCCTGCTGCGAACCCCTTGATGTAGAGATCATCGAAGTAGTACTTGCGATCGAGCAGGTTGTAGAGCCCCGACAATTTCTCCTTGATGGTCTCTGGTATGTCCGGGCGCTTCAGGTACAGGAACCACGCGGTCCCGACACCTGTTGCAGCAAGCCAGAACACCGGCGTCCGCACCGCGTGCAGCACCAGAGCTGCACTGCCATGCCACATCGAGCTGCCCATATGCGCCAGCACGTCGTGCGCCGACGCGACATGAATCGCGTCACCGAAGTAGTCGCCAAATAGCACAGGGCCAGCGGTGAACCAGCCGATGACTGCCGACGGTATCGCCAGCAGGATCAACGGTACCGTGACGACTGCCGGTGTCTCGTGCAGATGTGACCTGGACTCGGCATCCATGCGTTCCTTGCCATGGAATACGAGGAAGAACATGCGGAACGAGTACAACGCCGTAACAAACACTCCCAGCAGTACGCTCAGATAGGCAATCCAGTAGGTCAACTGGTCCCCGGCCGTCGCGCCCTGGTGCCAGTGCGATTCTTTCACGGCCTCGATCAGCAGGTCCTTCGAGAAGAAACCCGACGTGCCCGGGAACCCGATCAATGCGAGTGAGCCAACCAACGCTGTCCAATACGTGATCGGCATGTACTTGCGGATGCCGCCCATCTTGCGGATATCCTGCTCGTGATGCAGCGCGATGATGACCGAGCCAGCCGCGAGGAACAGCAGCGCCTTGAAGAACGCATGTGTCATCAGGTGGAAGATCGCAGCGCTGTAGGCTGACGCACCCAGTGCCACGGTCATATAACCGAGCTGCGACAGAGTCGAGTACGCGACCACACGCTTGATGTCGTTCTGCACGATGCCCAGCAGCCCCATGAAGAACGCGGTCACCGCACCGATGATGATTACGAAGCCGAGTGCTGCGGTCGACAACTCAAACAACGGCGACATGCGGGCCACCATGAAGATACCCGCAGTAACCATCGTTGCAGCGTGGATCAACGCGGAAATGGGCGTCGGGCCTTCCATCGAGTCCGGCAGCCAGACGTGCAGCGGTGCCTGTGCCGACTTACCCATCGCACCTATGAACAACAGGATGCAGATGAGCGTCATCGCGTTCCACGGACTTCCGCTGAACACTTCAATTTGCTGTGCGGCGACGGAGTCCGCCTGGCCAAATACGGTCGCGTAGTCCAGCGAGCCCGTGAACATGACCACACCTGCGATACCGAGGATGAAGCCAAAGTCGCCGACACGATTGACCAGGAAGGCTTTCAGGTTTGCGAAGATTGCGGTCTCTCTCTTGTACCAGAATCCGATCAACAGGTAGGACACGAGTCCGACCGCTTCCCAGCCAAAGAACAGCTGCAGGAAGTTATTGGACATGACCAGCATGAGCATCGAAAACGTGAACAAGGAGATATAGCTGAAGAACCGCTGGTAGCCCGGGTCCTCGTGCATGTACCCGATCGTGTAGATATGCACCATCAACGATACGAAGGTCACGACACACATCATAAGCGCCGTCAGCCGGTCGACGAGGAAGCCGACTTCCATGTGCAGGCCGTCGGTTGCCGCCCAGGTGTAGACGCTGATGTTCTCTGGCTGCGCGCCGCCCCAAAACATGTTTTTCAGGACGAGCAATGACAGCACGCAAGAAATGCCCACACCAATAATCGTGACCCAGTGCGCCCCGGCACGACCGATCTTGTGGCCGGCAAGTCCGGCGATGATCGCCGCCGCCAGCGGTGCCAATACGATTGTCAGGTAGTAGTCGTACATATCAACCCTTCAACGTATTGAGTTCCTGCACGGCAATAGATCGCCGGTTGCGGAACAGCACAACGAGAATTGCCAGGCCGATCGCCGCTTCGGCAGCCGCGACCGTAAGGATAAAGAATACGAACACCTGCCCGGTTTCGTCACCGAGGAAGCGCGAAAACGCGATGAAGTTCGTATTTACCGCCAGCAGCATCAGTTCGATGCACATGAGCAGCAGGATCAGGTTCTTGCGATTTATGATGATGCCGACAATGCTCAGCACGAACAGCATGGCGGCGACGGTCAGGTAATGCTCCAACCCGATCATTGTTTCTTCTCCGCATCCATCTTGACCACGCGAACACGATCTTTCGCGCGCACGGCCACCTGCTTCGCAATGTTCTGGACCTTCAAGCCCGGCCGCTTGCGCATCGTCAGCGTAATCGCCGCAATAATAGCGAGCAGCAGAATGACCGCGGCGATTTCAAACGCGTAGACGTGTTCCGTGTACAGCACTGAGCCGAGCGCCTTGGTATTGCTGTATCCCTCGGGCGTATCAACAAAACCCGTGGCCGACTGTTCTCCCAGCCCCCGTAGCCAGATCACGTTAATCAGCTGGACGGCCATGACCAGTGCAAGTCCGATCCCCAGCGGCGCGTAACGTGTGAGGCCCCGCTTCGCGGCCTCGATGTTGACATCGAGCATCATGACAACGAACAGGAACAACACCATTACCGCGCCGACGTACACGAGTACGAGCACGATGGCGAGGAACTCGGCCTCGGCCAGCAACCAGAGAATGGCCGCATTGAAAAACGTGAACACCAGGAACATGACCGAGTGCACCGGGTTGCGTGACAGAATCACGCCCAGTGCAGCGCCGAACATGATCGCTGCAAAAACGTAGAAAAGTATGGAATGCAACATCATCGCCCTACCGATACTTCGCGTCAGCTGCTTTGTCGGCCGAGATCATCGCGTCGTACTTCTCGCCAATTGCCAGCAGTTTGTCTTTGGTCATGATGTTCTCGCCGGGCGCTTCCATGTGGTACTCATGGATACGCGTTTCAACGATGGCATCGACCGGACAGGCCTCTTCGCAGAAACCACAATAAATACACTTGAACAGATCGATGTCGTAACGCGACGTGCGGCGCGTGCCGTCGTCACTAACGCCAGACTCGATCGTGATCGCAAGGGCTGGACAAACGGCTTCACAGAGCTTGCACGCAATGCAACGTTCTTCGCCGTTCGGGTAGCGCCGCAAAGCGTGCAAACCGCGAAACCGATGCGATTGCGGCGTCTTCTCATCCGGGTACTCGAGCGTGACGCTCTTTCTGAACCAGTTGCGCTGTGTGACCGACAAGCCCTTGAGCAGCTCCCACAGGGCGAACGTCTTGATGTAGCTGATTACCTGATTCATCGTCTTATGCGCCCAAGTTTGACCATGGACCGACATGGAACCAGGCCATCGCACCTTCGACGGCAATCCAGACGATCGTCACGGGGATAAACACCTTCCAGCCCAACCGCATGATCTGGTCATAGCGGTAGCGCGGAAACGTCGCACGCAGCCAGAAGAACGTATACATGAAGAAACACATCTTCACGAACAGCCAGTGCAGCCCGCCGGCGGTGAGCCAGGCAAGCCAGGAAATATCATTAAGGAAGGTCCAACCTTCAAAGGGTGACGCCCACCCGCCCAGGAAGAACACGGCCGTCAGCGTCGAGATCAGGATCATATTGGCGTATTCAGCCAGGAAGAACAGCGCGAACGCCACGCCCGAGTACTCGACGTGAAAACCGGCGACAATCTCGGACTCGCCTTCCGCGACGTCGAACGGCGCGCGGTTCGTCTCTGCTACGCCCGCGATCCAGTACACCACGAACAGCGGGAACAAAGGCAGGATGAACCACTGGCTGAAACCACCGGCCTGCGCATTGACGATGTCGCCAATATTCAGGCTGCCGCCTGCCATCAGCACTCCAACCAGCGCGAAGCCCATTGCGATTTCGTAGGCAACGATTTGCGCGGCAGATCGCATCGCGCCAAGCAGTGCGTATTTCGAGTTGGTCGCCCAACCAGCCAGGATCACGCCGTAGACGCCGACTGACGTTAATGCGAGGACGTACAACAGACCCGCATTGATATCCGCGATGACAAACCAGTTGTTCATCGGGATTACAGCCCATGCGGCCAGTGCCGGCGTCAGCGATAGCAGTGGCGCGATGACGAAAATGAACTTGCTGGACTGCGATGGAACAATGACTTCCTTGAACAGGAGCTTGAACACATCCGCGAACGGTTGCAGCAACCCCATAGGGCCGACCCTGTTCGGCCCCACGCGCGCCTGCATGCTGCCAATGACCTTGCGCTCAAAGTACGTCGAGAATGCAACGCACAGAATAACCGCAACCGTCAGGATCAGGATCTTGAACAAAGTCGTCGCCAGGTACTGCAACCACGACGGCCAGGCCAGCCACCAGTCCATGGCGAATTGAGGGACCAGGCCCGCCAGGAAGTCGAGCATCAGCTCTCTCCCTCACCAGCGGCACGCCGCGCCTCTGGCGTCCGCTGCAATGCAGTGGCACGACGCACGAGTCCGTCAACCGAGTACAACGGCGTGTCAATGTCATGGACAGGATTGTCTTCGCCATTCACTCTGGGCGTCTTGCCGGACGCACTGAAGGCGCTGGCTTCAACCTCCCCTACTGCCGCCCTGCACTCTTCGAGCACATCTTCGCTCGTAACGTAGTCAAAGCCGTCGGCATCGACAAGATTGCCGAGGACACGGAGCACCTTCCACGCCGGCCGTGCCTCGCCGACGGGGTTGGCCACACCGGAAAAACTCTGCCATACGCCTTCGACATTAACGTAAGTACCCGATGTCTCTGCGAATGTGCCAACTGGCAGCAACAGGTCGGTCGCTTCGAGCAACGCGTCGGAAACGAACGGCGTCAGAGCCACCACAAAATCCTGTTTCGAGAGCTTCTCGACAGCGTCCGACGTTGCGTGCAGATCCGCGTCCGGTTCAACGTTCAGCAGAACGACGGCGTCGAGCGACTCGTCCAGCATCTCGCCCACATGCAGGCCCTTGCCGGATTGCGGCAGAACGCCCGCCTGGCTCAGCCCGGCGCTATTCGCGCCCGGTGACAACGTACCCAGCTTGGCACCCGACTTGGCGGCGATGCCTGCCGCAAGCGAACGCACCGCACTGAATGCCTGGTGACGTCCGGCAACATTGCCAAGCAACACGAGCGCATTGTCGGCATCCGCAAGCTTGTCGACGGCCGACTTGATCGCATCACCCGAAAGCAACTCGGCGAGACCGGCCCCTGAGATTTGATGATCAACATCAAAGAAGTATTCGTTCGGCTCACTACTAACGAAGCTCACGCTCGCACCGGCGAGGGCCGCTTTGCGAAGCCGGTGCGCTAGGATCGGGGCTTCCTGCCGGATATTTGAACCGATAACGAGAATCGCATCCTGCTTCTCGAGGTCCGCGATGTCACAGCCAAGCCACGGGAATGCCGGGTCGTTATCCTGGTCGGAGAAGTCGCGACGTTCGATACGATGATCGAGATTCGCCGTCCCGAGATGCGATGCCAGGCGGGACAGAAGATGCCCTTCCTCAACAGTCGAACTCGGCGATGCAATCATGCCCAGCTTGTTTGCGTTCCTTAGTGCGCCGGCAGCAGCCTCAAGGGCCTCCTCCCAGTCGATCTCACGCCACTCGCCACTTTCCTTGATACGGGGCCGCGCGAGACGATCTGTTGAGTAAATAGCTTCGTAGCTAAAACGATCGCGATCCGAAATCCATGACTCGTTGATGGCCTCGTTACTGCGGGGAACGATGCGCTTAATCGTACCGCGCAACACATGTGCACTAATATTCGAACCAACACAGTCGTGCGGCGCTATCGTTGGGCGCTGCACCATTTCCCAGGCGCGGGCGCTGTAACGGTAGGGCTTGTTGTTCAGGGCGCCGACCGGACACAGGTCGATGATGTTGGCCGACAGCTCGTGGTCAATATTCTGCTCGACGTAGGTTGAGATAAGGACATTCTCACCGCGCAGCGTTGTACCGAGCTGTGGTTTCCCCTGGATCTCTTCGCCAAAGCGAACACAACGCGTGCAATGAATGCAGCGCGTCATGTCGGTCGAAACAAGCGGGCCAACATCCTTGTCTTTAACGACGCGCTTGCCATCGTTGTAACGCGATACATCGCGGCCGTAGCCCATCGCGAGATCCTGCAGCTCACACTCGCCACCCTGGTCGCAGATCGGGCAATCGAGCGGGTGATTGATCAACAGGAATTCCATCGTCGCTTTTTGCGCAGCAATCGCGCGCGGCGACTTGGTGAAGATCTTCATGCCTTCGTTGACGGGTTGGGCACAGGCAGGTATCGGCTTCGGTGCCCCTTCGATGTCGACCAGGCACATACGGCAGTTCGCCGCGACACTCAATTTCTCGTGGTAACAGAAACGCGGCACGTAAGCACCGATCTTGTCAGTCACCTCGATGATCATCTGACCTGGGCGTGCTTCAACCGCCTTGCCGTCGACCTCTATGTTTACGATGTCGTCTGTCATAGCCGTTACGCCGCCACATCCTCAGCGCTGTCAACGACGCTGCGTCCGTTGTTGCGAACCATGTACTCGAATTCGTGGTAGTAGTGCTTCAGGAAGCTCTGCACAGGCCACGCCGCCGCGTCACCCAGTGCGCAGATCGTATGACCTTCAATCTTGTTGGCAACGTCAACGAGCTTCGCCAGATCGGCTTCTTCGCCCTTGCCATCCACTATCCGCGTCAGCATGCGATACAACCAGCCAGTACCCTCGCGGCATGGCGTGCACTGTCCGCAGGACTCGGCCATGTAGAAGCGTGAGATGCGACGCAGAACTCTAACCATGCAGGTCTTGTCGTCCATCACGATCACGGCACCTGTGCCGAACGACGAACCCGCGTGCTGCAGCGAATTGTAGTCCATGGTGCAATCCATGATGACTTCGGCGGGCAGAACTTTGCACGAAGAGCCGCCCGGAATCACCGCTTTCAATGAGCGTCCCTTCCAGATGCCGCCGCAGACGTCTTCAAGCAGCGTCTTGAACGGAATACCCATTGGCAGTTCGTAGTTACCGGGTTTCTCGACGTGACCCGAAACGGAGAATTGCGCTGTGCCGCCCGAGCCTTCGGGACCCAAGCCGGCGAACCAGGCCGCGCCTTTGAGCAGGATCGACGGCACGCTCGCGATGCTTTGCGTGTTGTTAATTGTCGTTGGCTTGCCATACAGTCCGAAATTGGCCGGGAACGGTGGCTTGAAGCGTGGGCGACCCTGCTTCCCTTCGAGCGACTCGATCAAAGCCGTCTCTTCGCCGCAGATGTACGCACCTGCGCCAATAAAACCGTGAATGTCGATATCGATGCCACTGCCCTGCACGTTCTTGCCCAGCAGACCGGCGTCGTACGCTTCCTTGACAGCAGCCTCGAAACGCGGGAACGGCTCGTCCATGAACTCGCCACGCATATAGTTATAGGCGACTGTCGCACCCATCGCGTAAGCAGCGATCGCCATACCCTCGACCAGGCTGTGCGGGTTGTACCGCAGGATCTCGCGATCATGGCAGGTGCCAGGCTCGGACTCGTCCGAATTGACGACCAGGTATTTCTGCCCGTCAAAGTTTTTCGGCATGAAGCTCCACTTGAGACCGGTTGGGAAGCCGGCGCCACCCCGACCCCGCAATCCGGAGGCTTTGACCTCGTCGATGACTTCTTCGGGCGTCATTTTGCCGGCGATTATCTTACGCCAGGCCTTGTAGCCGTCATGTCGCTCGTAAGTCGCCAGAGTCCATGACTCGTCGGAGTCGAACGTATTAAAGCAGACGAGGTTGTGTTCGTAGTCCATCACTCAAGCCCGTCCAGGAGTTCGTCCACGATTTCGGGTGTCAGGTTTTCGTAGTACTTGTGATTCACCTGCATCGCAGGTGCGCCGCAACACGCTGCTATGCACTCCTCTTCCCGTTTGAGGAAGATACGCCCATCTTCGGTACTCTCACCGGTCTTGATGCCGAGCTTTTGCTCGACATGCTCGACGATCTCATCGGCACCGCGCAACATGCACGAGATGTTGGTGCAGATCGACACCTCGTTGCGACCGCACTTCTTCGTCTGGAACATCGAGTAGAAGGTTGCGACTTCGTAAACCTGGATCGTCGGGAGGTCGAGGTACTCGGCGACGGCGTTCATTTGCTCGGCTTCGATGTAACCCTTGTTTTCGTGCTGCACGAGGTGCAACGCACGAATGACCGCTGAGCGCTGCTGGTCCGCCGGGAAACGCGTCTTCCAGTCGTCGATACTTTCTTTAACGTGGGTGGACAGCATGTAGCTCATCGATCCACCTCACCAAACACAATGTCCTGTGTACCGATGACGGCAACAACGTCCGCAAGCATATGCCCTTCCACCATTTCCGACATCGCCGACAAGTGCGCGAAGCCCGGCGCGCGAATCTTGAGGCGATACGGCTTGTTGGCGCCATCCGAAATAATATAAATACCGAATTCGCCTTTCGGGTGCTCAATCGCGGCATAGGCCTCTCCTTCCGGGACGCAGTAGCCTTCGGTGAACAGCTTGAAGTGATGAATCAGTGACTCCATGTCGCCTTTCATCTCAACGCGCGTAGGCGGTGTGACCTTATGATCGTCCGCAATAACCGGACCCGGGTTGTCACGCAACCAGGCGACACATTGCTTGATGATGCGATTGGACTGGCGCATCTCCTCGACACGCACCAGGTAACGGTCGTAGCAGTCCCCGTTGACGCCCACGGGAATATCAAAGTCCATGCGGTCGTATACTTCGTAGGGTTGCTTCTTGCGCAGGTCCCACTCGACCCCCGAACCGCGCAACATCGGTCCGGAGAAGCCCAGTTGCATCGCACGCTCAGGCGAGACAACACCGATATTCACAGTGCGTTGCTTCCAGATGCGATTGTCTGTCAGCAGAGTCTCGTACTCATCGACACAGCCCGGGAAGCGATCGCAGAACGAATCGACGAAGTCCAGCAGTGACCCTTCACGATTGGAGTTCATGCGGTCGAGTTCTTTCTTCTTCCGGAACTTCGACTCCTGGTACTTCGGCATGATCACAGGCAGGTCGCGATACACACCGCCGGGACGATAGTAAGTGGCGTGCATGCGCGTGCCCGAAACCGCCTCATAGGTATCCATCAGGTCTTCGCGCTCGCGGAAGCAGTACAGGAACATCGTCATGGCGCCGATGTCGAGACCATGCGCGCCGAGCCACATCAGGTGGTTAAGAATGCGCGTGATTTCATCGAACATGACGCGGATGTACTGCGCCCTTTCCGGTACCTGGACACCGAGCAGCTTTTCAATCGCCATGACATAGGCGTGCTCGTTGCACATCATCGACACGTAGTCGAGGCGGTCCATGTAGCCGATACTCTGGTTGAACGGTTTCGACTCGGCGAGTTTCTCGGTCGCGCGATGCAGGAGGCCGACATGGGGATCAGCTTTCTGGATCGTCTCACCCTCGATCTCAAGCACGAGGCGAAGCACACCGTGCGCCGCCGGATGCTGCGGGCCGAAATTCATCGTGTAACTCTGGATCTCAGCCATCGTTCGCATCCTTCAGGTCCGCCGCGTAGCGGTTGTCGTCGCGAATTACG
>Ga0224508_10005326_pt1 | contig 10327 bp, 8 predicted proteins | sample SF_Jan12_sed_USG_4_FD_170157 | JGI IMG/M metagenome (GOLD analysis project Ga0224508, IMG submission 170157) | Sediment microbial communities from San Francisco Bay, California, United States - SF_Jan12_sed_USGS_21 | ecosystem: Environmental > Aquatic > Marine > Sediment | place: USA: California... | reverse complement strand
TCGGGGCCGGCGGCGGCAGCATCGCCTGGATCGACCCGGCCGGCGCACTCAAGGTCGGCCCGCAGAGCGCCGGCGCCAAGCCCGGGCCGGTGGCCTACGGCGCCGGCGGCGCGGAGCCCACGGTCACCGACGCCAATTTGTGCCTGAACCGGCTGAGCCCGGACACCATGCTATCGGGCCGCATGCGGCTGGACGGCGACGCGGCGCGCGCGGCGATTGAACGGGAGATCGCCGCCCCCCTGGGTCTTTCCATCGAACACGCGGCGCACGGTATCCTCCGCATCGCCGTTTCCAATATGAGCCGCGCCATCCGGTCGGTGTCGACCATGCAAGGATACGATTTGAAGGATTTTTCGCTCATGGCATTTGGCGGCGCCGGACCGCTTCATGCGTCGGAGGTCGCCATCGAGTGCGGTATACCCCGCATCATCGTCCCGCGCGAACCGGGCACCATGTGCGCCCGCGGCATGTTGCTCGCCAATGTCAGCTTTGATTTCGTGCGCACCGTCATTCGAACCGTCGATGACGCAAGCTGGGCGGAAATTCGACAGCTCTTGACCGCAATGCGAAACGACGGCGATGACTGGCTGGCCAAGGAGGGCATCGCACCGTTGGACCGTCGCTTCCGGATAATACTCGACACCCGGTATCAGGGGCAGAATCACGAGGTGCCCGTTGCCTTGGCGGATATACCCGAAGATGGGCCCGCCCCATTCATTCGGGCCTTCGAAGCCGCACACCAGCAGACGCACGGGCATGCGATAGAAGGCCGCGCCACCGAGATCGTGAACTGCCGGGTGCAAGCCGTCGGAATCGTCCCGAAGGCGGAGCCGCCAATACATAGTACGCACGGCGACCTTGCGGCGTCGATGATTGCTTCCCGGTCGATATATTTCGATGAGTCCGGTTGGCTCGACACGCCGGTTTATGATCGGACGACACTGCCGGCGGAAGCTGGATTGCTGGGCCCGGCGATCGTGGAGGAGATGAGTGCGACCACGCTCATTCTGCCACAACAATTTGCGTGGCTCGATCCGGCCGGCAATCTGATCATCGACATTTCCCCTGACGGCTCCGGTACGGCCCGCCATGACTGACGCCCAATCCAACCGCCCGCTCAAGGATCCGGTCGCGCTCGAAATATTCAGCAACCGGCTGCTCTCCGTTACCGAGGATATGGGCCACACATTGGTACGCGCGTCGTTCTCGACCAACATCAAGGAGCGCAAGGATTGTTCGGTCGCGCTGTTCGATGGCGGCGGCCGGCTGGTGGCCCAGGCGTCGCATGTGCCGCTGCATCTCGGATCGCTCATGGGTGGCGTGGATGCGGTCCTGACCGAATATCCGCGCGACGCCATCCAAGACGGCGATGCCTTCGTCTGCAACGACCCCTACCTCGCCGGCGGGACGCATATGCCGGATATTTCCATCATTACGCCGGTCTTCCATGAGAACGAGATTCGCTTCTTTACCGCCAACATCGCGCATCATTCGGATGTCGGCGGCAGCGTTCCCGGATCGATTTCCGGCGGCGCGCGCAGCGTGTTCGAGGAAGGGCTCCGCATCCCGATCATCAAGCTGGTCAAAGGCGGCACACTCGACCGGGGACTTCTCCGGCTGATCGCCTCGAACAGCCGTGACCCTATGGAGCGTGAACTCGATCTGCAGGTTCAGATTTCCGCCAACAATCGCGGCGCGGCGATTGCCGTTGAGCTCATCGGCCAGATGGGCACGGGCAATGCCGCCGACGCCATCGAAGATCTTCTCACCTACACGCGAACCCGCCTCTTGAACCGCGTCGCCGCGATGACCGATGGTGAGGCGACCTTCACGAGCTGGCTCGATGACGACGGGATGGGCGGCGAGCCGGTACCTATTCAAAGCACCGTGCGTATCGACGGCGAGCGCCTGTCGATCGATTTCACCGGCTCCGGTCCGCAGGCCCGCGGCGCCATGAATATTCCGGAAAGCGCCTTGCGCGCGTCGGTTTACTTTTCAGTGAAGACGCTGCTCGATCCCAACCTTCTCCCCAATAGCGGTTTCTTCGATGCGATCGACATTATTGCGCCGCCGGGAACGATCGTCGGTCCCCAACACCCCGCCGCGGTCGGCGCACGCAGCATCGGCTGCAACAAGGTGGTTCGGGCCGTCTTCGGTGCGTTCGCGGCCCTCTTGCCCCCGGAAGACGCGATGGCGGCCGGCCACGACGCGGTGCCCGCAATTGTTTTCTCGGGCCCACACAAGGACCGGCCGGAGCAATTCGTTTATCTAGAGACCATGGGCGGCGGCGTTGGCGGCAGCGCACTCCATGACGGCATGGACGCGGTGCAGATACATATGACCAACACGTCGAATCTCCCGGTCGAAGCGCTCGAGAACGAGTATCCGCTCATCGTCGATGAATACTGCATGGTTCCGGATTCAGGCGGGGCCGGCCGTCATCGCGGCGGGCTTGGTATGGCGCGGCAGATTCGCGCGGCAACCGACGATATCGTGTTTTCCGTCAGGTCCGACGGCCACAAAATTGCCCCGCCGGGCGCCGCCGGCGGCAAGGACGGTGGCAAGGCCCGGCTCATACGCAATCATGGCCGCGCGGACGCCGAGGAACTGCCGTCAAAGGTAGCGCGTCTGGCTCTAGCGCCCGGCGACTCGATGCGGCTGGAAACCTGCGGCGGCGGCGGGTACGGCGCTCCATCGGAACGTCCGCAGGACTCGCTTGCGACTGATATTCGAAGCGGAAAATTATCCCGCAGAAGGGCCGAGCGCGATTACGGCACGGACGCGGTGGAGCGCGCCCTGGGCTCCAAGAAGCTTTAGACCGTAATTCGATCCCCCGACCTCGTCAGCGCGACGCCGTCTTGAGTTGCCTTGCGATGACAGCGTCAATTTCGGACTCGCGCATGCCGATGACCACTTTGTCGCCGACGGCATACAGCATGCAAGCATCCGCGTACTGACGGCATCGTTTCATGGCGTGGTACACCGCATCACGGACATGTTTGGCATTCTCGGTCTGAGCCCAGGCACCGTTCATTGCGATGGCGAAGGCCTTGGGCGCTTTCATCCGCTGGTATGCCTTGAATTTCACTGCCGCCTCTTCGGACAACGTATTCTTCTTCAGCCATTTCTTCTGGAAAGTGTCCGCCTCGCCGCGTTGAGACCGGCTCAGATGGGTGTAGATCTGCCGCCGCCTCTGGGCCGCGTCCTGATCGCCATGCCGCTCCGCAAGGGTGAACCACAAGGTTGCGCGGTTCATGTCGCGTGCGACGCCCCGTCCGACCTCATACGCCAACCCCAGCGCATGCTGCGCGGGCGCGTAGCCTTTGCGCGCCGACCGCTCGAACCAGAGCGCAGCCCGCACGGGGTCGCGGCGCGCCCCCCGGCCATCCCGATACATCGTCCCAAGAGCGTATTCCGCTTGGTCGTGGTCTTGCTCGGCCGCCTTGCGGTACCAATCCGCGGCAACGCTCGAATCCTGGGGTACGCCCCAGCCCTTATCGTACATTTCACCCAGATGGAACCGCCCGGCGACGTCGCCCTTAATGGCCGCCGCCGTCAACAACCGAACCGCTTCAGCCCGATTGCGGCGTATGCCGCGGCCGTCACGGTACATCAAGGCGAGCCTGTATTGCGCCCAGCTGTTATTCCGGTCCGCCGCTTTCCGATACCAGGTCAGCGCCTTGCCGAAATCCTGCGAGACACCCAAACCGTTTTCATGCAAATAGCCGAGCGCCGCCTGGCCGGCCGGTTGCTGGTCCCGGGCGGCGAGCTGAAACCATTGCGCCGCTTGTTCCCGGTTGCGCGCAACGCCATCGCCTTCGTGATACATCAGGCCGAGGCGGACGTGCGCGCTCGAATCGCCCTTCTTTGCAGCCAACTTGAACTTCGAAATTGCGGCACTTTCATACTGCCCGGGGATCGCGCTCGAATCCATTGCCGACCCGAGGTTCAGCAGCTCCGGCGCCGCACTCGGCATCGAGGCGGAGGCAACGACAAACATCATCGCGGCAACCGCAACGGCGCCGACGCCGGCAAAGACGGTGCGCCTGGGAAACCGCGCATCCGCCGGCTCGAAATCCGGCCGGTACAAAGACTGGAGGTGTTGCGGAAGCGATGCTTCGATGCCGGCGAGCAATTGACCACTCTTACCGTCCACGGCGCTCATATCGATCCGTAAACTACCGGGTTGCAATGCGGTATCAAGCTGCCGGCGGAGATTCTGCCACCGCGTCAGCGCGGCTTCGTCAATACCCGCAAATTGGTCTTTCGGATCGAGGATGATATCGCCATTGCGATCCGTTCGAATGCGGAAAATATCCGACCAGGGGATCACCGCCGCATTGAGCCGGCGGTCCCAGATCCCGCGCGGCCCCACGGAAAGTACCGGCTGCTGCATCCGCAGGGTATGGAAAGACTGCCAGGCCATCATTGCCGTAAAAACAACCGCCGCTGCCAGCAGCAGCATGACTGAAAATGGAAATTCGGAATGGATCAAGACGGTAATCGCGCTCGCGATGAATCCGGCGCACAAGAACATCCGGATAATGTGCAATCGCTTGTCGATGTCGAATTGGAATTTGCCTTCGGATTCCGGCGCCGGATCTATGAGCTCGTTTCGCATTTTCGCATTCACGGCAATTCCCCCTCCAACTTGACCGCGCCTAAGATGCCAGTGCGACAGATGCGTTCATCGGCATCGATCCAACAAGGCATCGCGGTATCAACGATGTTACATCCCTCATTAACATTATTTTCATAAAGTTATTCTTAAAATTCAAACAATTGACAAAACACCGCCTATTCATTATGCAGCGCAGCACAACAATATCAATATTTTTTATTCTATTTTCCTTTTAATGATATTTATTATGTTTTGTTTTTCTTGCTTTTTACATAGAAAAACGCCGATCGTTAAGAAATTATATTTTTGATAAACAAAAACTGTGCGAAGCGGATGAGGATAGCGGCGTTGATGATTTCCCTATCCACCGGCATGTATTAGGTCGCATTCCCGATGAGTTTGGCGAACGCAGAGCACCGCGCGGCCGAAGCCGCCCAGGCGCCGGTGGAGAAACTCGGGCAGGAAACCCTGTTGGCCGACTTTATCGGTCGGAACGCGCAAATCTATCTGGCGCACTACCGGCGTACGGGAAGCCGGAATGTGCCGGTAACCGCACCGGCCCTCGAATCGGCAAGTCCAGCCATCTCATGGCATTGGGCTGCGTTCGCGTTAACGATCCCCTGGCTCTTCTACCGAAAAATGTATCTTGGCGGCATCGTCCTCGTGATTCTTCCCGTCCTATTCGATCATATCGTGCCGGGATCCCTGTTCTTCGGGTCGGGGTTCATGATCGCGGTCTGCACCGGCCTCTATGCGAAATCCTGGTATCTGGCGCATGCGCTCGGCAAGATCGACAGGGCAACGGAACGATACTCTGCAATGGACCGACGCTTAGCCTATATCCGGCGCGCCGGGGGCGTATCGATACCAGGGGCGGTGTTCGGCGCGCTCACCCAAGGCATAACGATCGCCCTCGCCCTCCACGACCTGCTCCACCTTTAGACGTCGGAGACACGCCCGGTGCCCCAAATCTCATATAATCCAACAAGCCCGCCGCCACAGAGGGCCGGCATGCGTCTCGAAAGGCAGGCATCGTGAGCGACCCTCTAATATTGCGCCTCGCCGCCGCCATTTCCGCCATTGCGCCTGGCGCACTCCTGCTGGTGTATTTCAGCTATTCGCGCGCATGGCGCGGCATCCGAGAATTAACCTGGATCGCATTCGGTCTCGGTTTCACCGCGGCAATTCCGATTGCGGGCGTGGCATCCCTGTTTGCGCCGAATTTTTTTTCGATCGTCGATCTGCGGCTCTACGCCGCCGGCGTCGCCTTTCTGGAAGCGTCGCTGCCGGAGGAGCTCGGCAAGTTTCTGGTCATCTACTACTTCTTGATGCGGCACGAAGATGTCCGCCGTCCGTTGGACGTCGTCGTCCTCTCGATCGTCGTTTCGCTCGGATTCGCATCGATCGAGAATATTTACTACGTCTTCGGTTCGGACGACTGGAGCAGCACCGCAATGGTTCGCGCCGTCACCGCCATTCCGATGCATTCAACGATGGGAATCATCATGGGGTATCACGCCGCACAATACCTCATCGTGACGCAGTCGAAGCGGCGCTCCCTCCTGCTGATGATTTTGGTGCCGACCATCCTGCACGGCTTCTACGATTATCCGGTTTTCGCGGTGCAGCGGCTATACGAACACACGCAAGGTCTCCCCGATGCCGAAGCGCTTGAATTCCAAATCGTCTTCATCGTGGCGATTATCGTAACGGCCTTTGTCGCCGCTCACGCGGTCAGATCGTTGGCGAAAACGCCGGCATATCTCGTGCCATTGCCATTGGGAGACACCGACCGATTGCACGCGCATACGGTCCACAACGCGGCGGCCAGCAGAGATTAACGGATTGGCAAGCCTTGTGACCACATAGTGCGTGGCCAGGAATCGCAGAAATCGAGACTTTCCTCGCATTCTTTCCGACCACCCACGGCGCGACGTCATGACCGTACCCGCTTTATTCGACAATCGCTTTGAGTATTTCGTCGACCGGCGGCGTGTCCTCTCGTGGATTGCGATTCTGGTACTATCGGTCGCGGTTCTCATCGCGGCGTTGTTTTACCTCGATGGCCTGGCGTCCCTGGAAAACCGCGTTGCGGCATCCATGGTCCTCACCGGAATCATCATGCTTACCGGGAAGGCCGCAATGTGGTGTGTCGGGCTGCTCCGGTGGTCTGGCGCGGTGCTGACGATCGACGGCCAGGGCGTGACGGACAAGAGATTGAGTCCCAACCCAATATCCTGGGATCGAATTCGGGATATTCGTCTCCTCGACGACTGGGGATATCAGATTGCGCTGGATATCGACGCGGCGCTGACACCGAACGGCGCCGACCGGTCGATTGCCACCCTGTTCCAACCCCGACACCACCGTTCGGGCAATCCGGTCATTCAGACATATTTTCTGCGCACATCGGGCCGGAGCCGGTTGCTCGATTTTCTGCTGCCGATGACGACCATGGCGCCAATTGATTTCAACGTGGTCGTACCGACCCAGGATGTCCTCGATGCCGACCGGGCGGTCAACCGGGCTCATTGGGAAGCAATTGTGGCATTCATCCTGTTCGCGGCGGTCATCCCCGGCATCGCGGCAACCTATCTCGCCGCCTCATAGGCGGTCACGGCCGCCCCCGCACGCACACGACTTTGTCGCAAGTTGTAACGGCGCAGGAAAAATGGCTTAATCATTTCTCGCCGTTCTGTGCATTTGATCCGTTGGGGGAATTCTTGCCGACTAAAAATATTTGGAGCCGAGGCATCTGTTTGACCGCCCTCGGCAGCGTTGGACTTCTTTTGTCCGCGTGCGCCGCCCCGAAGACGGACTCATTGGCAGACTCCCAGTCATCCGCGAACGAAGCCAACGGCAATTACGACGCCGGATTGGACGAGGATTCGACTGCAAGCGATGGCGACCTCGCACGCTGGCTCGGACCGTCATACAGCGCCTCAACGCTGGCAATGGGCGTCCCAATGCCGAAAATAGTCGTGCCGCCACGGCCGCTGTACTGCGTACCCTTCGCGCGCAATGCCTCGGGCATCCCCATACGGGGGAATGCGGGAACGTGGTGGCGGAGCGCATACGGCAAGTTCAAGAGAGCTAAGACGCCCCGTGTCGGCGCGGTGATGGTTATGCGGCAGACACGCCGGATCAAGTTCGGCCATATCGCGGTCGTGACGGAAGTCCTGAATAACCGGGAAATTGTCGTGGATCACGCCAACTGGCTGAACCGGAGGCGCATCCATATCGGCACGCCGGTACGCGATGTATCACCAAAGAACGACTGGTCCTCCGTGAAGGTCTGGTACACGCCCGGAAACCGCTATGGTGCGGGCGTTTATCCGATGTATGGGTTCATTTATCCGGAACCGTCGCAAATGTTCATGACGGTACAGAACGCCAATGTCCGACGGGCGCCATCGGCGAAATCGGCGCGGGTTACAACCCTGCCGATGCGCACGAAGGTCGAAGTGGTGGAGCGGATCACCGGCGCCTCCTGGTACCGTATCGCACGGCGCGGCCGGGTATTGGGGTACGTATTCGCTCCCTTGATCAAACCCTTAAGCTGAGCACGCCAACCTTCCGCGGCGGCATTCAGAATTTAGCGGATTTCGGCGGATTTCGGACCAATAGCGGTACCGCTAACCGCACTCGTTCGATGTTGGTACATAGGCGACATCGCGTAGCACTTCGGCCAAGGAATCGCCATATTCCCGTTCCCCGGTGTCGAGATTGAAGACAACATACAGGCCGGATGATAGCCGTCCGACCCGGTGGGTGGCCCGTCCCTCCCGGCGATTGATCTCGAAATAATCGAAGCTCGCATCTTCCCGCCGCACTACGGAATGCCACAATCTGGTCACAACCATGGCATACGAAACCCGCGTGAACAGGTGCTCGTCGCACAATGTCAGGCTGAAAGGCCCGCTGGATTTAACATGCATCGTTGCGCCAATCCCAACCGCAATGATTACATTGATGGCAGGATTGTATTTTAAGTATATAATTAAGTAATTAGAACAGTGTATTAGTATTAGATCAATACGACTGTTTTATAATCATTGTTTATATTATTTTAATTACATTTTTTATTATATTGTTGTGACCTTCATCACTGTCATTACGACTATTTCTTGTTACTTTTATGACTATACCTCCTCTTGATTCCTCCGACTTCGAGGCCATTGATTTTTTCGATGGCCTCTTTTTTCATCGCGATTAGGATTTTATTGCTAATCACTGCGGCAGCTGGCGCGGCGCGGAGGGGTATTCCCGAAATTTACATAATCGAACGTGGTACTATAGTAGCGCGCCCGGCATATTGAGAGCATGTTCGGTTAGTTCGCGGACAATAAATTCATAGGCATCATCGATCGAATCACATCGCTCGACGATGGCCACGTCATCCGGGCTGATTGTGCCAAAGGATGCCAGCGCATCGAAATCCACCACTTTTCCCCAAAATTCGGACCCGTAGAGCACCACTGGCAGCCGCTTTCGAATTTTCTGGGTCTGCAGCAAGGTCAAAATCTCAAACAACTCATCAAGGGTACCGAACCCGCCTGGAAACAACACCACCGCTTTCGCCTGATAGGCGAACCAAAATTTACGCATAAAGAAATAGTGAAAGTGAATATCGAGACCACGTGTGATGTAGCTGTTGCCCGACTGCTCGTCCGGCAATGAGATGGTCAAGCCGAGATTGACGCCCTTGGCCTCGGAGGCACCGCGATTTGCCGCCTCCATAATGCCCGGACCGCCGCCGGTGCACACGACGAACCGCCGGTCCTCGTCTTCAAGATCCTTCGACCAATCGGTCAGCCGGTGAGCCAGTTCCCGCGCTGCCTCATAATAGACCGACATGGCGAGATCGGTCTTTGCCCGGGCGACGTCTCCGTTGGTGCGCTCCGCCTCGGCCAGCGCAGCTTCGGCGTCCTCGTTCGATAACGTCCGCGCCGATCCCATGAAGACAATCGTGTCATCAATCTTGTGATGGTCGAATCGGCTTTTCGGTTCCAGGTACTCCGCGAGAATGCGCAATGCGCGCGCGTCCTTGCTCTGGAGAAAACCTGCGTTCGAGTAGGCCTTGATCGATGCGGGCGGTTTGGATTTCGTCATGGTACCTGCGCGAATGGATTAACTTGAAAGTCGATAGCGGCATTGCGTCGTTATAGGTCAATTTCTCATTCGAGTGGTCAATTTAAGGTTAAAGGCGGGGATTTCGGCCAGGTGAATTCCATGACCGACACGCCGGCCCGGCACGCCTCGCCGCCGCCGATTGACACCATTCAGGTAACACCGATGCATTGATGAGCGGGCGGTGACGCCTGTTTATGCTTCCTTCAACGAAAAGAGGTCCGACAAGCGGCGATTGCCGCGCACGGCGGCAAGAGTGCCGACAACCGGCAGCCACACCCGCCGACCACGGCCCTTTGGGAGAGGAATTCGATGCATAAACAATGGCCCATGGCCCTCGTTATCGCCGCTTTTGGCATCACCTTGATCGCCGATACCGGCGTCCAGGCCCAAAGTGTCTCGCAGACCGGTCAGGTGACCGTGGTTCGCGGCAACGACCATCCCGGCGACCGGCGGCTACACCGGTCATCGCGCGGCGAGGGCGGCGTTCTGGTGGTCCGGGGCAACCGGCGGATCTCACGGCAAGCGCCGCAGCCGCCGCAGCGCGCAAACAAAATTCGAACACAAGTTGGCGGA